>JAABUK010007133.1_pt1 | contig 16275 bp, 22 predicted proteins | sample 5559141 | NCBI WGS metagenome assembly JAABUK01 (sample SAMN10711869, study PRJNA513367) | rock metagenome | isolation source: Antarctica rocks | place: Antarctica: Victoria Land, Pudding Butte nord | collected 2016-01-03
CCTCACGACGCAGCTTTTGTAGGGCACGGCCATCCTTGCTAACGTCCACCTGATGCACACAGACACTGCACTAGTACTTTTGCAAGCACAGCAGAACATTTGTTGAAACAAGATTGACCTGGCACAGCCCACCGGCTTGCATACATGCATGCTTACATACATGCATACATACATACATGCATACATACATGAAGAATGAATTCAGTGCAGACACAGACAAATGTGCTGATTTGGTGAATAGCAAGGATACAGGCCAGCACTGCAAGACAGGCAGCAAGGGTCAGATATGAGCTACCATGACATTTTAGTTTTGACTCACATGATGTTTCTTCTTGATGAGCTTGATGAAGTAGTCCATGACACGGTGGTCAAAGTCCTCTCCACCCAAATGAGTGTCACCAGCTGTGGACACAACCTCAAAGACACCGTTGTCAATGGTCAAGATGGACACATCAAAGGTTCCACCACCAAGATCGAACACAAGGATGTTGTGTTCGCCACCCTTCTTGTCCAAGCCATAGGCGATGGCAGCTGCTGTTGGCTCATTGATGATGCGCTCAACTGTCAAGCCAGCAATGACGCCAGCATCCTTGGTGGCTTGCCTCTGAGCGTCGTTGAAGTATGCTGGGACTGTGACTACAGCGTGCGTAACAGGCTTGCCAAGGTATGCCTCTGCAGCACCAGCAACATGGATCGAGACGAGAAACATCTATGTGTTTGTGCTGCAGTCATATTGGAAATAGGTACAAGCGTGGTAGACTTGAAAATGAGTACAAGCGTGATAGGGCAACTGCTAAGTTAGCACAGCACGGATTAGAAGACCAGCTCACAAGCAAGGCACACACCACATCACAACACAGCAGAGCGTCACACCAAAAAATGGTTCTCAGCAATCATACCTGCTGTCTCCTTCATCTTGCCCAAAATCATGGCACTGATCTCCTCAGGAGAGAAGACCTTCTTGTCACCGGCAATCTCTACCTGGACATATGGCTTGCCCTTCTTGTCGACAACGTCATATGAGACCATCTTGGCATCACGCTGTACCTCCTTGTCCTTAAAGCTGCATCATAAAGCAAACACTGAAGACCAGACTTACATAGAAGTGTAAACAAAGTGCCAATTTGTAACAGGAAAAGCTGGAAATGTGCGGCTGAGATGGGCTGTGTGAACAAGCAGTAGCACTACGTGTAGCACTCACTTGCGCCCAATCAATCGCTTAACGTCATAAATGGTTCGCTTAGGGTTGCTGGTGGCCTGGTTTTTAGCGGCATCACCGATAAGTCGCTCCTCCTCTGTGAAGGCGACGTATGACGGTGTGATGCGGTTTCCTTGATCATTTGTGATGATCTCGACATTTCCGCTTTTGTAAACTCCGACGCAGGAATATGTCGTGCCAAGATCAATGCCAATCACGGTAGCAGGCTTGCTCCTTGCTTCCTCAGCAAGAACCCCGAAGCTCCACAAAGACGCGGCGATAACTGCAGCAGAACATGTTACAGTTTTGACGCTATGTCAATCCAATTCGATCGGCGAAAGCGCGTCACTCACCGGCTAAGCACAATACGTGCCGCCCTCGAACAGCCATCGTGTTTTACGACAAGGCGAATGCGCCGACCAAAACACAGCCAACTTGGGCAAGATCTGCGATCACAAGTGACGCGATGGAAGCTTGGCAGGACTTTGCAAGATCGAGCTTCTGACGACTCTGAAAATCGCACATGCGGTGAACATCCACAGCAGGTTTGCATTCACCACTTCTTCGTTACGCGTGGCATCCAGTACTTTCGGCTGTATTGACAGACCAAAGCCAATAAGATTGCAGCGACCACCCTGGAGCAGTAGCTTCGAATTCCATCGATTCCTTATGCCCCCTGAGTCTAGCTTGGCGCCCTCGGCAGTGAAGGCATGGTATGCATTAGGTCAACAGCGGCTAGGTCCCGCCGAACTTACCCATCAAGCTTGCATTGTCGAAACGACTGCCGAAGAGGCTATTCCCTGGGAGAGATCAGCTGATTGGCCTAGTCTTTGGACCCGAACGAGATGGGCCATAGTTATCGGATCTGGCTTGCAGCAGCCTGCTTAGCGTTGACCGCCTGTCATGGTGTGTGCCCGCGCTTGATTGCCTCGCAATTTCGTCACACGCAGAATTTGTGACCAATGTAATGCACATCTGCAGTGCATTGTGCGGTTGACTTGGACGACATGCCTTTGGCTGATGAAACGATCAGTGCTGGCCACGGCAAAGAAACTGACACTGGGATTGCAGACCGGTACGCGGTCACTTGCACAACGATGCGCTATTGGTTACAACGGGTTTGCCAGCTCAGTTGGACCGACTACTTCGTGTAGGGAGGGGGTTGAACATGCCTTCAGAGGCAACTCAGAAAAGTTTGAGTTCCAAGCAGAAGTCAACAGGCTCATGGACATCCTGATCAATTCATTGTACAGCAACAAAGATGTGTTTTTGAGAGAGTTGATTTCCAACTCAGCAGATGCCTTGGATAAAATCAGGTTTCTGTCCTTGACGGACAAGTCTCAGCTCGGTATGGGCAATGATGCTGACCTGGACATCCGCATGTCAATTGACAAAGAGCAGCGCACCTTGACCATCAGAGACAAGGGTGTGGGCATGACAAAAGCGGATCTGAAAAATAATCTGGGCACAATTGCCAAATCAGGCACTTCAGGCAAGCTCTACAGCTACAACCCTTAAGCCAAACAACACACCACAACTGACAATACATACCAGCTGTCACGCACTGATGCTGATCCCCTTGGGAGGTCTTCTGAGGGCGTATCTGCACGCACTGATTGCAGTCTCTGTCTGTTTGCAGCTTTTTTGGAGCAGATGCAGAAGGGTGGAGATGTCAACTTGATTGGTCAATTCGGTGTTGGATTCTACTCTGTGTACTTAGTGGCAGACTATGTGGAAGTTACCTCCAAGCACAATGATGACAAGCAGTACGAACTTCCTCCTACTCACGCTTTGCATCAACCTAGTGAAGTTCTACACTAGTGCTTGCGGCTGGAGTTGTATTGTATGCATGAAGCACTGTGCAGATACATGTGTCAGTGCAAGCTTCACCTGAAATCTGCAGGTATGTGTGGGAGTCAAATGCAAGCGGGGGTTATGCCATTTCAGAGGACACTGAGGGTGAGCAACTGGGACGCGGCACCCAGATCAAGCTCTTCCTCAAGGTCAGCTTCCAACAACAAGCTATCATGCTGACTCTGCGGTTGCAACCACTTGTTTTGGAGTAGAGACCAAACAGTGCAACATGCCAGCATCACAACACCATGTTGCCCTGCCAACATAGATCCTAAAACATCTCACACTTGATAGCACATTGCCAGCAGACATGCAAGCAAGACAAGTAAAAGCACCTTGAGACACCATGTGACATGTGAAGTGCTGAGAGGGAGAATGTGCCAGACCATCGCGAATGAGCTACATGTTGCAGGAGGAGACTCAAGAGTATCTTGAAGAGGCCAAATTGAAAGAGCTTGTGGAGAAGTACAGCGAGTTCATCAACTTCCCCATTTACCTGTATGCCAGCAAGGAAGTGGATGTGCCGGCTGATGAGGCAGCTGACGCAGAAGCTGATGAGTCTGAGGTGTCTGATGAGGATGAGGAGGCTGCTGATGACGAAGATGTCGAGGACGGTGAGTCATTAGTCCGTGCCTCTGTGCAGCTGTACTGTCTCAGGGAGATCTTGAAATAGCTGTGTCAAAAGCTCATAGCTGTTTTGCAGAGTTTCAAGGAGGGCCTATGCATGCCATGACCCCTACAACAAAGCATACGTCACATTAGCAATGGTCTGCTAGCTTCTGCAGCCTTGCACCGTTACATCATTCCAACGGGAACAAGTGTAACACACTCTCTGGCCAGAGCAATGCGTTTTGTCTGTTATGTTTACACACTGTTTTTTGGCAGCTGACTTGACTTGCCCATCTCTGCTTGTGCACCCTGTTGCTGCTCAAGCACTTAGACAGAAGTGTGATGCAGAGGAAGAGGAGGAAGAGGCAGCCCCCAAGACAGTGAAGGAGACTCGATGGGGATGGGAACTGTTGAATGACAACAAAGCCCTCTGGCTGCGTAGTGCAAATGATGTTGATGAGGAAGAGTATGACAAGTTCTTCCAAGCAATCTCCAAGGTATGTGTTTTCAGCATTCATGGCATGCGTGCTTGCTTGCCTTGTTCTGCTGCTGCTGCTGCCACTGCTGCTACAGGCATGGCTGCACTTTGTTAACCCGTCCTATACATAGTGTCAAACGGATAGTATTGATGTCCTGAATCTGGCAAAGAGTCATGGCAGAGAATTATGCAACGCATAACAGAGCCACGCGTGATTCTGTGCAATAGCAGCCATCATTTGACCCCACTGTAAATAATTGCAGCATGCATGCATGCGTGCATACATGCTTGCATACATGCTTGCATGCTGCTGTGACTTTATGAAGAGGCTGGGGATTCAAGGGGCTTCAGGCATCAGGCCCTCCATGTCATCATTCCACGCTCCATTTGCAATCAAGCTCAGCCTGTTGGCGCAATTCAAGCAATGTGTGTCTGCAGACAACCGACAAGCCCTTGGCCTACTCCCACTTCAAAGCTGAGGGAGATGTTGAGTTCAAGTCCATCCTGTTCATCCCAGGCAAAGCCCCTTATGACTTCATGAACAACTACTACCAGAACAAGCCCAGCCTCAAGCTGTATGTCCGGAGAGTCTTCATCTCAGATGACTTTGAAGAGCTCATTCCCAAGTGAGTCCCGCTCCTCTTCTGCCTTGCCCATACATGTATCTGCATTCTACATCTGCATTCTATGTATCTGTGTTTTCTGTAGCTTATAGAACAGCTGCAGAGTCCCTTGTTTCTGGTGAAAAGGGCAGAGGCATAATGTTGACTATTATGCACTGCTATGCATCTGCTACGCACAGCTGTACTAGCCGTGCTTCCTTCATGCATCTTGTCCTTTGCTGTGCAGTGCAGTGCTCAGCAGCTGTGACCCACCGTACAACATGTTGGCCAGTAGCTACCAGAACAACAATGCAACAAAAGTTCTGCCTTGAGCTGCACTGTTGTCTTCAACAATGAAGCCAAGGCCCCAAAACTGCTTACAGGGTTCGAGAAGGACTTACAGATTCAAGAAGAAAGACTGTTTAATGACAAAGAATGTGGTGTTGCAGGTACCTCAGCTTTGTACAGGGCATTGTGGACTCAGACACGCTGCCCCTGCAAGTGTCCAGAGAGAACCTGCAGCAGCATGCCGCCCTGAAGACCATCAAGAAGAAGCTGGTGCGCAAGGCCCTGGACATGATCAGGAAGCTGGCTGATGCTGAGACTGACTTTGAGGCTGAAGACGCTGACAGTGAGCTCCTTCTCCTGAAGTCCTTCTCATCAGTTCCTTCCCCTGAGTTCCTTCCCCTGAGTTCCTTCCCCTGAGTTCTTTTGCCTCAGTTCCTTCCCCTGGGTTCTTTCGTCTGACTTCCTCCCCATGAGTTTCTATCTCCCTCAGTTCCTTCCCCCCCTGAGTGCTTTTGCTGTTGGTGATCTTGTCATATGTGCTTGCTGCTTGTATGGCGCCCCTGATGAAGCAAGGCTGCTTTTGCAGCAGACAAAGCCTGCTTCTAGAGCAGATCAATGTTTGCTTTTAGACCAGAGAATGCTGGATTCATGTGCTGGCAGTCCGGCCCTACAGCCATTGCTTGTGTAAGGTCTGCAAGCCAGCAAAGTCAAAGCCTAAGAAAAGCATGAACAGCAAGACGAGACACCAAGCATGGCTGTTTCTTGCCTGCAGAAAGTGATACTGAGGCAGCAGAGGACGCCAAGAAGTATTCCACCTTCTGGAAAGAGTTTGGCAAGGCAATCAAGCTGGGAATCATCGAGGATGTCCAAAACAGGCAACGCCTGGCCAAGCTGATGCGTTTTGAGACCAGCAAGTCTGGGAGCAAGGAGATTGGGTTGGATGCCTACATTGCCAACATGAAGGAAGGCCAAAAGAGCATCTACTACCTGGCAGGTCAGCACAGGGCTGCAAACTTGCCTTACAAAACATCAATACTGTACTGTGCTGCTACAGCTGCTGCAATAAGTGCTGCTGCAGCTGTTACTGCTCTTGGTGTTGCTCTGTGTGGTCTGCCATCTTGCTTGCCAGCTTCTTGTCTTCTTGCTGCTGTTGTTGTTGATGCTCTTGTGTTGCTCTGTATGGTCTGCCATTTTGCTTGCCAGCTTCTTGTCTTCTTGCTACTGCTGCTGTCGATGCTCTTGGTGTTGCTCTGCATGATCTTTCATCTTGATTGCCAGCTTCTTGACTTGCTGCTGCTGCTGCTGCTGCTGCTGCTGCTGCTGCTGCTGCTCTTGGTGTTGCTCTGCATGGTCTGCCATCTTGCTTGCCAGCTTCTTGTCTTCTTGCTGCTGCTGCTGTTGATGCTCTGGGTGTTGCTCTGTATGGTCTGCCATGTTGCTTGCCAGCTTCTTGTGCTGCTGCTGCTTTTGCTTACCAAGTGTACCTGCATGTGCTGTTGCATGGATCAGCTTGCCGTTCCTGCAAACTATCAGCAACCTGTGCTGATCAATAGACCTGATCAACACCTGACTGTGGCGATGTTGTCTGTCCCTTGGCTGAAGTCTCATTCCCATTCTTCAGGCTTTGTAGCAGGGTGCTTGGATAGCAGCAATGCACAAAAGCATGTGCTTGTGCTTGTGTTGCAGGTGAAACCAAGGAGGAGTTGGAGAACAGCCCGTTTTCAGAGCAGCTTCTGGAGAAGGGCTACGAGATCATCTACTTCACCGACCCTGTGGATGAGTACGTGATGCAGAACCTGATGGAGTACGATGACTTCAAGTTCCAGTCTGCCAGCAAGGAGGACCTGAAGCTGGGAGACAAGGACGCCAAGAAGGAAAACAAGCGCCTCAAGGTATGGGTCAGGGGGCAGGACCTAGCTCTGTTGAAACAAGCCTCAAAACTCTCAGTTCAGAGTTCATGTGCCCTTGAGCACTCAGACTGCATGTTACACAGTCTGTATGGTTATGACTGCACTCTGCTTGAAGCAGCAGCCCAGACAAGGTGCTCAATGCAAAACGCCATAATGTGTATGCATGTTAGATGCTTTGCTCAGTGGTGTGGCTGCTTGAGCAGCTTGCACAATGCATATAGCATCGGTCTATTTTCCAGGCTTCCGCTGTCGGAGAACAGCAGCGACTTATTGCAGTACATGCTGCATTTGAACGAACAGCTCCAGCATGTTTGTTCAGCTGTAGCATGTATTGCAATAAGTCGCTGCTGCGCACTGATAGCAGAAGGCTGATTTGTGGAGAGATCTATAAGCAGCTTGCAAGGCACTGAGGCAGCCGTATCACTGAGCCAGTCTTTCATGCATAACATGGCATGACAGTTTGCATTTGCAAAGACCGTCAATGATAGTCTGACAGGAGCTTCAGTCAGCATCCTCTGAGCTGAAGCAGTTGGCCTGTCCTTGGTGATTGCAGGAGGAGCTCACGGCAACAGTGATCTGTTGAAAAGCACTCACCCAAGTTGTCCTGAACTGTTGCAGGAGGAGTTTAGGGCATGGGCCTAATAGAAAGCACTCACCTAGCTTGTCCTTGATGTTTGCAGGAGGAGTTTAGCGGAGTAGTGACCTGGTGAAAAGCACTCACCTAGCTTGCCCATGATGGTTGTGGTTGCAGGAGGGATTCAGAGGAGTAGTAACCTGATGGATAGCACTCACCTGAGTTCTCCCTGATTTGTGCAGGAGGACCTTAGGGGAGTAGTGACCTGGTGTCCTTGATGGTTTTAGCAGGAGTTTAGGGGAGTAGTAACCTGGTGAAAAGCACTCACCTAGCTTGTCCTTGATGGTTGCAGGAGGAGTTCAGGGGAGTGGTAACCTGGTGAAAAGCATTCACCTAGCTTGTCCTCGATGGTTGCAGGAGGAGTTCAGGGGAGTAGTGACCTGGTGGAAAGCAGCGCTTGCTGACCCAGAAGTTGAGAATGTGAAGATCAGCACACGCCTGGCCAGCACACCCTGTGTTGTTGTCACCTCCAAGTATGGCTGGTCAGCCAACATGGAGCGTATCATGCGAGCACAGGTACACTGCCTCTTCCTATGCACTCCTTTCTTCCTGTGTTTCGTCACTCCTTTCTTCCTCTGTTTTGTCCCCTCTTCCTCTTCCATTCTTACAGCAAGGGCCGCTTTATGGGCAAACCTTTCTCCATTGTCTTCCAATAATCCCCTCTTCCCATACCTTCTCCCAACTGGGGTCCCCCCCCCCCCTCTCCCCCTTCCTGTGTACACATGCGCTGTTAGAGGTACTGTTCCAGAATCTGGGCTGTGTCAAGTCTCAGATTCCATGACCCTTTTGTGTATGAAACGCATAACTGATCCCATCAGCTCATCCAAGACTTCTGTCAGCACGTTTTGGCAGGTGGGTCTGGTGCTCTGGCTCAGATGAAGCTGCACTTCCAACAAAAGGATCCACCATGTCACAGCTATATGATTGCTTAGCTGCAACTGCAGTCAGACTTGCTCTTCCGCATTCAGCATGACATCGGTGATCCTGGGACGTACTATGCCTCATTGCTGACCAGCATCTTGTCTAACTTCTCAACAAGATGTTGATTATGTACACCTTTTGAACTAGGGAATTGTTATTGGACCCCTTTATCTATTGCTTTAACAACCTCTTGCGAGCTTGTCATGTCATGTAGCATGAGAAGCTAATCAGCTTAGTTACAATGAGAAGTCATTACCATGCTGTTCCACCCGGCAAGAAGGTGAGATGTGTCACAGGCACTGGGCGATGCCGAGAGGCAGTCCTACATGAAGGGCAAGCGCATTCTGGAGATCAATCCTCGCCATCCCCTCATACAGCAGGTCAAGGACAAGTTTGAGGCCGATCCTGAGAATGGGCCCAATGCCCTCGCCAAGATCTTGTATGAAACAGCGCTTCTGGAATCTGGTTTCCAGGTCAGTGGATGTACACCAGCTTTTGAAGGACCTTGTTGCAATGACAGACTGAAGTCATCTGTGCTGTAAGTCCATTTTTATACATCCATCATGACATAGATCAAGACGCATCAAGCGTCTTGATCTGTAATGTGCTGCAATGTATGTGTTGTAAGCTATGTTCACCCATGCTTTTGTTGGTGCTGTGCAAGGCATGGCTGCTTGATGGCATATCAAAATGCTATGATGTGTGATGTGTGATGTATGATGCAGGTCAAGAGTCCAAAGGCATTCAACTCACGAATATACACCCTTATCAAGGATGCAATGGATCTGAAAGGCGACCTCACAGTGTCCCCTCAAGATGACAGCATAGAGGTAACGCTGCCGTGGCACCTTGGGTGCTGTCTGGGTGTAGTTGTGATCTGAAGGAACTGTGCGTTTTCTTTGTGATGTTTACGCTTCATGCTGTTTGATCATCAAGCGTGACTCGATGGCTTCTGCGCCGCACCTGCATTGCATTAAGTATTGCCCCAGCCAATGGACTGGTGCTGATTGTGTACAATGTGACACTTTCTGCTCTATATAGCTGGTCAGCAGCCACAGCTTTCCTGCTCAATGGCAGATGTTGCCATGCAAATTAGTGCCGTGTTGGAATGTCATGTATGGTGTTGTAATTCATCTGAGATGCTGCTGGCTGTACAGGAGGATGATGAGGCAGAAGATTTAGATGCTGCTGATCAGGATGCTGATGTCAGTGATGAATCTCTGGAGAGAGAAGAGCTATAGGACATATAAATACAGCTTTATGACCTAGGGAACAATGCCCAACACTCAACGCTGAGTGACCCCAGTCACTTCCTGCTAGCAGCTTTTGAGCAATGCTTACGTTTAATGAGTAAGCATTGTGGCAAGTCAGCTCGAAACTCCAGGATGTTGTTGATCAGCTCACGTCACAATGGTCACATCTTCGGTCGTGCTGACATTACTGCGACAATGGATGATATGGTTTCAGTTGCTTGTCTATGCTCAATGATTCCTGCAGCAGGCCGCCAAGGATGGCCTGATTTGTAAAGCCTGTCAACGCCACTCTTGTTCACAAGCCAGTTCAGTGATTCAACTGTACGTTCCTTAACATGACTTCAAAGGATCAGAGTGGAACAAAAATGAGCATAAATCTGATAGCTCCTTTGAGCCTTACACATTCTGATTTGCATCACCACCATGAGCCAAGATATAGCAACATTTCCTACACAGCTCTGATATAGCATTCACTGGACAATTCACTGCACTGCACTTCAACATACGTAATTGCTGGCTTGAGAACCTCATGCACATATGGTGGTGGTGAAGGTGCATTGCCAGCTGCACAGGATCTGATGCCACGCAAACCAGCACAATCAGCACACTGACCAACCTTTCTCAATGAGCAAGTTAGAAAGGTATACAGGCTGCTCATGAGCAAGCATGAATCGCCAAAGGTTCATTTGAAGCAGAGCGACCTGTGCTATGGCCAACCTTGATAACAATCTGATGACAAACTGCTGAGAAACACCTAAATACACTGTGCAGTGATCTACTTCTACTTGAGCCAATCTGGTGTGCTTCCATTTGATCCATTGCTGTCTGCCTTTTCAAAGGCTGGATGTTCCAGGATAGCTTTGAATAGCTGTGTTCCTCGCAATGCGTTTGTCAGCGGCAGGTGACCCTTTGCGGCAGACATGTCATATATGAAGTCTTGTGGCCATTTGCGGTAGTTGTTGAACTCGCCAACGGTCCAGTCTATTTGCTTAAAGAACTTTGTCCACTGCTTGCGATTTTGCATCCACATCTCCTTCTGAATGCTGAATCCTTGCCTGCAAGTGACACCAAATTAGCAGTCATAAAGCAGATGTTGCCACTACAACAAGCAAAAGAAATCCATTTGCACAGCACATATGCAAAAGCGTGTACATTTCAATAACCTGCAACATAGGTGGTCCAGGCCTGATCAGTCATCAGTGCATACCTGTTCTTGCTTGCAGCACGCCATAGCTTGTCAATGGTCTGCAGGTCTGTGTTGGATATGAACTTTACTTCACTGAAATACACCCAGTTCCGTTTCTCTGCGTCTGGACCTGCGAGCGTTATGAGGGCTGCTCGGGTTAGGTCATCAGCTTGCTGGAAGTCCCCTTGTTGCAGAGCATCTCTAAGACTTGAGTAGTCCATGTCAACCTGGCACAGCACGGACCATGTGAGCACATGCATTGTGTGAAGAGGCGCACACTTTGTGTACAGCTGGCACGGGTACCTCTGAAGCTAGCTCAACCCCACCCACGTCACCAGCAGGCTCTGGGCTGGAGCTTTTCCGCTGGGATTGTGTAGAAGGACCAAGCAGGCCGCTTGATGCTGTTACCCCTTCGTCCAGACCTGCTGCTTCTGCTTTGACTGAGCCTCTCCTGTGAGCCAGACTGGTCAATATGCTCTGTTTCGACAAGTGGCACTTGGGAGTGTGACCCGACTGATTTGCTGTTACAAAAGGCCTCTGCAGAGATACAACAGGAACGACACGCTGCAAGTGTACTTGCGTCTGCATGTGCATCTGTGGTATCGACGGACCCAGCATGACGACACTGCAAGGTCTGACAACAATGAGATCACGCAATCGGCGACCACGCGGCAAGAGGTCTGTGTCGTTTAATGTGCCTTCCTTGCGCGAAATGCACAACTGTTGATTTTGTGCCGACACTGATCTTATCTACCAGCTCGAGGAAGAAGATTGGAAAATAGGCAAATGAACAAAATCTGAGCTTTAGTGCAATGTAGGCTGCATTATGCAGCTTTCACACGGGGTGACTTAATGACCAGTGTCAGACATTCATGGTCACGCTATGGACATGCTGGTGTACTGTCTGTCTCATCAATGATCATCGTCTCATCAACCATCATGATTTCATGAATGATGTGGTCTGAAAGGCGCGCGCATGTGTACTTTGCAACTGTCGTATATATATAATTGCACACGTTCATCATACATATACGGACCCATGCAGGCATATATATGCATCAGGTCCTGTGCTTGTTCTGGTCAGTCAAGAAATTATAGTTTTAAAACTCATACAATGATTAAACATAGCGCCCATATTACTGGCAACATTAAGAAAAGCAGCAAAATGCAGTTGCTGCGAGCGCACTGCAGCTACATGCAGATCCTACCCAGAAACCAACTGTTTGAGGCTTTCTGGCTGCATGTGAAACATGTTGAATACACTCCGTTCAGCACTCAGTTCCTTCTGCTGCTGATGCAGAATGTTCTGGTAGGTGTGCTGCTGCTGCGCAACCTTGTTCACTGTTGCTGTCAATTGCACACTTGCTTGTTGCGCCAGCTGCATGGCCTTTTCAAGCTCTGGTGCAGTCAACACAGCAGCATCTGAATCTTTGCCTGGAAAGACCAGCGGATGCAGCTGAGCAAAGGCAGCCTGCATGCTGGCAGCCGCGCCTGTCTGCAGCCTTTGTGCCTGCTGTCTCATCTCTCCGTAAGCATCTTCTTCGCTCAAAGCAGCCAGCTTCTTACCCAGCTGCTCGTAAGTAACATACAGCTTGGCTTTGTCATCACGATCACATCTGCCTGTTGTCTCTGCAGGCTCAGGCAGCAGTCTGTCTAGAGTCTGTAGGAAGCTATCAGAGTCATGGACCACCAGCTGTGGCTCTGTGACTGGCTGCAGCTGCTTGTCTGCATAGTGAGTCATGCGCTGCTGTGACGCAACCCTGACATCTGTGAGAAGCTCACACAGCAGCTGCAGCTCCTTCTGGGTTGCCAGCAGCCCCTTCACCTCTTCCTCTCTAGCCAGCTGCAGCAGCTGCTGCCTAGCGTGCTGCTCAATGAGCAGATCAATGAAGGCCTGCTTCTTGCTGATGTAGTAGTTCTGGCGCAGCAGCTTGGCGCTATAGTCCTGCTGCAGGACTTGTGTGTCTTGCAGGGCAGCTACCTGGTTGCACATGGCGGGCAGCTGGTCATGCAGCAGCTGCTGCTTGTGTGCTGTCAGCTTCTTCAGTTCTGCTGTCAGGTGTGTCAGCTCTGCCTGCATCAGACCTGGCTCCTGCAAGACAGATGAGGATCAGGTCTAGGGATATGGTGTAGGGATGTGGTGTAGGGGTGTGGTCCAGGGATGTGGTCTACGGATATGTGTGTCATGTGCACCACATGCCATGCACACACCTTGGCAACAGAGTCTTTGGAGGTGAGCAACTGTGGAACCTGCAGATATCAGGCTGTAGGCCGTTCACAGCAACAATGCATATCATCAGTGCACCTATCAGTGCAGGATCAAAGCAATGACACAGATAAGCCTGGCTGCATGACACAGACATTGCATATCCAGACGTGTGAGGCACGCTCCTCAGTATCCTATTGTCAGGTATGTCAGCCAAAAGTTTTTTTGCTGTGAGTTCTTCAGAATTATTGCCTTCTGCTTGCAATGATGGCTCATGGAGTGCAAAGTGTGGCAGACCTGGACACTTGCAGCTCTGCTGATGCTGACTCTGGTTGATTCCAGCATAGCCTCCTGCTTGGCCTGCCAGGCTAGCGTGGTCACATGTTGCATCTGGCTGGCTTCATGAATCCAGCGCAACCTGTCCAGCTCTTGTACATGATCCTCATACGCCTGCATAAGAGCTGAATTGTCTGATGTGCACAAATTGAGATTGAACCACAACATGCGCAATGCTTGGAGGGAGCAGACTTGCATTGCCTGCACCTGATGCCTGTTGACTACCCCAGCACGTTGATTTATTGTTGTTGTTGTTACTACAGAAAGAAATATTGCTAAGCTGACACAAAACACAATACTGTGGCTCTGCAAGCATACAACCCTGTCTACGATCAAGCCGCATGTGGTTACTATGCTGCTGTTGGCAGATAAGACAGCTTGTGCCATGACTGGATTATGCAGGTGTGCATGGCTGAGCCGGCTTTGCATGAAATGAAAAGAAAACGCCTTTTGGCGTCAATTTAGTGAGAAGGCAAGTAGTATACTGGGATGCCCAGCAGCTTTACATGACATGTGCACACCTGGGAGTCTGGCCCACGAAGGACATTGTGCAGGCTGTCAGGCTGCAAGGGGTCATGGTCATACAGCCAGTCTGAGGAGGTGTGCTGCTCATGTATGCTAGCCGCAGGCCCACTCTGAAATTGTTTCTTGTACAACCTGTGCAGAGGTGACACTCACATGGATGTGACACTGGATGTGACTCAGTTCTTGTAGGATCAATGTACAGCAAGGACAACACGCCGTTGAACCTAGTGTAATGAGGCAGCACGGCAAGATATTTTGTACAGTATGACTCACACACATAGCATCAGCAAGATGTTTTGACAGCATGCTTTAGAGAAGCAAGCAGCAGGAGACATGCTCAGACCTGTCCATCTCTGTCCGGAACTTGGCGTCCTGCTGATGCACAATTTGCATGTCTGAAAGAGACAACAGCCAGCTGGAGCTGTGCTGTTCAAACTTTGCTTGCAGAAGTGCTGCCGTCTTCTCTGTTTTGCGTAACAACGTGTTGCAGGCATCCTGCTGGCCAGCAAGGCGCTTTGCATTGCTGTCACGTCTGGAACTGATGCGTTGATCATGACCGCTGACCGCTATTGACTGTGCTGTTGCTATGGACTGCTTCTTGGTGGCAGAGCTGAGAGCTTGCAGAGATTTCAGCTTTGACTGAAGCTGTAGCAAAGTGGCTTCTTGATTTGCAATGATTTGTTGCACCTCATCCTCGGACGGATATGCATCAAGCAATTTTTGAGACTCAAGCTCGCGCTGGACAGCTGTGATCAAAGCCTCTGTGGAAGCGTGTTGAGTGTGATCGTATCCTTGTTTGCCTGCCTTTGTGTCTAAAGTTTGCAGTAACAGGGCCTGTTTGTCGCTTAGCAAGTTGCCGCCAGTAAGACGACCAAGCCAATCCAAGACAGCTGCAGCATCGCTGTGTTGGCACGCCTTCTGCAGAGGAGCCTTGAAGTCTTTGCAGCAGATACCTGCCAACTCCAGATGCTCTAGCAGCACCTGAGCTGCGGCCATGAAGCAATGCGAGTGAAACTCAGAGTTTGTAGCGGCACAGTCCCAGAAGTGCTACGCAGCATGATCAGCCGTTTATATGGATCAGCTGCAATTTGAAACCTGGGTTTCGTTTTGGAATCCCTAGCAAAGGAGACACGGTCGTCTGATGGGACCAGTGTCATGGCCGGAGTCATGATCGCGACGCCTGATCTTGGCTTGCGTTGACGGATGGGGTTTGGCAGGCGCAGCCAAATGCCGCTATTCGCAGTACGTCACCAGTCATACTGCTGTTGATTGGCTGTTTGCACATCTGCCTGTGGTCAGATGCAGAGCAGCACCACCGCAGCAGTACCTCAGCAGCAGCAGCAGTCCGCTCCTGTACAAGCCCCACCACCAGTTCCAAAAACTTCAGACGGCGCTCAAGTTCTGCAGGCACTGCTGAACCAGTTAGCCAAAGTTGGTTTTCTCTGCTGGCTGATTGCTTGGGCTCTCTCAAGTAAGTCTGCAGCACGCATCAGCTCAGCCTGCAGCTTTTGTGAATGCTAATGCAGCACCTGACAGGCATTTGTCCGTAGGTACCAGCAAATCATTCTGGCTCAATTTGCCCTTAGCAGGCCTGCTTGTAGCCTCGGCATACTGGCTGTTCGTGCAAGTAAGTGATCGAGCAAAAGATCAGGCCAAGCCAAGGCATGTCAAGGCAGCCGACTCTGCTCCTGTGAACTTTGCCTTTCCAGTTGCCCCCCCCTCTGGTAACAAGGCAGAGGGCAAATGGAAGGAGCAGGTCAACTCTCCTATGGTGGTACAAGCTTGGGAGACGCTCTCAGGCAGCATTGTACAGGAGGTATGCTGCGCTTGACTCAACCTCAAGCCATACCAGCAGCTTCACTGCAGTTCTTGCCAATCCACTTGGACAGCATCGGCGCAGTAAGCCATCACCTGTCATGAATTTTGTGGCCTTGTGTCGGCTGCATGGATCTTGAGTCAAACCTCTGGCATAGATACTTGTGGTGCTCCTGGGCAGCCCGGTATTATCCTTGGCTTCTCATCAAACTGACGTCGAGAGGCGTAGTCTTTCTCTTTTCCTGTTGTTACCTGTGGTGCTGTGGTGCAGTTTCTGTATGACTTGTGGTGGGGCCATATCACACCAGACACAGACTTTCCCAAGGACGTCAGGCGTGTGCTGAACAGTGCCTTCGGCGAGCTGGCTGTGCGAGCACAGCAGGCAGACCTCAAGAGGATGTTGCTCACGTATGCCTGCTGCTTGCATCAGAAACCTGCACGCATGCCTGCTGCTTGTATC
>JAABUK010007134.1_pt1 | contig 16274 bp, 39 predicted proteins | sample 5559141 | NCBI WGS metagenome assembly JAABUK01 (sample SAMN10711869, study PRJNA513367) | rock metagenome | isolation source: Antarctica rocks | place: Antarctica: Victoria Land, Pudding Butte nord | collected 2016-01-03
GATGCGATCGTTGTGAGCATGGAGATGTGCATGTCGCCGCAGGTCCGGTCTACAAAGCACTTCTGTGTAGACGTCATTCTGATTTGCGTCCTGCTCTCCATCGGGGTGTTTATTTTCCAAATGTACAAGAAGTGAACGTCAGAGTTTTCAGTTGGGCTTCCTTGGTTTCCCGTCCCATTCCAGCAATAACGGATCGCTGAGTGTAACATCCCGACGCCGCCACTAATTCCACATGCCTACCACGCGGTTCCAGTGATCCAGTAGCAGAGCCTTGCTGCCAACATGGCTGCAGAAGCTTCCTAGTGCAGCAACATATGCCTGCCCGGTTATCCTGCGTGCTGCAGTCATCGGCACAGTAATACTCCGGAACACCCGTCAGCAGCCGCACGCGCGTCGTGTGAACGGCTGCCAGTCGCACGCTCGTTGGAGGCCGCCTCACAGACTTAAGCACACGGTCGGCTGCGGCAGCTCTGCGATGGCCGCCTTGCAACCTCAAGCCGTGGCGGCGGCGGGCTGCGGCAGCTCTGCGATCCTGACCCGCAGCCTTACGCCATGGCGGCAGCGGGCTGCGGCAGCTTTGCGACAGCCGCCTTCGAGGCGCTCCATGCGCTCCGACAGCGGCACGTACGCGTTGCCCGCTGTGAAGTAGCTCTACGCAGTGGCGGCGGCGGGCTGCGGCAGCTTCGCAACAGCTGCCTTGAGGCGTTCCATGCGCTCAGACAGCGGCACATAGGCGTCGCCCGCCGTGACCTCCCCGTCCTCCAGCAGCAGCACGTTCACCAGGTCGGGCAGCTCCGGTCCGTGGTCCTTGCCCTGCAGCGTACAACGGTTTGCGTGTATTTCAGCAGTTCAATCCTCTCGGGAACACCTTTCGGGAAACCTTCCAGGCGGCCAGGACACTAGGTGTGCGCACAGCTCGTGTGCAGACGATGCATTATGAAGTGGCAGTCAAGACGTATGAGCCATACAGCGATACTATCGGGTAGACAGTTGCTTCAGGAGTGGCAGCACTGGCAGTGCGGGTAAGTAGCCAGGTGCACCGTGAGGGCGATGCGCATCGGCATGAAGAGGCGCTTGCCCTTCCGCTTCTGCTCCTTGCCGACGCCCTTCAGCCATTTCTGCAGTGCACAGAGAAGCCACCTCATGCCCGCAGTCCGTTATTGCTTCAACCCCTCTCTAGGCAGGCCAGTTCAGACTCACAACGGCCGCCGCCGCAACCCCCAGCAGGATGCAAGCCTGCGCGCAACGTGCCTGGCAGGTCTCCCTGTTGAAGCAGGCGACAAGGCGTGGGCAAACCTGCGACCACGCAGGCCACGGACGCCAGTTTGCTTCTTTGCACACAGATCCAGGCCGCTGCCACGTTCGCTCCGTCGACGATTGACGAAATGCTTGAATCACAACGGTACCTTGAAGCCCTCCGCGCCGTCCTGCAGCGCCTCCTTCAGCGCGCCGCTGTTATAGGCGTCCAGCGCCGCCTGCGCCACCTCGCCAAAGTTGTCCTCCACGATCTCCTTTCCCACCTCCGAGCCCAGCGTTCCCTCCAGCGGGTACTCCAGGTACTCCCGCAGCTCCTTGTCCGCGTCCGGCAGCACCTCCTGCCCGCACCAGGAGGTTTAGAATTCAATGTTGGATCCCAATGTTAACCTTCAGCGGGTGCTCCGAATACTCCCACAGCTCCTTGTCCGCATCCGGCAGCACCTTCTGCGCAAAGCAGGGCTTGACTGTTGAATTGACAGTATTCGAGCCACCAGCAGGCACTTCTGGCAACTGACGTAGCTCCTTGTTGGCATCCGGCAGCAATTCCTGTCGCAGGCCAGCGGCGGTGTAGAGGTCGAGAGCCTTGCAACATTTCTGGCGAGATCCTGTAGCTCCCTGTCCGGGTTCTGCAGCAGACTTTAAGCACCGAAGCGCGCAAGAAGGAGCAGCAGACCTCCAGGGAAGAGGCCTCGGCCACCCCTGATGCGCCTGCCCCAATGCACCTAGGGACACGCAGGACGCCCACGTTGTCACAGCAAACTGCGAGTGAATGGCAGCTGGCAGGACAGCCCAGCAGTGCGCCGTGTCCTGCAACAATGTCGCATACAGCAATTTGGTGCTCACCAGCAAATTCTTGACCGCAGGCACGGCGGCGGTCACAAAGGGCGTTCAAGTAACTGGTTCTATCATAATGGAGGGCAATTGGTAATGTGATGTCAAATTGTTGTGCGCACCAGCGACTTCTTGGCGGCCTTAACGGCGGCGGTCACGAAGGGCGTCGCCTCCTCAGACCTGAGCAGCCCGGCCTCGGCCCACTGCTTGGCCACCAGCGGCACCAGCTCCTCGTCCGGCCTCGCCCGCAGGTACTGCCCTGCCGTTGGCAACAGGTCTCCAAGCGTCAACACTGATTCCAGAAGCATTAATAAGGTCATTGTGCTTGCTTTGCCACCAGCGGCACCCGCTCCTCATCCGGCCTCGCCCGCAGGTACCGACACGACACTAATGCATTCGATTACATCTCCAGGAGATAGCTTGGATGATTGGTGATTGCGGTAGGCTCACAAGAGTCACCAGGCAGATGTGGTCAGTGATGCCAGGCGGAGGCTGGTAGCCATGGAGAGTTGGCAAGCGCACCGTTCATCCACGACAGCTTGGTCTTGTCGAAGACGGCACCGCTCTTGGTGATGCGGCCCAGGCTGAAGGCGTCCTGCGGACGCACCATATGTCAGACACTCAGCTCACCGCCCTCAGCTTCGCGCCTGACCAGTTAATACCCCAATGTGCTGCAGCGGCCGGCGACCTGTATGGTCCCAAGGGCATTTGGCACATGCAGCATGACACAGCGCGCGCATCGGCCCCGAGTCCCTGTGGCTGATTTGCTGCCAAGAAGCAGCACCTGCAGCTCCGGCAGCGTGTACATCTCGCGCTCGGATCCGTCGCCCTCGTTCCAGCCCAGCAGCGCCAGGAAGTTGACCATCGCGTCCGGCAGGAAGCCCTCGTCCCGGAAGTCGCCCACCGACGTCGCGCCGTGCCTGTGCATGTGGAAGAGATGAGAAGCAGTTGTTCAAGTAGCCTGTCCCTGACATCGCCCATTTAAACCTCGCCGCGCTGTCTGCGCCGGGCTGATGACATCGGATTACGCGGAACCCTACACCATCTCGACGTCCACGGGCCTGACTCCGTGCGAGAGTGATGGGGGCGGCGCATTGCAGCTGTGCAAGTGTTTCGCTCCGCGCACCGCTTGGACAGCTTGCTCTTGTCGGGCGCCAGGATGAGCGACATGTGTCCAAACGTCGGCAGCTCGAAGCCCAGCGCATTGTACAGCAGCACCTGCACAAACGCCGATCGTCAACCTTGTTCTGAGCGCCCTCAAAAGAGGGTGCATTCAAACGGAGTAGCATTGCAGTGCTTTTGTTGATTCACACACGTTGCAGCGATTTGATGATTGTTTTGGTGACTGACTGGATGCATGTCCATGCCGACATGCACTCGATCATTCAAGCAGTCAGTGCAGGGTGCTCGGCAGATGCTCATCCCCTTGCTTCGATGCCCAATCCTGCCTCCAACTTGATCATCCATGGATCGTCCGGCCTACCTGCCGCAGGGTGTTGGGCAGGTGCTCCTCGGCGCGCAGCACGTGGGAGATGCCCATGGTGGCGTCATCCACCGCGACACAGAAGTTGTACACCGGCTGCCCATTGGAGCGCAGGATGACGAAATCGCCCAGCGTGTTGGTGTTCCACGTCACCTCGCCCCGCACCGCATCGTGGATTGTGATCTCCTTGTCCTGCGACAGATGACAGAACCGAGATGGTTTGTGCACCGAATATTACCTTCACTGTTCGATTCGAACACATCTGTTCCGTTTGCGCGCCGTGTCGTGGAACCTGCGAGCTCTGCTGTCCTGCGCAGCGCACCGCCGTTGCACAGCTATGCCTGTGGCGTTCTTCTCCACTGCTGGACCTGCAGGGCGTCTCGCCATTGACGCAACTCCAGACTAACAGACCCTGCCACTGCTGCCCTCGCTGCCGCTGCCGCCCTTGTTGCTGCCGCAGTCGCCACCATCCGCCCCCACACTGCCGCCACTGTCTGTTTCGAGAATCAATACAGCCAACAGCAGCACGAAAACTGACCTTGGGAGAACGAAAGCGGTAGCAGTAGGGTTTGCCGGCATCCTTTGCCTCCTGCACCTCCTCCGCGCTGGCTTTGCCCCACTTGCCCCTGCAGCGCAGCAGCAGGCGACCTTGATGCCACAGCAAGTGCAATGGTCGCCTCGAGGCCCAAAAGGCAGTCAGCAAGCTGACGTGCTTGTCGTTTGTAGCGCCTGCCAGCATGGCGCGTGGATGCAAGCAATCTCAGCCATCATGTGGCCATGTCACGAGCGTGCAGCAGGCCCACCTGTAGATGGGCGCCTGGTTCTTTTCGGATGCGACGCGCTTCATCCTGTGTGCAACATGGGGACAGCATCATGGGGGACCACTCCATGTTACATGCATCATAGGTGTGCATCCATCAACTTGAGCATGAGCCCTACAAAGTGCCCAGGTCCACACAAAGGGCACGGTCCACACAATCCCGCAAGGCGAATTCAGCATGTGCCCGGCGGTGCACTCTGCCCTCGACCGACGAAATCGTGCAACACCACGGAGACTGCAACATGCAGTGGGTACCGCCATACTCACTCCTGCAGCTCCTTGTCCGTGCAGAAGCTGTGATAAATTGGATCTGATATGCAATTTGAAGTGCAAAGAGATCAGCAAAACTCACTCCTCCACCTCCTCGTCCGTGCAGAAGCACGGGTAGGCGACGCCGTCCGCCACCAGCTTGTCCACATACTGCTTGTACATCGCATTGCGCTCCGACTGCCGGTAGGGGCCACTGTCGCCGCCCACGTCTGGCCCTGCGGACCCACAGAAGAGCCCCACATTCATGGTGGAGACGGTGGAAACTGCCTGCATCGCATGTCCCGCCGAGCAGACGTTGCTGGGTGCTCATGCAGTCACGCCTGCAGATGGCCTGCGAATTGGAATTCTGCATTTCAATGCTGAAGGCCCGCACCCTCGTCCCAGTCGATGCCCAGCCACTTCAGCTCCTCCATGAGGTTCGCCTCCGACTGCTTCGTCGACCGCGCCAGGTCCGTGTCCTCAATCCTGCAGAAACGGGGCACACGCTGCTCTGAACGATGCGCAATCAATGCTTCGTGTCACATAGCAGACCATGCATGTGCGTCACGTGGCTGATTGCCGCAAAACATGCGCTTGACAGCGTCAGTGAGTAGCCATGTCGGCAGACCTGAGGATGAACTTGCCGCCGTTGCCCCGCGCATACAGGTAGTTGTACAGCGCTGTGCGTGCGCCGCCAACGTGCAGCGCGCCAGTCGGCGACGGCGCAAACCGCACTCTGATCTGCATGTGGCAATCGCTTATGAGCTGCTCCGTTCCGACGATCCTGCCCCCGCTCTCATGCATTCAGATCAACGCCACTCATGGTTCAGCGTCCCAGTCATTCTGTGATTTCCCGCACCGGTCTGTTGGTGCGTGCGGCTCCAGGATCCTGCGCCTTCCGGGCCATGGCCACAGGGGTGCATCGCAGCTGCCTTTGCTGGCCATACCTGGGCAACGCGTGCGATCTGCTGGCCGCAGGCGCCTGCACGAACTTCATGCACGTAAGCGATGAACGTGCACGTCACTCAAGACACAAGCGACTGCACAGTATGCATGACGACAATATCATGCATACACGTGTTTGAATTGCAGATATTCACCAGCTGGTTGGTTGAGCACAAGCTGTCCGCGAATGATCGCAGGCTGGTCAGCGATGCTGCTTGTGTTGGCCGCCAGCAGGCTGCCAGCTGCGTGCCCAATCGGCAACTGCACGAAGGCAGCATTGTGTGCGCCATCGTATTGACAGTTTAGCGTTTGATGCAGGCTGTACGCGCACATACAAACTTTCTAAACAGCCAGGTTTTATCGTGATCTTTGCTGCCACGCGGCATGGAAGTCATCATGTAATCACAGGTCTTGGGTTTCGACACCTGAGGTGAGAGGAAGCTCATGCGGTAGTAGAACTGCGAAACAGCTCCAACACACATGTCAACAAGAACAACCCAGTACCGTCCAGCGCACCACGTCGCTGTTCTGACAGCGGCATACGCCGCCGGTGCGCGGAAAATTCTGGCGCTTAATTCTGAATACAGATCTAAAGGTCTCTACACCCGTCTGAACTCCTGGTCGCGATCTGACCTACAAACGCATCGGCATATGTGGCCACCACGCTTCAATTTATGTCCAATGGCCCGAAGACAAATCGGAAGACAACCGCATGGACGGCGCCGGCTGCAGTGGTCATGCGGTGGTTACCACCGCAGAAGCGTAACTGACGCTGGAGTCTGAGATGCAGGTGCACTGGCTGGACTGGTCGTACTTTGTGAACTTGACGGAGTGCTGTGTGCCGGAATGCCGCAGCATCTGCAATTGGTTGCAGACAGTCATTTCAGCATCAAGCATGAACCATGACGTCGATGAACGTGGCACCAAATATAGAGAGCAGAGGGCCAATCAACAACAGCACCTGCAGCAGGACGCCGATGGGATGGCGGCCGCAGATCGTGTTGCCAAACTGCCTCAAGTACTTTGCGAACTCTTCAGGGTCGCCCTGCACACCAGGCAGTTGCTGGACCGTGCTCTGCATTGTCGACACGAGCGCTGGCTGCACTTCAAGACGAATGCGTGCTGTCCAGGTGAAGGTGGTCAGCGCAAATTCACCGACTCGATGATGTCCATGCCCGCATGATCCAGCCACTCGATCGATTTGTGTATGGGTCCCTGCGCACATCAGAAAGCATTTAAGGATTCTGATGCATGATGATGCATGATGACGCATCATATTTGATGAACAGCGTGGCGCCGAGCCGTGTTCCGTGGCAGAAGGGATTAGATCACATCATGCCCGGATAGGCCCCTGGCCTGTGGAGATAATTCAGCAGGAGTTCAAGCGGCAAGCGTCAGACCTGGTGCTCATCATAGAATGTGAAGCTGAAGCGGTCGCCCCAGTGGCAGAAGTCTGAGGAGATGATGAACAGGTTCCCTGGATCATCCAGGTACTTTGACAGTGCCCTGCCATACTCCGCCTCCCTGCATTGCGCATGTGAGGATCTAGGGAGGGTGTCATGGTTGTGATGCTGCTTCATGTGCACATTACCACACAGGGTGCCGGAGAGAGGACGGCACAGATGGCGTGCATGCGCAAGGCGGACCTCTCATGCGTCAGCGCCCCGACCATGATCGGCACAAGGGTGATGGGCTGTGACCTGCAATATTCACGCCTTTTGGTGGCCTCTTTCAATCACAACCAGAATGTGATATGTCATCAGGTCATGCAAGCAAGGGCCACACTTGCCTGAACACGTGAGCAATGAAGGGCATGTGCAGCTCCAGGCTGTGCTCTGCCTGCAAGGTAGCAGAGACAGATGTCCAAAAGATCAGATGTGGGCCAGCCCCTCGGACATGAAGACGACTTACACAAGCTCGCAACGCGTCAGGACTCACCTCATCCGCGCCCAGGGTCATGGTCTGGAAGAGGCCGCTTGCTTGCAGTTCTGAGTAAACTTCTTGGTCTATGTCCACGCTTCCTGCAGTTGGGACTTCATAAGTCAGTCTGGCGTCAGAGCTTCCCATCCCAAAGCAGCCGACCGAAGCAGCGGCAATGTCAAACCATCTCAGCGCAGCTCACCTACTGGCGTCTCATATGACGCTGCTTTAGACAACAGGCAGTCTGGCGTGTACATGTGGTGCGACGGGCCGAGGAGGAACACCCGTTTCCTGCATCATCATGATCAGTGCCGTTGCGGGACGAAATGGCATTTGCATGTGTTCATGGCGCTCGGACATCCATGACGACGCAGAGATCCAGAAACAGACCCGGAAATGCTTGAAGTGGAGAGAGCCTCACACGCTGGTGGGATCGATCGGCTTGTAAGCGTATGCCATGACGTGCCCGCAATAGCGGTACCCTGCGTGCCTGCGATTCGGCGCCCGCAATTGTCAGATGCTGGACTGCGTGCTCGCCAAGGTCAGCAGATTGAAGTGAAACAGATCAGATGCATAGTGCTCACGGGCCGATGATCGCCCGTAGGGGGGCTGCCTCAGGGGTGTCTGCATCCTCGAGCCACTGGTCGATGGCCCGCGACAGACTTTCGCCTGCGAGGTCATATGGGATCTCAGTGCTTCCGCCATGCATTGTGAAGGCTTCTAATGTGGTGCAAGACGGGTGTCCGACCTGAAACTTACCGGATCCGTCGTACCAACTGCCTGCATGCGTTGCTTGCCGGTTTCGTGTGCGCGGCATGTTTGCCGTGCGCGCTGCTCCGCTCACGCACTGACCAATGGTGTCGCTGTTGGCTGATCAGCAGCTTGCGAGCGTGCGCGAGGGCAAATGCCGCTACTACAGAAGCGCAGGCACCAGTGGCATGTCCGAAATGCGCGCGGGGAAATGACGACATGCAAGATGAAACAGGTTGCATTGCCAAGTCGTGAGCCGTCTCGCTCGCAATCCACTCGCTATCAGACACACAGCAAAGTCGCTGTTGATGTGCCGCTGGCATTGCAACACAGCACGTCACAGCGTAAGTGCGGCAATCTCGTCTGGCGGAAAATCGACCCGCTGTCGCAGCACATGCCGCACGTCCTCGGCACTCAGGCGCCGGCCCATGGGGCCGCCCGCCTCGCCCCAGTACTCTGACACCTCCTCCACTGCTTCCAGGCTCAGCAGCGTCGCCTTCTGCGGCAGCAGGCGGCGCCGAGCCAGACGTCAGCATGGGTATCATAGATTCACGTGCCACAAACGCGACAGAACGTGAAGACAAGTGGCATCAGTGCATGCCATGCATGTCCACCCTGACTGAAACTTGCCATGGCCTTGTATGGACACCATGGGACAACGAAGGACGGAAGGACGCCTCTACAGCACCAGGCGCATACCTGGGTCAGCTCGGCGAACCTGTCGCGCACGGGCCGCTGCGTAAGCTCGCCGGCGTAAGCCACCAGCGCTCGGACGTCGCGGTCCAGCTGCAGCCCGCCCAGCTGGCTGAAGCGCTTGGTCGCCAGGATGGCGTCCACGCCTGCAGATTCATATGTTGCAATATTGCGTCAACAGACATTTGTGTCAAGAATCAAGTTATAACGGCGCTGAAGGGAGGTGAAGCAGGCGGCTCACAACCAGCACGCTCGATGCGTAGGCGCACGACAGGGCAGCAGGACATACAGTCTAGCATGCAGGCAAGCCCGCACGGTATGGACACATCAACCACAGCCGAAGCCAAAGCCCCGGCAACAACCCTGAAAATCCCAAAACCGGGCTACGGGGCTCACGCTTGGCGACGTCTGTGAGCACGAGGGCGACGAGCGCATCGTAGTTCTTGGGCGTCAGCAGCTGCTGCAGGTGCGACAGGCCGCCGTCCAGTGCGCCCGCCAAACCCTGCACCCACGCCTCGCTGGCGTCCTCCCCGCTGTAGTCCGACACCTCGTAGCTGATGCCTGCCAGCCCATCCAGTGTCGGCCTGCCCAAAGGTGGGTTTTTGTTTGTCAGTCAGTCTAACGGCAAGCCCAATGGACACCTCGTAGCTGATGTCCGCGAGCCCATCCGGCGTCGGTCTGCGCAGGACAACCGCGCCAACTGAATGTCAGCAGCTCATGGCAAACGCAGAGACACCTCGTAGCTGATGCTCGCGAGCCCGTCCAGCGTTGGCCTGCGGGCAATCGAAAACCAGCAGGTGTGGCGATGCGCACACAGCTACGCAATACGGAATTGGCCTCGAGCACAGACTTGCCTGAGAGTTGCAGATGTATCGTCGCTGACGCAAAGGTGGCCACTTGGCATGCTCTATCTTGGTGCTTGCGTCAGGAGATCAACACACGAATGATTGCCACAGCCTCGCAGACGCCCCATTCAGGACTGCGCACCGCAGACGGGAGGCCAGCGCGCCGGCGACGGCCGCAAGCGCCCAGGAGGCGAGCGCGCTGAAGTCCGCGGACGTCTTTGCCAGGTCCGCCAGCACGGAGCGCACTTGCTCCCGCTCCCCCGCGCCGCCAAAGACCTGCATCGCGCCGTCCTCCAGCTCCCCCCGCAGCTTCAGCACGTACCTGTGAACACAGGCACATAATGAATCAGGCGATAGTGACGGTCTTGATGGAGCCGGCTGCCACAAGCAAGCTGAGGTAGGTCAGGATGGTGACCGCATCAACAGCATGGCATCATCAACTTTCGACAGCCATCTTACAGGCTGGCGGTCCATCTTGCAGGCTGGTGGATTGGAGCTGCGGCTCACCATGAGCTGACTTCAGCATCGTTGATGTACGCCGCCTGCGTCGCCGCCGCGCTGGTGCCAGACGCCACGGCGTCGCTCGTGTGCGACGCATCCGCCTGCAGCAGCTTCGGCGCCACGTTCTGCAGCCAGGCAGTGTGCAAGAGTCAGTCGTTGCCCAAGCTCGGTTGACAACGCGAATTGCATTGGCTCCGCAGCTGCGGTGCAATCTGTGCATGAAAGTCTGCAGGGAAATGCAATAGAGCATTCTAGCTTTACAAGATAAAACCGCTTCATGGAGCCATCGCACTCACGTCTAGTTTGGAGCGCAGCTGGGGACTGACGGCAGAGCCCAGCAGCGCATTGGCCTGGCCCAGGACGGCGCACACGCAGGCCGACGAGGCGGTGCCGAGCGCCCGACGCCCGCAGCGCGCCAGCACGAAGAACACATCGTCCACCTGCAGAGGCAGTCACGTCCGAAAGGGTTTTGGGTGCCTGCCTGGAACCTCAACCTGGCTGTCGGTCAGAATCGCAAGCAGCAGTAACTTACACATGTGGACCCTGTAAGAGGGGCAAGATCTGCAAGTGCCACGCAGTGCAGGGGAATAAGCGGTCTACGAGGGTCGCTTCTGCACTGGCAGACTTGCGCGCACCATGCTGCTGGTGAGGCCGCCTGCGGGGTGCTCCCGGATGGAGATAGCCTTGTGCACGTCCTCCTCCATCACAAACTCCTCCATCGCCACGTAGTAGTTCAGCAGCTCTCGAACCGCCACATTGAAGGCGCCGCCCCTGCAACAAACAGTCGCATTCGCAATGTGCTGTGCAATTGATCGCGACACGAGCTTTTGATTAGTCACGTGATGCTGTTGCCAGGCCATGTCATAGCTGCACTCGTGAGCGACACGAGAGAAGTGCGTGCCGGTCTGAGCGCATCACGGCAACTGCCTCAGATGATCTCACGCTGAGATCAAATGTTCTTGTGCTGATGCCACGATGGCGGCACTGCAGACGTGTCAGGGAAGAGGCACAGCTGCAACAGCATGAGCATCATGAGAGCTGGGGCTGAGGTCGGAATGCACGAGAATCAGCACCTGAAGGCGCTGTGGCGGGCGGCGGAGAGGGGCGCGGGCGCGACGGCGTCGCCCATCTTGGCCAGCATGAACTGGTTGTACTCCTCCGCGCGCTGCACCAGCAGCAGCATCTCCTCCAGGTAGCCCTCCACCTGCAGACGTTTCGATGCACATTTGCATGTCCACGTTAAATTTTTGCTGTGACTTGGCATTTCCTGTCGATTGCGGTTTGTACCAGCAGCAGCACCTCCTGCAGGTAGCCCTTCACCTGCGAGAGCCGTCCCAGACATCTTCCTGTGCTCCTCAGGCGTGGCAGATCCCATTTGCACCCTTGTCATGCCGGTTTTGCAGTCCTTTCAGTGCTGAAAGCATAACCTGCCCAGACTTCCAGATGGCCTTCAGATGGTCACGTTCTCACCTCGCGGGGGTCGATGGCGGCGGCGTTGGGCACGCCGGTGATGCCCTTCTTCTGGTTGATGCTCTTCACCAGGCGGCCGAACTGCCGTATGCTAGCGTATCGCTGCAGGATGCGCGCTCCAGCCGCATCACACTGCACCCAGAGAGAGATTGATAGGAAGGGGAAGGTAAATGGCGTGCGTTCAGAATCGCACAGCATTGATCCTGAACACCATCGAAGCCCTATAACAACTAAACCTGGCATCGAATACTGAGGGAACAACAGAATTGGGTATCTGATTTCCCAGACGGGAGCAGCACCTGGCCGTGGAGCTCCGTGATGACTGTCAGCAGCGCTTCGGCGCCAAAGGCGGCCCGCAGGAAGCCCTCGTTCTCTTCCACCGCCACCGCCACGTCCTTGAACAGCGTGGTGGCGGCCTCCACAAAGTCCTGCCCACCATCCGTGCCTGCAAAGCGGCACAGGCAATTTAGTAGTGGCAGTACTGTTGGGAAAATTGTGCCTGGGGTGACTGCCAGTACACATTGACTGTCGTGAAACATCTGCTGGTTGTTCTTCACGGTGCTATGTTTCATGCGCCCATCGAATGCGGCCTCGTGCAAGCTGCAGACTGGTGGGTTTCAGTGATCTTGAGGCGCCAGGTTGCAGCGCTACTAATCAAAGTGTGTACTTTCAAGGATTGGACAAAGCTTGATATTGTTAGTCTGCGCGCCGGCCTCGACGAGGGTGTTGTACCCCTCCTGCGCCCGTTCCGACACCATGCGGCACAGGTATTGCTGAAATTCTCGCAGCCCCTCCTCCTGCATCATGAGCAAGCCAGCGGCTAGTGCGGAGGTGCAACATCAACATTCAAGTTCACGGCTACACAGCACTATCGGCTTGCTCTGCAGAGCAACAAGGTCCGACTAATGAGCAACAGACTGGCAAGCCGATTTGCAGCAGCGGGTTTTGCCGGGCGGCGCATACGGACCTGCATGCGCAGCTGGCGGTACGGAAGAAAACCTGCATGTACCGCAGTGTGAACAGTGCCCTACCGGCAGCAGACAGCTGTGCATTGAGAAGGGCTGACCTGCATGCGAAGCGGGCGGTACAGGCGCGTGAAGCGCACGACGTCCTCGTGCCGCCGGCCCGCGATCGCGTCCGCCAGCTTCTGCCGCACCGTGCCGCCCAGCTTCTGCTTCGCCTCCGTCAGGATCTGCGCACCGTAAGACCTCTGCCTGACGCTGGGTCCCTCCAGATGGCTGGGTGCATGATTTCTGCGCAATCTGCAGTCCGATGGGCGCCCAGCTTGGCAAATGTCTGCAGGGCTTCATCGGTGGCAGCCTTGCTTCTGGATCGTGTTACACCCCAGTCATCACAGCAGTGCTGACCTGCTCCTGCTCGACGGCCTGCTGCCCGTCGCCGTCCCGCACGGGCCCATACTTCTCCTCCAGGTCCATGAAGGTGTCCACGTAGCCGGCTGCCGCCTCAAAGTCGCTGCTGTTGAGCGCCTCCCTGCAATTGCGGCAGAATAGAGATGCGAATGCGTCACACATACAGCTGCCGACTTCTTGAGACGTCCTCGCCAGAGAGCCGATCGCCTCGTGCCCAATATGAACGGACTACCGCAATGAGCAGGCTACAGCAGCAGCGGTCCGGGAACCTCACCGCACGCCGTAGATGCAATTGCTGCGGTCCACGATGACGTTGATGGTGGCCAGCGTGTTGCGCACGTGCGACTGCGCGGCGTCCAGCTCCCGCACCTTGCTGCTCACGCGCTCCGACAGCTGCGAGGTGTTGGCCACGCCCGCCGCCAGCGACTCAGCATCAGCCCGCACCACCTCCAGCATCTGTTCGGGCCGGTGCCAGTGCAGGTGAGGACCGGGACACTTGTAGTTTCACCTTAGGTCTCGGTCCTACGCATCGCATTGGTGACATGACAATCCACCGCTTTGCAGATGCACGGCGCATATGCAAATGCACGCCGGCATGGGTGTGCCGCACAGAAGAGATCAGCAACGGTGTGCTCGATCGTGGGGAGCGGGCCGCGCACCTCCGCGGTGGAGCTCTGCAGCGTGACGAGGCTGCCCTCCAGCGTGCTGCGCTTGGACAGCAGGCCCTCCAGCTCCGCATTGACCGACCGCTCCTTGGCCAGCATCTCGTGCAGCAGGCGCGAGATGTCGTTCAGGTTGGTCAGCTCCTGCAGCCCGGCGAGGCCCGGCTTGGTGAAGCTCAGCGGCGGCTGCGTCGGCAGCGGCGACGCTGGCTGCGCCATTGCGGCGGCGCCGCCAGGCGATCAACCAGCGCGGCGCAAGCGAGCGGCGCGTGAGCGTGTGCCAGGCACCCCCCGCAGCCGTCGAGGCAGCCGTGGAGTTCCTATCGCACTTTGATCGTCTTCAGCCACTAAAACAAGGTACTTTCTTATATCAGGTGCCAGATCGCGCAGACTATTTCTGACCCAGTGTCGAAATGGTGGTTTTGACCTCGTCCAAAGCGGCACAGTTCTAATCTGGAAACACTCGAGCAGGATCCAAGCAGATGAAGGCGTGCAAACTGCTTCATCATGGCGTTGGCTTGTTGAGTGCGGGGTCTGCAATGAAACGCACATCCGTCATATCCCCATCGACAAGTTGCAGAGCACAGCACTGCACGACTGCAAAACGCGGCATCGCAGTGCCAGAGAGGAATATTCGTGCGCAGTGGACCTGCTTCGTGCTGTTGGTCGTCCCGCACGTTCCGACCCGTTTCGGGGTCCCACAAGAATCAGGGCATCGAAATAGGTCAGCGTACATAGATCCGATTCGAGCCGCACCTGGCACCGCGACGCAGACTTCCGTGCTGAGTAGCTTGTCGCAGAGGCAGCAGCCCCTGCCCACGTCGCGCGTTCGCGCTGTGTAAGCCTCGCTTGCCAAGATGGCCAAGGGCACAATGAACGAGGAGGAGGGCAAGAAGGCGCAAGTGGCCGCGCTCTCGCGTGACTACATCCTCGAGCCACACCTCGGTGCGCGATCTCGCTCTTGTTACCTTGCCTGGAGGGCATTAGCACACGCATGCGCCCATGCCCGCAACGCCGCGCGCAATGCCTTCTGGTTCACACTTGCTTGGACGCTGTGCAGACTACCGGACCGTGGGCGGCGTGAGCGGGCCCCTGGTTATCGTCGAGCATGTCAAGGTAAGGCATTTGGCTTCGGCGCTGCACGCATAACGCGGTCACCACGCTCCACCTCGCGGGTCTGGCGCGGAGGGGTGATCATCGTTTGATGCTCTCCTGCAGAAACCCATGTTCGCGGAGATCGTGAACCTGAAGCTGGGCGATGGCAGCATCCGCCGTGGCCAGGTGCTGGAGGTGGATGGCTCCAAGGCCGTGGTGCAGGTCTTTGAGGGCACCTCCGGCATCGACACCAAGGCCACCTCCCTGGAGTTCACCGGCGAGGTCAGATTTGCAATTAAGGGGGCTCAGCTGCGGCAGCTCAGCTGATGGGTGCATGCATAATCCTGGTGCAGGCGCTGGAGACGCTGGTGTCAAGGATGTGATGTTTGGCAGCTGTTCATGTGCAGCACTGCCGTCAGTGACGACGGATTAGCAGCCAAATGCTCGGGACACCATCGCACAGTTGACACCTCAGTTGACGGAGATGGTTCTGTGCACGAAGGTGCTGCGGACGCCGGTGTCGGAGGACATGATGGGCCGCATCTTCAACGGCAGCGGCAAGCCCATTGACGGCGGCCCCCCTGTGCTCGCCGAGAAGTTCCTGGACATCAACGGCGCCTCCATCAACCCCGGCGAGCGCACCTACCCCGAGGAGATGATCCAGGTGAGTGTTCCATTCCAGTGATTTGTTTCAGGGGCTGCTTTCAATGGTTGCCATCTCGGGCTGCCATTCTGGCTGCCGCTGCTGTCAGACCTTCCAGCTGCCAGGCAGAGTCACTCCTTTCCCACTATCTATCAGTAACATGTCTCTGCGCTGTACTGCAGACGGGCATCTCCACGATTGACGTGATGAACTCCATTGCGCGCGGGCAGAAGATCCCGCTGTTCAGCGCCGCCGGCCTGCCGCACAACGACATCGCCGCGCAGATCTGCCGCCAGGCCGGCCTCGTCAAGCACGAGGACGAAAAGAAGGTATTGTCTGTTTCCACTCACGACTGTGCTTCCCTTTCCTGCCACATCTGTGACGCTTCCCGTGGCTGCACGACGGTATCACCCCTCCAGAAGCCGCATGGCAAATTTGCCAAATCCTAGACCTTGAACCATTACATGAATGCAGGGTGAGGCGGACCTGCTGGGCGATGAGGAGGGCGGCGCCAAGGAGGAGGAGGAGTTTGCCATCGTGTTTGCCGCCATGGGCGTCAACATGGAGACTGCGCACTTCTTCAAGCAGGTCGGTTGCTTGCATGTCTGCCTGAGGACCCGAGATGTCAATGGGAGAAGGCCTGTGGGGACAGGCATCACGCCGCCAGCGCGAAAGTCAACGAGCATGTGGGGCTTGCCCTTACAATTTCGAGAGATCATAGGCAATGCGCATTGCACTGG
>JAABUK010007135.1_pt1 | contig 16270 bp, 16 predicted proteins | sample 5559141 | NCBI WGS metagenome assembly JAABUK01 (sample SAMN10711869, study PRJNA513367) | rock metagenome | isolation source: Antarctica rocks | place: Antarctica: Victoria Land, Pudding Butte nord | collected 2016-01-03
TTGCTTGTTCGTTTTGTCGAGGTGGAGGGAGATTTCTTTTGTGGAGTTTGGGGCGGGTTCGAGGGTCCAGGTTGATTCTGAGGGGTGGATGGAGTGGGGGAGGGGGCCCTGTGGGGAGGGAGGGGTTAGGGGGGGTTTTGGGGTGGAAGATATGGGGAGGAGGGGGGAATTACGTCGATGATGGGCGATTGGCCTTTTACGCCGACTTTTAGGGATGTCTTTTTCATGTCGACTGTGATGTCTTTTCCGCGGAGGGTGGAGGGGACGGAGACTGTGATGTCGAGGTCTTGGATTGTTTGGGTCCATTTGTAGGGGAGTTTGGCTTGCTCTTCTGCTTCTCGAGCGCGGTCTGCTTTGTCTTTTTTCTCGCGGTCTTCGGGGGTGGGTGAGGTTGACATCGTGACGAGGTGGTGGGAGACGCGTATGAGACACCGATACAACGCTCTGGACAGGTGTCTGAAGAGCTTTACTTTCGCATGAAGGTTGGGAGAGTGAGGTAGAACGATTGGTGAATCTTGAATTCCTACTGCAGCCCTATATGGAGTAAGCTAGGCCGCTTTAGTCACTCTATCTCGACTTCCTGCCAAGCACTTCCCTCTTGTAGGTGACAGCTGACCCGAGATCATAGGCTAAGGCGCCTGAGAGTTTGGGTTTCTACGTACGACGTGGATACGTCTGGCAGACTTGATGTGCTTTGAGACAAGACACTACAATCATCACCAACGAATCGTACCATCTTAATTTAGGAGATTGATCGATGATGACGCATTGTCGGGCCTATAATTCGCCACAACAGACGGGCTCCTAATCTGTTGAAGTGCCAACCAGTGCTCGTGACGCTGTGTCATTGACGAGGCACGGTAGCTCTACTTCTCAAGGGGACAACAGTTGCAAGCTGGAAAACACCTAATGGATAGAGCCCTCAAGATGAGGATGCAAGTTGCCACTCTCGGAAGGCTTGCCACTCACCAAAGACGGTTCCTCTGCTATGGTCATAGGCTCTAACATCACGCCTTGCGCCTCATCCTTCGAGTCCCACATAGAGGATTCTGTGTGTAACAACATCTTGTCTTATATCACACCCGCCGTTCGGCAAATCGTTAGACTATGCAGAGTTTCAGTAAATGTTCAGAAGCTTGAGCATATCATGATTGTCATCCTGAAAATTCATCTTGAAGTTATTCGGCTAACCAGAATACCAACCAACGAAAGATCAGCCCTTATCGAAGCCGGCGGCTTTGAACCTGCATGGGAGGACGAGCCTGCATACAATTGGGAGATTGTCGAGGCTGACCTATCTTGGGCCGTACCTGCTTCGCTGGACCTACTAGGAGACTGGCTTTGGAACGGCTCCAAGTTCACTGGTTAATTGAGGTAGTTCTCTAGTCCGCTCGCCGATCAACGATGGCCAGACAATCTTTGAGGCTCTGACTCGGTCTACGTAGGTGACTAACGACCAAGTCTACACAGATTACAGAGCCGCCCCTTACGCCCCCTTTGCCGACACCTCAGCTTCCCCAGGTCTCGGTATTTCATATGTTTACTTTCGTGGCTTTCACTAAGAAGTCCGACAAACTCCAATCTCGGACAAGGCGGCTGGTCTGCAATGGCTGCTCAGACATGCTCTTGCAATATGAGCAGCCTAACAATGTTCTACACGAAGATCTTCGGACGACGAACTGCCTCCAGTCCATGTTTGAATTTAGGTCAGCTATCAAAGATTGATTCATGATTGGCCGCTGACCGCAAGGCTTGATGTCAGACTCACGAAATCACTGTGTTGTCTTATTTATGGGAAAAGCGGGAGAGTGTTGTCTTGTATTTGATAATGTTGAATAAGAAGCACTGTACATGGGTCCACTGAGGAAACCTGGAACACGTCCATCCTGAACCGCATCCTTCCAAGCCATCTCTTCACTTTCTGCTCCGCCTTACAAGGTACGAACCCCTTAAAGACCACTGGCCACCAGTACAGGAAATCGATCACTCAGAATGACAAATCCGCTCAAAGACGCGTCTGTATAAATCCAGGCATTGGGCTATTCTCAATCTGCCATCCAGTAACGACAACTCTTATCCAATCGCAAAGCCGTTCGGCGATAGCGTGAAGTAGCTCATTAGGTATGCGAATCATCATGGGGACTAGCTACTACCTCCACGCCCGGATGAGCAGAATCTTCGCGTTCGGCAGGGACCTGAGCACCGTCTTTCCTTTGCTTCTTGTCCGCTTGTGTCGTCTGTTGGGCTGGACTGGAACCGCCCGGGGTTTTCGCTCCCTTCTCAACATGGGCTTCGTTTCCGTCGATAGCAGCGATACTTCGTTTACGCTTCAGTACTGGTATTGCCACCTTCTCGTTGGCCTTCGCAGAGTCCCTCCTTGGCTGCTTCTTCTTCCCGACTCCGCTCGCACCAGAGCTGAGAATCGAGGCTCGATTGCACAAGTGCTTGCCGTTAACATCCCATGGCTGATCTTGCCAGCAAGCAGTGCAATACTCCATCATGCAATTTTGTTGCTCACAGCGGTAGACATCGGTATCGTAACTATGCTTGCGGCACTGATCGCACCTGGCATTAAATCGCCCAACCTTCAAGAACGATTCGTGCATGGGTCGCTGATTTGAGGCCTGTCCTGTAGCCATGATGAGACCACCCCTAGAAGTGCTCGCAGCTAAGGCTGGGATACATGAGTGCTGGCCGTTACAATTCCGTAATTGTGAATGCCAGCAAAGGGTGCAATACTGCTGATCGCAACTCGGACAGCGGTAGATGGTGGTAGTGATTCTCGCTCTGCGACACCGATCGCAGTTGGGTCTATGATCCTTTATCCACGGCAACGTGGTGTGTGCGGGCGGCTGATTCGAGGCCTGATCTGGGGCCATGGTGAGATTGATGGAAGATATAGAGTAGGTGATGTCCTTGATATCAGAGAGTACAAGAGCTACATGATATTTTTGATTGATATTGGAGTATTTCTTGGTTGAGAAAAAGAATGCAAGTCTATACAGTTCCCCAATTAAGACCCGGAAGCCTGTACAAAGATAGAAAACTCACATATCGTTATGAAGAGCGAACTTCTTAGGACCTCATTGTTGATAGAGACAACAAAGAGGCATTTCCGATCGCAAAACATTGGAACCCAGGGCCGAGTTCACTATCTTTGGTTCTCCTGCGTAGGGATGTCTAGTAAAGCTGCTTAAACAATGAGACACTATACACTATCTGATGTGGTACGTTTCACTCTGGGAATAAAATTCGGTGAACGGTGATCGTCATCCGAATTTCTCCTCCGTGATGCGGCTTCCCAACTTGGAGGATAACTCCACGAGAAGCCACCACCGATTCACCTCCGCTCTTTCCTCATAAAGCAGTACCTCTGCGGTTCACTTGCTCACTCACCAAATTATCGACACCAACCACATATCACAAGTAATCAAGTTCAATAGTCCAAGCGCCTTCACGTCTACAATGTAGCCAGGGCGGCCATAGTCTTCGAGACATACCCCAAAACACGCCCAACCTTTTCAAAGCCCCCTCATCATTCACCAAAACCAGTACGAGAAAAACACAAAATCATCCTCTCGATCAGCTTCTCTTACAATCGACGACGACCCTACCATAGCTGCAGAGCACAGCCTCGACGGCGAAACCTCTGAATCCACCCAGCCCCATTCCTCTGGCCAAAACCCCTTGCCCTCGACGGTTCATTCGCACCCGGTAACCATTTCTCATGGGCACTTTACTGGGCATATTGCGTGCCGAATTGTGGGGAGAAGGACAACACCTAGATATGCAAGTGCATGAAATGTGGGCACGCGATGTGCGCAGGCTGTAAAGCCAGATGGGTGGAAGAGTGACTTGTAGTAGATGGGGCGATGGCGAAGGCAGCGATGGATGTTTTGCTCTTGTGATTGGAGCGATTGCCGCATGTGCTTTCTTTTTCCCTGGCGGATTTTGGATCTTTTTGATATGGTTGGGTTATTCATTAGTCAGGTCTATTTGGATCCATAGAGGCTCCATTATCTCATTTGTAGACGCAAGTAGACGCAGGAAACTATTCTTTTTCTTGTTTGTAAGACGTATGAGATGTTTGGTAAGGGGCAGTGCCCTGATCATTTTCTAATTCTTGTTGTTTGATAGGTCAGACTTGCTTCTTGGTAAATAGTAATGTTCTCGGGGTATGATCTCGAAGGGAAGGCATTATCTACTGATTGAATGGATGATAGGTACGTAGTGCCGAGACTAAATACGCGGCGCTATGGTTTGCTAGTGCAATGTTCATACTAGTAAAATGATTCTGTGCTTCGAGTTGTTTCATATTGGCTGAGTACATCTGTCGTCAGCAAAAACGCTATCTCAATGGTTCCGAGTGTTGAAATGTAAGTACAACTTTACCAACGCCGTTGACAATCTATATCGCAAATAAACATGTCCAAAACCCCAGTGCGATCCAACTCCTTTCCATTGCGTGTCAAGCGTCCCCATAGCCTTGCTCCAGATCCACCAACTTCATCGATATAGGTAGACCGCACAAGTGCTTTAGCAACCGCCAGACTTTCATGACAATTCTACCCAACGGCCATTCCCGAGTTCCGCTTGCTGTACATCCATCGACGTCCTCTTCGCCATTCGCCACGTCGTCCTCCTCGAGGCCTTGGAGTTTAACGCTGAACTTTGGCTGGATGTAGTCGCAAGTTGTGGCCGTTAACTCTTCTTTCGGGGGCTAATCATCGCCACTTGGTAGACCAGCCTCGCGCTGTCCATCTTCCCGTGAGTGCTGAGGCTTCATGTCAGATGATACTTGATTTTCGCCGGTGGTGCCGATGGTCTGTGTGTCGAGCCGGCGTCTCAGGTTTTGATAAGCCCCTTCCAACTCTTTACTCGCCTGGCCCAACTTCCTATTCTCCTCTTCCATGGGCCCCGCAACCATTGAGTTCTTCCTCGGGCCGTTTCGACCAAGACCCGATCGCTCCTCTACCTGCACCACGCGCCAGTAAGCACCACGCAACCTTCCATGACCAGCCACAGCTGCTCTGAATGCTCTTCCATAGTATGCATGATCCCGAACTGCCAGTGATGGCACCAAACCCGTACCGTCCGTTTCCACAATATCAAGAATACGTAAAAGGTATTCCTCCATCTGGAACTCAACAACATTCAGTTTCTCGAGCGCCGTTGTTGCTTCCTTCATTGCTATGCTGTGACTTATCATCAACCCGCTGGGAGGATGGGTAGGCCTGGGGCTTTCGTTGACCATAGTCGAAGAACCGCTATTGCTCGAAATGCTACGGACACTAGATTGATGGTCCTCTTCTTGATAATGAGGTGAAGGAGGTGTAATGCACTCGTGGTGACCGATTGGTACTTTGTAATAAATTTCCTCGGCGAAGATTTGTCGCATGCAGACACCGTCCGCTTCGCAAAAACAGTGATCGTCGAACTGGGACCAGCATACTGCTCCAGCAGCCATATCTGATCCTGGCTGTGGTTTGTGGATGGGAACAAGCTTGATGGTTTGATTTCGAATTGTTGATTGGTACCGACTCTGGGTTTTTCCAAATGTCGGGAACTAAAGTTGGAGATACTGAGATTGGTCTGCAGAGGACGAAGAGCTCCGAAGGGTTGTGGTGGAAAGTTATTGGACCTGAGCGACTTTGGACGACATTTAAAAAATTCTGTGCAGCTAAGAATAGCTGTATCAACTGCGACATGGTCAAAGAAAAGCGAAACAGAAACGTTAAGTGGCATACGCCAGAGAGGGTGGAAGATGGAACATTGGTCGGATCGCCGGTATGTCTAAGACTTGTCTTAGCATTTTGGCGTAGGAATCTTGGAAGCATTGTTGACCATGGGTAAGTCAAGCAACCACAGAACCATGACTATGATTCACATAGCTTCTCTAAGTTCCCAAATAAGCGTCTTTGACACTCATTTCACCTTATATACCGCAGTAAAGGTGCTCAGAGAACATGAAATGGGCTGTGCTGAAGCAGACCATTTGAAAGATTGAGATTGTCATCAGCCAACTGGCAAGGCCTAGGTTGTACTCGGTCATCTAGATGCTGTGGGCAGAGAGGACAACGCAGGCGAGGGTTTTGCGACGTTCATGATATGAGCAACACTCATCGAAAGCAACAGTCGACCGCCAGCTCCACACCGCAAGATAAGAGAATCTGGTACTCGTCGAGCCTCCGGTCTTGACTGAATTTCAGATTTTGTGCTTTAAATCGGAGATACTTGCCTGTAAAGAACGGCCCAATAATCAAACGAATGTATCGACTATGAGTTTAGGTTACATCCTTGATCTCTGCTTGCTTTCCGAGACCTCGGTCTGTGAATTGCAAGGTCCAATTACAGCTTCAAAGATCCTGGAGCGCACCACTCATCATATAGCGATCGTCGACCTCAATTCCTTGGATTGGAGGAAGCCGTCCACCTTTTTGATTTGACTTGCTAACAACCTTCATTAACAGCTCGTCAGGTCGCTTTGACCTGGGAGAGCCTACCGAGGGGTCGTTGCGGCCGTTATATTCAGGCGTCGGCGTGTGGGTAACTTGCTCATTGATAGCGGACTCCGGCTCATGGGAGCCGCGAGCAAATTCTTGAACGACTTCTTGTTGCTCATCACTCATACCAACCACGACAATTGCTTCCAATCGGTCAATGCGCTGCATCATATGACGTGAAGCCACTCGATGGATAGCCTGAATTTCCCTCAGCCGGGTCGTGATTTTCTGGATGTATGCGAACGTATTGTTGGTGATTGTGTTTTGCTGTAGCAGCATGTCAGATATCATCAGCATGGTTCTGTCAAATAGAGGTTTACATCAATGGCCTTGATTCGATCGGTCAAGGTAGCAAGATCCTTCAGCAATGCGCGATCCCAGACTTCCAGCGTTCTGGTCCCGCAGTCAGGTAAGTGCCAGCAGAAGAGCGTGGGGGTGCACTTACATGAAAGTTGCATCATTGATAGCAGACAAGTCAATGCTTGGCGGAGGCATGCTGATAGATGGAACGATGCTGTTAAACTGTTCTCCTGAGAAAGCAGACTTATAGATCGCTGAAACGATCAAATGTCGAATTTACGAGAAGTTTGCATGTTCCGTACCCCGAAGATATCGTCAAAGATAACTAAGAGCAAGTTGAGAACCGTCGATCTCCAGACGTAAAGTGCCCTCCAGACTGCCGCAGGTCGGCGCTTTTTCTTCGATCCTCGTCCATTCTAGGTGCAAGTAGACAAACGATCCCAATAGCCAGCATCAGCTCCATCTTCGTGTAGCTGCCTTCGCCGAGATAAATGATGAAACCATGGATTATCGTAGACCAGGAAGTCTTTCATCCTGCGCAGCCGAATTCCCTGTTTCACAGTCACAATTTCGGACCCTCTGTCCTACTGCCCACGTTTAAATCTACCGCAACCTCCATTCCCTTCGGTATTTCCACCTCTTGACAGTCGTCCTGCTCCCGCCCATTGACCCACTGGGTTACGACAAAATCCACCCTCCCCTCCCCAACCACAACCATGGGCGCATGCCACGTTCCAACCCCATATGTGACACCCATACCCGGCTCTGCCACAAATGCTTTCGTATTGTTTAGATCTGGCGCTCCAGCCTGCGTTGACTGCGGGAAGTATGGCGTCAACGCTGATGGAATTGAAGACGAGGGTAGAGTCGGAGCGACGATGATGATTGCTCTGGTACCGTTCGAGATAGGAGAGGGGAGAGGGACGAATGTCTGGGTCGTGAACGGATGGCGTTCCAATATCCGCAGATCGAATATTTGCTGATTATTTTGAGAGCGTAGGCTGCGGGGGAAGCAGGAGAAAAGGCTCATGGTCAGGTGGGCAGGGCTGTTACTAGGCGACAATGAGTAGGTTGATGTAAGGGGCGAGATATTGGCGTATTTGAGCGCTGATTTTTGATTGGCGTAGACTGCATTGACAGGGGGAGTGGAGGGAATAGTGGTTGTGGATGAGGGAAGAGGGGCGGAGATGACGGAGCCAAAGGGAGCGAAGGATCTAGGGGTGAGGGGGGTGGTCATCTTGGTTTGGATGGATTATGTGTCCCGGAGCAACAGAGGGAGCAAGTGGTCTGATTGAAAGGTCAGTCAAAAGCCACTACTACTATGCATAAAGTAACGTGCCAAGGATACTTTTAGGGCGCCTGGGGGGTCGGACAAATCATATAGGGAGGATATCTGTAGACATTCTTAACCAACAGATTTCCTTGAATAAAGCACCCCGGGGTACATACATATGATGTCCGGGCTACGAGATCGGTATGTAAAAATATCGTGTGGAGGAAATATTTACATTTGGAAATATTTGCATTTAGAAATGGCTGACTAAGCCGTATTTATAACAGCGCTAATAATACTACGCTATCGACTAGGCTTACCCTAAAGTAAGTAGTACCGTGCTGTACCTGCCCTGTACCTTCCCTGTAGTAGGTACCGACCACTACTACTATACGTACAGTATTTGGGAGGTCACCCCCGCGAGAAAATTACCTGAATCGACTAAATCTAACCTCTAATAATTACTAGTATTAGTAGGTAACGATATATATAATACCCGAAAAGGGCTTAGCGCGCTTAAAAACCAGGTGATACTCTTTATAAGATAATATCCTTAGCGTATATATATCCTTAGCGTAGAAATATTCATAATTGCTAACGGTATTAGGATACTATCTTATTCATGACTTTACTACAGGTAATACTTTTCTATATATGATATTAATATAACAGAAGGATACTAGTACTTTCTAATTAGAACAACCGTCCTGGTACTATTTGTTCGACCCCCCCGGCGCCCTTAAAGTAAGATTCATGAAATCAGCCCTACTTAGGCGACTCCCGTGCCGCGCCGGCAAGGCCCGTGGGCCCATCGCCGCTAGTACTGCTAAGCCCGAATGGGCTTGCGATAGCTGCCGGCTTGGCACGTTTGATCTGAGGCAAGATGGTTCTTAGCTAAGGTACCAGTGATGGAGGGGTAAAGGTCTTAGCGCTGACAGGCTGTATGTATGGGCCCCATTCTGCTTGCTTCCTTAGCAACCCCCAATAGCATGACAATACCAGACGAATAGATTTACAAACAAGTCTTCCACCCCTTTTCTACCAGTCACCAAGTCTCACCTTTGCATTAACCTATATATGAATCTACTCTAGGGTGATATAATATATGGTTGTACTGGGCGGTTGAAGATTGTCAGCGAATTTGACACGTAGCCTCGGTCTAAACTCGACAGTAGCCCAAGTGAGGCGCTAGGCAATTCCTGTCTATACCAGGCTATGTCTGGAGGAAGGTAACCACGATAAAAGATTTCTCGAGAAGCCCAGACCAGGAATCAAGCACGCTCGCTGCCTACTTAAACTCCATCAACGTGCTAGCATCGCGTATTCTTGCCCCTGACCGGTCGAAATCTTATCAGATTGGCTCACATTATATCATGTCTCGGCCACAAGACAAGGCCTATGGCATAAGAGTCCGCTATGAACCACCTGATGAGATGGACACGATTGCCGATGTCGTCTTCGTTCATGGTTTGACGGGCAATGCAGATAACACCTGGGCCACTGAGAAAGGTAGCTTACACTGGCCTACGCAGCTTCTTTGCGAGGATATCACCAACATCAGGATCTCTACCTTCGGATACGATGCCGATGTCGTTAGTTTTTGGAATCCGGTATCCCAAAACAGGATTGGTAATCATGCGGAAAACATGCTTGGAGGTCTGGTTCGGCTCAGAGAACGTACGGACACGGAGTCTCTAAAGATAATTTTCGTTGCTCATAGCCTTGGTGGTCTGCTTGTGGAGAGCGCGCTAGACATATCCAGAGGAAGCACAGAGCGTCATATTCAACGCTTAGAGCTATGTACAATAGGCATTTGCTTCCTCGGAACTCCACATCTTGGGTCTGATCTTGCTCAGTGGGGAATAATTGGGGCGAGCATCATTAAGATTGTCAAGCGTGCGAACAAAGATATTGTGAACGTGCTGAGACCAGGGTCTGAAATGCTCGCTGGCATACAAAAGAGATTCTACAATGTCCTAAATCACCGTATAAATGAAGGATCAAGAATTGCAATCACCTGTTTTTACGAAGAACTTCCCATGCCGGTCGGTGGCATGGTTGTGCCAGAGCGTTTTGCCACCTTACCAGGCTATAGCAACTACGGGATTCACGCAAACCATCGAGTCAGCATTACCTACCCAGCCTTCCCAACGCGTGATGCTAACCTTATGAAGGAGATGACCAAATTCGGATCAAGAGCAGACACTGGCTACATGGACATAGTCGGCGAGATCCAAAGATGGATCAAGGCTGTGCGCTCTGCCAAAGAGACACCGGAACTGACTATAGATCAAGAAGGTTAGTGTGACTTCACCATCTGCCATTTTAAGGAAGACGTTCATTCTCATAATGGCACCAGACTGCTTGAAGAGTCTGCATTTCCCAAGTCTCACCACGCGGCAAGACACCGCTCGTGATGCTTATCCTCGAACGTTCGAATGGGTCTGGTCAGTAGAGGACTCTCCGTTTATGAAGTGGCTCCTTTCAGGTCGTGGAATATTCTGGATATCAGGCAAGCCTGGATCAGGTAAAACGACGATGATGAAGTACATAGTAGCCAACGGACACCTGATCAAAAACTCCAGCTTGTCTCTCGATAGTGGACGAAGTGTCAAACAGGGTGACCAGGAGTCCCAAATTAATCGAGACCTAATACTTGCCGTCCATTTTTTTGATCACGAAGGTGACGACCTAGCAAAATCCGTGGCAGGCCTTTTACGATCATTGCTATTTCAACTGCTTCGAGCAAGGCCACAGCTATTCGACGTCATTTCGTCTCGCCATCTGGAGATGAAGCGTTTTCATGCCGAGCTCTCATGGAGCCGCAAGGATCTTGAAACAGCATTCAAGGCGATACTGCGCCGCCCCGAATGTGGGCCAGTGATATTCTTCATCGACGCTCTCGATGAGGCCTCTGTTGAGGACAATGAGGTCATCGAGCTTGTTAACAATTTCTCCAAGATGGCATCGCCTAGTACCCGATTCTGTGTGTCTAGTCGACCATCAGCCGACATCAATTTTCAATTTGCGGACTCCGAAGCAACAATCCGCATTGATGAACATACATCGCATGACATTCATCAGTTCATTCATACCAGTTTTCATGAGCTTGTATCGCGATCTAATACGGATTACGGAAGCCTTATTGACCAGGTCCTTCTGAAAGCTGACAATGTCTTTTTATGGGTGAGACTGGTCGTCGAAAACCTTCTCCGGGGTGCCAGGCGGAAGGAGACCATAGAAAGGCTGCACCAACGTCTCCTACGAATGCCAGCACAGTTGGATTCTTTCTACCAGCGCATGCTTGATGAAGCATCCGATTACGATCGGTCCGAGCTTCTCCAGATATTAGGTGTGATCTTGTGCGCTACGGAACCGCTGTCACTGGAGGAGCTCCAAGATGCTTTGGACCACTGTGTCAAACAAGTCGCGACGCACCAAAATCACCCAGAAGCACAACAAAGCTTCCACTGCAAATTGAGCAATATCGACGACTTCGCAGAAACGATTCAATTTATTTGCTCTGGCCTCGTCGACGTGCGTACTACACATCATCGAAAGGGACCTCGAAGAGCAGTTGTGTTTTCGCATCACACCGTCAATGAATTCCTTGAGACCCTCGAGGCTAGAGGTACTACGCGTGGCCAATCCTTAAAAGCACAAGGGAGTATTGACCTTCTCGGAGCATGTGTTGATTGCATGGCGGTCGCTAATATCTCAGGTATGTTCCGGTCAACTAGTTCAGATGAGCAGCTTCGCAGCCGAAGTCTAGCTCCAGAAGATTCCTCTCCATATTCGAAAATCCAATGGCCTGCCATTGAAGGCCAATCTTCCTGGACAGAAGCCGAATTGAACGTCCAAGCGTTTATCATTTGTCCCTTCCTTGGCTATGCCTTCTCTCACTGGGCACAACACGCTAAGAATGTCGAGATCGAAACCAATACATCCTCTCGTCCAATCCTCAACAAGCTCGCTCCTATAAATTTTACGCTTTGGTCTTCGCTTATGCGAGATTCCGATGAAGCTTGGAGTGCTATTGAAGGTAGACGTATTGTCACGCCATCTACATTGCTCGAGCTTGCAATTGTGTTCGGCTTAGCTAGATTCGTGGAGGAAGAAATTCTGTCATATACAACAGATTCACGCGAGACGTCAAAGTCGATGGATCATCTACTCTTGGATCTAAAAATGAAGTCTGGTCACCTTCTGTATGCTGCAGCTACAGGAGGAAATGTCGAGATTGCCGAAATTCTCCTGTTCCATGGAGCAAAGATCGATAATGGGCTGCGCTACGCATCTAGTGCCTTGGCCCGAGCTGTCTATCGGGGCAATTTTAAGGTTGCAAGAGTCTTTTGCGAACACGGAGCGCTTTCAAATGCTCCAGGCTTATATCTGGAAGGTTATCCAACTCAAAGTCAATACAGAAAACCAGACACTCTTCTGATGCGAATCGGAGATCAACCTTTATATCTCGAGGCTACTCCAGCAGAACTTCTGGCGTCTCATGCAAACATGACTGAACCTAATTGGTTCTTCTACAAATGCCCCGATTTCAACAGGACGAAGATTGCCACCTCCGTCGATACCGTGGCTCGAATCGCCGTATGGGGTCCCGAAATCGCCATCGATGACATTGCGGTGGCTTTCGGCAGCTCTTTCAGGTAGCTCCATTCCACCATCGGTCTGCATCTGGACAAAGCTTAAGCTGAGTATAGTGGCCACCGCGAGGTAGCAACATATGTTTTAGACGAAGAAGCATTTGACCTACGTTTTGGTCGCTCGATAATACCCCATGTTATGACTATGAACCTACTGTCCAATCGAGACATCCAGACTCAATTAGGATTGGTGAGGAAGTACAGCGCCGCATACGGTCGCCTACCCAAACTGAACATTACAGCTTTTAATCTCACATCCGCCGTTCCATTGGAATTGACCGAGCAACTCTTGACCTTAGGTTACGTGTACTACGAGCATTCGTCCGGGACGACCTATATCAGTTCGTTTTCAATGACAGATCCCATCCCTACTCTTGGTACGCGCTACTAGTTAATGACATTAGCTCGGACCAATTGCGATGGCTAATGAGCCCCAAATCCAATGTATTCAGATGGAGACACCAAAGCGGTTTCAAGCTGTGTACAACATAAGGAACAACGTTTGACTTATGCAGCGCTATGGTCAGGCGTAGAGAATGCAATTCATCGTGAAGGGTGTTAGGAGGTGTATAGCTGGCAGAAATCCAACACGACGTCAAGCCTCCGCAGGACTCCAGGACTCATGGCTGGTATTCGGAATTTTAATCTATATATGGTCTCAAAGGGACGGAAGATCACAACTCCCGGATATTGCAAAGCGATAACTCCAATGTTAGAAATGAAGATACGTGGCCACTTGCTGAGGACATACCAAGTCAAAATCAAGCCTGTGACAAGCCAATGAACGCATGACTGGCCAGAGTATCTGTTGTGGCGAGTATCAAGGCAGAAAACATTGGAGATAGGCCAATACGGAGTCTGCATGTCGACCAGTCAGCGCATCCATACCGTCGAAAAATCTGCCTGATGCTGACGCAAGTATGATACAACTCCCCTTACGATGACGAGGGCGAACGACTTTCCCTTAAACATCTCCTTCAGGCGAATCTTCTATCCACCATGTTCACCTCATACCCAACCCAGATCATAGCCGTAATCAATCAACCCACATCCCTCACCTATCCCATCAGACCTCCTGCTCAAGCGGCAATGAGAGGTCGTCAGCGCAGAACATCGGTTCGTCTGTATTTCATTTCAGTTCCACTGCTCACGAAACAGACAGTGTCATTATGAGACCTACTATATTGAAGTAGACGAGCCCGCATGTATTCGCAAAAGCTAGCTCACCACACCCAAAATGATCGTTCGCTGGTGTGGTAGGGTTGGAGAAGTGTAGGGAGGAAATTAGGCTTGGGTCGAATAGAGCAACGCTAATCTATATTCGGTCGAAAGTTTTTGGATGAGAATGGTATGCTATGCCATGTCATAAGGAGATATATAGCATCGTTATTATGCTAGTACGCGGGCTTTTGAGAACGATGTGTTGTGTGTAGAATTCATAACACGCTTCCCAAGGCAGTCGATTTGCAAATATGGAGGCCGATCGTGGCGGTCTCGTGATTCCATTTGCTGATTCTGTGGATGTGTAGGTAGTAGGTGCCTGAGTGGGAACTCGCCACTCTCAAGTTTCGGATGCTGACAATAACTCTGACAGTTTCCATAGCATCATCTATAGATTCACCAGACCAATCGATTGGCCGCCATTTTGTCGGATTATGCGATAAATTGGCAATTTGAAGGGTTGATGGACTTGGAGGCGATGGAGTTCATGAAATGTAATATGCCGAGCAAGATCAGAAACAAATTGCACAAGTGTTACAGAGAGAACAACGATCTCCAAGCAATCTCGCACATAAGTTGACGTCTACGCCAGAAGCGATAGCGGATTGTTGTGCCGGATATTGCCATCGATGTCTACATCCGAAGCGATGCAGAAAAGGAGACATTCAGGGGACTAGCAGCAACACAGAAGGAACGAAGTCAAGCATTACGGACTCTGCACAGATGCACGAAGTTCTTGCTTAAGAGTTGAAACGATTCGGCTTGTTACAGTCCTCTGTTCGGCTCCACAATCTCACCTAAAGATCCCTTGTCAGTGCCTTCCCCATACCGCCCCATACTGTGGTATCCTTCGACATATCGTTCCAGCTATACGTTACTGCTCTTACTAGAGGCAAGGAGTTCTCTGCAGAACGATAAGGTCTGAGAAGCAGCCGAAGAGGAACTCAATTGGCCCACGAGGAATGCGAATTTGTGTCTGCGGCGTGACGTTGTATAATCTACAGGCAGCCGTTCTGTCGAGTTTTATTTAGATGAGTCAACACTCGGAGATGGTCCGGATAATGATCCTTATGTTGAACACACGTATTGGCCTAAAGTCATCTAGACCTCAGTCGCGAAGCTCCAGATGATATGTTTCAAGGGTCTCCTCGGACATTCGCCCTGGGGCCTTGACCATCAAGTCCTCACCTTTGCCGCTCTTTGGAAAGGCTATAACATCTCTGAGCGATGTCTTCCTCTGGCTACGACTGCTGTGGATCATAGCCACGAGCCTGTCGAACCCAAGTGCAATTCCAGCATGAGGTGGACAACCTGACTCAAGAGCCCCAAGTAAATGCGAAAATTCAGCGATACGAGCGTCTTCCATTTTGAGAATATCGCGAAAAACGAATTCTTGCATCTTAGCGTGATGGATACGCTGACTGCCTCCGCCAATTTCTTCACCGTTGATGACCAGATCATAGTGGTCACCGATGGCTCTTGTTGGGTCAGTGAGAAGGAGGTCGACGTCAGCAGCGGTTTTTGGGGTGGTAAAGGGGTGGTGTGTTGATGCAAAGCCGGCATTGCCTCCTTGACCGGGCTCTGAGGCCTCGGATGGTGAAAATAATGGAAAGTCGGTGACCCATAATGGCTTGAATTCTGTCCAACTGGGAGGTTCAAGCATTTCCTGGCTGACAGCAGCTTTATGTATTGCCGTCCGCAGATCACCGAGTGTTGTCGATCCACCATTCAAGGGAGCGTCTGGCCGTGCTTGCAACACGATTAATTGGCCGTCTCTGGGGTCTATTTCCTTCTCAATGTGCTCCACGGCCTCGAACCCAAATGCTGACAGGCCCTGGAGGGGTTTGCTTGAGTCGTAGATGAAGATTCCTGGGCCCCCATGTGGGTTGTCGAGGAACTTCTTGCCTTCTACAGAATCCAAAAAGGTTTTAATGAAACTTCGAGCTTCACTGGGCGGATGGTCCAGGGGTACCACCATGACCTCTACGATTGGGTCCTTGAGAGGGGTTATCATGCTGATAAGATCTGCGGGTAGTAGGTAATCAATCCTGGCGAAAGGTGATATTGGGATGCGGAGGTCAGGTTTGTCCGAGCCGTACTTTGCCATGGCTTGTTCATACGTTGAGCGAGGAAAAGGCTTTGGTAAGTCGATGCCTAGCTGACCTTTCCAGGTCTGCCTGACAAGTCGCTCGACAGTCGCGATAACATCCTCTGCATCGGCGAAGGCCAATTCTAAGTCCAGCTAGCACTGTATGTAAGCTCATGATTCCCATATAGCCAAGGGAGAGAACCCAAACCTGGGTGAATTCGGGTTG
>JAABUK010001296.1_pt1 | contig 16269 bp, 15 predicted proteins | sample 5559141 | NCBI WGS metagenome assembly JAABUK01 (sample SAMN10711869, study PRJNA513367) | rock metagenome | isolation source: Antarctica rocks | place: Antarctica: Victoria Land, Pudding Butte nord | collected 2016-01-03
CTGCTCGACGGGGCCATGGCCCACCAGGACTCCCACGGTGGCGGCGGCCTGATCTCCGACGGCGCCACTCAGTGGATGACCGCCGGCGGGGGCATCCTGCACATCGAGACCCCGCCGGAGCAGCTGGTGATCTCCGGTGGTCTGTTCCACGGCTTCCAGTTGTGGGTCAATCTGCCGGCCAAGGACAAGATGATTGCCCCGGCGTACCAAGGTCTCGGAGCCGGTGACGTCACCCTGCTGAGCTCCGCCGACGGTGGCGCGCTGATCCGGCTCATCGCCGGCCCGCTCGGCGAGCACCGCGGACCGGGCAGCACCCACACCCCGATCACGCTCGCCCACGCCACCGTCGCGCCGGGCGCCGAGCTGACGCTGCCGTGGCCGGCAGAGTACAACGCGCTGCTGTACGTCCTCAGCGGGGCCGGCAATGTGGGCGCGGACCACGCGCCGATCGAGGTCGGCCAGCTTGCGGTGCACGGCCCGGGGGAGTCCATCACCGTGCGGGCCGGTGCCGGGGACTCCCGCTCACCGGCGCTGGACGTGCTGCTGCTCGGCGGGCAGCCGATCGGCGAGCCGGTGGCACAGTACGGCCCGTTCGTGATGAACACCCGGCAGGAGCTCGCGCAGGCGATGGCCGACTTTCAGGCCGGCCGGCTCGGCGTCATCCCGGCCAACGCGCTGATGCCGCACGTCGTTCGCTGATCCGCCAACCGCGGGCGGCGGCAGGGCGGACGGCGGCGGGGCAGGCGGGGCGCGGACGCTAGCCGGTGAGGGCGGCTGAAACCACCGCCCGCGCCTCCTCCTGGATACGAGCCAGGTGATCCGGCCCCTGGAATGACTCGGCGTAGATCTTGTAGACATCCTCCGTGCCCGACGGCCGAGCGGCGAACCAGCCAGACTTGGTGGACACCTTCAGCCCCCCCAGCGCGGCCCCGTTGCCAGGCGCGCTGGTCAGCTTGGCGGTGATCGGCTCACCCGCCAGCTCGGTCGCGGACACCTGCTCCGCGGTGAGCTTCGCCAGCGCCGACTTCTGGGCGCGAGTCGCCGGCGCGTCCACCCGGGCGTACGCCGGATCGCCGAACCGCCGGGTCAGCCCTTGATAGGAGTCGCTCGGGGTCTGCCCGGTCACCGCAGTCATTTCCGACGCCAGCAGGGCGGCGATAATCCCGTCCTTGTCGGTGGTCCAGGTCGAGCCGTCCCGGCGCAGGAACGACGCGCCGGCACTCTCCTCGCCGCCGAAGCCGATCTCCCCGCTGATCAGCCCGGGGACGAACCATTTAAAGCCGACCGGCACCTCGACGAGCCGGCGTGCCACATCGGCGGCGGCCCGGTCGATCATCGACGAGGACACCAGAGTCTTGCCGACCGCGGCCCCGGCCGGCCAGTCGGGACGATGGGCGAACAGGTAGCCGATGGACACGGCGAGGTAGTGGTTGGGGTTCATCAGGCCGGCGGAGGTGACGATCCCGTGCCGGTCGGAATCGGCGTCGTTGCCGGTGCCGATGTCATAGGACGCGCGCCGGGCGGTCACCGGCTCCATCACGTACGGCGAGGACGGGTCCATCCGGATCTTGCCGTCCCAGTCCAGCATCATGAATCGCCAGGTCGGGTCGACCAGGGGGTTCGTCACCGTCAGGTCGAGGCCGTAGCGGGTGGCGATCTCGGCCCAGTAGGCGACACTCGCGCCGCCGAGCGGGTCGGCCCCGATGTGCAGACCCGACGATGCGATGGCGTGGAGGTCGACCACGCCCGGCAGATCCGCGACGTAGGTGTCGAGGTAGTCGTAGGTGCCCATCGTGTCGGCGGCGCGCGCGCGGGAGTACGGAACCCGTCGCACCCCGTCGAGCCCGGCTTCGAGCAGCGCGTTGGCCCGGTCCTGGATCCAGCCGGTCGCGTCGGCATCGGCCGGGCCGCCGTGCGGCGGGTTGTACTTGTAGCCGCCGTCGGTCGGCGGGTTGTGCGACGGCGTGAGCACCACTCCGTCGGCGCGCGGCCCGGAATGGTTGCGGTTGTAGGCGATCACCGCATGCGACAGCACCGGTGTAGGGGTGTACCCGTCGCGGCTGTCGACCAGGACTGTCACCTCGTTGGCGGCGAAAACCTCGATGGCGCTGGCAAAAGCGGGCTCGGAGAGGGCATGGGTGTCGCGTACCAGGAACAGCGGGCCGGTGATGCCTTGCGCGGTGCGGTAGTCGACGACCGCCTGGCTGACCGCCAGGATGTGGTCCTCGTTGAACGCCCTCAGCAGGCTCGACCCGCGGTGGCCGGACGTGCCGAAGGTGACTCGTTGCTCGGCCACGGAGGGGTCTGGGCGGGTGGTGAAGTACGCGGTGACCAGGCGCGATATGTCGACCAGGTCGTCGGGCTGCGCCGGCTGTCCGGCCCGCGGGTGCGTCATGAGTCGCCGCCGATCAGGCCGTCGTAGAGGTGGCTGGTGGCCTGCGCCACGGTGCTCCAGGCGAATTCCTCGACCACCCGCCGCCGGCCGGCCTTGCCCATTTCGGCGGCGGCGTCCGGGTCGTCGAGCAGCTCATTGACGCGGGCGGCCAGGTCGCGCTCGAAGTCCCGCGGCCTGGCCTCGTCGTAGCCGACCAGCAGTCCGGTGACGCCGTCGTCGACGACCTCCGGGATGCCGCCGACGGCCGAGGCGACCACCGCAGTGCCACAGGCCATCGCCTCCAGGTTGACGATGCCGAGAGGCTCGTAGACCGACGGGCAGATGAACACGGCCGCGTGGGTCAGCAGCTGGACGATGTCGGTCCGGGCCACCATGTCCTGGATCCAGCTGACGCCCGGCCGGCGCGACTGCAGCTCCTGTACGGCGCCGGAGATGTCGCGAGCCAGCTCCGGGGTGTCCGGCGAGCCGGCGCAGAGCACCACCTGGACGCCTTCGCGCAGGTCCCCCGCGGCGGCGAGCAGATGTCCGACGCCCTTCTGCCGGGTGATCCGCCCGACGAAGAGTGCATAGGGCTGGTCCGCATCGATTCCGTGCTGCGCCAGCACATCGGTGCCTTCGTCCGGGCGGTAGAGATCGGTGTCGATGCCGTTGCGGATGACGTGCACCTTGGCCGGGTCGATCGCCGGATAGCAGGCCAGTATGTCGCCCCGCATCCCGTCGCTGACCGCGACCACGGCATCGGCGGATTCGTAGGCGGTGCGCTCGGCCCAGCTGGACAGCGCGTACCCGCCGCCCAGCTGCTCGGCCTTCCACGGCCGGCGCGGCTCCAGGCTGTGTGCGGTGACGACGTGGGGGATTCCGTACAGGAGCTTGGCGAGGTGGCCGCCGAGGTTGGCGTACCAGGTGTGGGAGTGCACGACCTGCGCTTCGCCGACAGCGGCCGTCATGGCGAGGTCCACCGACAGCGTCTGCAGGGCGGAGTTGGCGCCGGCCAGCTGTGGGTCCGGCTCGTGGGCCGTGGCGTCCGGCCGGGACTGGCCGAAGCAGTGCACGTCGACGTCAACGAGGTGGCGCAATTCGCGGACCAGGAAATCGACGTGGACGCCGGCTCCGCCGTAGATGTCGGGGGGAAACTCCCGGGTCAGCACGGCGACTCGCACCCGGCGAGACTAGTGCTGCGCCCTGCTGGCGCGCTACGGCCGGACCGCGATGGCGTTCAGTCAGGGCCGGTACGGTGGCTCCCCGGCGTCGAGGAGCGGCTGATGGCAACACAGGCGTGGGTCGTGGTCGGTCTCGACAACGGCGGTACGGCCAACAACGCCACCGTGCTGGACTCATCCGGCCGGTTCCTCGTCGACCGGCTCGTCGAGACTCCGAGCCAGGTGCTGGACGGCCCGGACGCAGCCGTGGAGGCACTGAGCCGGGCCTTTGACAATGTCCTGTCGGTCACCGGCATGGCTCGCTCGTCCGTACGGGCGGTCGGCCTCGACACCCCGGGTCCAGCCAGCGCCGAGGGGGTCATCTCGTCGAAGGGTGCGACGAACTTCTCCGCCGAGCCGTGGTGGGACTTCGATATCCGCGGCGCGCTGGAGTCCCGGGTGGACCTGCCGGTGGTCTATAACAACGACGGCAACGCGGCGGCCCTCTACGCCCATCACGCGCATTTCGGGGCCACCGAATCTCAGCATTCTTCGGTCTCCGCCATCGTCGGCACCGGCCTCGGCGGCGGCGTGATCGTGGACGGCCGCATCGTCCGGGGCGCCGCCGGGATGGCCGGTGAGCTCGGCCACGTGCACATTCCGATGCATGGCCTGCTGGACGCCGCACAGCCGACGCCGCAGTGCAATTGCGGATTTGCCGGCGACGTGGAGAGCGTCGCCTCGCTGACCGGCATCACCAACAATCTGCTGCCGTACTGGCTGACCCGCTACCCGGACCACGAGCTGGCAGGCGTCTCGCCGCCCGGCACGGCCGCAAAGATGGTGCGCTCCTTCGGTGAGCGGATGGACCCGCTGGCGCTGCAGATCTTCGGGCAGCAGGCCATGGCGATCGGCCGGCTCTTCACCATCGCGGCCAATTTCACCGACCCGTCGGCCTATTTCCTCGGCGGTGGCGTGGTCGAGACGGCCCCGCGCTTCCGCGAGTGGTTCCTCGAGCAGGTGCGGACGCACGCCCAGCTGCGGGTGGAACAGGCGGCCGTGGCGACGTTCTCACTGGTGCCGGACCTGGACATGGCCGGTGCCCGGGGCTCGGCCGTGGCCGCCAGCTACCTGGTGGAGCCGCTAACTGCTACCGTCGCGGTATCACCGAAATGAGGACGTTATGACCGCGGCGGCGACCGAGCCTGACACCGACGCCTATGCGCTGTTGCTCCGGGCGGTGCGCCAGGCGCTGACCCCGGCGGAGCAGGACCGGGTCTTGCGCGCGGTGCTCGGCGACCGGGCGGCCTGGTCACCTCTTGGGCCGGCCGCCTGGATGCCAGCGCAGCAGCACCCCGGAAAAACGCCCGGCGCTGAGGAAGTCGGATTCCTCGTCCGCCTGCCCGCACCTCTGCATCAGGAATTCCGGGCCTGGTCCAAGGAGCACGGATTCTCGATGGCCGTGGTGATCCGAGGCCTGGTCGAGCGCTTCCTCGCTCAGCAGAGCAGCCGGTAGCCCGGCGAGGACCTGCGCGGTATGGCCGGCTAGGGGTGCGTCGGGTGCTCGTGCGCCGCGTGGCTGGCCGGCTCGAATTGGAACGTGGAATGGCCGACGTCGAAATGCCCGCTCAGACATTCCTGAAGCTCATCGAGCAGGGCCGGCACATGGCCGTCCTGGAAGCAACTGTCGTCGACGACGACGTGGGCGGTGAGGACCGGCAGGTCGGTGGCGACGGTCGAGGCGTGCAGATCGTGGACGTCTCGGACGTGGTCCACCTCGAGCAGGTGGGCCCGTACCTGGGCCAATTGCACGCCTTTAGGCGTCGCCTCGAGCAGCACGTCGACCGTCTCCTGCAGCAGCTTCCAAGTGCGTGGCAAGATCAGCGCTCCGATCAGCAGGGACGCGACCGCGTCGGCGCGCCGCCAGCCCATGACGACGATAATCAGCGCGGCAGCGAGTACGGCCAGCGCACCGAGCGCGTCGTTGACAACCTCCAGGAAGGCCGCCCTGGTGTTGAAGTTGGCGCCGCGGGTCTTGACCAAAAGCGCGATCGACACGGCGTTTCCGGCCAGTCCGACCAGCCCGAACGCCACCATGGCGTGGCCGGAGACCGGTGGCGCTGTCACCAGGCGCCGGGCGCCCTCGACGAGTACGAATACGCCGACGGCCAGCAGCACCGCGGCCTGGGTGGCGGCGGCCAGCACCTCGGCCCGCCGGTAGCCCCACGTCCGCTCGTCGGTCGCTGGGCGGCCCGCCAGCGTCGCCGCGACGACGGCCAGGCTCAAGCCGGCGACGTCGGTCAGCAGGTGACCCGCGTCGGCCAACAGCGCAAGGCTGCCGGATAGGACGGCGCCGATCACTTCGACGACCAGGATGGCGCCGGAGATGCCCAGCACCATGGCGAGGCGCCGGCCGTGCTCCGCGCCCGCCGGGACGACGTGGTCGTGACCGTGCCCCGGATGCGTCGCCACCAGCCGATGCTAGGTCGTGCTGCTGATACGGGTGGCTCAGCCGCGCACCCGGGTCATCGCCGGGTCGTACAACGGGCGCAGCGAAGCGATCGCCGGATACCGGCGGTCGGCGATCTCGACCTCCCAGCTCGCCGCATCAAGCCAGTCCTGGGTCACCGGCTCGGGCGCCGCCACCATCGCCAGGCCGACCGCACCGCCGAGGGTGTGGCCGTAGGAGGCCGAGCGCACGTACCCCACTGGCTTGCCCTCGCGGTGCACCGGCTCGGCGTGGAACATCATCGGCTCGGGGTCGGTGACCAGGATCTGCACCAGTCGCCAGGCCGGTGGCCCGCTTGCCTGCTGGCGAAGCACCGCCTCGCGGCCGAGGAAGCCGCCCGGCTTAACCAGATCCACCGCAAAGCCCAGTCCCGCCTCGTAGACCGAGTCGGTGTTGTCGATGTCGTGGCCGTAGTCGCGGTAGGCCTTCTCCATCCGCAGGCTGGCCAACGCCGCCAACCCGGCCGGCCGCATCCCGGCCGGCGTGCCGGCCTCGATCAGCCTGTCGTAGACGTGCACCGCCTGCTCGGTGGGGAGGTAGAGCTCGTAGCCGAGCTCGCCGACGTAGGTGATGCGGATGCACAGCGCCCGGCCGAAGCCGATGTCGATCTCGCCGGCGGCGCGGAAGGGGAACGCCGCATCCGACAGGTCGGCCGAGGTTACCGATTGGAGCACCTCGCGCGACCGCGGGCCCTGGATGTTGAGCTGGGCATAGCCGGAGGTGACGTCCGCGACGTAGGCATGGTCGTCGGAGCCGATGTGCCGGCGCAGCCAGGTGTGGACGTGGCGGTGCGCGGTGTCGGAGGCGACGACGAAGAAGCTGTCGTCGGCGAGCTTGGTGACCGTCAGGTCGGCCTCCAGCGTGCCGCCCTCGTTGAGCCACTGGGTATACGTGATCCGTCCATTGCCGGCGTCGACATCGTTGGCCGACAGGAAGTTGAGTACGCGGCCGGCGTCGCGGCCCGCTACGCGGAACTTCGACATGAAGGACATGTCCATGCAGATGACGCCCTCGCGGGCGGCTCGATGTTCGGCGGCCCAGAGGCCGAACCAGTGCTGGCGGCCCCAGGACAGGCGGCCGGCGCCGGCGTCCGCGCCGGCCGGTGCATACCAGTTGGCGCCCTCCCACCCGCTGACGTCGCGGAAATGCGCTCCCTGCGTGGCGAGCCGGTCGTGCAGTGCCGACCGCTTGACGCCGCGCGCCGTCTGCATCGACTTGGTCGGGTAGTGGCAGGCATAGACGGCACCGAGCGATTCAACGGTGCGGGTGCGCCGGTATTCGGGGTTGGCCTGATAGTCGTGCAGCCGGTCGATGTTGAAGCCGGTGACGTCGACGTCCGGGCGGCCGGTCACGATCCAGTGCGCGAGCACCCGGCCGAGGCCGCCCCCGGTCAGGATGCCGATCGAATTCATCCCGGCGGCGACGAAGTAATTCTTGATCTCGGGCGCCTCGCCGACGATCGGCGCCAGGTCGGGGGTGAAGCTCTCCGGCCCGCAGAAGAGCTTGCGGATCCCGGCCTCGCCGGTGACCGGCACCCGCCGCATCGCCGTCTCCAGATAAGGCCCCATGCGCTCCCAGTCCGGCTGTATCTCGCCGAATGAGAAGCCGTCCGGCACGCGGCCGACGTTCCACGGTGCGCAGACCGGCTCGAACAATCCGAGCAGCAGCCCGCCGCCCTCCTCACGGAAGTAGCCGTAGGACGACGGGTCCTCCAGCACCGGCCACTGGCGCGAAACGCCGGCGATCGGCTCGGTCAGCAGGTAATAGTGCTCGGCGGCCTGCAACGGAATGTTCACGCCGGACTGGGCGCCGAGTTGCCGGGCCCACATGCCGGCGCAGTTCACGACGTACTCCGCCTCGATATCGCCGATTGCCGTCGAGACGCCGGTCACTGCGCCGTGCTCGGTCAGTACGCCGGTGACGGGGACACCCTCGATGAGGGTGGCACCGGCCAGCCGGGCGCCCTTGGCCAGCGACATGGTGACATCGACCGGGTTGGCCCGGCCGTCCTCGGCGACGTAGAAGCCGGCCAGGATGTCGTCGGTGCGGGCCAGCGGGAACAGCTCACCGACCTCAGCGGCGGAGATCTCGTGGACGTCGATGCCGCAGTGCCGGTTGAAGGCCGAGACGCGGCGATACTCCTCCAGCCGGTCGGTATCGGCGGCCACCTCGATGAATCCCACCGGGTCGAATCCGGTCGCGAGTCCCGTCTCGGCCTCCAGCCGGGCGTAGAGGTCGCGGGTGTATCTGCGCAGCTCCGTCGAGGTCTCCGACAAGGAGCCGAAGGTGACCATCAACCCGGCGGCATGCCAGGTGGTGCCGGACGTCAAGCGGTCCCTCTCCAGCAGCACCACGTCGCGCCAGCCGGCGTGCGCCAGGTGATACGCCACCGAGCAGCCGATGATCCCGCCACCGACGATCACGACGCGCGCCCGCTGCGGGAGGACCGGTGCTGGCATCGCACCAGCCTATTGCGGCCTCACGCCCCGCCCTCGACGGTGACGAAGTCGATCAGCCGCTCCACCGCGCCGAGCAGCGGGGTCTCCAGCTGGGTGTAGGAATCGACCGAGCGCAGGATCCGCCGCCACATGGCGGCGCTGTCCGCGCCGCCGAGCGCCGCACAGATCCCCTGTTTCCAGTCCTCGCCGCGCGCGATGATCGGCCAGGCCGCAATGCCGATCGCGGCTGGCTTCACCGCCTGCCAGACATCGACGTACGGATGGCCGACCACCAGCACGTCGGGGTCGCAAACCGTGGCCACGATCCGGCTCTCCTTCGAGCCAGGCACGAGGTGGTCGACCAGCACGCCGAGCCGGCGCTGCGCCGACGGGGCGAAGGCCGCGACTGCGCCGGCCAGGTCGTCGATGCCGTCCAGCGCCTCGACGACGACGCCCTCGACCCGCAGGTCGTCGCCCCACACGCGCTCCACCAGCTCGGCGTCGTGCTTGCCCTCGACGAAGATCCGGCTGGCCCGGGCCACCCGAGCCCGGCTGACCGGCACCGCAACGGAGCCGGACGCGATCCGCCGGGCGACGGTCTTCGGGATCTCGCGGACCAGCGTCACCGGCCGACCGTCGACGAGGAATGCCGCCGGCAGAAGCGGAAACACGCGGCGTCGGTCTCCGCGTCCGGCCAGCGTGACGCTGTCCTTGGTGACCGCGACGATCTCACCGGTGAAGCCGCTGGCGGCGTCCTCGACCACGTCGCCGAGGCGGGCCGGGACCTCCAGGACGACCGGTCGCTTGTGCCGGTCGCCGGCGAGGACGTCCGGACCGTAATCGGTGCTCTTCACTCCGGTGACGCTAACCCGCAGCGCAGGTCAATCTGGGGAGGCGCTCGGCGGTTCAGACCCAGTCAGCGGATCGGTACGCGACAACTGAATCGCCCGGTCCCGCGCATAACCGCAGCATAAGCGGGCCAAGCGACGATACGGCCGACATTGCATCGGCCTAGACTGAGAGCGGGTGACCGGGATCGAACCGGCATGCGGCTGATCACCAACCTGGACAAAGACACCCGCCGGGCGGTCCTGGGCCGACCTGCGCCCAAGCGACCGCTACCACCCCGAACGGGTAGAACGGCTGACCTTCACCGGCGACCTGACCGCCGTGACCGCAGCCGACCCCGCCGCCGCGGACACCTGCGCTGAGGACATCGACGTCGTCGACCTGCTCCGCTGGGCCAGCACCGCCCGCGGCGTCGACGCCGGCGACATCGCGCTGCTGGTGGAGTCCGAACGTGGCCGCGGCCGCCGCGGGACCGGCTCCGACACGGCGGTGGCCGGGCGGCACGGCATCACCCGCCGCACCCTGCTGCGCCGCCGCCAGCGGACCCTGACCGCGCTGCGTGACCTCGCCGGGGACTACCTGGCCGCCACCGCCTGACCCGGCAGACCCGGGTTCCACCGCGCCGAAACTCGCATTGCGGGCGTGTCACCACAACACCGCAGTCGGTGCCCTACCCGAAGACCTTCTTCCTAGGAGCGAACCGTGCATCTCAGCGCAACATCGTCCGATCCCACTACCGGCGTTGTCTGCCGACGGGTGACGGGCCGATGAGTCCGGCCCAGGTGCTGTCCCGCCCGCAGCTGGTCGCGCCGGCGCCCGCCGCGGCGATCCAGACGGCCGGCTGCTGTCGGTGGCCGAGATCCAGCGGGCGCTGCGCGTCCTGCGCCAACGCGGCGGCGCCAACCTCGACGATCTACTCGACGGCCCTCACCGCCCCGGTCGCCCGGCCTGTTTCGCCGGCCGGGCGATCCGCGCTTCCGTGGCGACGACGGTGAGGTCGCCGCTGGTCGATCGTCGCTGACATCGCCCGGATCAGCGCCGCCCTTCCCTACCTTGACGCCGACCTCGCCACCGCCCTCCGCAACGACCCCGAGCATGACCGGACCCGCCAGGCCCTGCTCGACCCCAGCACCCACGGCCCGCTGCGCCGTGCCGCCGACGAGGCGCTCACCCACACCATCGGCCTGACCGCCGGCACCCCCGACGCCGAAATCGCCCGCCGGCCGCGGATCGCCCCCGTCCGCACCACCGCCGACCTGCCCCAAGCCACCGCCACCCTCGCCCGGCTCATCGCCAACCGCGGCCCCGAACTCACCGCCGAAGAAGCCACCGCCGTCGCCCGCACCCTGGCCGAAGGCGTCGAGCTGCCCCACCGGCTGCTCTCGGCCGTCACCGATCCACCCCCCGACTCGGACGCGGCGACCGCCGCCGCGCACCTCGACGCCGCCCTCCCCCACCTGCTGACCGTCGCCCACGGCGAAATCGCCACCCTGACCACCCCCCCACCGGCTGTCCTGTTCCTCACCCGGCAGATCCACGAACGCCTCACCGCCCTCAGCGCACTGGCCGACCACCTCCAGCCCGCACCCCACGGAACCGGCCAAGCCGACCTGCAGCGCATCCTCACCCCGTTGAGCCGGTGGGCCGCCGAAACCGCCGGCCCCGCCACCCAGCTCCGCAACTCTCTCCACTCCGCGGCCGCAGCCGGCCGGCTCCTCACCCCCCACCCGGGCACGAACCGCGGCCGACAGCAGCCCTACCTGTGGCAGCCCACCCGAACCGGCCTACGGCATCCCATCGTCGCCGCCGCCGAACGCAGCGCGACCCACCTGAACGCCGCCGCCGAACCGCTCGCCCGGATCGGCGGCAGCCCCACCAGCACCGCCCAACGCAACGCAGCCGCCCGCAACGCCGCCCGCGACGCCGACCAAGCCGCCGCCGAGCTCCGCGCCGCACTCGCCGGCCGCACCCCCGCCGAGCTCGCCCACTCCGCCCGCGCCCCCCACCCGGCCCAGCAACCCCGCAGCCAACCCCCGAGGCGCCGCTGATTTGCCCCCGGCGGTTGTTGGTCGGGTGCGGCGGCGGTCATCCGTGTTGGCTGCCGCGCAGCGCTTGAACGCCCGGCCGGACTCGCCGCAGCAGCGGCGACTGGCCGATCAGGGCCTGTGCCCCGAGCGGGGACAGGCCGACCGCCGCAGGGCTCAGACCAGCACACCGGTCGACAGCCAGGCGGCCGACCCGGTGAAGGCGCCTACGATGGCCCGGTCGGAGGCGGTCAGCACCGCACCGCCCCGCCCGGTCCGGTCAGCCACACGCTGTCGCAGTCGGTCCTGTAGGCAGGCTGCAAGTCTCAGGTAGGCCAGCAGGGTGCCGGCGGGCACGCCGCGTGTGCTGGCCAACGCGTACCGGGTGGCCCGCACCAAGCCGGCGACCACCTCCTCGAGGGGGAGCGGGCCGCAGCCGATGAGCATCCGGTCCAGCACCCGGCCGACCAGGCTCCCCTCGCGGATGGCCCAGAACCAGCCGCCGTCCGAGGCCACCTGCAGCATCGCCTGCAGCACCCACCGCATCCACGACCCGGTCGTGCAGGCCGGCGAAAACCTCCTCGACGCGAACCAGGCCACGACGGAAAGGACAGCCCGTGACGGACCGGCACCCGACCAGCGGGGCAGGTCGTGCGGGCCAGACCTCCGCCGGGACGGCTCCCGGTGCGGGATCAGCAAACAACGCGAGCGATGCGAGCTTGAGCGCCGTCACGTAGGGCGTCTGCGGTGAACGCGAGCTCTCGGCCGTCGTCAAGCAGCACGTCACCACTCGCCATTCCGATTGCCGAAGTCTTTCAGGGGATGGCGGGGGCTGCACCGCCATCCGGGCGCCGAGGGGCTACGAGCTCCCGCGGGGCCGGTGAGACTCGGAACTCTTGGTGCTTAGCCGCGTCCGGGATGTAACGCTACGGTCGCCGCGAAGATCTGCGAAGTTCGGTTTTTAATAGCGCTGCCCCAGCTCAAGACGACGCGGTCGGGGCTGGCAAGGGTGGAAATGCCGAACGTATCCCCGGGCCACACTGACCGCTTGCCGAACTGTTTCGACACCTGTAGCGGCGGCGACAGCCAGCCCTTGTCAATGGAGAAGGGTCGAAGGTACTGGGCGTAGCCGCGCGCCGAGCTGTCGGCTAGCCAGCCGACGTAGGCGACCCCGGCAGAACCCCCGGCGACTTCGACGATGTGGGTGGCTTTGCCGCTGTCAGGCGTCACCCGCTGCAACGGCGACCAGGTTCGGCCGTGGTCGGTGGAGTAGGACAGCCAGCCGATATCGCTGTTCGCTGTCTGGGTGTCCCACGTGGCATACAAGTTGCCGGCCGCATCCCGGCCCAACGCGCCATCGATCCACCACTCGCCCAACGACATTGTCAGCCGGCGAGGACCGATCATCACCGGGGCTGACCAGCTCTTCCCGCCGTCCACCGATGAGGTGAAGTAGCTGTTGGCCGGGTTCATCGTGTACGTGACGTCGTTGGTGATGTGGTAGCCCTGATACTCCACGTCGATCCGCCCGTTGGGCTCAACCAGCAGCGGGGCGCTGTCACCGCCGCTGGCCGGGAAGCCGGGGCTGACCGGTGTGATCGCTCCCCACGTTTTCCCGCCGTCGGTCGACCTCTGGATGATCACGTTGAGGTCTCCGGTGGCAAATGCGCAACTCCCCCCCGGAGTGCAGATGTAGGTGACCGCTGCCGCGCTTGGCCCGTAATCCCAGCTCACGTAGAGCGTGCCGTGCCGACCCGCCGCGATGAAGACCCGATCCCCCCAATTGCCCCGGTACGGCGGCCGCAGGGATGACACTTGGGGGAACGTCCGCCCGTGGTTGAAGCTGGCCGCCACGACCGGATAGGTGTAGCCGTTCTTCGAAGTCATGAATGAGGCGTAGACGGTGCCGTCGGAGGCGACGGCCAGCGCCGGATCCCAGCTCGAGGCGTAAACCGATTCCGGCACCGAGACCGGCAGGCCGAAATGCCGGCCGCCGTCAGTAGAGCGGGCGAATGCGATGCCCTTGCAGCCCATCCAAGCCTCATAGACATAGCCCAGGGCCGGATCGACCGCCTGCTCCACTTCGGCGTTCTGACCGGAGCAAGCCCGGCTCACCATCGTCACCGAACCGACGCTCGGCCCCGACAAGCCGGGCTGGGCGGCGGCAGCCGCCGACGGCGAGCTCGTCACCGCTAAGACCAGCACCAGGACCGCCGCACCAACCACCGAACCTCCGCTGGCAATCAACCTGCGTCTCATCGGTGGCCTCCCGACCCTGAAATCTGATAATCGGCACCGCAACTGGTCAGCAATTGTGGCCCAGCACCGCATCGTAGCCACACGGGTCTGCCCATAGTTCGGTTGAAGCTCGTGGTCAGGCGGCGGTCGCCGTCTGAGTGGTGCTGTGGTGGATCGTCCCAAATTCGACGGGAGTCAGCCGGCCGAGGGATTCCTGTCGTCGGCGCGGTGGTAGGTCCGCTCGATCCAGGTCACGATCGCGAGGCGGAGTTCCTCGCGGGTGTCCCAGCGCTTGCGGTTGAGGACCTTCTTCTGGAGCAGGCTGAAGAAGCCGTCCATCGCGGAGTTGTCGGCGCATTGACCGGCTAATCGGAGGTCGGAGATCCCGATGGCAGAGTGGTTTCTCGGCCTGTCTTGCGGCCGGTTCGGCGTTCGAGTCGACGCAGCGGCTCCTCGTGGCGCCGGACATTGTCGGCGACCCCTTCGAGGGCGGTGCGCAGGTGGGGCGCTCTCGTGGGTGAGTCCGCTGAGGGTGCGGGCTTAGGCCTGCCGGGTGCGATGCTCGTCGATGACGGCCCGCAGCTGGGCATCGCGTTAGAGGGTGGCGCGGCCGACGCCGGCGAGCTAGGCGACGGCGATCAACATGACGTGATGGCCGGCGTGCACCAGCTGGCTGAAGGCGCGTTCAACGCGGACGGGCGAGGTCTCGGTCATGCGCCTGCGGCTTGGGCCATGACCGCGTCGAGGCGAGCGATCCTAAAGTCCTTCGCGTCTTCGGCAGTCGGAGCGTCACCCTTGTGTGCCACCGCGACGACGTCCTCGCGGAACCCTCTCGGATACGGCTTCGGCATGGTCGGCATCCTCCCAGCGAGGCCGCTGTCAATGGCCAAGTTGTGGTCCCCGCTGGTGGCCATGAAAAGTCCCCACCCTCGCGGAGTGAGTTAGCGCTTCGAGGGGCAGCCTCCTGACCGGCTTCGGGCCTCTTTCATGCGGTAGCTTTCGCCGTCGGTGGCTACGACGTTGTTGTGGTGCAGGAGCCGGTCGAGGAGGCTGACGGCGGTGGCGTGTTCGGGGAGGAAGCGGCCCCATTCCTCGAACGGCCAGTGGCTGGCGATGGCGAGGCTGCGTCGTTCGTAGGCGGCGGCGACGAACCGGAACAGCAGCTGGCTGCCGGTGGGGTCCAGCGGAGCGAACCCGACCTCGTCGCAGATGATCAAGTCGTTGCGTAGGACCGTTTCGATGAGCCGCCCGACGCTGTTGTCGGCGTGACCGCGGTAGAGGTTCTCGACCAGTTCGGCGGCGGTGAAGTACCGGACCTTGCGGCCGGCTTCGACCGCGGCGTGGCCCACGGCGATCAGGGCGTGGCTCTTGCCCGTGCCAGCCGGCCCAAATCAGGGTGATGTTCTCCTTCGCCGCGATCCACTCCAGTGAGCACAGGTAGGACCAGGTTTGGGCCGGGATGCTGCTCGCGGCCAGGTCGAACCCGGCGATTGTCTTCACCGTCGGAAAGCAGGCTTGCTTGCCTCGGAGCCGGACGTTGCTGGCGTCGCGGGCGGCGATCTCGGTCTCGACCAGGGACCGGAGCAGTTCCTCCGGTGTCCACCGTTGCGTCTTCGCGGTAACGAGCAACTCCGGGGCGACCCGGCGCATGCTGGCGAGCTTGAGGCGGCGCAGGCCGTGCTCGAGGTCGGCGGCCAGCGGTGCCGGTGCTGAGGTGGCCATCAGGCACCGTCCCCGATGTCGCCGGTCAGGTCCTGCAGGCGATAGTCGGCGAGCGATCGGGACGTGGTCATCGGGAGCTCGATGACCAGAGCCTGTCCCGGCTCGGTCGGCTGGCAGACGCCGCTGCCGGCGGCCAGGATCGACCGGACACCACTGGCGCGCCACCGCCCGAACGTGATCGCCCGCTGCAGTGCTGCCACCACAGCGGCTCGGCCGTGGGCTGCTTGAAGCGCTGCGAGCTCTTCGAGCTCGGGTCCGAGCCGGGTGTTGCCGGAGGCGGCCGCGCTGCGCAGCCACTGCTCGGCGACCGGCCCCAGGGCGCAGAACGCCTGCTCCGCAGCAGTTCTCGCAGTGATCTTCCGCCTCGGGGTGTTCGGCCGGGCCCGGCCGTAGTGGGCGTCGATGATGCTCACCTCACCGGGGGCGACCAGCGGGTGCTCAGCCAGTACCTCCCCGCTGCCAGGAGCCAGGATCGTGACACCGTTGCTGCCTGCCAGAACCTCGACGTGCTGGCCCAGCATCTGGTTCGGGACCGAGTAGCGGGCGCTGCCGAACCGGACACACGACAGCTTGTCGACCTTGCGGAGCTCCCGCCGCCCACCGAACAGCGCCGAGGGCAGCAGCAACGGCAACGTCGCGAGCAGACCCAGCTCCACCTCGGCCAGCCGCACGGCCGGGACGGCCGCGATCTCACAGTGCCGGCGGCCGTTGACCTCCTCGCACCACCCGGCCGCTGCGGCGTTCGCCGCGTCGAGGTCGGCGACCTCACCGCCGTCGCCGCGCAGGGCCTCGAGGCCGACCATCAAGTCACGCTTGGCATAGCCGACCAGGTTCTCCACGATGCCCTTACTTTCCGGGTCTCGGGCATGGCAGAAGTCCGGCCGGAACCGGTAGTGCGTGGCGAACCGGACATAGTCCGGCGTCGGGATCACCACATCAGCGACGACCCCACCCT
>JAABUK010007138.1_pt1 | contig 16260 bp, 16 predicted proteins | sample 5559141 | NCBI WGS metagenome assembly JAABUK01 (sample SAMN10711869, study PRJNA513367) | rock metagenome | isolation source: Antarctica rocks | place: Antarctica: Victoria Land, Pudding Butte nord | collected 2016-01-03
AGATCATTATACCTTCTGGTTTGCCGGATCAAGAGTCTCGGAGTGCATCCCACTCCATCCTCTGTTCTGAGACGAGAGTGCTCAGCATTCGTGCCATGGACGATGACTTATTTCCCCAGAGACTGGCTGACCTACATCTGGACCAATCTGACATGCAATCTTCTCCTCTTCGGGCGAAGAAAAGAACTGCTTCGACTAGCTGTCTCATCAGCCTACCCTCTCAGGCTCGCTAGAGGCCAGACGGAGTGGACTGACTCACCAACTCGAATTGGCGGTCCACAACCTCGGGTGTGAAGTCTGTCCCTCTGGTATCAACGTACAGAAAGCCATGTTTGGCAGCCGCGTCGATCATTTGCCGCCCGCCCTCTGCTGTCAGATCCGAGATATCTAGGACGGGAAGAGTGAGGGTATCATGTCCATGCAGGTGACCATTTGCGGTTGCCATGTTGAACAGGGCAACGCTCAGCAGTAATCAATACCGCTCGAATTCAGAATACAGTTAGAAGATGATCAAGGGAAAGGTGGGGTGGAATCATGAAAGAGATGGGGAGAGAAGGAATGGAAGGGTGTGAAGGAGGATTGCAACCGCACACGAATGAACAACTCAATGGAGGGCGGCGAACTCCGCCATCATTGGACTGCAGCTTGTGAGTCGAGGACGTCCTCGTGATGCGTATAATTGATATGTGGTTGATGACAAGCGCCGAAGCTGGAAAAGGTGCCGCGTCTTGTACTAGATACCGGGGAGATGGATGTGACGAAAGGAGACATTTCTACGGCCATTGAAGGAGGACAGTCGAACTCCCGTTTCCCGTCCTTTGCTAATTCGAACTGGATAAGTACATATAGGGTTTTGGGTCATAAAGTATGTGACAGGCTCGCAGTCCCACAGTCCTCCAGACTCCGATATAATTCTCCCAACTGGGAAAGTAGCAGAACTTGGTCATGGCCCCTAAGATAGAATCTTCTCGCTTCGTTCAAAACGCGACGGTTGATGAACCTTTCCAGAGTCGCTGCACGGTAGCGTAAGGCGTCTGGGGATGTGCAGGTCTGGTGCATCAGAGCCGCCAGCATCAAAATCAAATGATTCGCTCCCCTATGCCGTGGAAGGAGGTCGTCGTGAAATCAAAGAAAATGCTCCTCTGCTATGCAAAAGCAACAAGGCTTACAATACGTGCGTCACCAGCTGCGTCATCAGACTGCGCTACAGCAGGATGTGCCGTCAGGTTGGCGCATGACACCAATGCCGATGGTAGACCCATGCGTTCTTCTGACAGTCCTTGCTGCAATATTTCGTTCGCCGACATCGACGGCACTTGGCAAACTGTCGAGTGAATTCCTCCCATTTCCCACAAGCATAATAAGCACATTGTCGGATTCCGCCTCTCGAATCATCCTTGCGGCAAAGGTTTCTCATCACCACGCACGCCCAGTACTGCATGTCTTTCGAGTGATGGCGGACGGTGAACTTCTCCACCAAAGGAAATGTGTTGAAGTCATCGGGCTGCAAGTACTCCTCATCTTCATCATCCTCGTCCACGGAAGAGGAGCTGGGACCGCCGTCATCTCCAAGGGATTGAGCCTCCCGATTCAGTCTCAATTTCGGTACGAGATGAGTGGCTTGGAAATGTGGTCGAAGATTGCAATATTTGGATACGTAGGCAAGAAGCTGGAGCGACATCAGGACGTCTTCATCGCGAGGTTGCATAGCTTGCATGCCTGGCGATGACGTAGGGTTGCGTAGAAAGTTGGGGTATCCATTCATATTCATAGCTGGTGAAGGAATATTGACTGGAGGAGCGGGAGGCACCGGTGAGAACGTGAGTGCTCCATTGACAGGAGTTGCGTTGGTATTAAGAATGCTACCATCCATAGCGGTTCGATGTGTGATATTGAATGTTTCTGTCTCCTGCGGTTCGGACGCGTCAGGGATGGTTAAGGTCAGAGGCGCGTTCTCTGCATCGAGTAATACATCATCCTCGTCATCATCGACATTCCCCATGGACACTCCAGTCTGAGCCTCCACCACCGGCTGCACATTTTCAGGATCATTTGCATCGTCTCCGCTAATGGCAGACTCTTCGCCAATAGCATCGTCGGAGTCCCCAGATGTAGATCTTTGCTGACGTATGGAAGGTCGTCGTGGGCGGCGATTCGTGGACAGCGGTAGGTCTCGATGCTGAGGAGGCGCCGATGGAGTCGTTGGAGATTCGGGTTGTGAATGATTTCCAGCCTGTAGTGGTGGCAGCATAGAAGGTAGTCTGTCAGCATCTCGTACGGGGCGGATCGCGAACCCATCAGCAGCATCCATAGAAGGTACTGCAGTTGCCAATGGTTGCATGATATGGTTTCGGTGAGGTGCGTTGCGACCGTCGTGGCTTCGGTGATGGTGATGAAGTTGTGGCCGCGGAAAAGTGGTGCGCTCTGGTGGTGAAGTAAGAACGGTTTGGCGGGTGGGTGTAATTTCCATAGCATCATCCTCTGCAAGATGCTGAGTCTGTGTGAAAGGTTGGGGAATATCCAGGGCCGGAGGAGGCTGCCTCCGAGACTGCCTGTTCTCGGAGATGCTACTGGGTTGATCGAAACCGTACGGGTGAGGCCGTGACATCGAAGTAGTCTTCGAACTCGCAACCAGCCTTGCCGCATTTCGCGCTTGATCGGCATCAGCTTTCGCTCTTTGCTTCTCGATCACCTGTCTATAGTTGTCGAGAATGGTGGCGATCACCGGTACCATATCGGCCTCCACAACCCTGGTTCGAACTTCTTCCGATCCACGAACACCAATATTGACGACACATTGAAATGCTAGATTCCATTTCCACAAATCCATCACATCTTTGCTCCTGCCCTCCTTGAGGATACAGATCAGGCGTTCCACGCCTCCATCGATGACCAGGATATCCCGAATCCGTGCGGAAGATGTGGTCAGGTATGCGAGATGATTGAGGGAATTTATGAGAGGAAGTGTCGAAGTGCAATCAAGTGCTCGACGATCATAGAGCGTGGTCGTAATGTGAACAGATGCCTTGTTGACGTTTGGAATACTAAAATTGACTTCCCGCATGTTGTTCGTCGCGGGTATGCTTTGAACATAAGATAGCGATGCGGATGGAGAAATTCGGAATAGTCAACCTCGAAGGTAAAGATGAACGGTTAGGAGTGATCCAGATCACTGGCTGCGCGGATAAAGGTGCTTGGATCACTGCTTCGCAAAGCAGATTTATGCTCAGGAGTGGGAATTGGTATTGACTCAAGCTTTGACACGGCGATCGAAGCAATACTTGCTCTGTTTAAGGCCAGCCCACTCAATGTCAATTCGAGTCAGATATCCATGATCAAGACAGCTTATTGTTGACAATTCCAGAACGATCAAGAGAATTGGTCGTGTGGTATGTAAATTATCTGCGGACAGCTCCAATCGGGGGCAGAAACATTAATTGCAACTGTGGCGGGAGCAGTTTTCAAGATTCGCTAGGGAGGTAAATCATCAAACGCCGGCGCACGTGTAATTTGGTAGGATGGATGGAGCTGAAGGAGGTGGTAGATGAAGCAGGTTCTGAAAGCGGCTGGGCAACTCAAATGGCGATTCGGTTTAATCTGAATGAAGCACTGCTATCGAGGACGAGAACGACGGCTTCCGAGCTGGTTTGGTGAGGAAAGGAGTCGTGAGGAGTCGATGTTTAGAAGGAGGATGATTTAGCAAAGGTGGTCGAGGCTCGTTAATCTGGGTTGTGTGGATGTTGGTGGAGGGTGAGGAGGAGGAAGAAGAGGAGGCGGAACCGGAAGCGTCTCGGCAAATGGGGCAGAGATTGCTTTGAAAGACGAGAGATGAGCGGCGGCCGGGGTCTGATCGGTGATTTGCCTGCCACTTTTACACACGACAAGTTCATACTATTTTATTTCATTCCATTCATCAATGCCGCTCTTCGTCTTGCTGCTTGTGCTCGGACTGGACTTCTCTGAGCGGTGCGATCATCGTGCTTGTTCTCTTTGCTGACGGTGTTGTGACTGAGGAATGGCCTGTTTGTTTCATTCACTCGCTGACTCAAAATCGGCCATGCCATGATAATCGCAAGATTGCGGCGATTTGTCGACTGTTTCATGCTCATATCCACAGAATCATGTTTCGCAATTTCTGTTCATGCTTCAATCTGATGGATTTTCCTAAATGCTTCGATCATCTCCCTGCGCCTCCTTTCTGATTGACATGGCGGACGCAGGCTGATCGTCTTCATCATGCTCATCCTTCTCTAGAAGATCATGAAAGGGCAAAGATGGGGGCCATCATCCTGCTTCAGCCCTAACTACACCCAACTAACCATCTCTGTTATTCGATCTTCGGTCTCGTAAGTTCTGCCAAATGTATCGACGTGAAGAAGACGAGTGCAGCGTCTGCTAAGCTTGGGTACCCGACTTTAATTACTTCCTCATGATCTTACATGAGTTTGCCCTGCTTGTTCAAGTCATCTCTAGGCTCAAAGAGCTTATGCATTCCATGCGATGAGGTCTGCAGTCCGACAGTGGATCTACCGGCACCATCCTCGGATCGAGGTCTTTCGCAAATCAGACGCACGAGCGCTTCACCACAATTATGTGAAACGTCCGTCTATCATGTCTGATCATCATTAGCTACTTGCAATAGAACGAGACCGCAAGAAGGACTATTATGTCCATAAGTCCTGCGTATTAGACAGTCATGCATCTCTATGCCGATGTTGGATGTGCTCGCGTATCATTCATCGTTTCCTGTGCCATGAGATGAGGTTGCAATGCACAAACACAAATACATGAGGGAATTAAACCAATATGGACATCTTAGCAAATTGTGGCGCACCCACATGGATGAATAATGTGTGATGTTGCTTTGACCCTGGACGCTCTAGCAGTCGAGGCCGTTATCACGACTCAAGCAGGATGGGGACACTTGACGTGCTTCGGGCGGCGGCAGTAGTCTCCCGAGTACGTGTATTTTACTCTCGAGTATTTACTATCTACGATGTAGCTCGGCAGCTATGAATTAATCATTGTGCGCATCGTCGAGGATGGTGTTGAACAGGCCTGTCAGCTGCTCCTGATCCACCCATGGGCCCAAGGCCACGATCCACCAACCTGCAGTAGGACAGGACAGGACAGGACAGGCCTCCCCATGCCAGGCGTCGACAAGGGGCCTACTCCGTAATCTCCTGCCAAACCTGCCTTTACACCGATGTGATGGATACGAAGCATTTCACGCAGTAGTACGAGTACAATCAGCAAGGCATCGTTTGGGGTAATACCGTAATACTCGTAGGCTGTGCCATCACCATCCTCATATCCTCAACCTGACAAGGCTGGCAAGGCACGACCAACCAAGCTCAAGAAAGCGAGAGGGTCGGCTATCTGATGATTCAATTGCGGATCGATTCTCCTCTGACTCTTCTACCAGCTGCGTGCATCCTGAATGAGAGGGCGAGGAGGGGGTCAAAGTAGTGCCAGTGTGGCTTTGGAAATTGAATCTGGCGCAGTGCAATCTGCCCCCAATCTCGCCCAATCTGCCTCTCTGCTCAGATTGACCCGAGGCAAGAGTAACATGAGTCAGTGTGAGACTCTACTCGGATGTGTGAGAGGGTGTTTTGGGATGGTCCAGCCGTTTCCAGCCTCAACATAGCCAAGTCAGTCGTGGTCGTCGGCTCGTAGAAGCAGTTAGTATTTAGCTTTCCCTCTGGGGCCGCCCGCCAAAACCAAACCAAGCCAACCGCAAAAGCCTGCACGAAGCAACCTGCTCTAACTACCTGGCGCACAACCGCAACTTCTGAACACTGCAGCACCTGTCCTTCCTCAGACACCTCACTTGCGATCATCCCCGCTGTTGACCAAGACCTCCCTACCACTCGCATCCCTTTGGTCTGCTGGCTATAGCACCCCCAAGACAAAACTCTTCGTCACTTTGCTTGCTTGCGGTCGTTCAAGCTCCTGTGCTGTGCCGAGTTGGTTCATCCTCGCTTATTGCTCCCAAGCTTCCCAGCTTCAGCGAATCTACCACTGGCCTCACCTTCAACCCGCCCCTGACTTGAACGCATTTCGATACTCTTCCGCCATTGTGACTCGACATCGTCAGAATTGGTCCGGAGGGACTGGCTTTTCATCATGTCAGACACGCTGAGCGGAGAGCAGATGCAGGCGAAGATACAGGCCGCGAGGCGGGAAGCTGAAGGTCTCAAGGATAAAATTAAGCGGAAGAAGGATGAACTTGCTGACAGCAGCCGTACGTTTCTCTTCATCCTTGATTCTTGATTCTCTCACCATGAAAAAGCGACGGAAATACCGCGTGTCGTCCGCTGCACAGCTCAATTGTTTCTGGTGCTTCCCTTTACTAACTCACCTAACCGCAGTCTCGCAAGTTGCTCAGAGCAATACAGAACCACTACAAAGAATCGGCATGAAGCCGCGCCGCAACCTGAAAGGTCATCTAGCCAAAATCTATGCCATGCATTGGTCGACAGACAGGAGACACCTGGTTTCAGCGTCGCAAGATGGTAAGCTGATCATCTGGGATGCTTACACCACCAACAAAGTGCATGCCATTCCCCTTCGATCTTCGTGGGTCATGACTTGTGCATACGCACCTAGCGGAAATTACGTGGCCTGCGGTGGGCTCGACAACATCTGCTCAATTTACAATCTTTCCTCTCGAGATGGTCCAACCCGCGTCGCCCGCGAATTGTCAGGCCATGCAGGATACCTGTCGTGCTGCAGATTCATCAACGACCGAAAAATACTTACTTCATCGGGGGATATGACATGCATGATGTGGGACATTGAGACAGGATCAAAGGTCACAGAATTTGCAGACCATCTAGGAGATGTCATGAGCTTGAGCATCAACCCTACAAACGCCAATATCTTTGTGTCTGGGGCTTGCGATGCTTTCGCAAAGCTGTGGGACATCCGTTCTGGCAAGGCCATTCAGACTTTTGCTGGCCACGAATCAGACATCAACGCCATACAATTCTTCCCAGACGGCAACGCTTTTGGAACCGGCTCAGATGACGCATCATGCCGCCTGTTCGACATTCGTGCTGACCGCGAACTAAATGTGTATCAGGTAAATTCAAGCACCAAAAGTATTGATCATTGTAGATAAGCTAATGTGCATGTGCAGCACGAACAGGTCCTCTGTGGTATTACTTCAGTAGCGTTCTCCGTCTCCGGAAGGCTACTATTTGCTGGATATGATGACTTTGAATGCAAGGTACGCTGCAACGCTGCTCGTGACGCTTTCATGGCGTCAAAGGGCCCTTGATGCCCGTATCGTGGCGCCGGGAATGCCTTTGCTGACTGTGCTTATTAGGTTTGGGATACCTTACGTGGCGAGAAGGTGGGCTCTTTGAGTGGCCATGAGAACCGCGTCAGCTGCTTAGGCGTCAGCAACGATGGTATCAGCTTGTGTACTGGGTCTTGGGATTCTCTTGTAAGTCATAATAGTGCACGAGGCGCCCACTCCGTGCCTATCAAGTCTCGATCTGCGTCTAACCCTACATTTAGCTCAAAATTTGGGCCTGGTAGAGAACAACAGCATTCGAAATAACCTTGAGGAGGACGTCATGGCTGGGCAGAAGGGGTCCCAGGTTCATATTTTCCATCTTCCCCAATGACAACGGTTGGCACCACCAACATTGTTCGCGTGGCCCGACAGTTATGTACCATGTCAACAACGCATCTTTCGACCACCGAACGTTCTGGTCCTTCAAGTCAGCCGATCCTACATGAGAATCTGGTAGCGGGTGGAGGTGTTGTTATGGCCCCAGGTTTGGCAGCGCCAGTTGAAATGCGTTCCTTCGCGATTCTTCTCACTCCACGACTTCGCCCGTTCACCAGATCTTTGTCTCTTTCTAGTTTTTTCACGCATTGAAGGCGTGCAGGTGAAGCTTGCGCATGCAAGCCTCTTCTCTTCCCCCCTTAATGTCCTCAGCTGCGCAAAGGATAACCTATCTCTCACTTCATTCGGCGTGGAGTCTTGTTGTGCAAATCAAACCATCGCCGTCTCACCTGGTGGGCGAGCAAAATCTGCAGGACGTTGAATGGAGATGGATCTGTAGATGGACCAAATTTCTCAATCACAGAAAAGTTTCATCAGTCACCGTGCTGACTCGAAGGAGCCAGCCGCAGCCCGTCTCTGCTGCATTTTGATTCAACCTAGCGCAAGCGCAGCTGTGTCTTCGAGGATTCAGTGTGGCTCTTGTATCGAAAAGCAAGACGCAGATTCTTTCAAGTATGTCCATGTCCGGAATTCAGCGCCATCATCCCCGTCATCCACTGTTATCAAATGCAAGCATTACACCACTCTTCTCGTCTTTGACAAGGCAACATGAACAGGTTTCTCACCAACACGGGATGATTCGAGAGTTAATTTCTTCATTGTGGATGCGTCCCCCTTTTCCATCTTTGGTTTTGGCCTGAACACACCTGGATCCAACTTGGTAAAGTTGTGTACAGAACAAATGCTGCTTTCAAGTCTATGGTTTCTGGACTCATCACAACCGTTGTTATCAGCGTGACTGGCAAGCACTGCATCTCCCTAGTCTCTCCAAACCGCCGCCTTTTGAATGTCTTTCGCTTGGCTTCTCATTTCACGAAGCAGGGTCAGCCCTGTGGCATAGCTTTCACTTTCATTTGTGCATTCACTTCCCACCGAAAACAAGCATCATCTGCAAACCAATCCAACACCAGTTTCACCCAATCCTTGCTGTTATATTTCTCTCCGACTTTCCCGTCATCAGGCTTCTGCATTCTCAAGATGTTTCGAGCTTCGGTCAAGTACCCTTTCGGTATTGTACCAACCTTGACAGGAGGAAATCTCAGCTCGGATTTGGGTGGCACAGTGTTGTACTTCGGCGCCTCGAGAACCCATTGACCACTCGGAGACCGAGATATTCGCTGGAGGATATCTTGGCCGGTCTCGTTCTGGAGGTAAATTGCACAGATGCCGCCGTAATGTGCGTCTGCTTCCTGTGCTGATGGTTTATACGCGGCAGCGTATACTGTTGCGGGGCCTTTGCCGAAACTGTGAACAGCCGCAGGTGTTGCTTGCGCTGATCTTGAAGCTGGAGCGTGTGGCGTGGCGGGAGCATCGGCCGGCTTACTTGAACGTGAGGATAGTCCGTGTTTCGACAGGCTGACTTTGATCCTGTTCAACGACATTCTGCGGGTACGACGTGTTGTATGGGATAATCGAGCAATCGATTTGCGTTAAGAGGGAAAGGGATTCAGAAAGGTATGATAGGCGATCGGCCCCTACGAGCATGAACACGGCTATGCAGACAGCTTATACTTTTCAAGGTCCTACTGCTGAAATCCCATGGACGATGTCTCCACTATGTTGGTACCACATTTGTGGTACGATAGAAGCTTCGTCACGTTCGCTGTGTCATAGTGTGTTCGTTTCAGACTCTGGCACCTGAGCTCAGACGCGGAGAGGCCATTTCAGAAGATTTAGGATCCTTTGGAACCATTCCTTACATTAGTTTGCTCCGCCCAGTAAGGTATTGTGTGATAATTGATTCTACTAATTACCCATCCGGGCCAGAGAGCAATCAATTAGTCGTAGCTGATGTTTGCCCAAAAGGTGGACCCCCTCTGGCCATGACTTTTGCACTCCACCCTGGGCCTATATCAACCAAGGGTGGTTAGTGGCAGCGGGAGCAGCCTGCGCCGGATATCTCAGGTCCTCTGTTAGCCCAGAAATAAGGTTGGAGAGCCCACCTCACGTACCCCGATTGGTCAACCCTTTTCCATCGTTCGTCAGGGACGTTTCATGAAAGGCAGAGTGATAGCACATGTCCACTGGCTCGCGTGAAGGAGAGCTTCCAGCACTTCACAAGTGTATGTACAGGTAAGGGGGAAGAGGACTTACACCCTGCAGAATACTATCATTCCCAGCAAGGCGCAGTGATGCCAGGTACAAAACCCTCATCCTTTAAAAGAACCTCGAATTCGACTGAGCAAGATGCCTACAGTCCAAACAATCGAAGAGTGGGGAGCGCCTCGCCTTCAGACCTTTCCTCTGACGTCTCTGCGACACGCGGTGATGGGCGTCGACGCTTCACATTACCTCGACCTGCGTCTAAACAGCCCGACAGCCATCGAGCCATTGTTGAATGCAGTCGGGGGGATCCCATACACGTTAAAAGCAGCCTTACGAGGTGACTTAGAGGCATTTCAAGCCGTTGGGGCGACCCTGATTTTCGTCTTTGACGGGCTCGACTATAAGAATAAGGAGCTATATACCTCGCCCAGGTCAAACGCGACTTCGAAGGCCCACAAAGATGGCTGGAAAGAGTATTACAATAAGGAGAATGGGACGGAAGTCGCTGCAGAGAGGACATTGAAAGCCTTTGCCAAAGCCAGTATGTTCGACTACTCAAAGGGTGGAAGTTTTGCTGACGGTTGACCTCAGGCTATCCGGTCGGGAAAGTGACCAGATACTTCCAATCGTTATTGAACCAGCATTCTGTGCCATTCATTGTGGCTCCGTACAGCGCGGCTGCACAAGTGGGTGAAATGCGTTTAATTTCAATTTCACTACTGACGATCTGCAGCTGGCATACCTTGAACGAGGGGTCACTAACAGCAAGCAAGAAAACACTCAATTGATTGATGCTGTCATCGGGTCGACGGACCTCTTCTTGTTCAACGTCGAGAAGGTCATCACAAGCTTCAGCACCAGACATGGATCAGGAACCTTTGAAGCTCTGAGCAAATCAGCATGCCAGGAGAGGCTTGACAAGGTTCCTGACGATGTCTTCCAAGACGTTCAGCTTCTTCTCGGAGGTCCATTTCTCCCCACTTTTCCTCTTTTAGACAAGTCAGGAGGTCCCAAGGTCAGTGCACGAGACGCTCTGGGTATGCTCAATACTGCGGGAAGGTCGGTCATACAGCTATGCCACCAATGCCGAGATGATCCGCAAGTCCAGGCCCTTGACTATGAGGATAAGTACAAGAGAGCCATGTTGTCACTCAAACATCATGTTGTCCTCGACAAGGAAGGCAAAGCCATACTCATGGGCTCGGAGTACGATGCGGGCGACGCTCACGAATTTATTGGCTTGCGCCTTCCCGAGGAGTTATACTTTTATATTTCTCGCGCGATGCTAAGTCCACGTGTGGCAAATTGGCTAACGTCGGGTGAGATCGATTTGACATTGCCAGTCGGCTGCGAAGACACCGAATCATATCGACATCTACTGGGAGATCAGCTCACTGGTCTTCAGACCCAGACGATCTGCCTACTGTCAAGTTCGATGAATCGGTTCTATCAGAGTCGCAGCATCAAGATCAAAACGTGGTATTGGAGAGAGACGCAGAAGTCAATCAACGTCAAGGAAGAGCCATCTGTGAAAGACAAGATTGCAAGTTGGAGAGTGCCTGAGTCAGCCTTGGTACAGCATTTCCAAGGATCCTGGGTAAGGATTTGCAATTTATCGTGGACAGTGACGCTAATTACTATGACAGGACGGCCAGGCCAGCTTTGCACGCTTTATGGCAGCTCTGAGCAACCCGAAATGTCGCGAGGCCACCACTGCCAAAGACAGCTCTCCACCTCTGAAGTCGAAGTCAGAGATTCTCTTCAACGTCATGGGTCGTTTCTTGCAGCTCCGAGGATTCGTGAATGAGAAACATGAGCTGACAGCCTGGGGCAGGGCGTTGGGAAAGGCTCTGTCATCTCTTGACGTTCCTGACAAGCTTGAGGAATCGGTCTATCTTGCATTTGAAATGCTGCGAGTAGGTCTATTGGAGGATCGGAATTTAGGGCTGGGTTCCACGGGGTCAAAAGCTGGTGAGGGAAACATTGCCTCTCCAAAAACGCGCACAGACATTGGTGACATTTCAGCAGAGGACCTGACCCAGGTGAAGACGCTGATCACTAAGGTGGCATGCTTCGGTCGCTTGAACCACGGATCCCTTGGCTATTCAGGCCCTCTTGATCAGGAAATGCTGGGCTTTCAATTCCTGATCAATGCTATCAGGACCAGTCTCCGAGACCTACTTGAGACCATTCTTGTTAGTATGTGCCTCAATGGGGAAGTCGATCGTAATCGGAGCGACTGGTCAGACATTGCCTTCAGGTATACTTCAAATTCTTGCTGAGGCGGACAGCCACTAATATTTACCAGTCTTCCGATCCTCAACGATAATGGTGCAGGGCTTGCTATCGCGGTGAGCACGTACTTCGACGATGTCAACCGACATGGGAAGAGGAAGGATGAGAGTACTCCGTCTGAAAATACGAAAGAAGAGGTCAAATCCAATTTTGGTTACCTACCACAAGTTCCAAATATCACGAAAAATTTGAAAAAAGCCTTCAACCTGTGGGACGCAGTAAGTTTTTCAGTCACCATTGTCTCTTTGATGTTGACGAGATACCAGGTGTATCAAGGATCCAAGGAAGTGGGTAAGGAGGTCAAGAATGCGAAAACAATGGAGGAGGCAAACGCATGGCTTTCAGCTATGAGATGACGGTAAGCCTCATCAGCTAGCGATTTATTGCTTCGCGATCGTAGCACTTTTGCTTTATCAGGCAGTCGAGGTCTTTTCTACCTCGAGCAGCGTTGAGAGACTGCTTGATTTACCATGGGATACTGTGCAGCAGATGAACCAAGATACCATCAAACCTCACAACATCGGCATTCCTCGTACAAGATTACCAACGGGAAGCTTTGTAGCCCCCGTCATGCCAATTAAGCTGGCGGAGAGCTCTGGATAGGTGTCCTGATTTGATTGCTGAGAAATCCAAAGATCTGCGCAAGGGCCAATTTTGAGCATCTAACTCATCTTTTTCTGATGCTCGGTAAACTTTGATATTAGAACCACCTGCCCCCAGCATCTCCTTCCTTGAAGACCTCAACAGAAGATTGAAGTACCAACAGACAATCAAATCGGTCACCATGCAACTCCCATATCTCTCCCTCCTTCCCCTTCTCTCGCTCCTCACCCTGACCACCACTGCCGCCGCCTCCGCGACCGGCGCCTCCGTGCTCGACCTTATCCCTTCGAACTTTGACAAGATCGTCTTCTCTTCGTCGAAGCCCGCCCTCGTCGAATTCTTTGCCCCCTGGTGCGGCCACTGCAAGAACCTCGCCCCGATCTACGAAGAACTGGCTGCCAATTTCGCACACGCAGGGGACAAAGTGTCTATTGCCAAGGTCGACGCAGATGAGCATAAGAGTTTGGGAAAGCAGTTTGGGGTGCAAGGTTTCCCAACACTGAAGTGGTTTGATGGAAAGAAGGGCAGTAAGCCGGAAGATTACAATGGTGGGAGGGATCTGGAGAGTTTGACGGAATTTATAACCAAGAAGACGAGCCTGAAGCCAAAGAGCAAGAAGTCGGCCCCCAGTGCGGTAGAGATGCTTACGGATAAGACATTCAAGAGTGAGATTGGTGGGGAGAAGGATGTGCTGGTTGCTTTTACAGCGCCGTGGTGTGGTCGTACGTCTATCGTAAACTATTCATTTACCCACCCCTGCCATTGCTTATCCATTTTTCGATGATACTGAGCTGTTTTCTCTCTTCTAGACTGCAAAACCCTGGCCCCAACCTGGGAGAAACTTGCCGCTGACTTCACCGCCGAACCCACCGTACTCATCGCAAAAGTGGACGCCGAAGCAGAAAACAGCAAAGCCACCGCCCAGTCCCAGGATGTGAGCTCCTACCCAACTATCAAGTTCTTCCCTCGCGGCTCCACCACCCCAGAAAACTACGGGGGCGGACGCAGTGAAGACGTGCTCGTCGCCTTTATGAACGAGAAGGCGGGTACCCATCGCGTAGTAGGTGGCGGACTAGATGCCAAAGCCGGCACCATTGACGCGGTGGACTCGGTCCTAGCCAAATACATCACAAGCGGTGGCTTGAGTGATATCGAGAAGGCGAAAGGCGATATCGGCAAGGCGGTTCAGGGCCTCAAGGATAAATACGCCGCCTACTATATCAAGGCACTGGAGAAGCTGGGCAAGAATCCTGAGTATGCTACTAAGGAGCAGACGAGGCTAGCGGGGCTGTTGAAAAAGGGTGGGTTGGCGCAGGAGAAGATTGATGACCTGACGAAGAGGAGTAATATCTTGGCGAGATTTTTGGTGAAGGATGAGGGGAAGAGTGAGCTGTAAAGATTTTGCTTAGATCTCGATTGGACTGTACTTGATCAGCCACTGGGATGCATGCATGCTATAGGGGGAACGGCCAAAGCGTATCTGCTACAAAACGGATTTATAAATGTGGTAGCCTGGGGGTGCAATTGAGACATTCGTTCGTCTGACATATGCTCTCCGTGCTTCTTATACTTGCCTCAATATGGGTTCCTTGGATGTGGGTCTCTCTGGAGCGTTGGAGGTGGCTGATATAGGTTGTGAAGTATGGGGTGTGATTACGATGGGAATTGATGCCAAGAAACGCACTGCTGCAGGGCTGAGGCTGAACGCACCTCGGCCCCGGAACTTCTTCACAATCTTTCAACAAGGATTGCTTCACGTTTGGTTCACCATACCCACACTTTCCTTTATTATTTGGTATTGCTAGACATTCCTTCGATCTGCGCGCAATCTCCATGCTGCGAAAGCGGTACGATATTGTTTGAACCTCTACCAGCACCACCTGTTAGCATGGGTCCCTTCGATGGTATGGTCCGCAATGGCTTGAAACCTCTCACAGCACAGAAGCAGAAAGTCCACGCGCAAACCATCAAGACTGCTCCAACGGCCACGAAGCACAAGTCGCCCCCCATTCAGATCGCTTCAAAGCCCTCAACTTCTCTCGCGAATGGCAAAGCCAAGACGGTCAATGGGAATGCGCCGGAGCGGCAGAAGAAAGTGTCACCTACACGCCCTAAGAGCGATGAACCGAAAGTACGCATCAAAGAAGGAAGGTCATCTCATTTGAATAGGCCATCTCCGACAGTCTCAACCCCACGCTTCGATTCGGACAATAGCGACGAAGACACAGAGGTCGAATCTAAGAAGAGACGAAAGGTGGAAGCCGGTGCCTATATTGATACAAGCCGCCATGTTAGAGATCTACATTCATTCTCCGAGGAGGGCCAAGGCGTTTTCCCGATGATCCATGCAGCGGACGTTGCAAATCTCGGCAGTGATGAGCAACCAAATCCAAACTATGCGACATTCTTTACGGCCCTGACTGGTGATGAAGACGAGGCACCCGCGATCGAACTTCAGTACCCTAGTGCATCACAAAGAGAACGCTATCAAGTGGTCCAAGGGAAAGCCAATGACGACTTCAAGCCACTCGACGAGATCATTCAAGTTATCAGCACTGTGGCAGGAAACTATTTACTCCCATCGGAAGCTGAAATCATACTGGATGAAGCAAGTGGACTTTTGCGAGAGCTGAAGCGTGCTCGCTTACGAGGACACCAGGGTGAAGCGGGGGCTCAATCGAAATACGTGGCAGCGATCGACAAATACAACGCTCTTTTGGACTCACTATGCAAGGATGGATCAATAGAGGAGAACCTCGACCGAATACATTCCCTCAAACTTCCCCTGGTCGAGACAGTACTACAGCAAATCTATGCCCGTACGGTTTCTCCCCACATCAACACTTTGCGTGCGTATGAAAATGGAACAGACAACGTCTACGGCGAACTCCTCCCACGCTTCTGCAGTACCATCTTCTCACAGACCCGACTGAATTCATCACACGTCTTCGTCGATCTTGGCTCCGGCGTCGGAAACGTTGTCTTGCAAGCTGCCTTACAAATAGGGTGCGAGAGCTGGGGCTGCGAAATGATGCCCAATGCCTGCGAATTGGCTGCGTTACAACATCGTGAATTCATCGCTCGATGTCGTCTATGGGGGCTTGCACCAGGAGAGGTCCATCTGGAGCGAGGAGACTTTCTCCAGAACGACACAACCGGCAAGGCGCTGAAGAAGGCGGACGTGGTGTTGATCAACAATCAGGCTTTTACTCCGGCACTCAACGACAAGCTAATCATGCATTTCCTTGACTTGAAAGAAGGATGTCAGATCGTCAGCCTCAAGAGCTTCGTTCCTCACGGACATAAGATGCAGGCGAGGAATATGGGGAGCCCGATCAATCTGTTGCATGTCAAGGAATTGGAGTACTTCTCCAACAGCGTCAGCTGGACTGATGCGCCGGGGAAGTGGTATGTACAGACGAAGGACTCGAGGAAGGTTGAAGCGTTTCAGAGGACGATAAATGGTGCTTGATGCTGGGGGGATATTGGGGTTGGACATGGAACGTCAGGGACAGAAG
>JAABUK010007140.1_pt1 | contig 16259 bp, 15 predicted proteins | sample 5559141 | NCBI WGS metagenome assembly JAABUK01 (sample SAMN10711869, study PRJNA513367) | rock metagenome | isolation source: Antarctica rocks | place: Antarctica: Victoria Land, Pudding Butte nord | collected 2016-01-03
TCGCACTCCGGCGGCGGTCGCAGGTCGGAATGGCACAGCAGGCACCAGGGCGCGCCGTCACGCACCGCCGCCCCGCACGCCAGGCACCGAGACCTGCTCATGTACTGAGGTGTCGGCAGGTCGGGCCAAAGCCTTGACGGCCGGGTAACGTGTCCGCACCCCGTCCGGAAGAGGCCCGCGTGCGCGAGTTCAGCGTCCCCGCCACCGCCTCGGTGGCCACGCCGGCCAATCTGAGCGACATCGTGTGGGAGCACGCCGACCAGTTCCCCGACCATGTGGCGTTCTGCCGACGCACCGGCGGCGCCTGGATCGACGTCACCGCCCGGGAGTTCCGCGACGAGGTGAGCGCGCTGGCCAAGGGGCTGATCGCCAGCGGCGTGGAGGCCGGGGACCGGGTCGGCTTGCTCAGCCGCACCCGCTACGAGTGGACGCTTCTCGACTACGCCGTCTGGGCCGCCGGCGCGGTCACGGTGCCGGTCTACGAGACGAGCAGCGCCGAGCAGGTGAGCTGGAATCTCGGTGACTCCGGCGCGGTCGCGGTCGTGGTCGAGGGCGCTGCGCATCAGGCCACGGTCGACTCCGTACGCCACGACCTGCCGGCACTCCGCGACGTCTGGCAGATCGACGCCGACGGCTCCGGCAGCCTCGTCGCCCTGGCCGCCCGGGGGACGGAGGTGGTCGACGACGTGCTCCGCGCCCGCCGCCACGCCGCCACGGCCGACAGCCTGGCCACGATCATCTACACCAGCGGGACCACCGGGCGGCCCAAGGGATGCGAGCTGACCCACCGCAACATCGCCTTCACCGTGCTCAACGCCAGCGGCGGGCTGGCCGGCCTGTTCAACCCGGAGGGCGCCACGCTGCTCTTCCTGCCGCTGGCGCACGTCTTCGCCCGGCTGATCCAGGCCGGCGCGGTGATCAACCGGACCCGGCTCGGCCACACCGGCGACGTCGCCCACCTGGTCGCTGACCTGGCTACCTTCCGGCCCACATTCGTGCTGGCAGTCCCCCGGGTCTTCGAAAAGATCTATCATGTCGCCCGCCAGCGCGCCCACGCCGAGGGCAAGGGCGCCATCTTCGACCGGGCCGACCGGGTGGCGGTCGCCTACAGCCGGTCCATCGACGCTGGGCGGGCCAGCCTGTGGCTACGGGCCCAGCACTCGGTGTTCGACCGGCTGGTGTACGCCAGGCTGCGGGCGGCCATGGGCGGGCGCTGCCGGTCGGCGATCTCCGGCGGCGCCCCGTTGGGGGAACGGCTCGGCCACTTCTACCGGGGCATCGGACTGACCGTCTACGAGGGATACGGGCTGACCGAGACCAGCGCCGGCAGCTGCCTGAACCTGGAGGGAGCGGTGAAGATCGGCACGGTCGGCCGTCCCGTGCCCGGCGTCTCGGTGCGGATCGACGACGACGGCGAGGTGCTGCTGCGCGGTGAGACGGTGTTCCGCGGCTACTGGCACGACGGCGCTGCCACCGCGGCGGCCTTCACCGCCGACGGCTGGTTCCGCACCGGGGATCTGGGCGAGCTCGACGACGACGGGTACCTGCACATCACCGGGCGCAAGAAGGAGCTCATCGTCACCGCCGGCGGCAAGAACGTCGCGCCGGCCGGCCTCGAGGACCGGCTGCGCGCCCATCCACTGGTCAGCCAGTGCATGGTGGTCGGCGACGCGCAACCCTTCATCGCCTGCCTGGTCACCATCGACGCCGATGCCTTCCCGGCGTGGAAGGAGCGGCACAGCAAGCCGGCCGGCGCATCGCCGGGCGACCTGAGCACCGATCCCGACCTACTGGCCGACATCCAGCAGGCGGTCGACGACGCGAACCGGGCCGTCTCCAGAGCCGAGGGGATCAAGAAGTTCCGCATCCTGGCGGAAGACTTCACCGAGGCCGGCGGGGAGATGACGCCCAGCCTCAAACTGAAGCGCAACGTAGTGCTGGCCCGCTACGCCGACGAGGTCGCGGCGATCTTCGCCTGATCGGCTGCTCCCCGCTGAGGAATTCAGCCCGTCAGGAATCCAGCGTGATGACGACGCCGAGGTCCCCGTAGGGAGCCTTCGGCTTGCCGATGTGACCGAGCCGGTTCATGAGGCGCGAGATCGGCACCATCACGCCGTACTTCGCCTTGATCTGGGTCTGGATTGCGTCGTAGTCAGGGCCGGAGCTGATCAGCATGGCCGTCCCGGCGACCGGGTGGCTGTCGCTCTTCACCTTCCCCCGACTGTCGCAGGGCTGCAACGTGACCCGCGGGTCGTTGCGCAGGCGCTTGGTCTTGCCGGCGGTCGACGACGTCCAGAAGCCGAGCCGGCCGCCGTCGAGCGACGTAATCCAGGTGGGCGTGGCGACCGCCACACCGGACTTGCGGAAGGTGGCGAAGGACACGAACTTCTCGCGGTCAAAGCTCATGGCCGCAAGTCTAGGAGCAGCTCAACCGTCGAGCAGAGTACGCAGCCGCCGCGCCACCACGTCCCACCGCCACTCTCGCTCGACCCACGTCCGGCCGTGCGCGCCCATCATCCGGGCGGCCACCGGATCGGACAACAGCTCGCCGACCCGCCCGGCGACGGCGGACACCGACCGGCCGTCGATGACGTAGCCGGTCTCGCCGGCCAGCACCGCATCGGGGGCGCCGCCGGAATCGCCGGCCACGACCGGCAGCCCGGCCGCGGAGGCCTCGAGGTAGACCATGCCGAGGCCCTCCACGTCCAGACCTGCGCGCCGCGTGCGGCACGGCATCGCAAAGACGTCTCCGGCCGCGTAGTGCGCCGGCAGCTCGGGCGGGGCGATGGAGCCGGTGAACACCACGTCGTCGGCGACCCCCGCGGCGACGGCGAGACGTTGCAGGCGCGGCATGTCCGGCCCGCCCCCGACGAGCAGCAGCGCCGCCTCCGGTACGACGGCCTGCACCATCGGCAACGCCCGGATCAGGACGTCCTGACCCTTGCGCGGCACGAGTCGCGAGACGCAGACGATCACCGGTCGCCCAGCCAGCCCGACCCTGCGTCGCAGGGACGCGCCGTCGGCAGCCGGCGTGAAGACGTCGGTGTCCACGCCGGGCGCCAGGCGTCGCAGGCAGACCGAGGGACCCAGCGCCCGGGCCAGCCGCGATCGGGTGTAGTCGCCGAGGTAGGTCAGCACGTCCACCGACGCCCCGATCCGGCGCAGCAGCGAGCGCCCGGCGGGCAGCGACGCCCAGCCGATCTCGTGGCCGTGGGTCAGCCCGACCAGCCGGGTGGCGCCGGCGCGCCGCAGCGCCGGCCCGAGCAGGCCGAGCGGCGCAGCCGCCCCGAACAGCACCGAGGTGCACTCATGGGCCCGGGCGAGCCCGGCCGCGCGGCGCGCCACCGCCGGCGTCGGCAGCAGCATCGCGGTCGGCTGCCTGATCACCGGGAATGGCTGCGCGGCGTCGAATTCGGCCGCGCCCGACGCGGTCGAAGCGAAGACCACCACCGAGCCGGCCGGCTGGCGGATCAGCAGGGAATGCACGAAAGACTGGATCCCGCCTGCGCGCGGCGGGAAATCGTTGGTGACGACGAGCGTGCGGCTCATGCGGGGTGCAGCCGCGCCCAGTCGCGGGCCATCGCGATGCGCTGCGGGCCACTGGGGTGGGTGAAGAACACGGCATAGACCAGTGGGTGCGGTTCGAGGTCGGACAAGTTGGTGGCCGCCAGCCGCCGCTCGCTGGCGATGAACGCCGCGGCATCACCGGTCAGGTCCAGAGAGTGCACGTCGGCGCGCGCCTCGATGCGCCGCGACAGCAGCGACTGACCGGGCCGGCTGAGCAGCCCGCCGACCGCTGCCAGGGCCAGCAGCAGCGGCACCGACGTGCCGTCCCCCAGCGCGGACACGCCGGCGCGGCGCAGCATTGCCGGCCAGCTGAGAGCGAGGTAGGCCAGGGCGGCCGCCGCCGCCACTCCCAGCCCACCCAGCAGCGTGCCGATCGCCACGTCGTGCCGCTTGGCGTGGCCCAGCTCGTGGGCGACCACCAGCCGCACCTCGGCGGCCGGCGCCGTCTGCACCAGGGTGTCGAACACGACCAGCCGCCGGGTGGAGCCGATGCCGGAGACGTAGGCGTTCAGCGCAGTGGTCCGGCGCGAGGCGTCGGCGACCAGGATGTCACGCACCGGCACCTGATCCTGACGAGCCAGCTCGAGCAGGGAGGTACGCAGCTCCCCGGCCGGCAGCGGGGCGAAAGAGTTGAACGCCGGCTCGATCAAGACCGGAACGAGGAAGGATGCGGTCGCCACCAGCGCCGCGCCGCCGGCGCCGGCCCACGCCCACCAGGTCGTCGGGGCGGCCCGGATCAGGGCGTACCCGCCGAGCAGGACCGCCGTGCTGAGGCCGGTGCCCAAGGCGAGGCCCTTGGCGCGGTCGCGCGCCCAACCCGCCCAGGTCTGGGTCGACAGTCCGTACCGCCGCAGGATCCGCTCCGCCCGCAGGCCGGGCGGCAGCCGGACCAGCGCGCCGATCGCGGACAGGACGACCACACCCAGCACGACCCGCCACCCCCACCCGCCGCCCAGCGGCCGGGCCACGCCGGCCACCACACGCGCGCCCAGCGGCGTGCCGCCGAGCAGCAGACTCGTTAGCAGTCCCAGCGCCAGGCTGGCATAGGAGGCCGGCCGCAGCTCCCGGTGAAAGGCCCGCTGGCTCGCGATCTGCGCGGCGGTGAAGTCCCGGGCGACCGAGACCGGAGTCCTACCCCCCGGCGGGATCGCCAGCCGGCGCCACGGGACCGCCACGGCGAGGGTGCCGGCCAGCGCGAGGCCCAGCAGGGCCAGCGTCAGGGCCGCGGCGGTGCGGGAGCTCACCGCAGCTGTCGGACCATGGCGTCGCGCCAGCTCCGGGTGAACTGCGCGGTGCTGACATGCACGCGAGCACTCAGCGCGGCCTCGACCGCGGCCGCCGGGGCACCGTGATAGGCGCCCACCTGCCGGTAGAAGGCCACTAGCCCCGCCCGGCCGGTCGAGGCGGCGATCAGCCGGCAGGCCAGCCACGACATCTCGTACGTCTGGGCCAGCCGCGGATTGCTGCCGGCGAAGTCGGCGGCGGTGGGCAGCGCGGCCGGCACGCGCCCGGCCCGGACGTCGACGGCCAGCTCGTGCGCCGCCGCGGTGACCGGCACGCCCGTGTCGAGGTAGCCGACGTAGTCCGCGAAGCCCTCCGCCAGCCAGGTGGGGGTGGCGGCCGTGGTGGCGGCCCGGCTGGCCACGTGCGTGATCTCGTGCGTCAGGACGACGTCGCGGCCCAGGGTACCCAGCTTGGCGAAGTTCGGCGGATTGACGATGATCCGCTCGCCGGCCGGGGAGCGGCCTGATCCGGACAGCTCCGCAGTGGCGACAGCCGCAATCTGGGACAGGTCGTTGCCCTCCAGCAGGATCCGGCTCAGCTCGTCCTGCGTGTCCGGCACGAGCACTACGACCTTGCCGGGCCAGTCCCGGCCCCAGACGGCGGTCACCCTCGGGATGGCGATGTCGACGACCGAGGCGACCGCGCGCAGCGTCGCGGCGGTGTGCGGGTGGCCCAGCACCAGCGACGTCGGCGTAGGGGTGACCACCACCGGGCCGAAGTCCCACAGGCCGCGCCCGGTCTGCCCGCCGGCGTCGGCGAAGTCGTCGTCGGCCCCGAGATACCACCGGCCGGCCCGCTCGACGAAGGTGTCGTACTGCCGTTGCACGGTCGGGCGCGTGTCGAAGCCGGCCAGCTCGTACGCGACATCGAGGTGCGGCACCCACAGCGGCGCGTGGTAGCGCGCGAGGCGACTAGGCGACTGCGGCAGCTCGTGGTCGGCGTCGAGGACATAGGACCAGCTGCGCAGCGGCACCCGGGCAAGATTGTCGAACAGCTGTGCCTGTTTGGCGCGGAAGGCCGGGCTGCCCGGGTCGACCCCGGCCAGGAACCCGGTGCGGTCGCGCACGAGCAGGGCGGCACTTCGCCGCTCGAGCAGCCCGCGGATGGCCGAGGCGCGCCGCGTGCGCTCGGCCGGTGAGATGGTCGAGATGTCCCCGGTCAGACCGGGCGCCGTGCGCGCCAGGAGTCCCGCGACCGGGGGGCTCGGCGGGTGTGCCGTCGCGGCCAGGTAGGCGGTGGCGGCCGTCGATGCGATCAGTTGGGCCGCGATCGCACCGGCCAGTAGGGTCAGCAGGACGCGCCGGCGCGGCCGTCCCTGCTGGTGCCCCCTCACCCCGTCATGGTAATGAGTTGATGGTCTACGGGCGGGTCGCTCCGGCGAAGTCGGACAGCAGGGGGGCGATCCGGACCACATCGCCGGGGGTCGGCGCGTGGATCATCATGCCGCCGCCGACGTACATGCCGACGTGATAGATCGGGCTGCCGAAGAACACGAGGTCACCCGGGCGCAGGGCCGACCGGGAGACGTGCGAGCCCGAGCCGTACTGCGCTCGGCTCGAGTGCGGCAAGGACACCCCGGCTGCCGCCCAGGAGTACATCATCAGGCCGGAGCAGTCGAAGGAGCCGGGACCGGCCGCCCCCCACTGGTAGGGCTTGCCCAGCTGTGCGTACGCCGTGCGGAGGGCGACCGCAGCCGAGCCGGAGGCCGACCCGGTGTAGCCGCCGCCTCCGCCGGCCGGTGCCTGGTGAGCGGCTGGGATGGCGCGAACGGGCGTGGCGGTGCGGACCGGCTGCGCGGTCCGACTGGCGCGGCTGGCTCGCGCCGCCTGCAGCTGGGCGGCCCGAGCGTCGGCCGCCCGAGCTGCGGCCGCTGCCTGTGCGTCGGCCCGGGCCACCAGCGCGCGCCAGGTTGCCAGGTCCTTCTCGATCGAGGCCTTGCGCGCCTTGAGGACCTGTTCGGTCTTGCGCTGCGCGGTCAGCTCGGCGTCCACCTGTTGCTTGCGCTTGTCCAGCAGTCGCTTCGCGGCAATCAGCTGATCGAGCTGGCTGCGCTGGTCGCGGCTGAGGTTGTCCAGCGTCGAGAGCTCGTCGAGGAACATCTGCGGCGACCCGCTCTGCAGCAGCGACGACACCAGGTCCATCCGACCGCGGCGGTAGGCGTCGGCGGCGAAGGCCGACACCTGAGCCTCGAAGGCGTTGACGGTCTTGCGCTGGGCAGCCACCTGCCCCTCGAGCTGCTTCTCCCGATGCTCGCTGCGGGAGAGGGCGACCTGGGCTGAGTCGTAGTCCTCCGTGGCGCGCTCGACCTTGATGAGCAGGGCCGACACGGTCCGCCGGGCGTCGCTGGCGGTGGCGATCCGAGCCGCCTGACCCACCGAGCTCGGCACCACCACCAAGGTGACCATGGCCGCTGCGACAAGTGAGAGCCCACGCAACGAGCGGGCCGGGGTGAGACTGGGCGCCACTAAGTGGGGCTCCTCTTCCGTTGACTGCCGACCGGGTTAGCTGACGGGTTCGGGCGGGAAGTTGGCCCTACGCCACCTGACCTACGGTGGCGATTCACCCCAGTGCTGCTCGGGTCCCCGGCTCGGCCCGCGCCGACGGCGCGAGCTGATTGGGCAGTGACCGCCGTCTCCTTCAGGATGAACGAGAACGCCGGACGGTCGTGCGCGACCTTATGCGCCAGGTGTTGCCCTGGCAAGCTCGCCGAGCCGCCGCCGCGGGATCCCGACCTTCCTCCACAGTCGATTGCGAACTCACCCGGCCCGGCTCCGCGCGCCTGACCGGCCGGGCTCGTCGCGCGCGGCCGTCGGCTGTGGACGCTCCGGCACCAGCTGCAGGTGTGGGATGAGGCCCCCGTCGGCCAGGGCAGCCAGCGCCTGCGTCTCCACGTCGTCGAGCACCACTCCCTCCGGTGCGGTTCCCAGCAGCACGGTGACCACGCAGTCGCCGCAGGCCAGCCCCCGCACCGCACAGTCCTCGCAGTCGATCAGCATCTCGGTCTCCCTCCAGGCCGGCGGGGAAGTGCCGGCGCTCAGTGGCCCAGACCTTAGGAAGGGGGTCTGACAACCGGCGGAGCCGAGCGCTCAGGCGCGGCCGAGCCGCGTCAGGAGGACCGTCGACCGAACGGGATAGGCGCCGGCCCGGCGTACCCCGTCTGCCACTTCGCGATCGGTGGAGACGACCACCACCGGCCGCCCCCGGGGCTCGGCACGGACCAGCCGGCAGATGAGCTCGTCGGCCGTCTCGCCGATCGCACTGAACAGCACCCGCACCCCCCGAGGTGCCGCCGGAGCCACCGGCAGCCGCTCGGCGCCGTCGAACACGACCGTCACCTCGGCGTTGGTCTGCGCCGCCAGGCCGGCGACTACGGACACCAGCCGAGCGCGCTGGGCTTCCAGCGCCAGCTCGCCGTAGCCCGTCTTGGTGACGTTGTAGCCGTCGACCACCAGATGCACGCGCGGCAGCGCCAGCAACCGGTCGAGCTGCCCGGCGTCATCCACCCCGCCAGCCGGAATCTCGATCGGCGCACCGGCTGACGCCTCGACGAAGTCGGCCGGGCGCTCGGCCGGAGGGGTCAACGCCAGCTCACGGCGCAACCCCTGCGCTGCGTTGACGACGGTGTCCAACAGCAGCCACAGCCGCGCATCGCCGGCCGTCCGGCCGTCCCGCCCGGTCCGCCGGACGGCTTCGGCGGCGGCCTCAGCCTCAGCCAGTCGCTGCTGGCCACGGCGAAGCTGCGCCTGCAGGTCGGACTGGGTCGCGGCGGAACGCTCACGTTCCCCCGCCACCTCGGCCGCCGCCGCAGCGGCGGCCTGCTGCGCCTGGCGCACCGCCTGGGCCTGCCCCCTCAGCTGTCGGCGGAGCGCATCGACCTGTTGGCCGGCCTGAGCGAGCTCGGCGCGGGAGCGCCGGGCGTCCTCGCGGAGCTGGGCACGCGCGGCCTCGAGCTGGTCAGCCAGCCGGACCACCTGCGCGCCGGCCGCCTCGTCCGACCGGCGACGAGCGCGATCCTGAGCCGCCGTCGCCGCGCCGGCCAGCAGGTCACCCCAGCCCGGCGGTCGCAGGAGATAGGCCAGGGCCGCGGCGTGGACCGGGTCGGCGGCCGGCGGTACGGCGCCCGCGGCGACCGCGCCGGCGAGCGGGTCGTCGCGCAGGGTCTCCGCCACCCGCTCGCGGAAGGCCCGATCGTCTTCCAGGGCCGCGGCCAGCGCCGGGGCGGCCGCCCGGGCCCGCCGGCTGGCGGTGAACCGGGCGAACGGTCGCAGCGTGCGCGGCAGGTCGTCCTCGGCCAAGGTCGGCAAGGCGGCCGAGGCGAGCCCAAGGACCCGCAACCGGACGTCGTCGGGAAGGCCGGGCGGCGGTGGCGGCTGGGCCGTGTCACCGGCACCTTCCAGCCCGGCGTCGTCGCCGCGGCCGGCGCAGCTGGTGTTGCCGTCGCTGGTCACTGCGGCCCGACCTGCGGTCGGGGGACGAGGTCGACGGTGTCGATGCCCGCACACCACCGGCAGGTCACGTGGTCGACAGCGTCGAGGAGCACCTCACGCTCTTCGATCAACGGTTCTCCGGACAGTCCGACATGGACGTACTCACGGGTCCGGGTGCTGCGCGTCACGGTGAAACGGGTCAGGTTGCCGCACACCCGGCAGCGCCAGCGGCTGCCGGCATCCGGCATCGGTACGGCCATGCCTCCAGTGTCCCCGCCGCTCGCGGCTGAAGCGGGATTGTCGGAGGGTGTGCCTAGCGTCCGTCGCATGGCTCCCCCCGCAGCGCCGGTCGCAGTCGCGGCCCGGACCCCGTACATCCAAGGCAGCTTCGACGAGCTGGGCGAGCCGCTGCGCGAGGTGACCTTCGTCGTGGTCGACCTCGAGACGACCGGCGGTTCGCCGGCCTCGTGCGCGATCACCGAGATCGGTGCCGTCAAGGTGCGTGGCGGGCTGGTGATCGGGGAGTTCCAGACGCTGGTCAACCCGTGCGCCGGGATCCCGGCCTTCATCGCCGTGCTGACCGGCATCACCGACGCGATGGTGGCCGGCGCGCCGACCGTCGCCACAGCCCTGCCCGCGTTCCTGGACTTCGCGCGTGGCAGCGTGCTGGTCGCCCATAACGCACCGTTCGACCTGGGGTTCCTGCGGGCCGGCTGCACCTCGCTGGGCCTGGCCTGGCCGGCCTTCCGGCATATCGACACCGCCGTCCTCGCCCGCCGCGTGCTCAGCCGCGACGAGTCACCCAACTGCAAGTTGGCCACCCTGGCCCGCGTCTTCCGCGCGGGCACGCAGCCCTGCCACCGCGCGCTGGCCGACGCGCGGGCCACAGTGGACGTGCTGCACGGGCTGCTGGAGCGGGTCGGCAATCTGGGCGTCAAGTCGCTGGAGGAGTTGCAGACCTTCACCTACCAGGTCAGCGCCGCGCAGCGCCGCAAGCGCCATCTGGCCGAGCCCCTCCCCCACGCGCCCGGGTGCTATGTGTTTCGTGACGCTCACGGTCGCGCCCTCTACGTCGGCAAGAGCAAGGATCTGCGCACCCGGGTACGCAACTACTTCGTCGCCAGCGAGACCCGGTCCCGGATGCGCGAGATGGTCGCCCTGGCCGAGGGAGTCGACGCGGTCGTCTGCGCTCATGCCCTGGAGGCGGAGGTCCGCGAGCTGCGGCTGATCGCCGAGCACAAGCCGCGATACAACCGGCGGTCGAAGTATCCCGAGCGTGGCGTCTACCTCAAGCTCACCGTCGAGGCGTTTCCGCGGCTGTCGGTGGTGCAGACGGTCCGCGACGATGGCGCGAGCTACCTGGGCCCGTTCCCCTCCCGCAAAGCCGGCGAGCTGGCGATGGCAGCCGTGCACGACGCGGTCCCACTGCGCCGGTGCACGACCCGGCTGTCGGTCCGCCGCGCCTCCCCGGCCTGCGTGCTGGTCGAGTTGGGCCGGTGCGGCGCCCCCTGCCAGCACCGCGAGACGGTCCAGCAGTACGCCGAGCATGCCGCCGCCTTTGCCGCCGCCGTCACCGGCGACCCGACCGCGGTGGTGAGTCCGCTGCTGACGCGGATCGCCACCCTGGCCGCTGCCGAGCGGTTCGAGGACGCCACCGCGGCGCGCAACCGGCTGAGCAGCTTCCTCCGGTCGTGCATCCGGCTGCAGCGGCTGAGCGCGCTGACCGTGGTGGCGGAATTGGTGGCCGCGCGGCGCACCGCGGCCGGCGGCTGGGAGATCTCGGTTATCCGGCTGGGCCGGCTGGTCGCGGCCGGCGTCGCGCCGCCGGGCGCGGCACCGCGGCCCTACATCGACGCGGTGGTCGCGACCGCCGAGACGGTCACCCGCGGCCCCGGCCCCACGCCGTGCGCCACGGCCGAGGAGACCGAGTGCGTCCTGCGGTGGCTGGACCTGCCCAAGACCCGGCTGGTGGCCATCGACGGATCGTGGGCGTCGCCGGCCCGCGGTGCGGCCCGACTGCGCGACTGGCTGGTGGCGGCCGAGTCGGCGCGCGAGCACGTCGACCCCTTCGCCGACCGCCGGCGGCTGCGCATCGACGCGCAGCCGGCCCGGGTGACCGCCTGACCCGCGCGAGCTGACCCACGCGCGCGCCGGACCGGCGGATAGCATCGCGGTGCCCGCGTCGTCGAGTTCGGGAGCAGCCGTGATCACAGCGATCGTGATGATCAACGCGGCACCCGACGCCATCCCCGAGGCCGCACAGGCCATCGCCGAGTTGGACGGCATCAGCGAGGTGTATTCCGTCGCCGGCAACTTCGACCTCATCGCTGTCGTGCGCGTCAAGGCCTACGACGAGGTGGCCGACGTGATCGCCGGCCGCCTGGGCAAGGTGCCCGGCGTACGCAGCACCGAGACGCACGTCGCCTTCCGCGCCTACTCCCGCCACGATCTCGAGGCGGCCTTCGCGCTGGGCTTCGACGACGCCGGCTAACCCTCCGCCCCGGCTAACCCCCTCCCCCCGCGACTGTCCGGCCGCCCCACCGCGGCGCGGGCCGCAGCGGCCTGGGCTCATCAGCCGGCGTGGGACGCGGCCACCCACCGGTCGAGTACGGACTCCGCAGCTCCGCTGTCCACCGCTGCCGCCGCCCGAGGCAAGGCCGCCAGCAGCGCGTCGGTGACCTCCCCGGTCACTTCGTCGAAGGCGGCGATCGCGGCCGCGGCGTTAAGCAGCACCGCTTCGCGCACCGGTCCGCTCTGGCCGCCGAGGACCCCCCGAGCCACCCCCGCGTTGTACTCGGCATCGCCCCCGCGCAGGTCGGCGACCGAAGCCCGGGCCAGACCAAGGTCCCGCGCATCGACGCGGCTCTCCCGGACCTCTCCGTCGCGTACCGCCCACACCCGGCTGACCGCCGTGGTGGTGAGCTCGTCGAGCCCGTCCTCCCCGCGGAACACCAGCGCGGACGCACCTCGGCCGGCCAGCACCCCGGCCACCACCGGCGCCATGCGCAGGTCAGAGACGCCGACCGCCTGCGCGGCCGGCCGCGCCGGGTTGGCCAGCGGGCCCAGGAAGTTGAACACCGTCGGGACCCCGAGCTCCCGGCGGGCCGCGGCAGCGTGCCGCAGAGCCGGGTGGAACACCGGAGCGAAGCAGAAGCCGATGCCGGCCCGGTCCACGCACCGGACGACGCCGGCGGCGTCCAGGTCCACCGAGACGCCCAGCGCCTCGAGCAGGTCAGCCGAGCCGCAGGCCGACGACGCGGCCCGGTTGCCGTGCTTGACCACCGGCACGCCGGCCCCGGCCACGACGATGGCCGCCATCGTCGAGATGTTCACCGTATGCGCGCGGTCGCCACCGGTGCCGCAGGTGTCCACGGCCCGCCCCGGAACAGCCACCGGCGTACAACGGTCGAGCATCACCCGGACCAGCCCGGCCACCTCCGCAGGTGTCTCGCCCTTGGCCCGCAAGGCGATGGCGAAGCCGGCCAGCTGCGCCGGCGTGGCCTCCCCGGCCATCACCTCGGTCATCGCCCAGGCCGTCTCGTCGGCGCTCAGCGCGTGTCCGGCGAGCAGCGCCGACAGCAGCGCCGGCCAGCTCGCCGCCAGCGGCTCCCGGCCCGATGCCGGCACCGGCTAGCGCCGGGCCGGGTGACGGGTGGCGCTGCGCAACAATCCGGCCACGGCGGTCGCGGCGTCGACCGCATCCAGCGGGTGGATGAGCACCGCATCGCATTGCGACCACGCGGCCAGCCAGCGGTCTGCTTCACGCCCGACGATGACGAGCATCAGCGGGCAGTGGGTGATCTCGTGCTTGAGCTGCCGGCAGACGCCCAGACCGCCCGCCGGCCACGCCTCCCCGTCGAGGATGCACAGGTCGATCCCCCCGCCGTCGACCAGCGCGACCACTTCCGGCGCGGTGGCGGCTTCGACGTACTCCACCCGCCCGACGTCACCGGCCGGACGGCGACCGACGGCCGACCGGATGCGCTCGCGCACCTTGGCGTCCTCGCTATAGACCAGGACATTCCAGGACTCCGTCGTGCTGATCATCTGGGCTCCGGGCGGGACGAGGGGACGGTCCGGCCAGCGTAGGCCGCTGCTGACACCGCGCGAAGCGACTCCCCCGAGCCGTCGACGCCAGGACGGTATGGCCATAATGGCCCGGTGACGACGGCCACCGGCAGCACCGCCTTCGACAAGAGCCAGATCCACTCGCTGACGCGCCCCAACATGGTCAGCGTGGGCACCATCGTGTGGCTGTCCTCGGAGCTGATGTTCTTCGCCGGCCTGTTCGCGATGTATTTCAGCGTCCGCGGGACGACCGAGGGGCCATGGCCGCCATCGACCACCCACCTCAACCTGCCGTTCGCCACAGCCAACACGACAGTTCTGGTCCTGTCCTCGGTCACCTGCCAGCTCGGCGTCTTCGCCGCTGAGCGTGGCAACGTCTACGCCCTGCGGCGCTGGTTCACCCTGACCTTCTTCATGGGCCTGTTCTTCGTGCTCGGCCAGACGTACGAATATTCCAACCTGATCCGCGAGGGCACTACTATTGCCTCGTCCGGCTACGGCTCGGTCTTCTTCCTGACCACCGGCTTCCACGCGATGCACGTCACCGGCGGGCTTATCGCCTTTGTCTTCCTGCTGATCCGCTCGGGCCTCGGCCGGTTCACGCCCGCCCAGGCGACGAGCGCGATCGTCGTCTCCTATTACTGGCACTTCGTTGACGTCGTTTGGATCGCCCTGTACGCGACCATCTATCTGATTCGCTAACTCCCCCGCCACCTCCGTTTCCGCCGAAGGACGTCCATGACCGACAGGCCCGCCCGCCGCACCGGCATCCGCCGGCGCTTCTCCGGGTTGTTGGTGATCGCCCTGGCGCTCATTGCCATCGGCGGGTTCTACGCCCTGGCGACGCCTGGGCGCGGCGGCGCAACCGCGGCGGCGGCGCCGGACGACGCCGCTCAGGGACAGAAGATCTACAACCAGAGCTGCATCAGCTGCCACGGGCGCAACCTGCAGGGGGTGTCCCAGCGCGGACCGAGCCTGATCGGCGTCGGCGGCGCAGCGGTGGACTTCCAGGTCAGCACCGGGCGGATGCCGGCCGTGGGACAAGAGGCGCAGATTCCTCGGCGCAAGCCGAAGTTCAACGAGGCCGAGTCACGCCAGCTCGCCGCCTATGTCCAGGCGACCGGCGGCGGACCCGACATCCCGTCGGGAAAGCTCGGTGACGGCAATCTGGCGCAGGGCGGGCGGCTGTTCCGCCTCAATTGCGCGTCCTGCCACAACTTCGTGGGGCGGGGAGGGGCACTGTCCAGCGGCAAGTACGCACCGCCCCTGAATCTCGCCAAGCCCAAAGAGATCTACGAGGCGATGCTCTCCGGCCCCCAGAGCATGCCGGTGTTCGGCGACAACCAGATCACCCCGCAGGAGAAGAACCAGATCATCAGCTACGTGGAGTCCCTCAAGACCCAGCGCGACCCCGGCGGCTTCTCCCTCGGCCGGGTCGGCCCCGTCCCCGAGGGCATGGTGATCTGGCTCTTCGGCATCGGCGCCGTGCTGATCGCGACGCTGTGGATCGGAGTGAAGGCATGAGCACCCGGGTGCCCGGCAACCGTCCGCACGGCGGCCACGATCACAGCCAGAATGACGGCCACGACCACGGATGGCCCGATCACGGCCTGAGCTCCGACGCGGTGGTGGGCGGGGAGCGCAGCCAACTCGACTGGGTCAAGGCCGGCGCGGCCGCGGACGGTGTGGAGCTGGTGCACTACCGCCAGCGCTACGTCGTGCCGGGCAGCAAGCTGGAGCGCAGGGCCGAGCGCAAAGTCGCCTTTTGGCTGCTGATGGCCTTCGTCGGCGGCATCGGCTTCCTCGCCGTCATGATCTTCTGGCCCTGGCGTTTCAAGAGCGACAGCGGCCTCAATTTCCTCTTCACCCCATTGCTGGGGATCTTCCTCGGACTGGCCCTGCTCGGGCTCGGCATCGCGGTGATCGGCTACGCCAAGTGGCTGATGCCGGACGAGGAAGCCATCCAGACCCGGCACGACGGCCGGTCCAACGAATTTGACCGGCGCACCACGAGCGCGTCGATCGCCGAGATGATCGACGCCTCACAGCTCAGCCGTCGCAAGCTGATCCAGCGCACCCTAGGTCTGTCGTTCCTCGGCCTCGGCGGCATCGCGATCGCCCCGTTCCTCGGCCTGATCCAGAAGCCCGGCAACAAGCTGGTGACCACCACCTGGCGCAAGGGCATCCGGCTGGTGCGCGACGACGGCACCCCCGTCAAGCCGGCCGACCTCAAGCCCGGCGGTCTCGAGACCGTCTTCCCTGACGTGCCGGGCGGCAACCAGGCGTCGGACACGGCCACGATGCTTCTGCGGCTGCGACCCACGGAGCAAGTCAAGATCCGCCCCGGCCGGTCGAGCTACCACTACGGCGACTACTACGCCTACTCCAAGATCTGCACCCATGCCGGCTGCCCGGTGAGCCTGTACGAGCAGCAGGACAACCGGCTGCTCTGCCCATGTCACCAGTCGCAGTTCGACGTGCTCGACGGCTGCCGCCCGATCTTCGGCCCGGCCAGCCGCTCGCTGCCGCAACTGCCCATCGGGGTCGACAGTGAGGGATACTTCATAGCGAAGAGCGACTACAAAGAGCCGGTCGGCCCGGCATTCTGGGAGCGAAAATGAAGGTTCAAGAGGCGCCGGAAGCCACCGCCAACTGGGTTGACGAGCGCTTCTCACCGTCCGGCCCGCTACGGCGGACGTTCAACAAGGTCTTCCCCGACCACTGGTCGTTCATGATCGGTGAGATCGCCCTCTACTCGTTTGTGATCCTGCTCATAACCGGCACGTACCTCACCCTCTTCTTCAACCCGTCGCAGCAGGAAGTTATCTACCACGGCAGCTACATCCCGCTGCGCGGGCTCAGCATGACGCAGGCGTACGCCTCCACGCTGAACATCTCCTTCGACGTCCGTGG
>JAABUK010007141.1_pt1 | contig 16259 bp, 14 predicted proteins | sample 5559141 | NCBI WGS metagenome assembly JAABUK01 (sample SAMN10711869, study PRJNA513367) | rock metagenome | isolation source: Antarctica rocks | place: Antarctica: Victoria Land, Pudding Butte nord | collected 2016-01-03
TGTTTGCAAAGCTTTCATCATTTGCATTGTTTTGTGACATTTCGAATGCAATACTCATTACAATTTCGTGACTAGATGATCTTTTTGTGAGCTAATAGACTGAGCTGTCTGATATGTTTTGCACATTACGCTATTTGCGAAGTGTGCATTTTGACAGTTGCAACATCTAGAAATCATGTGATTGCATGATTGCTCATCTTTGCATGTAGATAATTGACATTTATGATTTCAGGTCTGATGATTTCGCTTGCAGTACAAGCATCTTGATGATCTGTTGCATTTGTTCTGCAAATGCTCGAATGTTTGACATTTTTGACATTGATCATTTGATCAATAGTCTTGATATTCGACTGTTTGATATGTCGATCTCGCAGCTAAAAGTCATTTTTTCAGATGTCTTTGCGCTTCTGCTTCGATTTTAAACGTCAGTATCGTCGAAGCATGATTCTTTCTTGCTTTATTTTCACCTTTTGATAATCATATTGAATTGATTATCAGCTTCAATTCAGAGTTGTACTTCTTTAGCTTGATTCTCAGATATTTTATTTCGATCTTCATGTTGAAGATTTCGATTTTCAGACTGTGTATGACTATTTTGTGTCATTTCTCATCTTTCTTAATGCTTTTAACATCAAAAAACATGCTTTCATATTGCTCTTTGCGCTAGTAAGACGTCTGCGATGTATTTTTTCGAGATCGTCAAAGCAATGTTGTTTCTCTTTAGCATTTTGACTATCGTGACGACTTTTAGATCGATTTTCGCCTTTTTCAATGCGTTATTCATTGAATCTCGCATTTTCATCGTCTTCAACGTTCAGTTCTCATTTTTGAGATTGACAATGAGTCTTCTTTCGCGATACGATATTTCTTGTGATTTTGGCGAGAATTTCTTGGTAACCAGGTTTCATTCGCCTGCATTTGCATTCACATTTGCATTTATGTTTGCATTTGCATTTGCATCTGTGACTTGAGCTGCTTTTTGTGCATATGTGAGCTTCTGCGTTGATTTTTGCGAATTTTGCATGACTTGCAACGTTTGCGAAACCTGCGTCTTCTGCAAGATTTGTGAATTCTCTGTCATTTGCTTTGCATTGATTTTCTTTTTGATGTCTTCAGCATTTTGTTGAATCAATTGTAGAATGATTTTCAGTTTGTTGTTTGTTTGACTTTGAAGTCAATCTATTTGCTTCTGAATCGAGTTTTCTATGCTTTTGTTGCATGCTCTTCAAATGTAGATTAAGCTATAACTTATAGTCTCTTTCTGTTCTGATATTGCTTGTCTTAGCTGATTGACTGCAAATTCAATTCTTTCGCGCAGTCTCTTTATCTGCATCTCTTTAGAGATGACATCGTAACACTTGCTTGTATCAACTTCGATGCTAACTTCTTTTTGCGAACTTTTCATTGCTTTTCGCTTTTTCATTCCTTTGAATTTCACAATCGCTTGTGTTTGCTCTTTTTGCTGCAAGTTTGCATTTCGCAAATTGATTGTATTCTTGTCATTATGCACGTTTGCATGTGAATTTAGCATCAATGCATCGAGTGAACTAAACATGTATTGCGTTTTTCTATTTACTGATGTGAGCGATTTTTGTTGACTGCGAAATAAATCAACAATGTCGTTCTGCAGTTGTTTGCTTGTTGATGAACTCATGCTAAGTTCATCTCATAGATCTGTTTCAATCTCTATCGTTGACTTTTTGATTTCTATCGTCGACGTTTTGAGTTTTGACGCTGAGCTATTGCTTCTACTGAGTTTCGCGTTACTATTCGCGAAACGAGACGAGAAAGAATGCATAAAGCGACTCTTTATATTTCTTTTCATAGAGAGTTTTTTCGAGTTTCAAGCTTCGAACTTCTAGAAAATTCACTTGACATCACTTAAATATTTCTTTAACCTCTTACTCAAAGCGTTTCACGTAGACAATAACTCTAGTGTAGAGATTTCTCAATTTCTATCTTGAAACCTGCAATAAATTGCCTTCTATTATCGACTTATATCAGATGAAAATGATATAAATCTAGTCTGCAAGAATCTAGATTACTCTTTTTGATAGAAAATGCTTGACGCAATTGCTTTATATTTCAGGTATCGAAGTAGTCACGTTATCTCGCTCAGAATAGTAACAACTGACCTCGACTTATTGTCTTGCACATCAAGAAAAGGTAAAACAGATAGTGATTTGATAAGAAACACTTTACTTCTCTGAAACAACGTTGTTTTCTGCGCGATCTTCAAGCGCAAAAGAGTTCGATTTCGATTTTTGCGTCAGTACGCAGTCTTGATAGTACTTTCTCTACGTGAGTTTTATTCTTAAAAAGTACTTACTTTGATAGTACTTCTTCGACAAGTACTTGAGTCATGAAAGCACTTAATCATTGACTAATGTCAAAGTGTTGCAATCTCATTGAGTTCAAGATAATTGCTCACACTTTATTTTCTCATCATGTATATCTTTCTTTCATCACATATTTCTCGACTCAATGAATAATAATCATTAAGCAAGAGAACACAGTTTTTAACATTATAATCATGAGCATCATGAGTGCAGAGAAATCATCTTTGATGTTCATGATTGAAGATCAAAAATCAAAACATCATTTGTATAAAATATCATCAATGAAGAGCAGAACAAAGATAATGCATCATAATCAAACAGTATAAACACTCATTAAGAGTTTACTCAAGCATCACATGTTGAATAGAAGTTATAAATTCATTATTGATAATATTGTTTTAAATTCATTGTTTTAACAATGCAAAGTCATCATGTAGTCAATGAGTAATTTTCTTTCTCAGAGAATTTTGTTCATTTAATACATATAGCATAGTTTCTCTTATTAATCGAACTTAAATCGATGTCACAAGAATGTATGAATTTTTCAAAAAAAATATATTTATTTTTAAGATTTTCAAGATTTTCATTAATAAATAACAAAAAAAACAATCACAACGCGCGCAAAATGAACTTTTGAACAAAGCATTATAAATGAGAGAGAAAAGATTGAGTAAACGAATAAACAATGATAAATTGCATGAGCAGCAATAATGCTGATTCAATGATGACTGCAAGCAACGTTGATTCATTGCAGAGAGACAGCGACGTGAAGTTTAAACACTTACACAATGATGAGATGAAAGTTATCAGCATCATCAATCTACTAACACAGACATTGACGTTAAAGAAAGAGAAGAGCAAAGATCATTCATGAAAAGAAGTAATTTTAAAGCTGATTCAACGTCTTTGAAACATCTTAAAAAGAAAGATTGAAAGTCAAGATGCATTCATCGCAAAGAATGTACAGAAGTTGAAGACATTCATTCAACTTCTTAATAAACAACTACAAACATAAGAAAATACACATTTCACATTCAAAACATCATCATGAGTCAATGTAACAAGAGAAGAAGCAACAACTGAGAAGCAACGACTCAGAGATAATCTGTCATCACTTTGCAAGAAACGCGAGATTTTAGTGAAAATAGTGAAGAGAAAAGAGAAAAAAAAGATACAAAAGAGATCAATTGATCAGATTTTTCAAGAAATTGCAAACGCGTCAACGACGCAACGAAATTTAATAATGTCGCTTCGCAAGCTTGAAAGCGAAAACATTGCACTTCACGTGATGAGTTCAAAAGTTTAAGCAGCTTTAGAAAAGTCTCAGACATGAGTGAAGAGAATTGCAAGCTCAGCGCACGTAGTGCGTAAAAGCTTCGCGATACTAGCACATGATGTATGCATCACACTGAACACAAGCAATCAGAAGATAATCATCAAAAAACTGATAAAGAACAACGCAAGACTTCATGAAGATCTAAAGATGCTGAGAATAACTTGACTCAAGAAGATAGTTGAAAGTGAGAAGATTCACTTATCACTCATTGTAAAGATCATGATTAAAACGATGATGAATCGACTATTAAACGTAGACATGCTGAACTCATATCAGAAATGCTCATGTGAATTGTTTGGAAAGAACTGTTGTATCACACAGTGCTATAGATGCTTCGATTTTGATCATATGATTAGATTCTGCAAAAATGAAGAGCATTGCTTCAAATGCGCAGACAAACATCACATCAAGAGATGCGTCGTATTGACAAATAAAAGACGATGCGCGAACTGCAATGATAGTCACGAACTTTGAAGATGCTTATGTCTCAAGTGAAAACTACAGATAAAGCAATCAGAAGAAATCTTTTGAAACAGATCAATCAGATACTCTGAAACATTAAAAGACAATTGCTCATTCTCTTCTTTCTCTTTGAACTTCTTGAGTTCAATGAATCTCATGAGTTCAATGAACGTCTTGACGATGACAAGCAGTCGAGACATCGACAAGTCAACATGATAAGTGATAAGAGTCAAGAAGAGATGAGTTGATTGCTCTTCATGCGTGATTAGCGACTCAGAAGACATGACATCTGAATAGACACAGAAATGTCAAATCAGAAAATGCGAAAGACTTTTGATGACTAAAAGCATATAAAAAGCTGTCTTTGCACAGAGTCAACAACAGCTACAGATAATTCTATGATGAATCAAATCTTTCTGCAAATTCTATAGTATAACATCAGAAAATCATTGAAAATTCAGAAATCATTTCTGATAGACAGAGAAGTTCATAAATTCAACATAATAGTCATTCAGAAACAAGATTGCAACATCAACGCTTTGCAGATATTTAGCTTGACTCACAACTTCTTTCATTTAGTGAGAGACTCATCATCTTAAGCAAGAACATGCATTTATATCAACAAGCATCTAAAACTCAATCAATGAGCAATGAAGATCATCAAATCAAACATCTGCTCAATCAAGCTACAAACTAGCAACTTGAAAGACAAGATACAGATGCTACAACTCATAAACGTTTACAATTCATGCTCACTGTCTATCATCTTTACAGAAGAATCATTTACTATTTCTCGTCTGAATGAACTAATCAAAGATGATTGCAAACAGCTAATTGTAGAAAATTTCAATCTGCATCACTCACACTGAGAAGACAGAAGATGCTTTACTCATCACACAGCGACAAATGCTCTACTAAACATTATTACAAACGCAAGACTAAAGTTACTGCTTGAATCAGACACAATTACTAAAGAGACTCACAATCAGCTCACAACAATAAATCTAGCGTTTGACAGTGAGAAAATTCAATTCATGATATACAAATGCAAGATGAGAATTGATTTACATCAGAAATCTGATCATTTTTTGATTGTTACGAAGTTGTGTCTACGCACATTCTTCATGCAGCTCACGACTCATCAATTATGAAAGAAAATGAACACAGAAGCACTAAACACTCATTTAAAAATACATCTTCTTGTCGATCATTTTCTTGACAATAAGACAGCAATAGATGACAAAGTAGCTGAGATCACTCATGCATTACAAGAGATCATCAAGAAGTTTACTTCTTGAGCAAAGTCATTAATTTGAGCACAAGACTTTTGAAATCAAATCTGCTTGAAAGTCGTGACAAAATCATGATGACTATGAATTGTATGAAAATTGCAAAGTACTCTAGAGACATGAAATGACTATCTGAGATACAACGATCACAAAAACAAGATCATTAAAGAAACAAAATGTTCATATTTTAGATCATAGATGCATGAGCTGAGCAACGAATTGAAATTGATTTGATGCTTCGCAAAATGAATCAGAATCAAAAGTCAGCTACTCAAGAAACTTTCACAGTTTTCATCATTAAAGAGTGATGATTTCGATCACATAACAAACTCATTCAAAGAAAAAACAGAGATGCTATGAAAGAAGTTCTTTTCATCATTGTCTTAAGCAAACATCAGTAACATTTTGAGATCATTTATATTGCTGACAGTGTCGTTCAACTCAGTCTTATTGCAAGATGAGATGAGACAGATGATTCAACGAGTAAAAGTCAACAAAGCATCAGACGCATTTGAAATTTCAAATAAAGCGCTTCAAGTGAGTCTAACAGAATTGACTTTGATACTAATCAGTTTATTCAATGCATGTGTAACTCACAAATATCATTCGAAGCAGTTCAAAAAAACTCAGACAATAGTACTGCACAAATCAAAGAAGAGTAACTACATCGACTTGAAGATGTATCAACTCATCACTCTGCTAAACATCATGAGTAAGACATTAAAATCAATCATGATCAAAAGATTAAATGACATTATTGAGACTCATCACATGCTTTCGAACGCTCAAATGAGAGTGAGATGCAAGTGATTCATGATCTCAGCGCTGAATCTACTAGTAGATCAAGTACATGCAGTATGAAGCTGCAAAATCAAGTACGTAGTCTTCATGCTTAGTCTAGATGTTGCTGAGACGTTCAATCATGTCTTGCACACTAGACTTCTGCATACTTTGAGAATGAAAAAAACATTGAACTACATAGTTGAATGAACTCGCAGCTTTCTGAAAGACAGAGAATCATCGCTGACGTTCAATGAACAAATCAGTGCAATGCAATGAGTAAACGCTGACATATTGCAGAGATTCTTCATATCATCAATTCTCTTTCTATTCTTTAACGCAAGCTTAATCAAAAATTGCAAAGCTCTAGAAATCAAAATCGAAGTGCTTGACTTCGTAAATGACATCAATATTCTGATCTATGACAAAATCACAGAATTAATCTGCAAATCACTGAGTTGAACATACAACGTCTGTGCAAAGTGAGTTCAAACTCATGATGCTACGTTCGCTTCAGAGAAATATAAACTCACTCACTTCACTTGTAAGTCAAAAAGATTCGACATGACAGTCACTTTATGCATAGAAAACTCGATAATAAAGTTGAAATCAAATGTACGAGTTCTTGAAGTGCAACTGAACATGAAACTACAATGAGATTCACATCTTCGTCAAATAGAAGCAGATCACGTCATCAAGATGCTGATGCTTAGTTGACTTAAGATCTTCATTTGAAGAGCTACATTCACAAAAGCAAGACAGATATACTCTGCAATGATAAGATTGAAAATGACGTTTGAAGCATTGATATGACATCAACGCAATAAAGAAGAAGAATTGTCAAGTACAAAATAAAGGCTAGAAACTCTTCAGAATCAAGCGTTGCATCATGTGATCAACGTTTTCAGAAAAGTGAACATCGAAACGCTGAAAGTCGAAACATACACATTCTCGCTACATGTTCATCTGAACAAGCTACAGAATCAAGTCACACTATGCAGTTGAATCAACGACAGAACACAGAAGACTCGATGAGCATGCAAGATCATACATGCTCATTTGATAAAAACTAATAGACTCATTTCTCGCTTTTCAACCTTCAAAAAAATGACGTTTCTGAATGCTTTAATTTGCAAAGAAGCAAAGATACAGTTTAAACGTGAACGACTCGACTTCTTAATGATTACTCAAACGAGTGAACGTGCGATCACACAGTTTCACAAAAGTCAATGAAATTCTCGATGAAAAAACTACAAAAAAAACATCGCAGACATTAATGCATTTCTCGCTCAAAGATTTCATCTATTCAAGAAGTCAGTAAAGATGCGTGATGATTTTCAGAAGATCGAAAGCATTCTTGCAATTCACATCAGAATTGAACGCATAGAACTGAAGATTTATTTGCACTTAAGAAAAGTATCAAGCGCAGATAGTTCTTGATGCAACTGCGAATGAAGTCATCAGACAGTCAAGCATATTCTGATGCACTGCTTGAATTGAACGCATCTTCGATCAAATATGCTACAAGACGTCGACTTCACGAACTATCAAATCATCGTATCAATCACGAAGAATCTCAAGGCAACAGCGAGAATGATGATGAAAATGAAGCTGCTGAAGCAGTTTAGAATAACAAGAACACTCATTCTTTAACATGCAATCATTGCAAACAAATTTGATACATAGTCTCAGTTTTATCGTCTCGACTGCGCGTAGCAGTTGTATAAACAGCGAGCGATTTTCTATTTCAGAGAGTTTTGTTCACTCGACACACATAGCATAGAGTTTCTCATGAGTCAATCTAATCGATGTCACAAGAATGTATGAATTTATTATTATTATTATTATTATTATTATTATTAATAAATAACAATTTCTTTCAACTCAAAATATTTATATATATAAACTTACATAAACTGATTATGTTGAGTTGAATCATCAAGATTGAGTTGAGTTTTCAACTCATCAAGATTCAATTTAAGTCAGAATTTTAAAATTAAGTATTCAAGTTGAATCAGAATTTTGAGATTAAGTATTCAAGTCAAGTCATCATGTTAATATTAAATATTAATTTGAATTCTCAACTTAACTCATCAAAACATGAAGCTAATATTTATTTGATAATGCAACAAAGTAATGCAATTGATTCAATCACATCTTAATGAATTATGAGAATACTAACTACTACTAATAGAGATTTCTTGAGCATGACTCATAAATAGTGATTGACATCTTCAGAGTTCATGACTCATGAGAATACTGACTACTATTGATAAAGATTTTCTCACGAGTATTTGATCAAAGCTCACGAAAATACTGACTATTATTGATAGAGATTTTCTCAGTCTAGTAATTACTACGTAATCAATCAAGCATAAGCTTTAGTCAATTGCATTACTCTGTTACATTATTAATAATATCATGAATTCTGCTCAGAAAAAATATTGTTCTATGTTTCTATTCTTAGAGTCTTGATGTCATTTTTGATTGCTTGATAAGTTGAATCAAGAACTCAAATAGACTAATCATCGAGTTGAGTTTCGAATTGACATTTTGAATTCGACTCGATTCGAAGTCGGGTTGCTCACATTTTCAACTTGACTCAAGTCGGGTTGAGCATATTTTCAACCCGACGCGACCCGATCCGACTAGGAATCAGGTCAACTCGACTCGACCCGCCAAGGACTCGAGCTTGGCGTCAAGAGGGCTAAATATAGAAATTTTTCCGGCTTTTGCATTACCTTTTTGCATTACCTTTTTGGTAGGAAGCCATGAAGGGGAAACATGAAGGCCGTTTGGTAGAAAGCCATAAAGGGAAACATAAAGGGGAACATAAAAGGGAACATGGCGGGGAACATGGAGGAAGTCATGGCGGGGAACATGAAGAGGAACATGGAGAAAAACATGAAGGGAAAACATGAAAGTCGTTTGACTTTGGTAGGGAGTCATGACGGGGAAACATGGTAGGAAGCCATGAAGGGGATCATGAAGGCTGTTCGACCAAGCTATTTACACCTATCTAATATCTTGTCGGGTCGGGTCGGGTTTTCGGGTCGGGTTTTCGGGTCAAGCTTCTCAACCCAACCCGACACTTTTCCAAAAAAATTCCAACCCGACCCGACCCGACGCGGTCAGTCTAAACTCGAATTCTGATGCAAGTCAACTTGAAATCAATATCAAGTCGAGTTATGAGATTAATATCAAGTATTTGAGTCAAAGTCATGACATTGATATTGAGTACTTGAGCGAGTCAGAAAGTAGGTATGAAAACTCGACTCGACGATCAATCTAAACTTACATCACTGAAATTGTGTTAAAAACTTTATTTATCTTAAGTATAAAAAAATCTTTATTTTGATTAAAATTTTTTATTAAAATGTTGTTATTTTAACTCATTAAGCAAAGCTTTCAGAAGAGAAAATTTAGCTGCTAGAAAAATGAAAAGTTAACAGCTATCTTTAAATTATCTGCATATTGATGCTTAATCAAGTTACATACTAAAAGTTTTCAAAAGATATCAATAACAGTTATACTTTTAATCTGTTGACTAGAGTCAGCTTTTGTCGATCTTAATACTTTGCATCGACGTTTCTGAAATTTGAAAGTGCTTGATATTTTAGAACGGCTTTCGAGGCAAAATTTAGCCCTAGTTATCATCAGGGGCTGTCGGGTTTGCTCAAATAAATATAATATATATTTATAGTTCTTACGAAGTCGATGCTCGATAGAATAAAACTTCGGCAGTGCTTAATTGGGAAAAAAGCCAAGGGAGACAGGACAAGGCGAAGAGGGGGTGGGTGTCCTTAACGACCAATATTTTCCGTGGATATGCCCTTATCTGTTTACCGTTGTAGTGTCAACGTATATAAACCTTGATTGGTCCTAACGCTAGAACTTTACGTCTTTACGCTATGCATCCCTCTTCGATGCCCTGGATTTCCCACCTGGTTTACTATTTCCAGCTGAGGATTTCTTAGTAAGGCTTGGTGTCGACAGCCCTGCGAAGGGCGCATCCTTCTCTATCCCGCTTGCACTTGCTAATGCATCTTGGTTCGCCTTCGTAGCGGTTCGGGGGTCTGCCTGTCCTATGACCGGGATCTCAGATGCCAGCCATTGCTGGAAAGGCTTCGCAACAAAAAACCCGTCTGCGTCGAACCATCGGGTAAACGGTGCTGACAGTTCGAGTGTCTTCCAGTCCCCCCGGGAAGTAGAGTAGCGGGCAGTGATATTATAGATTGGCGTATGTTTCTTTATACTTGAAGCTATAGAAAGCTTGATAAAGTTAGCGCGTATTCCCTCCACAAACCCCACAGCTAGCATCCTACCAGCGTATCCCCCAATTCCCCGTTAAAGACTTTGCCCTTCTCCACCCCCCAAATCCAATATGTCAAAGCTCCGTTCAAGATAAAATACGCGACGACAGCCCACAGTGTCCAACTCTTTGTCTTGTCCCAACCAAGCTTGTAGTCGAAATAGAATGTTACGGCCGCGACGACGACGGCAGCATAACCGAGTGACAGCCGGACGTCGGTTAGGAAATGCGATTGCTTGAACTTCAAGGAGGTGAGGTAGTTCGGAAGGGCATCATCAGTCGTATTTTTGAGATCTAGCCGGATTAATTTGGGCGAGACGGGGGGAGTGAAGCGCAGATACCTGGGAGAGAGTAGACGGCTATTTTAGATGAAGCCATGATAGATTTGCAGAGAGGAGTGACTTGAATACAGAAAGAAAATTCAATGTTGACAGATTGTGAGAAGTGTCAAGTTGCGGCTTTGTAGTTCGCTTGCTGCAGGGTTCTTGCTATTCTAGCGTTGCTTGCCGAAAGCCAAGATTCAACGACGACGACCTGAGCAGTCCAACCTATCCCCTAAAGACTCTGCTGAGTCTGACCCTCTCGTGATGGCCGGCCCTATGGTTCAGACCATCCACCGGGATCCAGCCCTCTTGTGAGCCCTTCTGTTGGTCTGCCGAATTGTCTACTAACAGTCCTACAGCTACTGGATCCTATTCCCAATCACCATCGTTATGGTCTGCTTCTAAATAATACAGCATCCAATGAGCCTTGCTGAAAAGAAAATTCCCAGATTCTCACCGGCGTCCTCCGCCATTATGCCACTATCCTCCTCTCCGCTGCTCCCAAGAAACTCGACGCCCCCACCCTTCGCGAACAGCGCTCTCTCCTTCGTGGCATCAACCTCCGCTCTAACGCCAATGTTATCTCCCCCTCGTCTTTCGCTTCTCGCAAGTCCTACCTTACGTCCGCTTACAAAGATGGCGCTTTCCTGAAAGATCCAGAAGCGAGGGGGAAACCTGCAGCGAACCCAATGACAGATCCGGCGGCGATGGAGGGAATGATGGGGATGATGAAGGGGAACATGGCGATGATGATCCCGCAGACATTAATCATGGGGTGGATTAATGCTTTCTTTGCGGGTTTTGTAATAAGTACGTTCAGCTTCGTCCATTCTGTCACGAAATAACCGTGGGGTTGGGCTCAAGGGCAGCTGAGCGCTGGTTGCTGATAATTTTTCTATAGTGAAACTTCCTTTCCCCTTAACCCTCCGCTTCAAATCCATGCTTCAATCTGGCGTTGCCACTCGCGACCTCGATGTCCGATGGGTCTCGTCTCTCTCTTGGTATTTCCTGAACCTTTTTGGCCTCCAGTCTGTCTTCATATTCATTTTGGGAAACGACAATGGTAAGTTCATCATAAAATTCCTCCACCTTCCCCAACCCTCAAATCCGGCTACACTCACTCGAATCCCGGATAAACCAATGAGGCAGTGAGATGCTGATGTTCTGTGACATGCATAGCGGCAAGCCAAATGGCACAGCAAATGTCGCAGATGAACCCCGGGGCGCAGGCGGGCATGTTCCAGCCGGGGCAGGATGCGGATAAAATGTTTCTATGTGAAGCGGAGAACTTGGAGGTGGTGGAGCATGAGTATGTACTAAAGGGGGTGGAGGAGAGAGTGTTAGCGATTACATAAGAGATAGTAGAATACATGGAGTATAGATTGACAGTATAGATATCGATTGCTATATGTCTACGCTGATTGCAAACCAATACTCGTCAGTCTCTTGTAAGGGAACTGCCCTTGACCTGACGCTTTCCTTCGGTTTTGGGCTTTGGAATAAGGACTCGACAGCTACTATCACGAGGTTCTACTAGGCCAAGAAGCACGCATTGTTACGAATGATGGTCAGGTTCATGAATTTGTCAGTGTTGACGTTGTCAATTTTCTATGCATATCGGGCGACGGGCCTGCCACTCAATTCGAAGCCTAGATTCGTCTCTATCCCACACGCCAAGTTCCCAGTTCTATTGATCCATCTATCCCAACTCTTTTTCGCTAATTTCACCTCCAAATGCGCTAAATTGGTCGACCACTAATGTTCCATATTCCTCATCTCATAAATGTCCGGCCCACTTTCCGACGCTCCAATGTTCAAATGCGTTTCAGGCATGTCTATTGCCACACTCGCTGCTGGCACAAGTGCAGGTCTTGTGACCGTCGAAGCATCCGATCCGGTGGTAGTCCGTACAGCTTGCGTGCCAATGGCACCACTCCTGGGATCAATGCGTCTAGTTTGCTCCGAGGATTCAGGAATGTCTGCCATGCCCTGCTCCATAAGATCCTGCTTCTCGCTGTCTTTGCTGTTCTTTCTTCCATACCGAGAAAAGAGCCGGTGGCGGTTGAGGGCGGAGCCACTAGGCCGTAGCCTGGATTGCGAATCGGTGGATGTGCGCTGAAGACCAAAGACCGAGCGCTGGGACATTGAGCGCGTTAGGTTGCCCTCGTCTTCCTCCACGATCCGATCAGGGTTGTTACGAGATTCGGATGGTGATGTTCGGCTCAATTGCGGAGGGCGGCTCTGGCCAATATCTTCGTAGAGACTGCCCATGATGTCGCCAGAACTGACATCTTGCATGCCGAGAGAGAAATCGACGCGCTTTGACATTGATGACAAAGATTCTCCGCGAGCACGAGAGGTACTGTTGCGACGACGGAGAATGGAGCCTTTCTGGTGGAGAGAAGGAGTCCCAGCGCTGGGGACGAACGGTGCGTCACGGGATAGGGATCCGGATCGAGGACCTGAACTACTGCTGGGGTCATCGGCAAGCGGTTCGTTTGTGCGATTGTAGGTAGTTTGATAATAAAAGGGTTGGTCTTCTTTCTGACCCGGGATCCGCATGCGAGGACCTTCGATGCCAACTTCTTGCATCGAGATCATCAAAGCACAAATAAATTTGTTACGGCGTTGCAGCCGGAGAAGTTCGTTTTGCCAATTACTCTTATAGAAGAAGACAACGTTCAAATTGACAGAATGCGCCTCGACGACATCACGGATTTCGGTCAGGATGTTTGGCTGGTATTCTCTTTTTTCTGCTTTTACGAAATCCAGCAAGTGCTGGCGTAGTTCGTCGATTTGATCGAGCGTGGTCCCGAATTTGACGGTCAAGGGAACGCCTTCCGCTAGACCCCCGGAGCGGCGCATATTCTGGATGAATAGAGTATTCAAATAGCTGTTGGGTGCTTGAACGATTTGGCCCTCCATTTTCTTGAATTCGGTATATAGTAGAGAGATCTCCTTGACAAAGAAGTCATCTCCTTTCATCAGAACACCTGCGTTGCCATAGACGTAGACTCGATCACCCACGTCGAAGGGATGCTTGACGAGTACGAATATGCATGAGGCTAGAAACTCCTGCGCAGTCGAGGCGAAGAGCCAGGACAGCGCCAGGACGGCAGAGCCGGCACTGGTAAGCACGCCTGCGGCCGATGGGGAAACAAGAGAGACAAGAACCAATAGCGTCACAATGGCGACGAAGAATACTAAGACCGCATCGAGTTTCGACACGACGGAGTCAAGATCCTTCAAGGACGCTGTAATGGATTTCCGTTCCTTCCCGATCTCAACACATACGGCCTCGAGCTCGCTCATTGAGATGTCACCGTTGAGGTCTTTGTCAAACTGTTTTTCTTTGTCAGCTGACTGTACGATGGCATGATTGGGTTTGTGGGGATAGAAAAGTAGTGGAAGTCTTGGGAACATGCAAATGTGAAGGGGGGAGGACGATCAATAAGGGGAATGATAGTGAAATTGAAAAGAGGGAGGGCAGGGTGGTAAGCTTACCATGATAAACGCGCTATCCGCCTCATCATCGTTGTCGAAGGCGTGTTGTAGGTCCTCTTTCAAAATTGTCTCCGCATCCTCTTGTACGAATGTGCGGTAGAGTCTACGCGCAAGCGATTGTGAATCAGAGACGGAAGAAAGTAGATTTAGGACAATTTGGCGTGGATGCGTGCTCTTGGTGACCTGCCGTCCTGTGAAGTCACCAGCAACTATGCCGGCTACGTCTCCAACTTTCTTGACAGCGCCTCGAGCATTTTTTTGTGCTTTATTGATGAGCACCATGGGTGTATGCGCCCCTGAACCGGGGCCTGATTGAGGGTGCTCTTCAAAATCCGAGTCGTCCATTGCAATCTTTTCAGTCGAGTATTGATATAGTTTCACCAAGCTTGAAATCTGAAAGTTGTTGAGTTCTATGCGGTCGGCATAGGTTCGAAGATGGAAGCTGATGGCTATAAGCTGAATAATGACCTTCTCGATAAAGTTTAGAGTGGCTCCAATCAGCAGCGAAACTAGGACTTTGTTCATTGTTATTTGCCAATGAGTCGTCTCCGTCTTCCCATCAACACGGTTGTGGATCATGATGGGAAGAAAGGATACCTCCACGGCAAGCCCCCAGAAGAAAAGGGTCCCTGGCATTTCCAGCTGTTTGCACATGTCTCGCCATTTTTTACTGTTATTAGTCATAATACTAGCGATAATTCCCACTGGCCACGGCATACACTTTGCGACAATCTAAGAAGCATTAGCAACCACATTGCAGCACAGTAGGGTAATAGAAATATGCTTACTCTGCCGCCCCACAAAGTGAGCCAGACTATTGCGAGCCAGACGCAGAACCACATAAGCCGAACGCCCCCAACACCGGCTCTTTTGAAGACAAGAGCGCCCAACATCAACGGGATCAGAATCAACACCAGCACCGGTATAATGTACGTAAAGTAGCGTACAAGAAAGCTAGACTCATGGATTCTCTTGAACAGACGTGCAGTGTTTCCAATTGGGTGCTCCGGTGTTTTGAAGATAGCCGTCTTCTCATGAATGGGGTTCGTGTTGACATCGAACTGGTCCACAGGCTCCTGTTTTGACCTTGAACGATCGATTGACAGGGAGTTGGGCAGATTCGCGCCATTGTTCGAGCCCTGAGCAATTGACACGCTCCTCTCGGCTTTCACTATCGCCAGGTCATCCTGCATTCGCTGCTCGTCCTCCTTGGATCGAGTTCTATAATCAATGCCTTCGACGTGGTTTCGAGGGTCGTTGACGCTGTTGCGGTCGTATTCGCCGGATAATGTTCCCTCATCGTCCGACGGACTCGAGGTCGCATTCGTTGCCGGGTATTGAGTCTGGGAATATTCGTATATGGGCGTAGACATTGCAAGTGAGCGTTGAGGGTTATTGGAAACAAGGAATTCGATATCATACACAGGACAGGCTGGCGTTAATCGAAGAGGTTAGTTAGGGGTAAAACGCGAGTCGGTTGGTACGAAGAGAGCTTTAAAGGGTCAATTAAAAAAGTGAGTGGTTTTGAACGAGGTAAGGAACAACAACTAACAACACATAACAATGGGATTGTTAACGAAAATGTTTAACAAGGGTATTCATTATTCAAGGATGTACAATGTCAACAATAATCCCAATTTTGATGCTTGCAGCGTCATCCGCGCTAAAGGATATTCGGAGATAAGATAAGATAAGATATCTGGATCTTACCCGCAGTTGAGCCCCTGGCCAGGCCCCAGCTGAGGTAAATTTAGGCATTTACATATGAGGGTTCAGATTATAATTCCTCGGTTATCGATCAAATGGAGAGCTCAGGCCTTACTAGCGTCAAACCTTAACCGAGGACTTTCAATGTCAATGAACCACAAGCAGCTCGGTTGAATTTCGTAGAGGAATCGCTTCAAACTTCAGCTA
>JAABUK010007143.1_pt1 | contig 16256 bp, 12 predicted proteins | sample 5559141 | NCBI WGS metagenome assembly JAABUK01 (sample SAMN10711869, study PRJNA513367) | rock metagenome | isolation source: Antarctica rocks | place: Antarctica: Victoria Land, Pudding Butte nord | collected 2016-01-03
GCTAGATTTATTAGGGGCCTTAGTTCTAATGTGGTAGATACCTTACCGAAGAATCCGGCCGGCTCAAGAGTTTGATACACAGACGTCATGAAATAAAACGCTTGAGGACGTTCCTAACATACATTCTATCTCTGCTATCCCGAGGTCTGGAAGTGCACCGTGTGCCAGCAAAGCAGACGGAAACAATAGTGAGAACGCCTATACCAGCCCACCCGAGGTCCATGCCCGCTCATCCCAATGGGTATACCAGTGCTCATTATCCATCTCAGCCGTAAATCTCCCAAAGCGCCATACAAAAGTCATGACTGCGATAAAGAAGCCCCCGTTCTAGCCCCTCAGCTTACAACAACAGCAAGTACCAACATGATAGCCGAGTACCTGAGGACCACATTAGCTTCCCTGGCACCGGCAGATGCTATTATGGATAAACATACGTAGCAATAGCCTTCCCCCAATCCCTAACACATGTCAGATTCGTCATCACCTCCGGCGAAAGCGTGCACAATGACGCGACCCCGACCATTGCACTAATCACAAGTCTTCCCATTATCTGTGGCACAACCTTGAAGACGACGACTGTTGAAAGGAGCGCAAAAGCTACTAGAACAATTGGTGTTTCCAACGCGGTCCCCGCTCGAGATTTGATCTTGGGAATTGTCTGAGTGACGACGGCCAGAAGATCCGATTCTTGTTCCAGAAAAGAAGCCTCCTGCCCGGCGATAGGTGTATGTTCCATGATCCATGAGCGATAGGCGTTGATGTCGGCGTTGGAAGCTGCGTCGAGGCTTTTGATGAGGTTGCTGTAGGAAGTGAGAGCGCGATCTACGAGCTTCGTCAGCGTACTATTGTAGACCCTTCATGGGCAGACTTACTGTACTGCTCAACTTTTGCAAAACTTCTACCCAACAGATCCAACCTATGCCATTGCAATTGAGACGGTAATTTAGCCTCCACTCTTCTCGAGGCCGGCTTACCCCCGTTAGCCCGCTCCTCGTGGGCAATGGCATCATCCAACTCCCGCAGCTGGTCTTCCATTTCGGATATTTCATCTTGTAGATACAGGAGCATGCGGTTGTTGAGCGTCTCGAACTTGCGATAAATGGGCCTGAGAACAGCATCACCTCGTGAGTCGATCTTGGATGCGAGGAGCTCGTAGCCCAACTGCTCTGGCTTTGCATGGCTCATAACCTCTTGCGAAGCTCTCGTACTTCCGACCATCTGATTGGTAGGTCGAGGACACAGCTCAGGCACATTGTCATGAGCAACATCAATCATCCGAGCCGGAGACCGCGGATAGTAAGGTCCCGGACTCTGGCCATGATTCGTTTCATCCAACGAGGGCCAGTGCTTGTGTCGAAAGGCTGAGGGTCTTCGGTCTCGAGACAAGTCGGGGGAATCTTGTATGCCATAAGTGCCAGCGTAGGAGTATTGGGCGTCTTGACCATCAACCTCAGCCCAAGGTTCGTCAGGCAGTGTAGGCAGTTTCTTCTGCAGGGTGGGCGACTGTTGATCTGGACTACTCGATCGCATGTCCGATATGCCCGAGTCTGAATGCAGACTTTCTCGTGCCCAGATACGTTGCGCACCATCTTGTATCGTCCGGACTTCTAGATCACTGTATCTTGGAGACCGCTGCGGTCGCTCCATCATCCGGGTTGAAGCAGAACTCGAGCGGGATGGCGATGGCTCTTCATTATCTTCTTCATTGGCCTTCTCTTCGCCCGCACTACTACTGGACTCTTCATCCTCCTCTTCCATGAAAGCGAAGACGTTGAGGTTCTCTCTGCGGGTGTCGTCCGTGCTCCGTGATCGGCCATTCTCTAACGGGGGCCTTTCCACTGTGACAGGTTTGGCATCGGGGCGTTTGGAGGGTCTTAGGCTCGAGGGAAAGATTGACCTAGATGGAGTAGTGACAGTAGCGTTGCTGCTCGCGGAGCTACTCGAGACTGTGGACACTGCCAGTGACGGCGGACCATTCCTCTTGGTGGTTGAAAGCTTCTTCGAATGCCGCCGACGTGTGTCCCTGGAGGAAGGCATTAAGGAGAACATCTGCTGAATTCTCGGGATGTCAATGAGTTTGGATGTGCTTAGATTGCTGGTATCGGCGGATTGTTGATCGGTTGATATGCTGCTATTCGGTGACCGTCGGTACCCATCAGTGTCCCGATCTCGCAGGCTGAAAAAAGGTGCTCATTGCTGTGAAGAGGAAGAGACAAGAATAGAGAAGAACAATAAGCAGAAAGACAGATGCAGCCCACCACACTCATGTGAAACACGCTCGTGGTCGAAAGGGTCATAGCCATTATGGAGGCTTCGCAACATGTACCTGTAGTAATGCGGCGGCAAGCCTGCTGGAGGATGTAAGGCAGGAAGGCATATCCTAGCGAACTGGAATACATTACGGCCCCCTACGGTCGAACCAGTACCAATTGGAACAGGCGGAGATGTTCGCAGGAGGTGCAGATGTTGGTGCAAGTGCTAGAGGGGGTACTCAGGAGGCGGCGTTTAGAGGCGATGCTATTCGGCAAAGATTGGCGTTTCATGTACGTCTGAGCTGGCTGCGCATAAGACGAATATGTGAGTGCCCTTAGTCGAATCCAATTGAGAACACTCATTCTGCACGCTACATACGGTAATCTCATCGAGGCCGTGCTATCAATAAGCTGGCTCAAAAGCGTCACTCATACACAGGACAGAGGAATTACGACTACATTGGAACGCGCTTCAATGCATCTCGCGCCAAATGCATTGCATCAACCTCTTGAGTCTCTCCAAGTAACCCTAGGTCTATGACATGCTTATTCCAAATACCGGATATTAGAAGCGAATGTTGACTCTGACCAGTCAATCCCCTGAGTTCCACCGTTCTCGTCATGCTTGCCCAGCTGCGATCCCATTCTGCTGTGGAGCTGGTGTTCCGTTCTGCTGCATACCCATTTGTTGTGGTGAATACTGCCTTGAAGGAGGTCGGGGGCTACCCGACCCTTGTCTGCCATGCTGCTCAGCCAGTTGAGCCTTCTGCCTGTTCATCAAGGCTCCTTGCTCATCGGCACTCAAGTGTGCTTGCTGAGACGCTGAATCATCTGGCGCACTGCCATTGACTTGAGGTGACCCTGGGGTCTGCGGAGTGTACTGCGAAGAGTGCTGCTGATGAAGCTGGGGGCGCTGCGGAGTGGATCCTTGCGTTATCTGGGCGGATAAGGATGGGCGAGGCTGATTCTGCGCAGACGCACTGCCACCAGTTTGTGCAGACCCATAGCCATAGCCTTGAGGCGGTACTGCACGTTGCTGGTACTCTGACTGAGTCTCGCGATAGGTTTGTGAAGGCTGTGCAGGGTTGGATGGAGCTCGAGCCTGAGGGGTCGAGTACTGTGTGTTGTAATTGTAGCTGCTCGTATTCTGACCAGAGTAAGATCGGTAGCCATTCTGATAAGAACCGTAAGATGATTGAGACGGCTGTTGACCATACTGCTGGGCATAGTTATAGCTAGAAGCCGATGAGGCTGCAGCAGGTCGTGGGGGATATCCGCTTTGTGGAGGATACGAGGGTCGAGCGTTACCGGAAGCGTAGTTTGAAGAGGCAGGGCGATTCGAATACTGGGGATTTTGAAGATAGCTGGAGCTGGCAGCAGGTCTATGTGCCGTTGAAGGACCGTATCCTGTTCGTGGATATTGCTGAGCCGGGGTTGAAGCTTGTGAATAGTTATTGCTCCGCCCAGGGACATTGGAGTATGCGCTAGGGTTTTGTGCAGCGCCTACAGGGGCTGCACTTGGTGCCGCTGTCCTCCTCGCAGATGCAGAGGCTTCGCTTTCTTCCAAAGAACCCTTCTGATTCTTGCTCTCAATCTGCATATTGGTGCTGATACTAAGAGCGCCTAATTTATCACCATCCAATTTGGACAGTAAATAAGGTGGTAACGTAGAAACTATCAACGTCAATTGGCCCTTCAGCATCTCGTACACGTCGAACTCTGCCGCTGAAGGACTGGTGGGACTCCCAGCTAGAGCAGTTGGGTCTGGATTCTGTCCCGCGATGGGACGTGCATTAGCAGCAAGTGGCAGGTTCCTGATGCGTTGGTGGGAGTGCAGCGTCTCCAGAAGATCCGAAATCTCCTCTAGAAGCTCGTCAGAGTCTTGACTGGCCTCGTGGGGTTCAGCCCTGGTAGTCCTGGATCCCCGCATCTCTGCCAAAGAGTCGTCTGGCTTGAAGTTCGCGATCGCCTCTTTGAGTTCTTCCTCATTCAATTCGTCTTCGTCTGGAATGCCATCGATTCCGGTCGTTCCCGATTCAATTATTTCATTGTCTCTCAGATCCAGCAGCTCTTGGTATCTTGTCTCGCCATACTTATTCCACCACAGCTTGTTCTTCTGTTGGTCTACTACTAGCGCTCCCGAATCATCTCGAGAAGGTGCAAAGCTGGAATACACGCTGCGAAATAAGGCATCTTCCTTGGCTTGATTATGGCTCTCGATTGCTTCTTGCGATAGCGAGGTCTGAGGCTCTCCTATGCTCAAGGCTCGATCTCGCTGCTTCCGCTTCGTCTCTGGAGACACAAGCTGCGTTGGGTTAGGCGCAACGCTGTATTTCAGCCACTGGCCAGTAGATAAGGGCTGATTAGTGTAGCTCTCCCGCCGGCCGGATCTGCTCTTGGACTCTCCCTCAGCAGGATTGTACCAGTTGACCGAAGAGCTTCTGGTTGCTGTATGTCTTGACTGCTTAGGTAGAGGAAGGGGAGGTAAGGAAGGGGGCGGCGCAAAGAGGTCTTTGAACGTTGTCACTGGCCTTTGACGATCTTCATTGATGCTGTGCAGGGGGGTAATCCTTGTTGTTGTGATACCATTCGGGAGTGCCAGCTCACCAAGAGGTTGACTTGAGTCGGTCGACTTTCGAATGCTTGTGAAGAGTTGCTTGGACGGTTGAGTATTAGCAGCCAGAAGGGTCAAGACATTATCTCCAGAACTCTCAAGTATCGGTTTTGTATCCTCCTCGTCCAATGGCTCATCCTTGAGATCTTTCGACACGATAATTGTTTCAGGTCTCTGGATCATCTCTCTCTGGACAAGCCGATCCAGCTCCCTTTTCAGAGATGCCGTGCGAGCAATCACTGTCCGTGTTTCCCGAGAGGTATGACGTCCCTGTTCGCCATTCAGAGCTTCCTTTAGGTCTTCACTTATGCTAGCCGTGGCCTTGTCCACATCTTGGAATACCTGCTCTATCGCAGTGTATGTCTTCCGCTCTATTGAGGACGCAATTGTGGTGCTCTCGATCGGTTCAGATAGTTTCGTGCGCTTTGTGTCATGCGCGGCTTGTGTGGCAGAGGCAATGGGACGATTCAGCGTGGAAGGTGATGTATCTTGACTATCGCAAAGCCCAGGTCAGCAACGTTAGGCAGAAGCAGCATTGATGGCTTGTATACTGGCGAAACCAGACTGAGCGACTTACGCCTTCAAAAGCACCAAGATATCCGTTAACCAGCCCTGGAATTGCTCCCGCTGTTGCGCTGAGCCATCGCCATTGACTTCTCTTCCTTTCCCCTCCCCTGTAGTGTCCGCCCGCTTTCGCTTTCCCGCCATCCTGAAACGTGGGGCCTCGTATCTCGAGCGATGCAGGACCAAAGCTATCGCGGCGTCCAATTTGTAGAGGCAAGAGGATGGTGCTCCAATCAAGGACCCTGGTCTTATGACGCTCCTAAGTAGGATCGATACTTTCAAGAGCCCCCGTAAGATGCATCAGACCTTGTAGTTGATCTTGGGGAACACGTGCGACCTCAGAATGATATCAAAAGCTGCTAGTAGCTTTGCACAGCTCGAGACTGATTGTTCCTCCACACTTTTGATGTTCCTCCCAAGCCTACCCGTCTGGACGATCGACGCGAGGGTTTGCGGACACGGGAGTCGCGAGCAGTGGTGGTGCGGGCTCAGGAACGCGCGACAAGATCTCAAAGTCAACTCTGTCTAAATTTAACAAGGTCGAGGAGTAAATGTCCGGACTGAGAGGGTGGAAAAATGAAAGATTAATCTGGTGTGGAAATGCTGTCTGCGTTGCAATGAGTGTCACGAATTGCGGAAGCCACACTACTGGAAGGGTAGGGCTGATTCTTGGCAAAGCTTACATTCTTGAGACCTCGAGCCTTCCACGCCCTCCTACCAATTCCTTTCTCAATATTCTACGTATCAGACGCTGTTGACAGGACATTTAGACTCTACAGGAATTTGCCTTTGGAACAATACTCAGCTAGCTCCTCATTCGTCGCCCACCCGCCCCAATCCTTATTCTCCAGCACCAGTCCACGGATACTACGAACGATCTCCGTTGGCGCAGGGTCAGCTTCAATGACAATACCATCATACCCAGCCTGGTCGTAGCCATCAACACGCGAAAGCGTCATCCAGCTTCGTTCCAGGAAGACGCGAGTGGCGATCATGCACGTTCTCATCATCCTCCTGCCATTCATCGCTTCGTCCATGACAGTATAGATTTCCTCGGCGAAGAGAGACATCCACTCGATCAACTCTAGTAAACCGTCATAGTCCCGTCGTAGTCCTAGGATCCGTATGAACCCGTGAAGTATTGCTGGGTGTGGGACCTCTAAAAGCTTGGGAAGTAAGCATGCGGGGGGTAGAAAAGCTTGAGATTGACCGGACTTTGGATCTTCAATGTGCTCCATCTCGTCTTCGCTTGCAACTTGGTCTTGGTCTTCATCCATGCTGTCTCGGGTTGTACTTTCGTTCTGTGCTTCTTCGATAAGGACTTCCATTTCAGATTTCTCTGTGGCAGTAGCAGCAGGTATTTCTAGTTGCATGCCGGAAGATCTGACAGCATCCTTGAAAAGTACCTTTACCAGTGCCGGACCTTTACATAACACAGAGTGCTCGTAAGCCATCCGATCTCCTACCTCATTATTCAGCATCAGGTCGCCTCTTCGGTCGTCTTCCGTTCGAGGGTGTCTTTGGCTTCGCAATTGCCTTTCGCTTGCGAAGATTGCCTTTTCAAGCCCTCTACATATTAGTCCAAACCCTTCAAGATCAACATGCAGGTTGATGTCGAGCATCCGATTCAGAAGCTTGCAAATAATATGCCAGGTCTTGATGTCTTGAACACCTTGGCTGGCGAAGCTCGAGTAGACACCTGTGACGGCTTTTGGGTTGGAAAGAGCGCGGATGAGATGATACCAGGCTGGTCGATAGCTTGGTTGCTTTTCATTCAGGAGTTTGTAGGCCCTCAAAAGGGGATTGAAGAGTGGGGTTCGTGATAATGGCGTATCTTCTGAAGAATTTCGGTTCTTGGTCCATCCCAACCTGCCCGTCTTAGGGGTCAGGCCGGTTATGACTCGCTCAAAGCGGTCGTGGCCATGCTTGTCAGACATCGTGGGTGCAAAGCGGGCAAGAAATTGGATGAGAGCCGCGAAAACTTGCTTCGGTACCGACTCAAGCGCAGCTTGCGATTCCGGTGTTCTTACCGTGCTTTCATCAAATAACGCTGACAATTGCTGCGGGTGCATCGCACACGCCTCGAGGCATCTCACTCCGGCCTGAAAGGACCACGCCTTGGTCAATAAAAACACAAGAAATCGTCCTGAGGGCCGTACACCTTCCTTGATCATCATCCCCAAGAGCTCGTCAAGGTCTGGTGGCGGTCGGCGGACGTACGTAGCTTCACGAGGAGATTCTGGCGCCGCAAGCACCTCCAGTCCATCGCCAGGTAAAGACTGGTCATCAGTACCAGTATCTACAGATTCTTTCCATTTTGCATGTTTTCTCTGTGCGTCATAAACAAGCTTCATAAACATGGCGAAGTATACGGGCTCGCCAATCTCTCTCAGTGCGTCTGTGCGATCCATGCATGCTAAGAAGCAAGACCATGCCTCATCTAGAGTTCTCGTAGCTCGGATTCGCGCCGCCCATACGGCACCTTTACGACTTCCTCGGGTTTCTTCAGATGTGTCAAATGTAAAATTATAGATCGCCCTGGTCTGGATGGTAGGACTTCCGTCTGTGTCCCATCCAGACAAAACTTCCGCTGCAGCGTCCCATTCGTCAGCAGAGTAGCCTGCTTCTTTTGCTCGGTCCAAAGCCTCCTTCGCTCGGCTGACGCCATGCTCGACGCCGATGTGCGCGTCTATCCCTAGCTTCTCCTCCTTCCAGGGCGGCCATGATTTTGCCTTCATATATGCCCATTCTCTCTCCTTCAAGGTCTTCTTGTGCATCAATTGCAATTTGACCACTGCTTTGTATCCTCGTTTGTCGACGATGAGAGGGGGGTCGAATTGGTTCATTTTTCTCAGGAGGCTGAACTGCGCGCGTTGTTGGAAGATCACACTCTGAAAGGGATGTAGCGATGAGGCTGTTGAAAGTAGTCTTAACAAAGTATTGTATGCGTAGGTAAGATGGGCACTGTTCTCATTCTGCATAGCGATCGATCTCGAGATGCCTTTCCAAATGTTGTTTCCAGCCATATATCGATTCAGTAAAGCCACAATACTCTCGCAAGCCGAGGGCCAGACAATTGTGGCTCGACGCATAAGCCGGATGATCAAAATCATGAAAATGTGCTCTGGCATTCCATTAATGTTGTCCCTGATGAAGACCTTCTTTTCCTCCAAGGGTTTGTAAGAAAGGCTCGACGGGGACTTTGTTGAGACCGTGGACATCGAGCTTTCCGAGAGTTCCATCAATCTCCACAAATAGATCAGTATTGGCTTCAAGGCGCGCGCATCTATAGATTGTCGTCGGAGTAGGAACAAGATCAAGAACGAGGGTATAGTCCTAAATATGTCGTCGTTCTTGGAAGCTCGATCGGCCAGAATAATCAGTCGCAATGCTGCACGCTCACTCGAATTGGCGGTCAAGATCCAAGCCCAGTTCATAAGATCCTTGATGTCAAGCTGTACGCCTCTGAGCCAAGAACACACATTCTGGTCGAAGACTCTGAGTAACGCATCGTCTAGTTTTGAATTTGCGGTCATAGGGTGCACAAGGCGGGCTTCGTACCGAAGGATTGGATCTATATGCAGGAGGTAGCTGACAAGAACAGACTTCCTGGTCTGCGGGTCATTCCTCTCTTCCCTCAAGAGTTTTTGCCTCTTGATTACTTCTTCTGCTTTCTTAATGGCTGCTCTGCGGCTAGATGCCGCAAGCACAGGATCGACAAATGACAAGTCCACCTTGTTTCCGTAACTTTTAGGTCTAGCATATTCTTTGCCTACGGGTCCCAATGCTGCAATGAGTTCTTCCGAGGTGTTGAAAACTGCATTGCTTTCGAAGCCTGGCCTAGTCACTTCATCGAGTGCTAGTGTTGTAGGTATATGAGAAGCTTCGCGCCCGGCGTGAAGCTCAAACAAGGTCCTCCTCGTATTCGGCCTGATGCTTGATCTCTTTTCAATTCTATGCGCCCATAAGAGTCTGCCCTGGGTAAAAGTTAGCAGGGCTGTGGAGATGAATTACACTGTTGGAGGTAATTTACATTGAGGACTCGTGGGACCTCATTGAGTGCGATCCGAAGAACTAAATCATCAGCTCTGATTCTCAAGATCCAAGCAGATCGAGAAACGGGCGGCATGCATGATCACCCAAATCATAGGAGTTGTGGATGACCGAGGGTGGTTGGAGAGAGTGCAAGCTTCGTGAAGTATAGGGCTGAGTTAGAAGGTGTCACCCTGAACGGGCGCACACCTAGATCGGGCGCACTAATATTTTTTACTACCAATACCTATACTTTCAACTAATTATGTGACCTACGACTATGATAAATACTATTCCTATAGGGTAGAATGTTAGAAACGCGAAATAACGATGTTCTGCTCGTTATAATGTGGAAGTAAATTTTAGTGGTACTAGCGCCCTATAGGGCTGCGCCTCTTCTGGGTACGCGCCCGTTCAGGGTGACACCTTCTAGTGCGAGATGTCGGAATTTTGGACAGGACTCTTCCACTCTAAATGGGGTCGAGGGGGTAGTGATAATCAGCAACTTAGGAGGTGGAAGGATTCTACGAGGCGTGAGACAGAAGAATTCGGATTGAGACTAAGCTATTCCTAGAATTGGAACTTCTCCTTGCTCCTGCCGCAAATCGCCAGCGACTTTATAAGAAGCTTTCCATCTCATCTTGACCAAGTCGGCTTGCCCTTTCGACACGCCATGTACCGCGATGGGTTGAGTGATAGCATCTTTCTGCTTCGGTTGTAATGTCTGTCCAGACTGAGGCGTTAATTTCAATGTGAACCCCTAAGACAGAATAAGATTTTAATTCAGCACAGTGCGTCGCTATGGTCTTACCTTGGTCACTGCGACTTGAAAGGCATACTCGGTAATAAGATTTGGAGTATTGTTGGTAAATGTGGCCTGTATTAAGACAAGCGAGCCCTCCACATGGGGTCTTGAGACATGAAAGGCTATTTTGACGGAGGTGTCCGAGACGATCAGGTCGTTCGCGGATGGCAGATGAGTAGTATCGTCAGGCAAAGCAGAGGCAAAGTTCCAGTCGTCATCGGCAGAGGCTCCGTTGCTTGTCTGCAGCGATGAGGATGTAGCTTGCGCTTGTGGTGGTGGAGATTTGGGTGAGGCAAAGTCAAAGAGCGATGCGGACGGTGACGGGGCAGGAAGCCGAGCTCGGTGGGTACTGAGAGAGGATGAAGCCTGCCGTGGAGCTGGGGAAGATAGAGCGGCAAACGGATCCGATGAGAGTTGTGACGGTTTTGAAGCTTGTTGCGATTGAAGCAGAGACGGTGGACCAGGAGTAGCTGATCTCGAGGAGGGATGAGAGCTTGTAAGTGATTGGAAGGGGTCGTAATTTGGCTTGGTGGGTGGAGGAGCCTGCATAGGCAGTGGCGCTGCGCTCGGCGTGGAGACGCTGGCAGAATTCTGCTGTGTGGTCGAGGAGAGTAACGAAGGTCCTGGAACGTCTACGAGATAAAGATTAGCCGCATAGACTACGTCCCTTGAAGAAAACACCAACTGGTATTAGCGCCGAAGCCGAGCGCAATACCACCACCCTGTCCGTAGTCTTGATCTTGCACGGAGAGGCCAAGGAGATCTTCCTGTAAGGATGCTGCGCTCTGTTTGCTTGGACCATCAGGGTTTGCAGTCGAGCTTTGAGCAGGTTCTTCTCCACCAAAATCGATCAGAAACAATTCATTATCAGCAGTCTTACTGACTCCCGTAGATGTCCCTAGTGTGCCCTTTGGTATCTTCGAAGCCGCATCAACGTCGCCCTTCTTAATGAGTTTGTATCTCTCGATGGTCCGGTGAATACTGTCATTGATCTCTAGTAGCTTTGCCACGGCTTCCGAATCCTCTGATTCTTCCTCGCACATCTTCTGGATCTTGGGTTGGGCACTTTGAAGTGCATTGGCAAGTTCCTCAAAGATATCTCCATCCGCTACTTCGTCCCCAGCCTTGAAATTCTGCAACCGCTCCTCCAGTAATTTCGCCTTCTGTTGAATCTTACCCACTTCTTCAGCTGCCTTTGCCCTGTAATCCGTTTTGTGTTTTGTGTCGTAACCTGCCATAATCTTCATTAGTCGATTGGCTTCTTGAAGGTCTTCTGGTCCCCCTCTCCTGATAAGCTCCTGTAGCTTGGCCGATTGAGCTGCCCTTTCCTCCTCTTCCATCTCGTCCGCCGATTGTAGATTCTGGAAGATGTCAGATGACCATTTAAAACACCATGTATACTCGCTCTTACATCGCTCGGGTTCAGAACCGCAGCATCCTCCATCCGAATCTCGGGAAATGTGTAGCCTTTGTAGCTCAGCAGTCGATGCATGTCACGTATGAATCCCAGGTCCTCCTTATAGCGCGATGTCTGACATATCGTCTGCCTCCATTCTTCAATCTCCTCTAGGATCTTGGACTGCACGCGAGACGCTCGTATAGGCGGTCGCTCCGGGAATCGCCGGACGAGCTCGTTCAGGAATTCTTTGGTGCTGATTTGAAGTTGGAAAGGATAGCCACAATTCTTGACGCAAATGTCGAGAAGCTGGATTCAACTTAGCTGCCAGAGATCCTGAACTTACTCATCCATCGTCATACCGTGAGCGCAAGAAGAGACACATTGGGATTTCTATGGTTTATGTAGTTGACGATCGCGACAGCAGCCTCTCGAGGTCTGGGAAGAGTCAGTGCTCTGTGTCTCCTTTGCTAGTCTCCCATATCCGTACGCATTGCCTTTCTTCGAATTTATGAGGTCTGCTATCTCGAGGTCGAGGGCAAGATTCGGTTCATAGTTCTGAGGGTCTACAGCATTTTCTAGGCACAGATGTAAGCAGCGCGGTTCGTTTCGACAGTATTACTATCGCCTCTCACGTATGTAGCGCTGCAATGGGGTTTGCGCCGCTTCTCCAAAAGCTCCAAAGCGGTCTCTGGCCGCATACCTCGCCGAGGCTGCCTCCATAATGGCCGCAGCCCAAGGTCAAAATGGGAAGTACTTTCCAAATGGGCCAGGATATCTTGCCTTACGAAGTGCCGAGTCGAATACAATGTATTATCTTGTAGCATGTCGCAACCGGTACCAGTGGCATCGCATTTCGAAGCTTGCCTAAAGTAAAGTAATCAGTGCCCGCAGCGGCGTCTAGCGCGCCAAATATATAGCCGAGCAGCATATCATTGATTTCGTGAGGGGCGAATTCTCTTCCCAAGGTACACAGTGACCTTCTCCTCAATTCGGATTGCCGTTTTTTACTCTAGCTATCGAGATGCGTCACAAGAAGGACGGCTTTTCAGCCAAGGGTAAGAAACATACGAACACACCCCGCCACCGCCCCACCACTCATGACGGGGACGAAAATGGTGACGCTCAAAACCGGAGACCACCCTTCAAAGCAGCCTGCTGGGACCTGGAGCACTGCGATCCAAAGCGATGTTCAGGTAAAAGGCTTATGCACTTTGGGCAAATGCGAGAACTTTCCGTAGGGCAAAAGTTTTCTGGGGTGGTGATATCGTGAGTTGGCATCGCCTCAACTATAAGCTCTACGGTATCCTAAGGAGCGGTTGGCAGGCCAAATGCAAAGCGAGTCGTTTCAGCCGCTGACAGGGACCTGTTGGAGCAATATGGAGCGGCTGTAGTTGAGTGTTCGTGGGTGAGGATTAAGGAGGTGCCCTGGAGCAAGCTTGGGGGAAAGTGTGAAAGGTTATGTTGGTCATACTGTCGCTGAATTTGTAGTCACCAGACTGATCAGTCCAGTACCCTACCTTGTCGCCGCCAATTCCGTGAATTATGGCCGGCCGTGGCGACTCAACTGCGCTGAGGCTCTGGGCGCTTGCTTCTATATCTGCGGGCATGAAGACTGGGCGCATGAGGTTCTAGCGCATTTCTCATATGGCGAAGCTTTCCTCGAGATCAACTCGCAGATATTGAAGCGATATGCTGCATGTACGACGGAAGAAGAGGTAAAGCAGGCGGAAGAGGTTTGGCTGGCGAAGATCGAGAAAGAATACGCTGATGGTCGAAAAGACGGCGAATTTTCTGGAAAGGGTGATGCTTGGAGTGGAGGCAATGTAAACAGGAGGCCCGTCATCGACTCCGACGAGGACGAAGAAGATGACTCTGATGCTCCGAAGAGCGCTGAAGATGACGACGAAGGTGGCGTCGAAATTTCCAGAGACCCCTTGGAATTGTCAGAGGAAGAAGACGATGAAGAAGAGATGGCGGAGCTTCGGCGACGAGTTCTGGCATCAAAGCCTTTCTCGAATCCTAGCCATGAAGAGAGAAAGCCGCCAGAAACGATAGCAAGGACCGCACCCATTGATTCTGATGCTGAATCGGGCTCAGATATTGGTGACAACGACGCGTTCGACAACATAATAGACGCGACTCCAGTGACTGATCGAACAGGCATCAATGCCAAGCAACGACTGAGGACAGATGGAGAGGCTAGTGCTGTATTTTCACGCTCAGTAGTCAACGCCCCGAAACAGTGGTAACTAGCCCACCATACGGAATATAAGACTTCGAAGCTCTTGATGCTTGCCCTACTGATATGACCATGGCTCAAAGCAAGTGCAAATCTTCCAACCATAAATGCCCGAACAATTGCCGTACTAATTGTAGGCGGAACCTGCAGCGACGGAATTGATCTTTCGTGTTGGATTGAGTACATCCTCTACCAAACTCAATCCACGCTTTTGTAATTGACATTGTTGTGGATCGTAAATTGGAATATTGCAGTCGGACCGGGTAACAAACAAGACCAGCCCGCTGAAGCGGTGCTGATTCCGAGAATTACTCTTATTGACTTATCTCCAGGTTCACCTACCTACAAAAAGCTTATCGGCTTTCGGGATAATCATCATCATCGCCCAATCCCTAAAACTTATCCAGCTCGCCATAGAACAATATACTAGTGTAAATCGAGAAGTTCGTATTACAGTAAAGGCACAATAATTCAACAAATAGAGGAAGTTAGAACCTTACGTTATTTTATTTACTTTACTTTAGCGAGTCTCCGGCCTAGATTCTAGCCGCTGTAGCCGCAGGAGCCGCAAGATTGTCGAATCACAGATCAGTGAACACATGACTTTTCCACTTCTAGCAGTGAGAATCAAGCAGCATGCCCATATTCAGCTCAGACCGTAATAGTGATAGGGGAGCTCGACGGCGGAGGTACTCATCTGGATCTGAGAATGGTCAATCCAATAAGCGCCGAGATGCAAGAAGGCAGAGTCCGGAGCGAGACCGACGTTCAAACAGTGACCGCAGAGTAAGAGATGATTGGAGGCCACAATCCCACAGGAAAAGTCGGTCAAGAAGCCCACGAGATGAAGTATTCAGGGCTAGAAGGAGGGATTCTGCAGAGCACCTGCCTCCAGTAGGCCGCCATCAAAGCCACCGAGACGATCGCAGGCACTCAAGACGAGGCCGCAGCGCCTCGCAATCCCCACCACCAAAAGGACGGCGACGGGACTCCGAAGACAAGCCAATGTGTTCCTCTGATCAACCTAGGCCACGAAAACGGTCTCTCCCAGAACCGCGCTCTCATTCTCCCGCCAATCTCTCACCTCCATCCAAGCGCTCCCACGCCCCTCTTCCCTCCCAAGAAGCCGCCTTTAGACATGACCCCATCTCCGACGCAGTTGTGAAGCCACCATCAGAAATCGAAAAGCAAAAACCCAATTACGCACCGACCGGCAAGCTAGCCGCCGAAACAAATACAGTTGCCAACACCTCCATCGTGCTCAAATACAATGAACCACCAGAAGCGCGCCTCCCGCCCGCCTCTTCCCAGTGGCGTCTCTACGTATTTAAGGGCCAAGAAGTGCTCGAAACGCTATCTTTGTATGAGCGCTCATGCTGGCTATTTGGCAGGGAAAGGGCCGTGGTGGATTTCCCGACTGAGCATCCGAGTTGTAGCAAGCAGCATGCTGTATTGCAGTTTCGATACACAGAAAACAAAAATGAGTGGGGTGAGAGGAAGGGTGGGGTGAAGCCTTATATGATTGATTTGGAAAGTGCCAATGGAACAAAGGTCAATGGAGAGCCGATACCGGAGAGGCGGTATGTGGAAGTTAGGAGCGCAGATGTGATCACTTTTGGGGAGTCGACGAGGGAATACGTCATTCTGATGCCGCCGAAGGAGGAGAAGAAGCCGTGAAACTGGTCATGGTTGGATGATACAGGCAGGCAGATTCATGCCTCGATCCTCATAAACTTCCAACAATAACGTGCATGCTTCGACGGTGCAGGCCACGAATCGATCCAAAGCCGCTTGAACTATGCTTTTAAAACCCCACGACGCCGCGCTAAATGCCAAGTCATCTATTGTATAGTCGCTCTTTTGAGCAACATCCGTCATCGGGCCCCAATGATCAGCAAAGGTCCGACGTGCATGGGTATGTTGAAGCCGAAAAGACTGGCAAACCACAGTATCGCGTATACGAAGGTAGGCGAAAGAAGAAGCTCAGTGTGGTGAAGGAAGGGGAGAGCTGAGGCCGTATTAGTAAAGTACCAGCAGCAGTCTGAGGCGAGGATCGGGCATACCGTTGTACCCCAAGAATGAAATGATTGTATAGTAGCCCAATGCAACCAGGTACAACGTATTGCCAAACAGTCTCGAAACACTGCATGAATCCACCAGGTCAGCATACCGTCACTAACTACAAGCCCTAAAGTACTCACAGATTATCCCGAGCAACAAGCGGCGAAAGCACAAACTGCAGCACATACAACCACACCCACACCGGAAAAAAAGCCCTAATCGCAACCTGCCACACCACACATTAGCCCCCTCCCCTCCCCATCCCACCAAACAACCAACTCACATCAAAA
>JAABUK010007144.1_pt1 | contig 16253 bp, 16 predicted proteins | sample 5559141 | NCBI WGS metagenome assembly JAABUK01 (sample SAMN10711869, study PRJNA513367) | rock metagenome | isolation source: Antarctica rocks | place: Antarctica: Victoria Land, Pudding Butte nord | collected 2016-01-03
TAAATCTTCTTAGATTGATGACAATATATGACATAAATTGTAGTTCTAAATATTTGATTCAGAATCAATAGAGAACTTTGAAGTTTTCTGATACAAACTAGCGGGAAATCCTTGCGGCAAAGCAAACCTCACCAACCTCACACAAGTTATGTTTAGTAAAGACTTGTTTTCTTCTAGATAAGTGAGTCCCGGTTGATGCTTTCTACAATCTGTCAAAGCCCGTAAAAAATTACGGGTCCAGAATGAATTTCGAAGCTGGAAGTTGAGACCCCTAGCACAAGCGACATATTCAACGGCACCCTACAATTTATGAACTAAATCTTCTTAGATTGATGACAATATATGACATAAATTGTAGTTCTAAATATTTGATTCAGAATCAATAGAGAACTTTGAAGTTTTCTGATACAAACTAGCGGGAAATCCTTGCGGCAAAGCAAACTCCACCAACCTCACACAAGTTATGTTTAATAAAGACTTGTTTTCTTCTAGATAAGTGAGTCCCGGTTGATGCTTTCTACAATCTGTCAAAGCCCGTAAAGAATTACGGGTCCAGAATGAATTTCGAAGCTGGAAGTTGAGACCCCTAGCACAAGCTCGATTGATGATTTAGAAAAAGGATTGCAATGTCTGCGGTTCATGTGACAGGCCTTCTGGCAGCGCAGCCAGTTGGTCCTTGCAAACTTTCAGCAGAGCTGGTAGATTGTTGGTCTGCTCGAGGTCAGAGCTATCTTTGGCTGAGAGGGATACCCCACCTTTCAACGTGTCAATGTAGTCACTGCAAGAGCGTGTTAAGGTGGAATCCTCTGTGGCTTGCGTACATGACATTCTCCACGCAATCAAGAGCGCAAAGCTTTGTCGACTGCTAGTGTGCTAACTGCAGGTCTGAAACTCCCATATAGGAATTAAAAATCTGCTCCTTGGATGTGATTGTTGTGGTTTATGGGGGCTGTTGGGTTGGCCCTACTCCAGCTCAGCTGAGATAGAAGCAAACAACAAAAGCCACTCATCGCTCAGGCTGCTAGCATTGCATACGCCCAACGAAGCAATTGCCATTCACCAGCCTTTGGTCAACAATCAGCAATGTCGTTTGCGACGGGCCATGGACGTGTTCAGCAGTACATCATGACTATTGCATTTCTGCAAGACTGTCGTAGGCTTGTATCTTTTTGAAGAGGTCCTACAGCACATGGAGGTCCACAGCAAAAGTCTGCAGTGATTCACAAAAGGCCAAGCAAGTCTCCAGTCATTGTTGCGCAATATAAGGATCACAGAGAAGTGCAATTAAGTTTGTGATTGGGCAAACGGCATTCCTTCATGTCACATTCATGTACGCGCATGCAGTATGGATACTTGTGACATGGATTTGCTTTGCTTGCGTGAGCAACGCCTCGGAGAAGTTTGACTTCCAGCTGGTCTTTTTATATTTATGTAAGAACAACTGGCACCTATACAGAATATTATACAAACGCCGAGTTTGACCTTTGTGCATAACATAGCACAACAATAGCACAGCAAACAAACGCCGAGGTGCATGTCTAGCAGCCAAGAATGTACATGTCATCAAGGCGGGCAGGCATGTGCACAGCAATGGTGGGAGATGGTGTAAATGATTCCTCTGCTCTAGCCCAGGCAGACCTTGGTGTTGCTATAGGGTCTGGTACTGAAATAGCCATTGAAGCTGCAGACTATGTGTTGATGAGACAGGACTTGGAGGTATGATCCTGGTTGACTGCAGAAAGTCGTCAAGGTATCTGTCCTCCTGCACACAAATGTCTGACGTATCTGTCTTCCTCTCTTAGGGCATCATCATTGTGCTGGGCGTGTCAAAGAAGACCTTACACTGTATACGGCTAAATTACTTCTGGGCCTTTGGGTACAATGTAGTGATGATTCCTATAGCTGCTGGTGAGTTGCTCTGATGATGTGACCTCCCTGGCAACAGGCAAAGCTGTATATCCCAGTACGGTCAACATACATCACATTGCTGCACTACTGGCATCCTCTTGTTCAGCTGTCACCCTTGCTGGTGGAGCCTGCGTTGCCACCTACAACAAGCTGTGAACCCTAAGTACAGCGAGCTGCCGTCACTGCAGGAGTGCTACAGTTGACTCCTTTGCACTTCAAGCTTCCCCCTTGGGCTGCGGGGGCTGCTATGGCTGCCAGTTCAATCAGTGTAGTGTGTTCGTCATTACTGCTTCGTTACTACAGACAGCCAAGCAAGGTTGCCCGACAACAGCACAGCCTGCCCCGCCCATTGATGTTGCCTGCTCAAAGACTGAGCTCAGGCAATAAGACAAGGACAAGACAGCAAGTGCCAAGCAGAAGGGCTAGCCACAATAGTGAAGGCTCATTCCGTATGTAAAACTTGGCATACAGCAATGCCAGTCAACCCCCTCAGCTATCTGTGCAAAACACATGAGATAATTCAGCAGCTGGATGTTGGTCGTTGAGTGGCTGAGTACCTTTGCATCAGTATCTTTGTCACAGGCCATTGTTGTTTTGCTAGATTCCAGCAGTTGGTGTAGCACTTGTACTGTTCTCAACAATGCTTTGAGGTCATGATTGATAGCAACAGCACAACATGACAATGCACACAATACAATTCTATTTGCATGTTTCATGTACACAAAGCAAACCTAGCCAAGGCCTGATCCCTACCACACTTGTGTCTATGTTGCTGCTTCACCCCGGCATTGTAGAAGCTAATAGTGTGATCAGGTCATGGGATCTGGGAATACTCAACTATTTAAATTCAACATTTAAAAAAAACCGATTGTGTAACATATGTTGCTGAGATTTTTCAAAGTTGCTTTGGGATTGAGCAACTTTGGAAATTCGGGAAATTTTACATCTTTATAAATATTTAAACAGTTATTTCACATGCACTTGGTGTTTATCCGACCTGGTGGATCAGCTTTAAGATGTGTAGAACATGGTCTGCATCGCAAAATGGACACGAAGACAATGTGTGATCTAATGAGAATATGCTTGCAAACCATATATGGGGGACATGAATCATACGCTGCGCGGCCCAGCTCATCCATCACTTCTGCACTTGATGACACAAGCAGATGTTGTGATTGATATGCACTGGAGCGACCCTAAATATCATCTCAGCTGCAAGCTGTCTGCTCAGTCATGATCTGTCAAATTTGGCAGCAGTCTGTCAGCTCAGCTGCAATATGAGGGCTCAGTTGCAACTTGTCAACTCAGCTGTCAGCTCAGCTGCAACATGTCAGCTCAGCTGCACTAAGTGCTCAGATGAAACTTGGCGTCTCAGTTGCATCATGTTGGCTGAGCAGTAGTCTGTCTCCTCATTTGTACTCTGTCTGCTCGGCTGCAGTCAGCTCAACTGTCATATGTTAGCTCAGATGCAATCTGTCAGCTCAGCTGCCACTTGTCCAGTTTGCTGTCAGCTCAGCTGCGCCCTGTAGCTCAGTATCACAGCTCCAATTCGGAGTGTACCCGACACGGTGCGCCTCTTCATGAAAAAAACTCTGCCTTAGCCAAACGGTCTGGCTGCCAGGATGTTGTAACCGTGAAGTTTAGTCGACAACTGAGCACCTCTGTTTCTCCAAGTAGTCAGTTGCCCTTGATGGCGCAGGAAGAGCTTGATAAGGGTAGCTTGGCAGATCTTCGTTCAAGCTAGCTGTCCGGTTTGAATCTGGTCCAGGTCTGACCCAGAACTAATGTGGGTCTGACCTGGGTCTGACACAGGTTTTGCCCACTGCAAACCAGGTCTGGCCCATGGCTTGAGCTCTTGCGATTGTGCGCTACGATGAAAACGTGAATCAACCTCAACAAGTACAGCACAACAACTGTAGTTCCTACAGTTGTGATACAACCTGTAGGGGATAATTCTAGGTATAGCTTGCTGTGCTCACAGATGTCTGTGTTTCACCCTGCACATCTAGTCAGCATTTACGATGGCTCAGCTGCGAGCCTGTGTCTGCAGACTGTTGGTTGACACAGCCTGCAAAATGATTCTGTGGTCAAGTTTAAGCTGGGACCAAATGTCAAGTCCACTGTGCTTGAGTCACGCTCTATTTCACCATGCAGACAGAATGGAACAGGTGCGAGCTCCAGTCTGCGATTATGCTACCTGGTGGTCAGACAGTGCATGTGTATAGCAAGCTACTCACACCTTTATAAACGCAGGTTTTGCAATGTGTAGATCCATAATTGCAGAACTTCAGTGGAATAATATTTGGAAACAGGTAGAAGCAGCCCCTGTAATTGATGGACACAGTCTCTGTGATGTGCGTCTAGTTCCATCTGTGACTACGTCAACCTTACATCACTCACTCTGTCAGTTTCAACAACCGATCAAAGTGAACATTTATGATGGATCAGCTGTGAGCTCATATCTGCAGACTGCTGCTGAACACGGCCTGCAAAAAAAGATTCTTTGAACTGCGCATCAACTTCAAGCTGTGAGAACATGAGCTCCTGTCTGCAGACTGTTGACATCAAGTTCATTTCAACTCACTGTTGCTTGTGAGATTCCAAATAAGTAAGTCTCATTCTGGGGTGTACATCATGTTGAGGCTGTGAGCACATTTGAAGCGCACAGTATATCAGTGACTGCTTCTATTTTGCCGTATTCAACAGTCGATCATTTATTGGGGACGTCAGCGTTCAGTGTGGTTCAGCTGTGAGCTCATCTCTGCAAGCTGTTCCTTGACACAGTCCGCAGAAGTCAGTCCCTGGGCTGTACCTTAAGTTCCAGCATTTAGATTAGTTCAGCTGTTAGCTCATTTCTGCAAGCTGCTGCTTGTCACAGTCCACACAAAGAAGTCTCTGGACTGTACATCCACATCAAGCTGTGAAACTGACAGTTTATTAGTCATTGTTTCTATTTAGCCGTAGTCAGCACTACAGCATTCATTGGGGACATTAGCACGGAGTATGCTTCAGCTGTGAGCTCATCTCTGCCGACTGTCGCTTGACATAGTCCGCAGAAATGACTGCCTGGGCTGTAGATCAAGTTCCAGCATCAGGAATGTATGCTCATTTCTGCAGAATGTTGCTTGTCATAGTCCGCACAAGTGAGCCTCTGGGGTGTACAGGATGTCAAACTGACAGTGTATTAGTCATTATTTCTGTTTAGCCGTAGTCAGCACCACACATGCAGATTGTCGCTTGACACAGTCCGCAGAAATGACTGCCTGGGCTGAATTCGTCAAGAATGTCGGCTCATTTCTGCGGACTGTTGCTTGTCACAGTCTGCACAAGTGAGTCTCTGGGCTGTACAGTATACTCGCCACTGTCTCTATTTTGCCATAGTCAGCACTAGCTCATGATCAGCGCAACACATGAATTCACAGAAGATATGCCTGTGCTGCTGTCACACAGTGAGGGGACTTGAAGACAACTAGCAGCCTGCCTGGTTCCTTTTTGAGCTCTCAAAACAAATCACAGGCTGAACCAGAGATGGTGCAATGCGTCTGAATGTGTTGAGTGAGATATTGATCACGTCACACTCTTAAAACTTTCAGAATGCTACATAGTACCCAGTCACTGCAGCAAAATTATAATGTACAGAGCGTGCACCTCATGCTTTGTCAAAAGCAAAGTTGGCCTTCACACAAGCTTGTCAATGCAGCACAATGCATTTGTTGTGATAAGGAGTGCGTCTCTGTGTTGACACGCTAAAGAGGCTGGCAGTCCCTGGCCCCTGACAACATTTTGTCTGCCTCATCAGCATCATCCTTGACATCCTTTGAAAGCTGTGGGTGCTGTTGACATGCCTGGTCTGCCATCTTGTGAAGGTCTGTGTACATTTCTGTTGTCTCACGAATTGTCAAGCCCATGCCATTGTTCAAGAAATTGCTTGCTTCTGCAATGCTGAACCCCGTGGAACAGGTTGCGTGCCAGGTGTATCCCTGTGCCAGGCCATTTTCCATGACTCAGATCAGTGCAATCTGCTGTTCCAGAGACTTCTTCAAATCATATTCTAGTTCTGCGGTATTGTAGTACCCTGTTAGCAACTGATGACCATACAGGTGATAAGCGAGACATCTCATTCACACTAGGGCGACAGAGAGACACTCACCGTGCAAGTGAGCATCATATTCCCAGGTTGCTGCAAGACACGGCGCACACCCATTTCCCTCAACTCAGCTGCATACAGCTTTGTGAACAAGGTCTTGGTGAAGAGCTGAGCGGGTGTCTGTGTTCCCAGCTTTGCTGTCAACTTGGCCTCAAAGTCAGGTGGAGCAAGATACCAGATCTTGGCAGCCCCAACCAGCAGGTGGTTAAACAAACCCCTGAAGACCATACACAGCTATGTTGCTTTGCATGGTCGCTCAACATGTATTATTGCGATGAAGTCATCAGAACTGCAGTTATCCTCGACATGCCAGGATACTGATGTCCCCAACTCGCTAACAATTATAGCTCCTGCATCTACAGCAGGTGACATGGAAAGGCGTTCAGGCCTGCGCCTGATGCACGCCCCACGCCAGTCATCAGACTGACTCACTGCACTAGCTGACCCCATGCTACACAAGCTGGCATCTTGATATACTGCTGGGCATAGCCGATAGTCAACAGTGCTTTGCTCATCACCTTCATCATTGTAATAACCACACTCTGGCAGCTGTGCTTTACGTGAAGTTATGAGGCTGCTGCTCTGATTCTCCAGGATCATGCCTTCGCATTGTATGTCCGGTGCAGGCGTTGTGCACAAGTTCTTTCCATTGCACGCGTTACAGCTGTTCTTTGCAGGTGCTCTAGATGAACTGCTAGAGAGACTGAAGCAGCTCCCAGATGTCAGCCACAGAACCACATATCTTTGTGTTATGGGTGTCATGATGCGCTTTGATCAAGCTCACACAACAACACATGCCGACGTCACAGCAAGGTACATTTGACCGCAAACAACGACCATGACGTTAAAGCAGTAATCTTGTGTGCTTTCTATCTTGATTCAAAGTATGCAACAGCGAGTCATGCATTCGTTAGTTTGACTTTCAATACCTTTGCAGGTGCAAATGGGATGATGAGAAGCTGCAGCAATACAATTTCATGGCAGAGCTGGCTGAAGGCTCCTGTCTTGTGCAGCCGGTGCAAGATGACCATTGGCGCTTGACTCAGCTTGGCATCTCACAAGCTGTAGCACATGTCAGGGACTATGGCAATACCTCTTGGGACAAGCAAAGTTGTCAATCCTGAGCTAAGGTTATGTTGTAGCTCAGGATGATGTTTTTCTTCCTTTGCTACATGCCTCATGTACATGGTTCCCCAGGTTCACATTACACTCTAGCTCTTTGGACCTGAGCTTTTCAAATAGTTGGCATTGCCACTGCCATGTAATATGAAAGCTTCTGTCTACCTCATGGCCTACTCTTTGCCACTAACTTTGGTAGGTCAGGGTAGCTCATATGATTTGATGTTCAACCCACAGATGCATAGCCATTGGAAGGGCAGAGCACAAGCTAACAAGTAATGCCTACCTGCTAGTCATTCTAGTTTGTTTTGCTCTAGTCATGATTACAGCTCAATGCAGATCTGTCTAGACTGTTGTTGCAACCAATAGGCATCTGTAGGCTATTTGTGCATGTTCACACCAACTCTTAGATTGTTTAGCCTGCACTGCATATGAATATGTGGTATGGATCTCGAATGACAAATCACACTCCACAGAGATTGGCTACAAGAGTCTGTTCACACTCCCAGTCGAACAGCATGACACTATAGAGACTGGTGTCCAGTGATCATGAGCAGTTACATAGACTGTTCTACATTCACCACAACGGCTGTGCTTGCTCGTGGTCGCCAAAGACACGTGATCTGTACAGGTGTGTCTGTTACGTCATATGTCAATGACTGATTTTATTGCAGATACTGAGCAACAACTGCAGCCATAATAGGACAAGTCATGCTAGTACCAGAAATCTTCTGATATATGTTGTCCATGTTTGCGCAATAGGTGTCTGAGCCATGAGCATACAGCTTGATACATTTGCGTGTGTTGCTATAGACAGCGATATAACCATCCTTAGTTGGCTGGTATTGCTGCTGTCACGCTGTTGTAACCTGGCTGTCTCCCTGGCTGTCAGAGTTTGCCTGCTGTCACCCTGCTATCTTGTGCTGTCACCTTGAAATCAGCTTCGCCTTTGGAGCTCTAGGCATTGACTTGCTGACTTGACATCCAATGGCTAAGTCATTCAGGCATTCAATTGAAGGTCATAAGAGTGCAGCCTGCAAGCCCAAAAATAAGGTCTGATTGGCATACCTCCTTTGGTGAAGTACCTTCTGCTGCGGCGTGTCCTTTAAGTTAATCTGCCAAGAAAAGAGAGCAATCAATATATACTCACCTTGGAACATGCAAGAGACAGCAGCCGAAGCGACAAATCACAGACAAGTTGATCAAGCGCAGTCGGGCTGACAGTGTGCAAGCCCAGCCAACAGACTGCAAATGAGGAGCTTGACGCCAGCTCGGCTGCGACCTGTCAGCTGAGCTGACGTACTCAAAAGTGAGCTGACTGGTTATGATAGCTGGGCTGATCACGTGCAGCTGAGCTACCTAATTGCTACGGTTGAGCTGACTGGTTGCTGTCACTAAGCTGATCCATTGGAGCTAAGCTGAAGGATTCTAAGCAATCAAGGTTGGCACTGTTTGCAAGGTTGTCATTGTCATCCTGTGCTGAGAAAGTATAAGCAGCCTCCAACAGCCTTCCCACCAGGTTGCCTGACTGTAAGGGTCCAATAAATGGTCAGTCATTGTTTTGTATGACCTCCAAGCTCGCTTGAGCTCATGACACAAGCAAGAACCTGCTGCCAAACACATGGTATTTCTGCAAGCATGGGAAAATTGATTGAGTATTTTCGTCGACTGTATTCTCACCAAAGCCTATCAACAGCTTGTGCATATCTGGGGTGCGTGGTGTTGTACAGCACAGTAGCTACCACAGCATTTTAAATGAGCTGTGTCAGTACAAGTCAATGACCAATCGACATGACGCATATCGAGCTGCCAATGAAGTGCTCAGCAACCCTGCCCATAATCAACACCTGGAAGTCAATCAGCTGCACCATAGTATTAACGTGCGACCTGCAAGATTCTTCAGAATAGTCCCACAGACAGAGTATTCCTATCAAATGGATGTTATACAGATGCCCAAAGAGTTGAAGACTCTGAATAAAAACTGCTATCAATTTCTGTTGATGATAGATGTAGTGAGCCGCAAGACCTTTGTGCGTGTACTATTTCCAAAGTCTGCACAAAGGGGCGCCACCGGAGATGATCTCAAGACACAGTATTCAGACATCATCGAAAAGGATTTAGTTCCCAATAGGGCTTCCCCAGGCGCTGTGACTGCTGATGATCAGTTTGACAACCAAATCTTCCACAAGTTCAACCGCACGCATGGGCGTGGGGCATACATGCGAGGAAGGGATGAGCAGGAACAAGGGGCATCCATTAAAATGTACAACTTCATCTCTGAGGATGAGCACCAGACTAGGGGTAACAAGCTAGGCATTCTGGACAGAGCTGTAAGGTCCATCAAGATGCTGCTCGCCAGATACATGACAGAAACCGCTGATGGCAAGTGGATTTTATACCTACAAGACGTTATTGACTGGTACAACAAACGGCAACACAGGTCTCTATTCACTTGGGAAGAAGGTGTGGATGGCACCAAAAGCAAGCGTAAATACTGGTCACCCAACGAAGTGTTTCAAGGAGAGTGTCACAAACGATTCTATTTGCGCAAGCAACATGAAGATGGGATGTACAACGACAACTTAATGCGAAAGTCCCGATTCCACGTTGGAGACCAGGTGAGGGTGGCCATGCCCAAAGGTAAATTCAGCAAGGAGGGCATCAACTTTTCACGCCAAGTTTGCACAGTCGTGGGGCGAGATTACCAAGCCAGCATGAACGATAAGGAGCCGTCGGGACCGCACCCGATGGGTTATAGGTACAAAGTCAATTGCAAGGATGGTCCAAACAGACGGCCCCAAAAGCGCTACAAGGAGTGGGAGCTTGTCCTTGCGGAGGACCAAAAACGCGACAAAATGTTTTCTGTAAGGCCTCCCAAAAAGGTTCATGATGCAGAGGATGGATGGGTTGTGAGGCAGATAGGGCAGCCACGACTAGTAAACTTAGACAGCGGCAAATCGCCACAGCAAAAGCAAGAGGCTGATCAACGCAGAAAATTGTTGACGGAGTTAAGTGAGGGTCAGAGACAACGTCGTCATCTACAACAAGAGAACTACTCCAACGCAGAAATCGACGAAATGTTACAGGTCGCGCAACATAAGTCTTTGCTTCAAGTCCAGCAGGAAGCTCTCAAGGCGCTTGGCGATGACAAAGAGAGCGTTGCTGAAACTGAACTGGAAGGAGTGATCAAGTTGCGTAATACCATTGAGCAATGTCTGAAGACTTTCAGCAAATCAGTGTGCTCTCACAGCACGCTTCAACAAGCTATTAGATTCGAGGTACCTCCTGGACAAGATCAGTTCCTTTTTGCTGTGTGTTCCAGTATATTGAAATCTAGGATTTTGCAAAAAGACAAAACAGACAGTGTTCGCAGGGCGTTTCGTGGTGATATGATTCGACGCCTATTTCAAGATATCAACCTACGCAACAATACTACAGTGGATGCTGTCATCCGCCACTTGCTGCAAGCGAATGGAGGTGTCACAAAGTTGTTTGAGCCGTGCTGTGCTGTGGACAACGAAGTAAAGCAACGGGTACAGGACCTAGCGGCAGTGTTGCAGGATTATACCAACACGGATCAGGCTTCAAACATGATTCTGGAACAGGACACAAAATTGAGCATAGTAAGCTCCTGGCTGGCCCTCAAGGCACTCTGCTTGAGCCAAGAAAGCCTACCTTTGTGTGAGGACGACGTAGAATTGCTCTGTAATGCATATAACATCAAGTTGATGTTCGTAGTCGATCACAGAATAAAATGTAGCCGGGAACGGCTGCCATTTCATTCGCAGGGTAAGAAAGCAGCCGTCAACGTTTACATTGCTGCAACTCAATGCAACATTCTTGAGGGGCCGTTTGGAGGCTTATCAGTCGACTAGGCACTCTGCCAATGCTGGTGGGCATCACCGTCAGGCTGAATGTACCCTTGCAACAACCCTGCGATGCCGTCCGCAGCCCATTTTATCTCCCTCTCCCGGATGCAAACCTTGATCACATTTGTTGGAATGACCTTTGCTGACACGCTCCCATCAGCATGCTTGGAGAAGCTACAGCGATATCGTGTATACCAGGTGTCGTCCTCCGCAGGTGCACCCCGCAACACATCATTGTATTCAGCAACATTGTACTTGACATCGCACTTGCCATTCAGACTGGTCTCCGGCACAATGTCGTGATGCTTGGATTGAAACAATTCTTTTTCACCATAGTAGTTTCGCATCGGAATTTCCATGCCTGGGCTATACAACCATTGCACTCTGACTGCCTGCTGCCCATTTTGCAAACCAAACTGCTTCACGCAACCAACGTCCATAGTCTGAGGGCCATTCTCACCTTTGCAACTGACGTACACATGGTCCCCTATCCTGTAAGCTGTTCTTACATACGTTACAGGATGCATGCTTTCGATTGACTGCTGAGACCCTGGCACAAAGTCCATGCTTGTTGCCGGAGGAGGATGTATGCTGCGTTTTGGCTGGGATAAGAATCACCCACACGGCTGCCCATATGCTCTAACAGCTTCATTGCCCTGCGGGCCCTGGCCTCATTACATCCTTGCTTGCCAACAACAGGGTTCAAACAATGGTTGCATTCTCTGCTTGTCCTCTGATTTCCTGCACTATTTGCTTGTGGAGGGCTTGTGCCTACACCACTTTGTGAGGAAAGACTTTGCACAGCCCTGACTAGCTGTCTTATCTTCTTAACCTCCACCATCATGCACTTTGGCTTGCGAGCAAGCTTGCAGACACGGCCGCTTTGTGAGTTGCCTGATGACATAACAAAGTTTCGGACAGATCTGCTTTGTGGCTGCAGTACCCAGATGATTTTGCAGCTGTCAGCACTCGAGCCACTTAACAGTCACTTCTGTCTTGAAAGTTTCAGCATGTCAATTTTGCACACAGAGTGCATGACAGCGCCCCTGTACTATGTGTACATGTTAGCATACATGGTGCTGGTTGAATCCCACTGTTCAGGATAGGCATAACATAGACATCTGTCTCTTTCATCAGCTGTCATACACTGCAGCAACAGCATGGATTGTTGCTTATATAGTGATGCCTGAAATGCCTTTGCATATTGAAGCTCATTCATATCTTGAGAACAGGCTTGAACCTGCTGAGACAGCCAACAATGCTGTGGCATCTAGTTCTATTATCTCACTGCTGCTATTACCCGCCTGTCAGACCATTGCGTAATCGAAATGACTTGCAGCTGAGCTGACTGCTAACCACACCTGAGCTGACAATCTGATGATGATGGACATGAAGTATTGGGTTCAGCAGCTCGTGCACATTGTGTGATTCTTACACTTTGCCAATTCAAGTGGGGTAGGTCGCAATCTAGTCGATCGCCAAGCTGACATTTTTCAACTGAGCTGACTGTTTGTTGCAACTGAGCTGACTGTTTGGTTGCAACTGAGCTGACTGTTTGGTTGCAACTGAGCTGACTGTTGCAGCTGAGCTGACAGTTTTGATGCGGATGGTCATGAAACAGGCAGCCTGATGCACATATTGCAGGACAGGACAGAGCACCTGTCCTGTGCCATGTGAGGATGCGAGGGCAACAGTATGGTCAACAGCACTGACAGATTGCAATTGAGCTGACTGTCTGCTGCAACTAATTTTGCTGTTTGCTGCAACTCAGAACCATAGACTATGCAACCTACGGAAAGACAACTGTGTAGGGGCTGTTAGAAATGAGTGCATTTGGGTGCTGATTGTACTGACATTTGCTGCACCTGAACATGCTGCACATCCCCTTCATGTGGATCAATGCAAGAACATCTAAAATGCGACATGCTGGGCATGATGATGCATGAAGCGTTGTGATATGTCTTTACAAAAACAGGTAGGGTAAACAGCTACTCCAACTTTATCTGTAAGCTCAGCTACACTACAACTTGTCAGCTCTTCTGCATCCTGTCAGCTCGGCTGCATTATGTGTTTGGTTGTAACCTGTCAGTTGACTCTCAGCTCCTGTGTAACTTGTCAATAATCCCTGTAGATTGGTCGGACAATTGCAGTCAGCTCGGCTGCAGCTGACAAGCAACCAGTCAGCTTGTGTGCTCAGCTGCAGCATTTATTTATGTTGGTCAAAGTTTGTCGGCCAAGTTGCAATGTGTCAGCTCATCTGCAATATGCAGTCAACTCGCTTGCTGGCAAGGCTCCGCTGGCTTAGATTGTCAGCCTGCTTCTGAGAACATTGAGCAACTCTTCTTTGTAATCACCTGGCCGCTAACATGCCTGAGCTGATTGTTGACAGCAGCAGATTATTAGCAACAGGGTAATAGGCAGGCGACACCTCACGTTACAATAAAAGCGACATGCGCAACTATAAATCACATGCTTCAGTTGTACACAAGTCAGGCCAAGCCACATGTATCAGTTGGCATCAGCTGTCATATGTCAGCTCACATTTTGTCTGCTCAGCTGCAAAGTGTCAGCTCAGCTGCACCCTGTCGGTTCAGATGAGTTCGTCGTATCAGCTCAACATGTTGCTTGAGATGTCGGCTCTCCTGATTTGCAATTTATCTGCTCGGCTGCACTCTGTCAGCTCCACTGTGTTTTTACAGTTTGACAGTGATTTATTGTTTCGGTTGCAGTGTGTCGTTTAGATGTCAGCTCAGCTGCAATCTGTTTGCTCAGTCATAATATGTCAGCTTGGCAGCAGTCTGTTAGCTCAGTCTGTCTGCGATGTGTCAGTTCATCTCAGCTCAGCTGCTATTCGAAGGCTCAGTTTCAATTTGTCAATTCAGCTGTCAGGTCAGCTGCAACTGTCAGCTGAGCTGCGCCCTGTTAGAAGAGAAGAATTTTGTCATCTCAGCTGCAACGTGTTGGCTGAGCTGTAGTCTGCACGCTCATTAGGATGCTGTCCACTTGGCTGCAGTCTGTCAGCTCACCTGTGTTTTGTCAGCTTGGCTGTGATATGTCAGCTGAACAGTGAAATTTTAGCTCAGCTGTAATCTATCAGCTCACTGCCACCCGTCCAGTTGCTGTCAGCTCAGTTAAACTTGTCAGGGTCAAGTTGCTGGCACCAAGGCATAGTGCATTCAACATCGCTCATACACCACCATCAGCTCAGGATGGCATATGCTGCCACTGATGCTTGCTGAATGTGACTTCTGTAATACATCATCAGTTGATGAAACATGCTGCGCATTGGATTCACAGCATGTGTGCGCACTCAGAAGCGCATAACATCAGCTACATGCGCATCTGAGTGCTCGATGCACTGATGCTTTCTGCATGATAACTGCTGACCGAAAAATTCCTTGATGTAACGGCCCTTGTGATCGTTGTGCACTGGAACCACAGTCTATGTCCCTGTCCAGTGCAGCCCTCAGATGCATGCGCTACTGACACTTGCTGCACAGGTGCACCCTGAAGTCTGTAATACATCATCGGTTGATGATCTGATATGATGCGCACTCCAGTCCACCAATCACTGCTTCATCCAATGGTACATACAGATTTTCTGGCTGATGTCCATTGGAACAAAAGCCTAAAGATGTGCATTGGAACAACAGCATAAAATACCATCATTTGATGATGCACTCTGTTGCGCACTCCATTTCCAGTGTGGCATTCAGATGTGCATAACATCAATGCATTCGCAGTTGAGGGCTGGATGCACTGACAGTTGCTGTACATGAAAATGCTGCGCATCCTGGCTCATGGTTCGTTGCTTTGCATCTGTTGAGATGTGCCGAAGACCAATGCAAGCCCTGGCAAGACATTTCAACCCTTAATGCAACCTGTATGCACGATTCGCAACTTTGGTGCACTGCATGACTGACATGACGTCGTGCACTCGTCGGGTCTCAGCTCTAAGATCTGGTGCATGACAGTCAGAGTTCTTAGAGCTGTCATCTGTACAAAGCAGTTTACCTGATGTTGTTATGTCGTCTACGCTCACAACAAGCAGGGCTTGGCAGCCTACTAGGTGACTTGATCGAAAACAGGACTGTGATCAGAGCTGAACACTGGACAAACCCACAAGAAAAACATCACCCCATTGATTCTGCAATTCGCGGGTGTAGGCATCAATGATTGGCTCCCAGAATGACACTGTGTAATACTCAAGAAAATATGCCAATGGGGGACATGACAGAAAGTTGTAAACTGCCTTTACACATTTGCATTTGTTGCAAACTGATCAACGTCATCGGATCTGAAAAGAAGAGGGGTGTTGACTCCAATATCAGCTGATGTCTGCTCGCCAGACTGGAGGAGTATTTGCTTTTCAGACAAAAGCGTATGGCAAACAAACGCAACTTCAGCGAGGACCATGATTGCCACAACTGAAATAGCTACAACCCACCAATGACCTTGCCACCAGGGCATGCCACACCTCATGCATAGCAAGTAGGATATGCCCACTGCAGAAATATCCCACATTACAAAAATGCAGCATGCTGTCACCCAATTGTTATCAAGACGCAGCGGCTCTTCATCAGCACGTTTCTGTGCCCTCAGCATCACATTTTCTGGAATAAGCTGTATGGCCTGCATCAATAATTGAAAAGATTAAACGTGTCTCTGGTACTCATGATGTTCCGCAAGACAGTAGGAAAAGTTCCTGGTGCAGCATGGTCCATGAGCATGCACCTTGAAGCCCCTTTCACCTTGGTTCCAAGCAAGCAAAGATACACAAGCACCACAACAACATTGGCAAATGTTGATAGGCAGTCAACCAGAAAAAGGTTTAAGTCACAGCCAGCTTACAATGGCTGACAGCTCACCAGCCAGAGCATGCCTGGCAATAGGATCAGGTCATCGATGATGCCAAGCACAGGGATGAAATCCGGAATCAAATCCATTGGACTGAGTGCATATGCCAACACGAAGGCAGCAATGACACGAGGCGCCCAACCAACATCAGGATCCTGTGTAGCATAGTAAAGAGCCAGAACATTCCTTTTAAGCTGCTTGGCAGCCCGTTTCAGCCATGACAGCAGGCCTAAGCGCTGTCTATCAACAGGTGCCTGCATATACAACTTTGCAGTCTGTGGGTGTTTCATTCCCAAAATCGTGTCACTCAAGTTGCCTTGGCATAACAATTTCAGTTGTGTTTGAGTCTATCA
>JAABUK010007145.1_pt1 | contig 16253 bp, 8 predicted proteins | sample 5559141 | NCBI WGS metagenome assembly JAABUK01 (sample SAMN10711869, study PRJNA513367) | rock metagenome | isolation source: Antarctica rocks | place: Antarctica: Victoria Land, Pudding Butte nord | collected 2016-01-03
GCGAAAAGCTGTGCTCGCCCTGACGAAAATCCACTGACGTCGTGTGTTTGGCGGGCTGATTCCAGTCGCCTGCGTGCAGCCAGTCGGCGGGCGCGTAGGGGAAGTGCAGCCGGACGCCCAGCCGCCCGTCCCCAACCAGGGGCGACGCGACGCGCACCGCCAAGATGTCGAGCGATGGATGCGCCACCGTTTCGACCGTGACGCTCTGGCCAGCCAAGCTGAAGCGGCTTGTCAGCAGGCCGCTCCAGAGATCGAGCTCTTGATGGATGCCGCTAAGGTCTTCGATTTTCGCCGTCTGGTCGCCGGACTGCGGCAGCAGCAGCCCGAGGCGGCCAAGATCGAACTTGTGCGGATTGCTGCTGAGCCAGCGCGCCGCCGGAGACGCGCCGCCGAGCCCGCCTCCGGCTTCGCCGCCGGTCGGGTAGGGCACGCTGCGGCCATGGCTGTCGTAGAGGTTGAAGGTGTCGGCCAGCTTGTAGTCGTGCTCATCGGGCGTCGTGTGCCACGCCCACTGCGCCATCGTTTGCAGCAGCATCCCCTTCGCGTGGAAATCGGGGAAGGTTTGCAGGCCGGTCACGTCGGCGGTGAAGGCGAACTCGCCGTTGCCCACCGAGAGCGGCGTCAGCGCGTCCGGCCCGGTGAGCGTGATTTTGTGGCGCGCCACCAGCGCCCGGCGATCTATGCGTTCCATTTTCTGGCTGCGAGCGTGCGACGGCGCATCCGGCACCAGCAGCGCCCCGGTGCCGGCCCCGACAATCTGCAGGAAATCTCGTCGTTTCATGGCTGCTGCTTGTTGCTCCCAGCCCGCCTTCAGCTGCCTTCAGCTGCCTTTAGTTGGCTGTTGTGAAACGATAAACGCCGTCACGGTTTATCTCCACCGTCGAGTCGCCATTTTGCAGGCGGGTGGCGGGCGCGGGCCTTGCGTTGAGCATGATGTGAGCGCCGCGCAGCTTCACCTTAGCTCGCACTCCCGAGGGCAGCGTCAGGGTGATGGCCTGGCCCGCGCCGGTTTTTTCGGCGCGCACTTTTAAGATGCCGCGCGGCGTGGGGACGGTGCCTTGCGCCCATTGCAAGTCGCCCAGGAAGGGCGCGATCTCGGCGGTCTTGAAGCCCGCGCTCGTCGGGCGCACGCCAAGTACTTGCTCGGACAGGTAGCTGGTCGGGCCGCTGGACCAGCCGTGGCACAGGCTGATGTAAGGCATATTGTCGAGCACGGTCTTGGGGCCAGGGAAGCCGGGGTCGAACTTTTCCCAGAACGTGGTCGCGCCGCGCTCGATCATGCCGCCCCAGTAGCGCCGGATTAGGTCCAGGCCCTGCTGCTGCCGGCCCAGCGCGCCCAGGTTGTCAAGCACGTAGAAGCCGAAGTAGGGCGTCATGGCGTAGGCGTCGGTGTTGGTGTAGGGCGTGCCCATCTTCCAGGTCGGGCTGCCGGCGCGCAAAATCTTCTCGAAGATGGCGGCTTGCTGCTCGGGCGTCGCGGTTCCCGAATACAGCGCCATCGAGTTCGTCTGCAGGCGCGGCCCGTAGGTCGAGGTCGCGGCATCGAGGTAGTTCCGGCGCGCCGCCTCGGTCAAAGTACTTGCCCACGCCTCGTATTTGTCGGCGTTGGCGCTGTCGCCCAGCTCGCGCAGCAGGAACACGGCTTCGCGCACGCCGCGGATGATCATCAGGTGCGTGGCGCGGTAGCCTTCGGGCGACTGTGTGATGACGCCCGAGGCCCAGTCCACGAAGGTCCACTTGTTGCGCGGGTTGAAGAACAGGTTGTCGGCGTCGAAATCGGTCTTCTGGAATTCGAGCAGCGAGACGATGAGCTTGTGCTGGCTTTGCAAAAACTTCGCGCCGCCGCGATAGCGATAGTAGTCGGCCAGGGCGATGAGCCAGGTCGCGCTGTAGCCTGGGATGCCGTTGATTTCGTCATCGGGCAGCGCCTCGTCGGGCTTCTGGCCTTGAGTTCGCCTGCGCAGCTCGCTGAGCGAGTGCTGCATCAAAAAGTCGTCGCCAAAGGCCACGTCGATGGTCTTGCCGGTGGGCAGCAGGTCGCCGCTCCACAGGCCGCGGTCGCGCTTGGGCGCGTCCCAGATTTCTTCTTGCATACAGGCGTGCGCGGTGTAAGCGCCCGTGTACCAAACGCGCGTCAGCAGCGGGTCGGAGCAGCTGAACGAGCCGTCGTAAGCCACCGGATAGTACTTGTGGTCGAGCTGCAGCTTGCTGAGGCTCACCGCGTGCGCGTCCGGGAAGCTGATGAGCGCGTAGCGAAAGGCGCTGTAGGGCGTTGTGATGTCGCTTTGCGCGCTCAGCTTGAGCTCGAACGGGCCGCCGTTGTCGAGCGCGGGCGCCGCGTGGAAGCACGCCTCGCGCCACTCTCCGGTGCGAATTTTCAGGGCCGCGCCCTCCGTGCCGCGCAGCACCAGGCGGCCCGCGAGCTCCTGCCCGAAGTCCACAAGTACTTGCGCGGGCGCGCCCCCGGCACCGGGGCCGATGGTCAGCGGCGCGCCTTTGGCGTTGCCGGTTCGAGTGAAAGCCACGACACCGTGCAGCATCTCGATGGCCACGGGCAGCAGCGTCTTGTGCGCGAGATACCAGGCGCCCGCTGCGTCGCCGGGCCAGCCCTCGACCGCGCTGCCCCACGGCCCCTGGCCCAGTGGCGCGATGGCTGTTGCGTTGGCCCAGGCCGCGTCGTTGAAGGCGGCGCTGATCCAGTTTGAAGGCGGCGCGGGCGATTCGAGCAGCTTCCAGCTGGTGTCGGTGCGCAGCAGTGGCTTGCCCTCCGCGACGAGCTCAGCTAAGATGGCTCCGACCGCGCCCTGGTTGGTGCCCTGCACAGCCAGGACGTTCTTGCCCCGGCGCAGCAGCCTGGCGACGGAGGCGGTTTTGGTTGTCTTCCAGCCGTTTTCGAGAGCCGGGGCGTCGATTAACTTCTGCCCGTTGAGCCACACGGCCACGCTGTCGTCGCCTGTGGCGAAGAGGAACGCGGTCTTGGGCAGCTGAGCCAAGCCGAAGGCGCGCCGGGCCGAGACCGTCTGCGTGCCGCCGCCGTGCGCCGCCCAGATCCACGAGGCAGCGGGCAGGCTCGCCTCGGGCCTGGTCCTCCTGGGCACGGGCAGGCCGTAGGTCGGGTCCAGCGTGGGCGGCCTGACGGCGGCGCGAGCGGCGCTGCCTGCCGCCGCCAATCCACAGGCAGCTAAGGCCAGCGGGAGCTCGTGAGTTTTCATGGGGATGGCGGAGGCAAGCGGAAGGCGACGGTTTAAAGTCCCCGGAACCGGGCCGTTTCAAACCAGAGCCCGCCTGCAAGTACTTGCAGGCGGGCCTCGAAGTCGGCTTCAGCAGCCTGGCTCTACCTCGCTCTGGCGACGCCCGCGCCCACGCTGCCTTTAGCACGAGCGGTCGCAGGCGGCTTGAGCGCCGCGCCTTGAGGCGCTTGAGGCGCTTGAGGCGGCGTGTCGAAGAAGATGCCGCTGAGGGCAGGGTTGGTCGAGCTCGTGGTGTTAATGACGCGGAAGATGACGTGGCCCTGGATGTTCCACACCAGGTACTTGCCGTTGACGTAGGCGTTGAGCTTCTGGGTGTCCAGCACGGCCTTAGTCTGGGCGTCTATCACCTGGATGTCCTCGCTGCGCCCGTTGCGATCCCAGTCCAGGCCGTAAATCGCGACTTGGTGGGAGGCGGCGTCGGTGAAGTTGCAGTCGATGTCGTAGCTCTTGTCGTTGGTGCCCCACTGCCCCGCGATGCGGTCGTTGGGGCCGCCGTCCTGCTTCTGCGGCGCGCGCACCTCACTGGTCAGGCCGTTGCCGTTCCAGCGCACTTCCCAGCTTGTCCGGCTCACCGTGCCATACGCGGGCTGCTTGGTGGCGTCTGCGGCGATCATGTAGCCCTCGGCTCCGTAGACGCCCTTCCAGCTGCCCTGAGTCGTCGCGTCGGTCTTGATGAACTGAGCCGAGGTGCCCGCGGCCTTGCTCGCCGTGATGCTGATGAGCTTGAGAGAGCCGCTGTCCTGGACCCACTTCAGCACATGAGCGCCGCTCGACAGCGTGGCCGGAGCCGTGGCCGCCACCAGCACGCCTTTGCCGGCGCCGCCGGTTCTGGGCGCCGTCAAGAGACCGGAAATGTTGAGCCCGGCCTCGTCCTCGACGTGGAAGGTGCTCGTGCCTTGAGGCGAGGCGACCTGGAAGCCGAGATTGTAGCGCCCGCCCGCAAGTACTTGCACGGTGTAGTTGCGCCACAGGCCGCCGGCCATCTTGCCCTGCGCGACGCCTTCGTCGCCCTCGTTGAAGTCGGCGGCCTTGATGGTGCCGGGCAAGGTGTGCGGGCCGTTGCGAGGCGTCCCCACGCCGCCGCTGAGGTAGACGCGGGAGTAGTTCCACTCGTAGAACTTGCCCTCGAAGGCCGTGGCGGGCAGCTCCTTGTTGACCGAGCCGATCTGGTTGTGGCCCCAGCCCGCGTCGAACAGGAAGTCCATGTCGATGGGCTCGTCCTTGGCGGTGTTGCCAAAGGTCCAGAAGTAGTCTTTGCCGCCCTGCATCCGGACGCCGTCCACGTACATCGCGTAGGTGTTGTCCTTTTTGTAGACCCAGCTCCAGATGTGGTACTGGATTGGGTCGAAGGACTTGACGCCCTGCTTTTCCATGGTGCCGCCCCAGTCCCAGAAGTTCCAGTCGTCCTTGCTCGGGCTGGCGACGGCGTTGGAGTGCCAGAAGCGGCCATCGTAGTTGGTGTTGCCGCCGCCGTTGTCGTAGCCGAAGCTCTCGACCAGGTCTTGCTCGGCGCCCTGAGCCTGGCCGTCCCACTTCCACTTGTTGCCCGCCGTCCACAGCGCGAACCAGAAGTAGGGCGGCGTGACGTAGCGCACGCGCGTCTCCCACACGATGTCGCGGCCCAGCAGCGAGCCGCCGCTGGGCAGCCGCCACTTCGCCATGAACGAGCCGTTGCCGGTGTTGTGGTTGCGCACCTGAATATCCTTGGCTCCATCCAGAGGCGTCAGGAACGTCTTGAGCGAGTCTTGGGTGAAGGCGCGCACCGGCGGGCTGTTGACGCCTTCGATCGGCTGGCCTCCGGTCGCGTTCTCGATGTCGGGCGACACCATGTTCGAGCCGTACTTGCCGCCGTTGTTGATGGTGCCGAACTGGTCGTGGTAGTAGAAGTTGGCGTTCATGTCGCCGTAGTTCTTGATGGTGCCCTGAGTGCCGAAGTGCCAGTTCTTCACCAGCACCATGCCCGGCCCGCCCAGCCCGTAGGACGGAGCCGGGCCCACAGCGGCCTCCACGACGGTTCCGCCGCCCAGCGTCTCCTTCATCGCCGCCTTCGCTGCCGGCGCTGCTTTGGTCGTCGCGGGTTTGGCCGCTGGCTCTCTGGCTGCAAGTACTTGAGGCGCGGCCACGCTTAGCGCCGCGAGGAGCGGCAGTGCGATGCGGTTCGCCTCCAGGCGGTTCGCCTTCAGCCCGTGCGTTGCCGGGCGCGTGGGCTTGGCGGCCCTGGTGAGAAAGGTGCTGCGGGTGTGGCTCATGGTTCGACTGATCCCTTTAGCTTGATTTTTACGACGCCGTCTTACAAATGAAGCGGCGCGCGCGACACTGCAAGCTGTTCACGGGAACTTCGCTGCCATGTCCGGGCTCGCGATTCCGTTGCTGGAATCGCCCGGAAACGTTCGCGGGTAGCGTACTCTATGAGCACGGAGCCGCCCGTGTCAACATGACCTCGGGGCCGCCCCTGACCTTCGGGGCCGCCCCTGCTGGCTCGAAAGCGCCGCGCGAGGGCTGTTGAGATTCGTGCAAGTACTTGGGAAGGAGTTTCGGTTGGGCTTGGGCTTGGGCTTGGTTCGGCTGGGGCGGGCGGGGCGCTCACCAGACGGGAGTGCGCTGCAGCAGCGTCTCCATTTGATCGGCGGGCAGGGGCTTGGAGTAGTAGTAGCCCTGCCCGACCTGGCACTGCAGCGCGCGCAGCTTCTCGACCTGGGCCAGGTTCTCGATGCCTTCAGCCGTGACCTGGATGCTGAGCTCCTGGCCCAGGGTGTGCACCGCCTGCAGGATCGCCGTGTTCCCGTTGAGGCCCATCTGGGACACGAACGAGCGGTCGATCTTGAGCACGTCGAGCGGGAACTGCTCCAGGTAGGACAGGCTGGAATAGCCGACGCCGAAGTCATCGACCGCCAGCTGCACGCCCAGCCCCTTGAGCCGCTTGAGCTGCTCGGTGGTGCCCTGGATATCGGTCACCACGGCGCTCTCGGTGATCTCCAGCTTGAGCGTGCCGGGAGCCATGCCGGTGCTGGCCAGGGTGCGCGCCACGTCCTCGACCAGCTCCTGCTCCTCGAGCTGGCGCACCGAGAGGTTGACGCTCATCGACAGCGGCTTGTTGGGGAACTGCACCCGCCAGCGGCCCGCCTGACGGCAGGCTTCGTCCAGCACCCACAGCCCGATGGACACGATGGCCCCCGTCTCCTCGGCCAGTGAGATGAAGTCGTCCGGCGCGATCAGGCCGCGCTCGGGATGCTGCCAGCGGATGAGCGCCTCCGTGCCCACGATCTCGCCCGAATTCAAATCGACCATCGGCTGGTAGTGCAGGCGCAGCTGCCCGCGCCCCACGGCGTGATGCAGGTCCAGCTCCAGGCGCAGCCGCTCCAGCATTTGCGCGCTCATCTTCTGGTCGAACACCTCATAGCGCGCACCACCGCCGTGCTTGGCGCGGTACATCGCCACGTCCGCGTGCCGCAGCAGGTCCGCAGCCTGACCGCGCTCCGAGCTCGCCCCTTCCTCTCCCGCCTCGCTCGCCGCGTCTTCGCCCGCTGCATCCTCGCTTTCCCCAGCCGTGTCTTCGCTTTCCCGAGCCGTGTCTGCGGGCGGCAGGCTGTCGCCTTCAGTTGGGCTGCCTTCAGTTGGGTTAGTTTGGGCGCTGGGAGTTGCGTCGCTGCCATCGGCGATGACGATGCCGATGCTGGTGGTGACAGGCATGGGCTGGCCGTTGAGTTGGATGGGTGTGCGCAGGCGGTCAGCGATGCGCTGGGCGACCTGGGTGGCGTCCTCGACTCCGGCCACGTCTTCGAGCAAGATGGTGAACTCATCGCCGCCAAAGCGCGCGACGGTGTCTCCTGGGCGCACGCACCCGGCCAGGCGGTGCGCCACCTCGACCAGCAGCAGGTCGCCGACTTCGTGCCCCAGGGTGTCGTTGATGACCTTGAAGCGATCCAGATCGAGAAACATCACGGCGATGGCGTGGTTTCCCCTGCCGATGCGCGCGACGGCGCGTTCGAGCCGGTTCATGAAGAGCGCGCGGTTGGGCAGGCTCGTCAGGGTGTCGTGGAACGCCTGGTGCGCCAGCTGCCTCTCGAACTGCTTGCGCTCGGTGATGTCGCTGAACGACCACACGCGCCCGTAGCACTCGCCCTGGGGCGACAGCGCCGGGGCCGAGTACCGCTCGAAGACGCGCCCGTCGCGCAGTACCACCTCGTCGCGCGACGAGGCTGCGGGCACGTCTGCGGGCACGCCTTCGTGCCCGCGCATCATGCCGGCGAACTCGCCCGGCTCCTCCAGCTGCGCCAGCACGTGCGGCACGATGCCCTCGCGCTGGCCCTCCAGGAAGAGCGCGGGCGGCACCTGCCACATCTCGACGAAGCGGTGGTTGTAGCTTTCGACCTCGCCCTGGGCGTTGATCAGGCAGATGCCGTCGATGGCGGCTTCCTGGGTGGCGCGCAGCACCGCGTTGCTCTGGCGCAGCGAGGACAGGGCGCCCTTGAGCTCGGTCACGTCGAACATCACGCCGCGCGCCCGCACCGGCTGCCCGTCAAGTACTTCGACGCGCACCGAGTTCTCGAACCACATCGTGCGCCCGTCGCGCGTGACCATGCGGAATTCGAGGCGGTGGTTCTCGCCGCGCCGCACGCGCTCGTGGAACGTCCGCACCACCACCTCGCGGTCTTCGGGGTGGATGTGGCGGGTCCAGAAGTCGGGCGCTTCGAGCCCCTGCCGCTGAGGGTAGCCCAGCCACCGCTCGGCCTGCGGGCTGACGAAGGAAAACGCGAAGTCGGGCGCCTGGGCCTCCCACACGATGGCGTCCACGTCGTTGATCAGGTGGCGGAACTTGGCCTCGGACGCGCGCGAGAGCTCCAGCAGGCGTGCCGAGCGCACCGCCACCGCCACCTGCTCGCCGACCATGCGCGCCAGCTGCTCGTGCTCGCCGGTGAAGACATTCGCGAGCAGCGAGTCGAAGTGCAAGACGCCGATGGTGCAGCCGTCCACCGAGAGCGGCACGTTGATGAAGGCGCGCGTCAGCGAGGCGGGGGCGTATCGCCGGTAGTCCCAGTTGTTGACCACCCACACCCGGCTCTCGCGCAGCGACGCCCAGATCGGGTGCCAGGCGTGCGCCCCGCGCGAGAGATAGGAGTCCAGCCGCGCCGCGCCCTGCCCGCCCGTCGCCACCAGGCGCAGCGTCTCCCCCTCGAGCAGCGAGATGCCCAGCCAGCTGAAGGGCAGCAGCGGCTTGAGCAGAGCCGCCAGCTGGGTCGCGATGGCGTGCAGGTCGTTTTGCGCGTTGATGGTCCTGGCGATAGCGAACAGGGTCGCCAGCTGGCGCTCGTGCTTCTTGCGCTGCGTGATGTCGCGGCTGATCAGCACCACGCGCTGGCTCGTGCAAGTACTTGCCCCAGAGCTGCCCGCAGAGCGCAGCTCCTGTCGGGCCAGCGCCTGCCCGGTGCTCTCGAACCAGCGCCACTCGCTGTTCTTGTGCAGGTAGCGGAACTCGACTTGGCCCAGCTGAGGGCGCGAGAGCGTGGCCGCGAAGTCGGCCTCCACGCGGCGGCGGTCGTCCGGGTGCAGCCGCTCGAACAGCGAGCGCCCCAGCAGCTCGCCTTCCTCGTAGCCCAGAACTTCCCAGTGGTTGGGGCTGGCGTAGGTGTAAACGCCCCGCTCATCCGTCTCCGAAATCAGGTCGAAAGAGCTCTCCGTGAGCACCCTGTAGCGCGCCTCGGTCTCGGACAGCTCATCAGGCAAGGCCAGCCCAGGCAAGGCCAGCGCAGACGAAGCCGGCCCAGGCAAGGCCAGCGCAGACGAAGCTGGCGCAGACGAAGCTGGCGCGTGGGCGCCTGGCGACGGCGCGAAAGCAGCGGAGAAAGTCGATCCGCCCGGCTCTTCATCGCGGCTTCGCCACGCCAAATCGCCGCTGACATCAGGCTCGTGCGATTGTCCCATAATCAAGCGTCTGCCGGTGCCGCCGTGACAGGCGGGTCGCAATCTCAACAGTACTTGCAGCGCACCTTGCCACGTGCCTTGCTGCCATTGTAACAAAACCCTCCCCAACCAACTTGCACGCGCTTGCACGCACGCGCTTGCACGCGAGACTTCAAGCATCGCAATAGGTGAAATTGATACTATAAATCGCCGGTCAGTACTTATGGGCACACGCTCAGCGTGTAAAATAAGCGAGGAATGCTGCGATGCTTGGAACTGCTGAGCTGGTGGTGTAATCCTCGTTCTTTATGAGCAACGATGCTGTGAGTAGCGGTGTGGGGCAGCGTGGCTGGGGCGAAGGCCCCGCGCCGCGCTTCACGCTGACGGTGCAAATCGACGGCAGGCCCGAGAGCGACCGCCTGGCGCAGGTGGTGCGCCGGGTGGCGTCCGGGGGCAGCGGCCCCGATCTGATCAACCTGGTGCCGCACGGGGTCGAGAGGTGGAACCAGGACGCCGCGCTGGGCTGCCGGGGAACGTTGGTGGCTCTGCCGGGTGCCGTCGGGTGCGTCATCGGCCAGACACTGGTGACGCTGCCGATGCGCGGCGAGATCGCGCGGCTGCACGGGCAAATCGCGCAGGCCGAAGGCGCTTCGGGCGCGCGCGGCGTCGGGGACGCCCCTCGCGAGGCGATGGCAGAAATCATGGAAGGTACGGTCGATGCGCCGCAGTGGTCGCGGGCCGGTGGAGAGGCCAGTGGAGAGGCCAGTGGAGCGGCTGGCGCGAGCGGTCGGTTTCGTGGGGGCGCTGTTGAGGCCGTTGTTGAGGCCGCTGCGAGCGAGGCGTCGCTGCTGGAGCTGAGATCAAGGGTTGCGCGGCTGGAAGGTGCTCTGGTGGGGCAGCTGACGGCTCGTCTGGACAGCAGGCTGAGCCAGGTGGCGACCCGCGAGGAGATGCAGGAAGTCGCGGACGAAGTCACCACGGTGATGGCGGCTGTGACGGCCATGAAAGCGTTGATCGAGCAGCAGCAGCTCCACGAGCAGCAGCGCCAGGATGGACAGGGCGCGTGGCGCGAGGAGCAGAGGGCGTGGCAGGAAGCGATGATCCAGGAGATGCGCAGCTACAGCCGGCAAGTGGAGGCGCTGTCGCACGACAACGAAGCGATGAAAGCGCAGTTGGGACAGCGGTGGTGGCAGCGATGGAAGATGTAACAGCTATGGCAGATGTAGATTCCAGAGCGGGCGACTGGCTCGGTGCCTCGCACGATGCAGAGACCCCCGGCCCGGCGGAGCCCCATACCGCGCAGCCCCATGTTGGGGAGCCCCATGTTGGGGGTGAAGCCGCGTCCGCGTTATCCACGGTCGGCTCCACGGACACCGCGGGCTCTGCCTCGAACGAGTGGCGCGTCGAGGCGGGCGACCTCTCCTTCACCGAGGCCGTGCTCGGCGGCGCTCTCCGTCGCCCCGAGCTCCCCGGCGGCATTCCTGATGCGGGCGATGCCGGCTTTGGCGGGCATCCGGGCTTCGGCTCCGGGCCGTCCGGGACGCCGTCCGCGCCCGAGTCGGCCCTGTCGCTGCTCAACGAGCGGATCGATCGCATCGAGGGCCTGATCGCGGGCGAGCTGTCGGTGCGCCTGCAAGACGCCCTGGCGCAGATGCCCACGCGCGACGAGCTGAGGCAAGCCATGAACGAAGCGGTCGAGACGGCCACCGTCGAGGTCGTGGGCAAGGCCGTGGAGCCGCTGGTGGAGGCCGTCGCCCAGCTGCAGGCGCAGCATGAGCAGGAGATGCAGCGGCGTGCCGAGCAGCACCGCGCGGACGTGGAGCAGCTCGCCCAGCGGTTCAACGCCCTGGGCGACGAGATGGCGCGCCACAATGCCCTGACCGAAGAGCAGATCAACCGCCTGCAAGAAAAGAAAGCGCGCTGGTGGTGGCCACGCAAAGACGGCTCGTAAAAATCAGCACCGCCTTCAGCACCCACAGTTATCATCCCGTTTTCAAACACTCCGCAGCAGCTAAGAGCTACTGCGCGGCGGCTTCCATCTGTTCGCACCCGGCTCGCGGGCGCTTTTGCCGGTTCGGTGCCTATATTTCAAGGTCTGCAAGTACTTGAAGTGCTTGCGGCTAAGCCAAAACGATTGGAAGTCGCCGTTGCCCAGCCCCGCCAGCAGCGGCGACTGGTCGCGCAGCACCAGTGAAGAGGCGCCTCGCCTGGCCAGCTGCACCGGCTGAGGCAGCAGCGCGTTCGCCTGGCCCAAGTACTTGGGGCTGAGGCCCCACACCAGGCAGGTCGCTCCGGCTTGCACGCGCCGCGCGATCTGCTGCGCCAGGCCCGCGGCGGTGGGCGGGCTGCTGCCGTCAACCAAGATGAGATCAGCTGAGCCGAGCGCCTTGCCGTCCTGAACCGTGGCCCCCAGAGCCACCAGCTGAGCCGCGAGCCCGGCGAGCCCAGGACGGCCAGCGTGGTTCCTATCAAGGGCCTGATGTTGCTCGGGGCGGGCGCGGCGCGGTGGTCGTAGGGCGATGGCGCGGGCTGGCCGGGCGCGAAGCCGGCTTTGATGGCGTCGAAGAGCGGCCACGGCTTGTATAGCGGCAGGCGCGGGTCGTAACCTGGGTTGAGCGTGGTGCAGTAGGGGCCGAGACGCTCGGGCTGGACGCCCGCAACGCCCTCGCGGTAAGCGCCGAAGAAGACGCCGTCCTTCAAGGTCGGGGCCTTCGTGGTGTCGGGCAGCCCGATGTTCAAGGGCTGCAGGCCATACCAGACCAGGTTGAAGGCGCTGGCGTAATCGGCGTGAAACCGGCGCTGCTCCGCCAGCTTCTCGTAGGCTTCGATGGCGATGCCTTCCATGCGGCCTCGCATGGATTCGTAGGCGCGCCCGCCGTTGAGGTTGGCGACCTGCCTGGGCGTGTCGCTGTAGGCGCCGGTCGTCTCGCCCATGCCGTAGGGCTTGCTGCCTCGCGAGGGCCCTTCCAAGCTCGCGTAGTGGGCCACGTTGGTGGGCATGATGCCCTCGGCGCCGAAGTCGCCGTCGGTCGAAATCCAGGGGCGCGAAGGGTCCAGCGCGCGGGCTTCACCGGCCCAGCCGCGCCAGGCGGCCTTGAGGCGCTCGAACGGCTAAGCTCACCCGCCGCCGGAAGCGGAGTGAGGAACGAACGGAGCTGTAGGCGGTCGGGTGCAGCGCCTTGTTGGGCCGCTGTTTGAGCCGGGGCGCTGCCTTCGCCGGGGCTAAAGTGATTGACAGATCAGGCGTGCCTGTATTTGAGCCAAAGATCAGGTGAGCCGTCGCTGATGAGGTTGCCGAACTCAGCTCTTTACCTTCTTCAGCCGATGGGTGTCCCAGCCGGCCAAGCTCACCCGCCGCCGCCGGAAGTGAAGCGGCGAATGAGTTCCACTTCGGCGGGGCGATAAGGCGTGCCGTCGCCGCGCAACAGGTCGTGGAACCACAATTCCGGCGGCAGTGCGTCGGGTGTCGAACCCCATGGGAGGTGCGTTTGCGTGCGTCCGTTGACCAGTCCCCAGAACATCGCGCCAATGCTCCGCGCGCGGAAGAAAGAAAGGTGGGTGTCGAAGCGATTGTCGAAGCCGCGCCGCATCCATTCGGTGCAAATCAAGGGGCGGCGATGCGCTTGAAGCTCCGATACCAGAGCCTGCGTCACGTGCAGCGGATTGTAGTCGTGGAAAGAAATGACATCGCAGGAGACGGCGAGGAAAGCGTTGGTTTGGGGCACGCTGGAATCCCAGATGGCTGTCGTCACCGGCTGCGAAGGTTTCGCGGCGCGCGTCCAAGCGAAGGCGGCCTTCAACAGCGGCAGGGATTTCTCGCCGCGCTCGCTGTTGCCCGGCTCGTTGTAAACATCCCACAGCAGGATGCGCGCATCGGCGGCGAAATGGCCGGTGACATCGCGCACATAGCTTTCGAGCCGGGGCCAACAAGTGAGGTCATCGGCGCGTGCGAAGCCGGGCGAAGGCGTCCAGCCCGAATTATGAATGCCCGGCGATGGCTCGTCCTGTGGCCCCAGATACGGCTGCTTGCCGGAAAACGCGCAATCGTCAAACAAAATTGGCACGACCGCCAGCCCGTTGCGAGCCGCGATTTCCAAAAACCTTTCCAGACGCGCCAGAAAACCGGTGGGGTCGGCGTCCCATACCAGAAACTGCAAAAAAACTCGGCAACAATTGAAGCCGATCTCTCGCGCCCAACCTAATTCGCGCTCAATGGCGTCCGCGTCGAAACTTTCGGCTTGCCACATCGCCGTCGCATTCACGGCGCTTGATGGCAGATAATTAAATCCGCACCGCCAGGGTTGCGCTTTGCTCCACTCCTGCGCCCGCTGGATGCTCCACACTTCGTTCATTGATTTCAACATTTGCGTAGTCTTTTACTCTCAGTGTCTTTGCATCAAAAGTCGGCTTTGTTGGAAAAGTCTGAAAGTTGTTGCAAAAGTTTGTGGGCAATTCAGCATGAATCGAGCCGGCTGTTACAACAAAACCCTGATTTATTACAACTTTTGATGCAAAGCCACTTTCAGTAAAACAAAACGGCCCGTCCTCTTTCAAGAATGGGGCGCTGAGAAGTACGGACAGTTTCGGCTGTACTTTTACTTTACGCTGGCTTTGCCCAAAAATTCACCTTTGCCTAAAAGCTCGACCTTGTTTAAGCGTGAAATGACTTGAGTTTTTGGGCAAAACCGCGACATTAGCCAGTTTCTGGGCAAAGCCCTTTACATCAACAACCGCGCTGGCGGCTTCCAGTTTTTTCATCTGCTGGGATTCTTCCTTGGTGATGTCATCCTTGACTGTCGCGGGCGCGCCGTCCACCAAACCCCTGGCTTCTTTCAGGCCCAGGCGCGGCCCAACGACCAAGCTCACCCGCCGCCGGAAGCGTAGGCTTGGAGCGAGGCACGAGCGAAAGCCGAAGCTGTAGGCGGTCGGGTGCAGCGCCTTGTCGTGCCATTGTTCGGCCTCTGCAGCCGCCACGAAGTTGCCCAAAGTGCCACTTAAAACTGTTATCGGAATAGACGACTTGCAAAACCGCGTTGTGCTTTAAGATTTTGGAGTTCATCATCTGTTTTGCAGAGATGTTCGATTAGGCTGAGCGTCCATTTTGCCTTGTCATCGTCTGGAACAGGCACATCAAATATACGCGGAGTTTCGCCCGTCCCAATTTCAAGCCACGAACTTGTGTCGAACACAATCACCCAATTAGATTTACGAAACTCAAACGGTTTGTGTTCCGACCATCCAGATTGTTTGAGAAGTTCAACGAAAGTCACAGTTGGGTTATACACGATTCTGCTTTACACACAGCCAAGCCGCGCGCGATGGCACAACGACCAAGCTCACCCGCCGCCGGAAGCCGGAGCGACGGGAGCTTGCGACCAAAGCGCAGGCTGTAGGCGGTCGGGTGCAGCGCCTTGTTATGCTGCGGTCTGAGAGTTGGAGCGCCAGACAGGGACGACTTGTTGCCAAGTCGCCCCCTGTCCAGTTCACAAACTCAGCAGCAACCACAACCGCAACTACTGCAATCGCACTCTGGCGGGCAGCAAGCGCAGCCTGCATTCGCCTTGCGCCGCAGCAAGCGGGCCGCGAAGGAAAGAAGTGCCTTCATTCTTTATCACCTCCCGATGCGAAATTGTTCAAGGACGCAGAGGCGACTACACAACAGTCATCTTCGCGCAATTGACACCGATGTTGAATCCGCTCCGTATCTCGCTTGAGCCGCCGGTCAGCATCTAAGCCTGCCTGATGGTGAGCGAAAAGTGTATCAATGAGCGGCGTTTGACTTGACTCGATGCCGTAATAAATCCACTTGCCTTGCTTGCGTGTCGTGACCAAGCCAGCCTGACGAACGACTTGCAGGTGCATGGATAAGGTGGACTGCCCCAATTCAAGCGCATCCGCCAACTCACACACGCAAAGTTCAGCTTGACGCAGAGCCGCAATGATGCGAACGCGCGTAGGCTCGGAAAAGGCTTTGGCAAACAAAGTAAGGTCGTTCATTTCATCAAATCAGGATACGTTGATATGATACTGCGCCTTCAGCGACGTGTCAAGCCGCGCGCCGCAGCATAACGACCAAGCTCACCCGCCGCCGGAAGCGGAGTGAGGAACGAACGGAGCTGTAGGCGGTCGGGTGCAGCGCCTTGTTCGGCCTCTGTTAGTGACTTCCGCCGCTCAGAAAAGGCTATCGCTATCATTTAGTTTTGGCTTTTTGCCAGCACGAATTTGTTTTTTCCAATCGTCTATCTGTTTTCGATGTTCGTTGTTCAAGAGTTTGAAAAGGGCTGAAGAACCGGGCTTCCTCTTTTCATACTTCTTGAGTTTTTCCGGTGGCGTGTAAGCCCAAAACTTGGCTACCAAATCCAAGTATTGAATAACAGTTTCTTTCTCGCCTTTATCAAGGAGTTGCTGTGCCAACATCATATTCGGCCCAAACGAATCGATCTGCGGCGAGCCAGGAGTTTTTCCTGCCGCAATGAGATACTTTTTCGCATCTGCTACCCGACCTTCTTGCAACGCAGCAAGCCCTAAGATTTGATTACCTTCGTGCACGACATTTCCATAATACCAAGCCTTACGATTGGTATTTTCTCTCAACATCTGCGAAGCGTATTTTGTCGCACCTTTTGTATCATTCGCCTGTATCGCGTCTTTCGCCTGTTGCCATGTGTTTTTTGACTTTTGCTGCGTGACGACTGGAGCTTGTTGAATGGCACGATTCTGGTTCATCGTGGAGCAGCCGCCGCACACGAATGAACTGATTAAAATTATTCCAATAAAGGGCTTCGGCATCTTGATTTTCATGTCATCTCCTATTGTATCACACGCCGCTGAGTATCGCGCAGAGGCCGAACGACCAAGCTCACCCGCCGCCGAAGGCGCAGCGACCGGAGCGAGGAACGAGCGAAGGAAGCGGAGCCGTAGGCGGTCGGGTGCAGCGCCTTGTTAGCCCGTTGTTGATTGCTTGGTCGCTATTCAGGCATTAGACCTCTTGCAAAAGTCATTTGTGGAGGTTGGTGATGGCAGCGAGGAGGTTGAGTCTCAAGCCAAAGCGCTTGCGGCGGTTTCTGTAGGTGCAGGAGAGGATGCGGAAGCGCTTGAGGG
>JAABUK010007147.1_pt1 | contig 16246 bp, 17 predicted proteins | sample 5559141 | NCBI WGS metagenome assembly JAABUK01 (sample SAMN10711869, study PRJNA513367) | rock metagenome | isolation source: Antarctica rocks | place: Antarctica: Victoria Land, Pudding Butte nord | collected 2016-01-03
TCTTTTTTCTTTTCTTTTCTGGTCGCGCCTGCCGTGCCAAATTTTGTGGGGGCGGGGCGGGGGGGGGTATCAGGGGTGGCAGCAATCATTCAGATGCTCAACTCTACAGAGCAAAAGATTGGAGTCTTGGCGTAGGTTGCGTGTACCAGACATTTTGCATTGTATGTGCGGTGCCGAAGTTCACAATACGCGTGTTGCAATACTCATGAGCATTGATTGGTTTTCCATAAGGTAGCCCCACAAGACAAGCTACAGGCAACAATGCCAAACGCATGCCTAACATGCCATTTTTGGCCATCCAATCAGGACCTGGACTGAATTCAACCCCCACCAATGATATGCAATGTTACAATCAAGATCCGAGGCAGTCTTGCATGCAGCATCGATCCACAGACTAGCACTACATTTGTTGCGATCAGTCATCGACAAAACATATTGTAACATCATGTATGTACACACTCCTCCTGAATGGCATGCATGGTGCCGTTACAATCAACCAGACAATAAACAACAGTTATACCACGTCTAGGCAGTATCATACAAAACTTTACCACCAGCAATGAAGCCAGGGCTTGAAGCTTTCTGTTTGCACCCTGTGCTGCCAGCTCACCCTGTGCTGAGGTGCTGTCAGCTCCTCTGCTCTAAACAAAAGTGTAAACAGCAGTGGACGAACATTGGAAATGTGACATTTCAAATGTCACACCTTGTGCTGTGCAGCTCACAGAAGAACTGCAGTGCATTTCGTTCATGTGAAATGTGCTTGACTTCAGCGTGAGTAGAAGACATGCACTGAAGTACAAACGCTGAGCAGCTTCCGCAAACAGAGCCCTGTGGTGGGCGGTTTATCTTTCGTGTATTGCTCCAGATCTCATGCCAAGCTGCGTGAGCTAAAACAACAATTGCGACGACTTGATTTGTAATGATGATTTGTAAAAGAGTACTGGCTCATGCAGACAATGTTCCTGTAAGGGCGTATTGTGTTTTTTAGCGTGACGCTTGTACGAAGACAGTACACTGCCGGGTTAGATGCGCTCAAGGGCAAAAGTGCCGATTCGGTGTGCCGCATGCACCAACTGGCTTGCACAGCCTTCTGCACGGTCGTGAGTCTCTGTGTGGAGTTGTGACATCCCTTTGTTATGTATGAGCGGGACATTTATCTCTTCAAAGCCAGCCATACAAGTCGCACGGAGTCCGTAGCTTCCATCCTCGTTTCTGAAAAATCGTCAAAGAAAAACTGGGCTTAAAGTACTAAATGGGGTAATGGCGAAATCCTGCCATTTTGGCAAAAAGTCCCCTCCACTTCCACCTGTTCAATAGCACACCCCAACATGGCTTTGGGATGGAGCTAAGCGGAAGCAATATGCCCTTGCCCTACAGGTGGGGCCATGCCAGGCCAGTTTGCAACAGAGCTCTGCAGCTGCTGCTGCTGGGGACTTGCAACAGGCAGATAATCTCTTCAATACTGCATTGAAGACTGCAGCTCGGATGGCTGGCTTGCGCCAAACCCGCCCTCAGAGCAGTCAGCCTCCCCGTTTGTCAGACTTCCCGTGGTTTGAGTCAAGGTGTGTTGTGCTTAGATCCCAGTTGCGGCGTGCCAAGTTGTTGTCTCCTCGCAGTCCAGAGGTCAGACTTCTACAGCGTCGTTATCGGGGGCAGCTCAGGCGCAGCAAGGCAGCCGGCAATCAGCAGGATATATTGTCTTTGTCCCAGCTGCTCAAGCGCAATCCTCGCCAGTTTTGGCGCAAGGCCAGCTGGCCACACAGCATGCTCCCCCCAGAGTTACAGACACCCTGGGTACCTACCCAATGGACAGCGCCTCCAGTTCACATTGCTGATCAGCTTCCATTACCCCCCACACTACAGCCACCTGCACCTGCCGCCTCCCTTGACCAGCCCCTTGCGCAGGCCGAGATTGAGGTTGCCTTACAGAAGCTGCACAATGGCAGATCAGGCGCACTGCTGGGCTATACCTCAGAATTGTTGCGCTATGCTAAGCTGACAGCCACAGATGAAGACCCAGCTCCAGAACACCTTCTGGTGCCCTGCCTACAGCTTCTCTTCAATACAGCTTTCAGCACTGGGTCTGTACCTCAGTCGTGGAAGGCCTCGTTGGTCACACCCATCTTCAAGAAGGGTGTTGCCACAGACACAGCTAACTACAGGCCAATAGCAGTGGGCGAGCCCCTCAGCAGGCTGTATGCTAGCATCTTGGTTCAGCGCCTGGTCCACTTCACAGAGCAGCATGATTTGCGGTCTCCTACTCAAGCAGGCTACAGGCCAGAGTACAGCACCATCCATCAGGCCTTTGTTCTGCAACATGTCATTGACAAGCACAGATGCCTCAAGAATCCCTTGTACCTCTGTTTTGTGGACCTGAAGTCGGCCTATGATCGGGTGCAATGGCCATTGCTATGGGACCTTCTTCTGCGGCTGGGGGTGCACGGCAAGATGTTGGGTGCTGTGCAGTCTTTATATGACAACTGCATGTTGTTCATGAGGGTCTCTGGCTTCACTGGGGAGGGCAGAACCCCTTGCGGCAGGGTTGCCCGCTTAGTGCTACCCTGTTTGGCTTGTTCATTGATGGCTTGCATCACTACTTGGAGACTATGGCTCCTGCTGCTGGAATACAGATTCAGCACTTGAGGCTGAGGGAACTGGTCTATGCTGATGATATATGTTTGATGGCTTCCTCGCCTGAGCACTTGCAATAGGGCTGTGGCATTTTCATGCAATGACAATCCTATTGAGCAGGTTACCACTTTCAAATACTTGGGCCTTCATTTTCATCAGTCAGGTGCTGTTGCGCATTTGGTCACCCCGATCAAGTCAAAGGCTGGTGGTTCTTGGGCTGCTGTCCAGCGACGGCATTCTTTGCTGCAGTGTGGCAGAACCATCAACTTGCATTTACATTTTTTGCAGGCTGTCTTGGTGTCTGTCTTGCTGTATGGATGTCAAGTGTGGGGCATGCACAGCCCGCGTGTTGCTGCTGCTAACCGTGCTCGTACTTGCAGCGCTTGTATGATTACTACCTCAAGACAATCTGTGGTCTGCTGCCTTCAACCCCGCGTAGGATGCTGCTGGCAAAGTTGGGTTTGTTGCCTTTGCAAGTGTTATGGTGGAGGCAAACTTTGCGGTTTTGGAATAGCTTGGCTGCATTGCCAGTGGGTTCCTTTTATCACACGGTTTGCATGGACAATCTTACTGATGCGTTTCAGGGGGGTGCTTGCAATATGGCCAGCTCTGTGGCTAGTTGCTTGACTTCAGTGGGTTATGATATGCCACGTGTGATTGATGTGATGCCCCTGCTGGATGTTGACAGTATTGTGAAGGCTTTGACTGTTCAGTTGCAGGATGTGGGCAGTGCTGCTTTGTATTGTCCTCGTGAAGCTCCCACTTGAGGTGTTGTTTCTTGCACTTATGAACAGTGGTTTAGGCCATACAGCCTTCGTAGGCGTTATTGTCATTTGCCTGTTTCTGGTAGGCGCATGCAGTGCTTTCTGCAGTTTAGCTTGCCTGTTGCTGCTGGTCGTTTGGCTGGTGCTGCTCATGTTGACAGGGCTCACAGGATGTGCTTGGCTTGCAATAGTGGTGCTGTGGGGGTTGAGATGCACTTGGTTTTTGAGTGTACTGCCCTTGCTTCTTTACGGTCTCGGTACGCAAGCCTGTTCACAGGTAGCACAGACACCATGAGGTCATGTTTCGCACAGCCTGATCATATCGGGGTTTTACACTACGTAGTAGACTGTCTAGATTTCATGATGATTTGAACATGATTGCCATGATTGGCACAAGCGATCGGCTGTGTTGGCTGGCAGAAACTTGTAAAATCCTTATTCTTCTTCTTTCCAAACGGCAGGCCAAACATGGCAGGCAGCACAGAGTACAAAGGCAAGGCAAGACCTAATTGAAGGTGATGCAGATGAGACCAGACTTTACAATGAGTATAAGAGCGGGAAATTGTTGATCCATGCGGAAGACACATACACAAAGATCAAACTAGACCTGAAGGCAAAAAACGAATTTCTCAACAACACCAAAGAATGTGAACCTGAACCACCCCCCCGATCAAAATCGAGTGTGATAAAGCCACATGGAGCAATACCTAACACCACTAAGTGATGAGGAGACACAAGCATCCAACCAGGCGTGGATCAACCAACTCAAAGCTAAGAAAAAACAGAGACAGCTCAGGATACTGCATGACATAGTGAGATTGCAGAAAGACTTCCTGCAGGCTGCAGCTGCCTCCTGGCCTGACATTTGAGCAATCCTGGGCCCGCATGAAACACCACAGTAGATACCCACGCGTCTTGGAGTACGTACCTCTACGGCCAACACAGCCAAATGGACCATATCAAACGTGAGTGCCATATCATACAAAAGGAACTGCATCAAGCAAAAGCAATTCATGGTCCAATGGGCTGACACGTACATACTCAAGAGGCAGCTACCAATGTGCCTAGAGCAAGGCTATAAGGTGGCAGGAGTAAACATTTGTCCAATTCTGAAGCAATGTGATGGAAGAACAGCTCGTCATGCAGTGGTCGAAGCCACATGGGCACCGATCAGAGAGCCAGCTCAGAATGTACTAAAAGAAGTGATGGAAGACTTTGCGGCCAAGAAAGCAGGACTCAAGCCGTTAGAGCTGGCCAGGGACAATCGTGCAAGACCAGACCAAGGTAGGTCAAACATGGACAAACAAGGCTATCAGATGCCTGTACATGACAAAGAAATGTCTGCCTTCCTACATGAACCAAGCTTAGCAAGGTTGATAAGTGTAGAGCCCAATGACACAGTCAACCCTGACCAAGACATCAAACCAATGTTCAAGTATGGTATGTCATACCATTAAGCTGGAGGGGTTAAAGTGTCAGGGAGACAATGGCCAATATATACAACCCTTCTGGCAAGTTAGGTGGCTCAATAACTATGCACTGCCTCCGCATTCTCTACAGCGCCTTCTGACGCACCAACCTGAAACACACAAACAGTATGGTCGTCCAGACTTTCCGACAGCCATTGCACGCCTATTGAACCAATACACCAACAAAGCAACTGGTGGAAGCAAGTGAAGAAAGCTAGCAAACCAGTGCACAACCCCAGACAGATACATGCAAGCATTCAGGGACGGTCTAAGTGTGAATACTGAAAGATCTGCCTCCCCTCTAAACTTCAATCCAAACATGGCATGCTACTTGAGCATGTATGCAGAGGATGCACAATTTGGAGCGAACTTTCAGTTGCATACAGCGTGAAGTGGACAGGTGCTTCGCAAGCGAACACTGAATACGAGGCTGTAATTATGGAACAGGCCATGAGATGGGCAATTTTAAGTCCAGAGGAAGCTCCAGAACCGGTGCTCACTACCTTTGTACTACCATGGTGGGATGACAAAGGCAGCTCCTATGCAAGGTGGCTATCACACCAGACAGTGCAAGCAATTGCAACAATTGACAGAAGCAAGTTCAGACTCAGTGCCCCAAGACACTGGGCTGATGAACAAGACCAATGGTGCACCCCAAAGCGGAATATACATTGCAAATAAAGCTGGACTGCAGCACTATGTGAAGCAAGACAAGATGAACAAAAGTTTTGCCTGTGCATCTCACCCACTGCAAAGGCCAAAACAGCTGAAGATGACCGTACAAGAAACAGTTTCAGTGCCAGGACTGTACCCACCCAAGCACTACTCAAAGGCCACAAACACTACAGCCACAGCAAGGTCCCCTGAAGAGCACATAAGTTAACAGTTCAGCCAGAGTTTCACAAAACTGAACTCAAACTTCGCCCAGACAAGATCATATGCACGAACGGAAGCAGAATGGAAATGCCAGGCATAGGTCTTGTCACTGGCTCAGAAGTGTATAGACAACACGAGCACAGCTGAGTCTCAAGGTGCATCCATATGAGCAGGGCATGCTCAACACCATCAACAGGGCCGAACTGGTAGCGCTTTTGATCGCAGTAAGGCACTGCAGACCGGGAGTGCAGGAGAGCATAGCAACAGATTCGAAGTGCTCGATGCAGAAGATTGGCATGCACCCAAGGTCACCCAAGGTCACCGTCAACGACAGTCGACGATTGCCACAGACCGTTGCTCGAAGCGATCGGGCACAAGATCATGCAACGAGCTCAAGCAGGGAATGAGACAAACCTGCACAAATTCAGATCGCATATAGGCATACACGGTGGCTGCTTGCAAATGAAGCAGCAGATGAATGCTGGATGAGCAGGCACTTTGAGTCTAATGACTACACACAACCACTCAAGGACAAGTTCTGGTTTAAACATACCATTCAAGTCCAGACAGCAGAAGGGCCAGCAGAAACCAGAGCATGCATAAGAGATTCCGATTACTCACTGAGAAAAGCTTTGCATGATAAGCACAAACTAGGCCAGACAAAGCAAGACTCACTGTACTTTCAGCTATGGGACAAGGTGCAGCCATTCAGGGTCAAGCCACACAATGATGCGCTGTGGACCATGCCATCAATCCCAGAATCACACAAGATAAACATCTTCAATTACAGGACAGGTCAAATCTGGAATAACAATATAGCCTTCAAGAGGCATATGCCATACATGCCTGGGCAGCCAATAGCCCGGGACACACACTGCCCGCTCTTTAGAGGTGATGACTCTCAGGGCCACATCTTTGGGAGCTGCATGCACTCAGAAATGAGCAAGCAATATATAGCTAGACATGATAAAGCCATGAGGACAGTCATCCAAGCCTTCACTAAAGAGCAGTACTATCAGATTGCAGATGTAGGAAAGATTGAGGCACTCAAAGACATTGGCATGCACAGTAAGGGAGTTCCAGCCTTTGTACCCCCAGACAGATGTTTACAAGCAAGGGGCTTGGACCCTACAGTGGAGAATTTCTTGCAGGGGCGAGCAGCAAACACACGGAGCAAGATGAGACAGGACATGATGATAGTGGAAATGACATCAGCAAAACAACAGCGATACTCACATCATGATGACAACTCTGGATCCAGATTGACACCCTTGACACCAGTGATGCCTAATGGAAATCCAAGGAGCATAAAGGTTGTGGAAGGAGGATATTGCCCTGATACAAGATATGAGGAAAAGCCGTAAGAAAAGGGAGTACAGCACAAAGCGTTGGAGGAAGCTTTCCAGGACTATGGCTACAATGTTATCACTCTGCCTATAATCATAGGACAGTCTGGGTAACAGTATCACACTACAACTGACGCTCTAACAAGGACTGGTATAGAGCATGAACCTGCAAGCAAAGTCATGTCCAAATTGCATGAACATTCTCTTTTGGACTCCACAAGGTTTTGACATCTAGGATCCTCCGGAGGGTACTAGACAGGGAGAAGACGGACCAAAAAAATAGAACAGGCCAGATCCACCTCAGTTTTAGGATTATTCCTTTCCCTTTGGGCTATGGCCTGTGGTCACAGCTCCAGGCTGCCGCCTTGGGAGGCTCTCGCTATGATCGCTGAAAAGAGCAAACTTTTCTTTTCTTTTCACACATGTTGATGTCAAGGTGGTTAAAAATCATGAATGATTTTATTCAAGTCATGTTAACATGAGGTTGGATCCCAGAATCCTCATTCGCCCTCAAACCTGGAAATGTCATCGATTCCAAATGTAACGCCTGGGCCCCATGGGTCACTTGTTGACAAGCAAGTGCTACAGCTGCCAAATCGCCCAGGCTCTTTATTGTTTTCTGTGTCAACATCGTACAACCTCGCTAGCCAATCTTCATAATAAAATCTTCGAGTAGTTCTTATGGGTTCTACAAGTCGCTGCAGGTAAGAAGCACGAGCCCACCAAAAGTTGAACCACACCCAACCCTCTTTTGCAGGATACATCCCTGCCCGATTGATAGTCTTGTCAGTTTGAAAAGCTTCGATGACTGCTCGCCAAGGAACGACGGTGCCGTTATAAAGAATCAGCTCTCTTGGTGTCCGAGTCGTCCGGCGTCTGTGGTGCACCATACCTCTGGAGTGAAAGTATAGGAAAATGGTATCTTTGGCTTCATGGTGTGGCACTTCCTGCGGGAGGGCAACACCTTTCACGTTGCAAGCCCGAACGATTGAGCTGTCGACAGTGTGGTGTTGAGCCCTTTACAATGTGGTAATTACCTGTGCAAGTGTGAGAAAAGAAAAGTTTACGCTTTTCAACGATCATACCTGTGCAAGTGTCCACAAGAGATGGAGACCGGGGTACTCAAAACTGTTTTCGTGAACTTGAGAGACCACCGCGCCTGTTGTGCGGGGCCTTTCTCCCCTAGGCAGGATCGATGCCACTAGCTGTCGTGCCTCGTCTAGAAGGCTTTCGAGCTGGTCGTATGTCATGTTGTTGTGCGTCGACGGCACGCTCGTCACGACGTGTATGTTTGCACAATCCGTTAGACCGATGGTCACCATATTCTCGACTTGTTGCCGAACGAGCAACTGCCAATTTTGATCCGGCCACAAGAGACAATTGTACACTACTCTGATGCTTACAGCATCTGGACAACCAGGAGCTTTGGCGGCATTACTCCAAGCGTCGACTGGCCATGTCGTAATTAGTAGAAACACCCACGCACGCATCACTCCCGTCACCAGGGAACGGTCCTCTAGTCCTCGTGACAAGACCGGACGTCAAGTGCGCCTGTGGGGCAAACGGTCGTTGGTCGCCACATTCCGTTTGCTCGGCCCCCGGGGGTTCCACGTGCGCCCTAGAAATCGTACAAATCGTAAGATTGACGACCGCCCGGCGCGCGTGGATCCCACGTGCCGGCCATTGACCTCGCGAGTTACTCAACTCCCCGCCATGTGCTCCTGACTGCTGCGCCATGTGCTCCTGACTGCTAACGCGTCAACGCGACCCTGCTGTGCGCATATGCCGTTGCAGCGGCTCTAGTGTATGTATGATCTGCCGTACATACATTGGGCATGCTTGACCCCAGGTGAGACACCGGCCTCTGCTGCAGAGATCGGCTGCAGGTCGCCATCTGTTTCAGCCACGACTGTTGTCCGAGGACGCCGTCATCGGCTTTAGCGTGAGCCGACGATTCGCTTGATTGCAGTTGAGAAAGAGTTTGATTGCAGCGGCAAGCTGCAGCAACAGTGAGCGCGAACAGTTCATCATATGAATGCATGTTACTTCTATGCATGGACCTTGCTGGGTGATCGAGAGACTTGCCTCTTATCTCTCAAACACTGGTCTGCTGCAGCGTGCTCATCTGCCGCAGCTGCTCTAGCTCTCAGCAGCTCGTTGCTCTGCCGCACGTGCAACCCGCTGAGAACAGCGCTGAGCGGCTCGTGTTGCTTTTCGGGCAGCTTCAGCTGCTTCAACTGGGTCAGAAACCTCCCTGCACAGACAAGTGCAAATCAGGCTGTTTGTTCTGTAAATTGCTGCATGATCCAACGACTTGGCTGCTGCTTATGTCTCCCGAAGGCTGGCGAGCAGCTGCCGTGCATTGAGGGAGAGAGCTGAGCGCCTGCAGAGGCAGTTCGAACCTGGAATTCCAAGGTGTGCAGCAGTTACCTTAGTTGGCGTAAGCACTCAGCCGTACTTGCCCTGCCGCTCGATTTCCGCGCGAGCACCTCTGCTAGTACCTTGCCGCCTTCTTTTGACGTGTCTTTCAGCAGAAAGCTCTTGAGATACTTCATCCACAGCCTTATTCTTTTTGGCTGGCATTGTCAAACGCCTGCAGCAACAACGAGACAGAGCGTAAAGTGCTACTGACACCACATGGGATGCGTCGTCGCTGAAGCCAACGCAGTTGCGCCGAGCCGAGCTCCGCTTGTAGCTCACACCTGTAGCGCCAACACTGTAGGCGACAGACAAATTTCCGGCGACAGACAGTTTGACAAATCCTATAGGCTAGAGCCCTACAGGCTCGCAGCCAAAAAGTCTCCGCCTTTCAGCGATCACCTGGAGTCTCCTGAGGCAGCAGCCCGGAGCTAAGACCATAGCAAGGGGAAAAGGAAAATCCTAATACTTGGTAAATTAGGCCTATGTCGTCTGGTTTTGTTTGTCTTGTTTCTCTTTCTAGTAATCTTCTAGGTGCAAAAAACCTTTCTGAAATATCAGAAAAAGTGTTCATGTAACTTGCACAGCGTAATTTTACATTCTTGGCAGGACTGTGCTGTATAACGATCTGCGCTAAGGTAGAAGATGTAGTGTGATACTGTGAACCAGATTATCCTATTAATATAGGCAGTGTGGTAACGTAGTATCTTCCTCCAATGCTTCATGTTGTGCTTCTTCTCCTTACAACTTCTCCTTGTATCTTGTATCAGGGCAGTATATCCTCCTTCCACAATCTGTACGCTCCTTGCATGTCCATCAGGCATCCTTGGGTTAAGGTTGCCAATCTGGATCCAGATTTGTCATCATGCATATGATGCAGATATTGTTGCTGTTCTGCGGTTGTCATTTCCACTGTCGTCATGTCTGGCCTCATCTGACTCCTTGTGTCTGCACCTCTGCAAGAACCTTTATGACATCTAGTCACCTTAGCTGCTGGATACTAAAGATGCACAGCTCTGGAATTCTGTCACAGTCAAGAATGAGTAGTGGCTGATTCGTTTGCCAGAGTTTCCCATGCCAGAGTTTGCATCTGAGTTGGGAAGCTTCCTACTTGTGTGCAGTCAATTAGGTGATCAAATGAGCCAAAATTTGCTGATGGTGTTCAGCATGTCTTGCCCATACGGACGCACCTTTAAACTCAGGTGTGCATGCTTGTGCTCCCTATATACTCCTGAGCCAGTGATTGTACTCATTTGTCAGATTTCTTTCCTGCTTTCATTTGTTAAACTGATTTTGGCTGGGCAAAATTCGAATTCAATTTTGTGAAATGTTTTACTGAAGTCTTTGCAGATTGGATTGGATGCGCGCGGGACCATGCTCTGGCTTGAGTATGTGTGGCTGTTGAGTGCTGCTTGGGTGGATACAAGCCTGGCAGTGGGAGTGGTCTACTGTATGGTGATCTTCGGTTGTTTTGGCTCTTGCAATGAGTCCCCAAGCTGAAATTCATAGACAAAACCTTTGTGCACATATTGAGCTGATTTTGCAATGATCATGAAGTAAACATTCCGCTTTGGGATGCATCACTGATCTTGTTCATCAGCCCAGAATCTTGGCGCATGGCACTTGCATCTGCTTCCGTCACTTGTCGCAATTGCTTGCACGGTCTGTTGTGATAGCCACCTTGCATATAAGCTGCCCTTGTCATCCAGCCCTGGTAGTACAAAAGCAGTGGACATAGTTTTTGTAGCTTCTTTGGCACTACAAGTTGCTCATCTCATGGCTTTTCCATGGCCACAGCTTCGTGTTCAGGGTTGACCTAGGCCTACTTGTACAGTGATGCACCGATCCACTTCACGCTGTATGCATCAAAGTTGCCTCCAAACTCAGCAACCTCTGCATATATGCTAATGTAGCATTTCACTTGTAGATTGCAGTTCGGTGGGCAGGGGAAATCATTTAGTTGCCGCCCATTTACCCTGAAACCGTTGCTGAATGCTTGTATGCACTTGTCTGGAGTTGTGCACTGATTTGCTAGCTTGCTTCCCTTGCTTCCATCAGCTGGTTTCTTGGTGTGTGTGTTCATGCATCGTGCAACAGCTAATGCTATTGGGAAGTCTGGATGACCAAAGTGACCATATTGTTTGTGTTGGTGCGTTTGCGTGTGCCTGAAGTCACTGTAGAGAATGCAAAGGCAGTGCATAGCAATTGAGCCGCATAGCTTGCCAGAGGGGGTATACACACTTGCTATGGTTTCACTCACACATTGACACCTCCATGCTGGCCAGCTCATTTTCACAACATACTTGGACATGGGCTTGATGCCTTGGTCAGGTTTCACTGTGTCGATGGGGTCTATAGCTATATATACGCCCCGCCAGTTGTGGTTTGTGTAGAAAGGTAGACACTTCTTTGTCTTGTACAGTACAGGCATCTGGTAGCCTTGTTTGTCTGTGTTTGACTTGTATCGAGCAGGTCTGGCGCCATTGTCCCTAGTCAGCTTGATGGGCTCAAGTCCTGCTTTTTTGGCCTCAAAGTCATACATCTTTTCCTGTACATTCCTGGCTGGCTCTCTGATTGGTTCCCATGCGGCTTTGACCTCTTTATGGCATGCTGTTCTTCCAGCAGGTTTTGCCAGGATTGGGCATGTGTGGTTTTATCACTTTGTAGCCTTGCTCTGCATGCATTGGCAGGTGCCTTTTGAGTACGCATGTGTCAGCCCACTGGACCATGTATTGCTTTTGCTTTATACAGCATGAAAGTCAGGATAAAACAAAGACTGGGTACCCACCAAGGGTGGTATATACCAAATATGGGTTAGTGATGCTGAGTAAGTGATCATTGTAACAATTGAATTACTAAACACACCCTTGGAAGGTGGTACAGGGTGACGCTTATACAGGTAATTGGCTTAGTGCTATTAGGCACACACCAAAGCTCGCACGTAGAATGACTGTTTGCACAATGAGCTTGGTTGCAGAGCTGTATCCTGACAAGACACACGTGCTGCAAACGGGCCACGTCATGCCGTAACACACTGTAATACACTACCACAGAAGGTCAAAACATGACTGACTGCTACCAGCTCCCCACAGCCAGACCGGTGGTAAATTAGAAAGACGTCTTGTGGGGTTAAGCTTTGCATCCATCATGCGTCTGTGTCAAATCATCAACCGTTGCAGGTGTGAACATGATACATCAAGGGTCATAAGGGTTAAGGTTTAATAAAAGGTAGACATCAAGCTTGAATCTTACCCTGTCAGGGTAAGTGTTTGTACAAAGAAGCATACAGCTTTGAATCCCATGAAATTAAGGGCAGACACTAAATAGTATTCAGATGATGTTCAGAGATCTTTGTAAACATTGTATATTGTACTGGACCCATACTGCCTGGCTAATTAGCTTACAAGCTGTTTTTGAGTGCACATGGCTGCTACTGCTGACACTGAAGTGCTTGAAACCGAATTGTGTCACAACAGACTTGAGGGTGCTTGCACCAAAAGGACCTTCACATGAGCCAGCTGGTCTACAATCCACTGCCTGCCTGCTGGTGCCAGTCACCAACTTTCAAGCCTGGCTGGGCTGTCCGGCGGAACATCATGTTTTGCAAAGGGGTCACATGTTAGCCTACAGTGGCAGGCACACTTGTGTATATTTGTGTCCTGCCTATGCATGGCTGACTTTGCACTAGAGGTAACATCTGTAAAGCAAGCAAAAGTGCCTAAATGATGACACGCCTGTCAGCAAGTTGTCTTCCAACTTCAGGACATGCTGGCAGAACAGTCATTGCTGGTCATGTACATTGCTTAACAATGTGCTTGACAACTGTTTGCTCAAAATCTAGATGCTTACCGCTCTGTCCGCATCTCAAATTGACCATTGATCACAAAATGCTCCCAGGCAGTGCTCAAAGTGACTCCAGCTTTCTCTAGATCAGGATTCTGCTTCAGATAAAATTCAGCATCCCAGCATGCTTGTCCTCGCGCCCTCAAGGATACAATGAGTTCTCTCTTCTCGCCTTCAGAAAAACGATGGTGAGGACTTGTCGTGACGTCTTGTGTACCATCATACTGCAGGAAACAAGCCCTCGCTTTGTGTCACAGCTGGTACTTACAACAGCAAGCCACCATCTTTGTGCAGCAATTCTATCAAGGAACATATTGCATTGCTGAACAGAATCATGCTCTTGCATGACACCCCACTGGATGCCAGATCACAAACAGGTGCTCACTTGCATGTTTGCAGGCACTTCTGTCAGCCAGTCCATGAGCAAAACATGACAAAGACAAACTAACAAGCGCAGCAATGCTGAAGCTCTCCTACCGAGTTAGTCATCCAGAGCTCGTAGTGCAGCGCAGCAACAGTTGCTGGTGTCTGTGCAAGTATCATTGCTCTCTTCATCTTTACAAACATTGCATCGTATGGATGCAATGTTGTGCCATCAAATCTGAGCTCCACAGTGGGATTGACCCTGTGGCAGAAAAATGAAGCAAACTCTGCAGTGTTGCAAAAGGAAGCATCGACATCACAACATGCTTTGGACAAGCAACAGCATACAGTCCAATACTTGAAATCCCATTTTTCAATTTAAATTGAGAAACCAAAAGAATCAACAAGTGTGAGCACAAGGACTTGATTGAACAAGCTCTCATTGTGATCCAATTGATAGTCAGCCATAAGCATGTGTGCAAGTGCATAGCTGCCCCTACTATATACCCCTACCCAGCATTGCAGTCCCAGTTATCTGCCTCCCTCCAATCAATATTCTGGTACCTGCAGAAAGATACCGGCATCACACACAGCCTCACACAAAGAAAACATCAGCAAAAACGAATTTACTTAGCAAGTTGCAGGTTCATTGCACAGGATACACTCACGTAGTCTTCATCAAACATTCACTGTTCAGTGTGGATGCTGGTTGAATATGTACCTGGGTAGAAAACTGTCAATTTTGAACCCAGCCCGTAGGATTGCCAGTGAAGAGCCAAGCTCTCCAAAAAAAATTGCATCCCATCTGTCCTTATGGCACTGCAGGATCTGTCCCTCTTGCTGGAAAATTTTGATTGCGTCTTGGTCCATGGCCATAATGTATGACTGCACATGTGGGTTCTTCCGCAGCACTTTGGTGACATTCCCTTCGTAGTAAGTCCCTCCACAACTTATGACAGGACCGACAAGCTTGACTTCCTTGGACAGTCGTTGTGTAAGAAATCTATGCCATGCAACTTTCCCCTGAACAGCAGCACGGCATATATGCTGAAAAAGCTAGGAGAGGTCAAATGACTACCGTCCATGCATGACTTGCCTGGACCTAGCAGATGTGCCGTGAAGCACAAAGATATCGTACCTGAAGATAGGACGGCAGAAACGGGCCTCGGACTGAGCTGTTTGTTATGACAAGATATGCGTATTTTGATGCGTTGACTTGGCCGGACTGGTGTAACAGCCACCCAAGGGCGCCCCAGTCGTAGCATTCGTTCTTATGCGGGACGTACCTAGCATTGCTGGGGAGCTTCGGCAACCTGTTGAACTGAACAAGAGCAGTGTCACAATGTCACTGTGCGATATTCGGACGAAATACTATTTTCGGTGTCGAGTTCTGGTCAAGCGAGGCTCACTATGTCTGGGGTGTTGGTCTGTACAAGGATGATGTACTCGGCATCGTCCTCACGCAGAATGCCGTACTTTACGAAAATTTTGAGGTTTTCGAGATACTCCGGGTCAGCATCTGCAAAGACGTGGACGACCAGAGTTCGGCCGTAAGACCTGTTGAGGCCAGAATCAACGTATTGCTTCCTGCTCGAAAGTAGAATTGGCGTCAAAGTCAAAGCCAGGCACGCTACAAAAGGTAAGAAGACACTCGCGGGCAACATTGTTGCTACCTTCTGACGAGCAACGTCCCCAAACGAAAGGCCCCCTGATGGCTTTGCGAGATAGATAGATGGCACCGAGCGAAGCAAGCCCCGTGCGCGCAGCACGTGCACCCCTTGCCTTCTACAGCGCAATCTGTTACATGATGCCTTGGATGCGTTTGGCCTGTAAACCCGGTTGGTTAGGGGCGTTTTGTCATGTCGATAACCCAAACGGCCTGGTAAAACACTTCTCTCTCTCTCTCTCTCTCTCTGGTTGTAGTGAAAGGGTACGGCCGTTGATGTCATAGCCCATATGCGCATCCCAGACGTTACATTATTCACGCTGCTTGATCAGGCACAGAATGCCGCTAGTGCCTCTCAATAGTTGTCCAACATCAATATCATAGTCTATGCAAAGCCTGCTAAGCAGCCACAGCAGCCAACGAAGTCTAGAGCGCCGGGGACCCCAAAAAAAGAAACTTTGCGTTGTCCTATGACGAGATTAACTCGCCTGTCTGGTCAGGATTATCTACAATACAAAGTCAAGGACATGTCGACATCATTCATGACGCAAGGAACGTGCAGAACCTGGCGCTTTCGCTGTCGCGCCTGCAGTCCTGAACTGGTCCCCAAACATTGCTATCAACGTGGTTGATTGGGAATTTGATTTCGAGGAAGCCCTGACCGCGAGAATCCGATCGGCTATACAGCTCTCGTCTAAAGTGGTGTCCAGACTCTGAAGCAGGTCTGTTTAAGACTATCGTAAAGCACACAGCTGCCGAGCTTTTCGATGCTGCGACTCAGGACAGGTCAACGATCGATACAACAATGCGTGTGGGGGTTGACCGCCGCGCACAGCAATCACAGCGCTAACTAGGGGTTGTCAAAGCCAA
>JAABUK010007148.1_pt1 | contig 16243 bp, 11 predicted proteins | sample 5559141 | NCBI WGS metagenome assembly JAABUK01 (sample SAMN10711869, study PRJNA513367) | rock metagenome | isolation source: Antarctica rocks | place: Antarctica: Victoria Land, Pudding Butte nord | collected 2016-01-03
GGGGGGATCCCGGCCCCGGTGTGGGGGGGGGGGGGGGGGGGGGGGGCCGCTGTCGGTGTGAAGGGTTGCGCCGAGGTTGACGGCGGAGGTGATTAGGGACTCGAGGTGGGTGAAGGAGCGGGAGGAGATCATTGCGCCCATATCTGGTGTTGGGGAGGACGGGCGGGGGAGGGGATAGCCGACCTTCATGGCTTTGATCTTGGGTAAGATGACTTCGAGGAGTTTGTCGTGCACGTCGGGTAGGGCGATGATTCGTTCGATACCAATGCAGTTTTGGCCAGCGGATTGGAAGACGCCCCGCAGGAGGATGTTGGCTACTTGTTGCAGCTTTCTGATTGTTGTCAAGTCGTCGAGGATGATGGCGGGATCTTTGCCGCCCAATTCGACTGTGACGGGAGTAAGTGCTTTGGCGGCGGAAGCGCAGACTTTGTGAGCGATTGGGCGACTACCAATGAACGTAATGTGTGAAAGAGCAGGATGAGAAGTCAGATGGTCAGCTATATCAGGCCAGCAGATCACACTCTGTACAGGGTCGGCAGAATGACCACACGCTGAGAGAGCACCTCGGACGATGTCCAGAAAATACAAGCTGCTCCATGCTGTCTGTTCACTCGGCTTAAGTACGATTGCATTGCCGGAGAAGAGTGCACTGATGACTGGTGAGATGAAATTGTGGAAAGGATAGTTCCAGCTAACACAAGCTGCCACAACACCTAGAGGTTCATACGCAACGGTGTTCTTCTTGTAGGACATCAGCAAGTTCGTGGGTCTTCGTGAAGGCTTCAGAGCCTTTTCGCCATGCTTGATCGTCCATTGTAGTTTCTCGACTGTGACAAGGATTTCTCCAAAGCAAGCATCAACCTTGGTCTTTCCACTATCTAAGCAGCTTGCTGTGACTATCTCTTCTTGGTGGTCCAGTATATATTGAAGAAGGGTCTTTAGCAGCTGACGACGCTGCGAGAAGGTCGTTCTCGACCAGTGGGCTTGTGCGGCGCTTGCTTTTTGAATGGCGACATCGATGTCTTTAGCATCGCTTGGTGTTATTGGGGGACCGAGAGGCCGACCATCTGCGGGACATCGAGGATAGATCCGGCCATCGTCAGGCTAATGGGGAGGATTTAGCAAGGTTCGCATCATATTTACCAGTAGCGAACCTCAGTCAGGGTCTCCGAAGAGCGCGTTTGATACGCTGACTTGATAGCTTCTGGAGGCTTCACATAGTATCGAGCAGGAGCCTCAACCTGGCTCCTGCCATACTTTGACAGGAACACGACTAAGATGATCGTACCAGCAACGACAGAAGATACGGAGACAAGTTGCAAGTTGAAGTACGAATCCGTGCTATGCATTGCGAATATGATGGGAGCGAAGCAGCCAACTGGAGAAAAACGGAGTGTCTTGGCGCAACGAAAGGTAAGCGGGGTTGAGAACCCGCGGTCAATCTTCAATACTGAATACCGGCGCCAATCATAACCATCCGTTTTTGTTTGCTTTCTTACCTTGTCCGAGATGTTCGGAGGCTCTCGAACGCCATCTCCCTGGCAGGCACGGGTGGTGATCTATTAGCGTACGTGGTGCTGTGCTTCGTGCTGCGTAAGATGTTGGTATCATGGTCAGATCGACGGGGAAAGGACAGTATAGTGGAAGAGTTTCTGCTTACAGATCATTGCCTGCAGGAGATGTTACCCAAGCTCTACCGGCCCGCGAAGCTCGGACTTCCATATTCAACTCCCAACTACTCCGCACTCCCCTGTCTTGATTAAATGTACCAACGAGAAGGCAACAAAGCAGCAGACAACATGTCCCATCATTGCCGAAGAGGGAAGAGGAAAGCAGAGTGTAATTTCGAACATAGCGTTCCTTTCCATTAGGACTTTCTGTATCTTATCTGGGATCCCAAAGTGACTCTCTTCCATCTTGCAATTTATAGTCTTCAAACGTTTGGTTCGTATCTCAGTCTCCACAGCGTAAATTACCCATTCAATAAGGGCGCCCTGGCTAGCCAAGCCGCATCACTCCAACCGGCGAGCAGGTCTGCCCTCCAGGAATAATCTGGTGGAGTGAGGATGGCTGTAGTAGTCAAGGCAGTCTTCAACACTTCTCGATCCCGCGGGCGTAGAGTGCTAAGCCAGAGTGAGCAATTCAAAGCCGCCGCTCTCCCGGCATCTCACGCCTCTTACTTAAGGTTGTAACTTTTCAGAACTTTGCATAACGTTGATATGGGGTATTAACTTCAAGTTATTGGGATTAAGGGGCGGTTCTGATTTCTGAATGTGACACACTGATAGAGTCGACTTTAGACCTTTGCACCCCGGCTCATCTTCGGCTCATCTTGCTCCGGCCCGAGGCCCTTCCAGCCGTGTCACGTGCGCTTACAGCGGCTTTACCCGCGGCACGGAGGGAGTCGAGTTCGACAAAGATTTCTACGCTGGGATCTGTTCGCCGGCTTCCACCTCTAATGTACTGGTACGCGAGAATCGAGCCACCAGCCTCGCGGGGAGGACATCTTCGGTCGTGGGGAATCTTAAAACCTGAGCAAGAAACAATGAACACAAGTTCCTAAGAAGCCATACAAGTGGGGAAGATATATTTTGAGCATGGGTTGTTGATTTTCAGGCAGTTGTGGCGTCGGTGGAATAGAGACGTTGAAAATCTCCTCAATCAAACCTTTGATGCCTGTCACACGTTCAAAGACTACATCTGACGCTAGGTTTGCATACTCGCTATTAGACGGAGCCGTGGCAAGTTCTTTCCGCATTGTCACTCTCTTGCCAGGCGAACATCATACTCCATTATCATGTACACTTTCGCACGAGGATTGGCACGACCCGACCCATTCGTACGAGGCAATCTCCTATTTCTGGGGAGACCACCGGCATACCAAAACAATTCACGTTGGCGGCAAGCCTTTTCAGGTCACGTCAAACTTGGAGTCCGCCCTACGCCATCTTCGTCATGAAGAGCCAGACCAGCAGCGACGTTTGTGGGTTGACGCAATCTGTATTAATCAGATGGACAGCCAAGAGCGAAGTCAACAAGTTAGCCAAATGTTCCACGTCTACAACAAAGCCAAGCAAGTAATTGTGTGGTTGGGCGATGGGAGTGCAGACAGCAACAAAGCACTGGATTTCATCAATTCAAGCTTACGTCCTTGCTTTGAATCTGTTGGCTTTTCATGCACAGACGAGCAGGCCAACGTTGCCTCGAGATTCTGGGATGAATGGGATGAAGGGAAGGACACGGAGTGCTGGGGAGCGATTGACCATTTAATGACCCTACCACACTCAAAGAGCTGGTCAAGCGTGGCCCAATTGTTGCTAAGACGATGGTGGAGTCGTGCCTGGACGGTGCAAGAACTCATCAGCGCGCAAAAAGTCACGGTCCTATGTGGAACATTGTCGCTACCGTGGCCGCTCCTTGACATGACAATACAACTGATGTTGCGGAACACTAAAATTGAAGAACTCTACGGTAAAACAAAGCGGGATACCTTTCACAATGCTGTTGAGGATGCCTACGGTTTCTCATACGAGCGCAGTCACAGGATTTTGGACGGAACCGATTACTTGGACTTTGTTATGCTTATGCAAATCACTCGATATCGGGACTGTCAAGACCCACGGGACAAAGTCTTCTCGGTCCTGTCTCTGTTGTCTGAAGACTTTCAGGCATCTTTCTATCCCGATTATCTACAACCAATCCAAACGGTCTATGCGAGCGCGGTCAGGTCTTACATCCAATATTCGGGCGATCTACACCTGCTTTCTTCATGTTGCTTATCAAAGCATGCTAGCATTCCGAACCTTCCTTCTTGGGTACCAGATTGGGGAACAGCATTTGAGATGTCATACCTGGGAGGTTATTCTGCAACTGACAAAGATTACAACTTCCGTGCATCTGGCAATTCGTCTGCTGTAGCATCCTTTTCGGATGATCCACACTTTCTCACTGTGTCCGGCTTGGACATCGATACCGTTCAAAATAACAGATTGCAGGAGACCGAGGAGGATTTCGAGTATTCGTACGATGACGATGCGGGAAAAGAGCCTTGGTGTTCTTGGGTTATCCACAAAATTGTCGCCAAGCTTGAGAAGTCCGAAACAATAGTTGCCACACGCAACCGCAAGGAAAGTGTGCTGAAAGCAGTTTTCCAGACCTTGATTGTCGACAGAGATCCAATCCGCGGCAAACGAAGGCAACCATTGAAATTGACCAAGCAGAACGGCAAGATGTGGCCTGCGCATCTGGAAGACTATCTTGCACATGTCCGATTATGGACGCAGGCAAGATCGCTCATTCTCTCAACAAACGGATACATTGGGCTTGCTCCATTCTCCACCTTGCGGGGAGATAAGATATGCGTGTTTCATGGGCTCCACGCGCCCGTCGTTGTACGTCCTAACCCAGACAACTCTTATACTTTTGTAGGAGACGCCTATATTCATGCTTTGATGGACGGCGAGGTAGTGGATCCCAAAGGAACCGCGAAGTTCAAGAGGGAAGATTTTGTGATTCGATAATTCCGTGTCGAATATGATCGAGGAACATTGTGACTGGGAAGAGCTCTTTGGCAAGAAAGAAGTCCTCTGATCATGCTTTTAACACGTTGATCTCCGCAGGCTAATCAACTCGCCGGTACCAATTCCCTTCCGGCCTTGCGCATCTTGAACAGACTCCTATCAACCACTACCCGTGTGTCCAGACCCTCTGTTGAATCACACAATTGTGCAGTAACCGACAATGGTGACTTGCCAAAGGAGCTTTTAGCCTTCTACAACAAGTGTACAGCAGCGCAACTATGCAAAATATTCTGCTCTCACATTTGATGAGAACGCAAAACAACACAAGTGCCGGTTCGCTCATCAACAATACTCAGGCTCCGACTACTTGGAGCTCCTGTTCGCCAAAGAGTCCCATCGGCATCAAAAATTATCCCCCTCTCGCCAGCTCATCTCCAACACTCTGCCACCGAAATTGCACACTACCGCCATTCAGTCCATTCACAAAGGAATAAAACAAAGCTATTGAAGTTTCTGTTTGTCCATTCAATGTCCCTTGTTGCGAGCTTTTTATCGCTGTCAGCTCCAGACAACGGAGCTATCATCTGCTTTGTTCCTTCCTCTTTATCATTGCCTATACCACAACAATATTATCATCAGCTTTGTCATTACCTCTTTATCCCCGAGCACACCACAACGGGACTATTGTCTCCCCTTCGTCCTACCTCTCCACTTCATCACCTTCCTACTCCTCCCGAATCCTCACTGGCAATCCACACACACACTTACCAACTCCACCAACGTCCCAAACACTCACCACAGTTTCCCAAAGAAGCCACTGCCATCTCAGTCTTCACCCAGAAAAAACCCCCAAGCTCAACGTGGCAATCCACATCCCCCAAAATGTCATGATCCCGCTCGCCATCAGCAGCGTCCTCTTCTGCTTCATCCTCATCGGTGTAGTGGCCTTCTGCCTCGTTGAACCTCGCCTGGCAGCAGGCGGCTTTTGGTTCTTGCTTTTTCGCTTGGGTTTTCTGGTTTGAGGCACAGGTAGTCAGTCAGAGTTTGTTTCGTTTGGGTTGCGAGAAGATCGTCGTCGCGAATGTGGTGTTTAGGATTTAGAAATTCATTTTTCAATCAACCCTTTTTCCTTCCTCTGGGGAGGCGAGGGGGCTGTTGTGCTTCGTTTTTTTATTTCTCGTGCTCTCTTCAATATATGACCCTGCTTTACACCCTTCAGAATATCTTTCTGCTCGTCCAATCTCACTACCGCAGTTCAGCCCCAAATCGCGGAGGGTTCGCACATCTTTACAGCATCAGCACGAGCCATAGAACACGGAAAATAGATGGCTGGCTGATAGTGACATTACGAGGGAGTTCCCCTGCAGGTCTTCCCACACATTTACGTATCTAGAACCATGTCCTCCCCTTCTTCGTATCTGGGGTTACTAATATCGTAGGATTTGTGAGAAGACATTCGATACCGCATGGCATGGCGTGGTCTGGGTTTGTTTTTGATAACAAGGCCTCGGGGCAAGTAAGGGCAAGGATTTAGTGAACTTGCTCCTTCGGTGCTGTGTCAGCAAAGGTATATTAACTACGGTCTCTCGATGTCGACTACCGGAAGGCAAGGGCAGGGCCTCTTTTCAGCCCTGGATACCAGACTAAGAGCGGCCTTCCTACCTAATGACATGCTAAAATGCGCCGTGTCTTTGATTTCTGATGGAGACCTTTTCCTACGCCTGTCTTACGCCGTGTCCTCTTCGTCAAGTCTCCAGCTCATCAATAGGAACATCTTCATCATCTTCGCTGGCTACAATAGCACTTGCAACCTTCCAGACCTGAATCAGATTGTCCTCCGCAGCACTGCAAATCACCCACGGATCATTCTTGTTCCAACTAAAATCGCTGATTCTGTTCGTGTGGCCACCGTGCATGAAAAGTAATTCGGGTGGACCATCTTCGCTATCTTCTGGGGCTTGTTCTTCGCCTACGCGACTCAAATCCCAGAATATCACTCTTCGATCGTATGAGCTCGATCCAAGTATTGATGTCTCGAAGGGATGCCAATCTAGCGAGGTGACAGATTCGTTGTGCCCTTGTAGGGAATGGAGTTTGTATTTCAGGTTTCTCAGATCCCAGATTCCGATTGTGTGGTCTGCGCTGCCTGTTGCTACAACACTCTCCGCAGCTGGGCTGAATGCAATAGCGTTAACGGCATCACTGTGTTGATCGGCAGGGGTGGAAACAGCTGAGCGGGTGGTGTCCTCTTGCCTGGTGTCAAGTATTTGCATGGTGATATCGTCAGAAACGCTGCCGATGAGGGAGGGGTGGAGAGGGTGATATTGAACATCGTTGACGACGGAGCTGTGATGGGTATACGTTCGGGAGGGTTTCAGAAGTCGATTCGTCGGCGAAAATTGAGTGGTGTCCCACAACCGTACTGTCTTGTCTTCTGCAGCTGTCGCCAGATGGCCATTCTGATGTTGTGACCAACCCAGTCCATAGCCTTCTCTTTCATGGCCATGAAGCTCAATTTGTGGCATGATTTGTCCTGTTGGAATAGAAGTATGCTTCGACTTGTCCCAGATCATCACTCGACCATCTGTACACATTGTTGCAATGATATTGGGATTCTGTGGTTGATATCGAGCCTTGTTCACTTCTCCAGGATGATCAATTTTCTGGATGATGTTGAATTTGACCTCGATGGTTTCTTTGCGAGATGGACCCCCTCCATACCCACCAATTTCTCCCGTTTCTTCATCGTAGTCTTTGATGTCTGGTGTGACTCGGTTCGGAAGCTGGACATTGGCAATTTGAAGGAGATTGGGGGCGCCATTAGAAGTATGTGTGCCAATGAGGAGACGGTGGGTGGAATAGTTCGTATCTGGTAGTCTGCCTGTGTCAGAAGGTTCAAGTTTGGCACGGAAGGTTGATTTACGATTGCTTATCTGGAAACCATTGTGTAGTAAGCGTTGGCCAATCAAGCGCAGTGCTCAATATCAAGTCGTAGAGAAATGGTGCGTTCTTCTTCCACGTCTTATACTCTGAGACCAAGTCAGAATCTGGTCTGGGAATCGCGGTCCTACATCCTCTGACCTTCGTTTATGATCTTCTGCTCAGTTTCTTCAGCTACTTTATCCTGTTGGTCGCTCACTATAGGAGTCAGCCGTGCACGCTTCGTTACATTTCCGCCGGAACATACTATCCTCATCTCTGTCAACCATGGTGTGTCGATTGACGCTGGAAAAGATGTTAAGCAGTAGAAGTAGAGTCTTCTGGAGAGAGTTGTAAAATCACTTGCGCATGGAACTCATCTAAGTCATAGGAATTAAAGATGTCAAAAATCTACTGTGCGGAGCAGAGACGCGCTCTAGACATCACTTAACTTAGATGCACGACACGGCTGCCGCTAGCCGGGTTTGCGGCCTAAACAATGCCAAGCCTTGTTCATCTTCAAATCGACTTGAACAAAGCTGTCACCACAAACACAAAGCACAGCACGTTGCAAGCAAGCCATCTTCCTTTGTCGAGCGGAGACGCTCTCTCCTTCTACCCTCACCTCTCGTTGTATGTTTGAGGGCTCATCTCTGACCCAATTCACGTCCCTGAGCCACAAATTCAACCTCCAAATTGAGCTACACCTACCGCCACCATGGGTGTACCCAAGTTTTTCCGCTGGATGAGCGAGAGATATCCGGCAATCTCGCAGCTCATAGCTGACAATCGCATTCCTGAATTTGATTGTCTTTATCTTGACATGAATCAGATTATCCATAACTGTACCCACAAGGATTCAGATTCTCCCACTTTTCGCATGACAGAAGATAAAATGTTCATTGCCATATTCAACTATATCGAGCACCTTTTCGGCAAGATCAAGCCCCAAAAGCTTTTCTTCATGGCCATTGATGGGGTAGCGCCCAGAGCTAAGATGAACCAGCAACGAGCTCGCCGCTTCCGTACAGCCCTCGATGCTGAGCAAGCAAGAGAGAAGGCTATCAAACAAGGTCTTGAGATGCCGAAGGAGGACGCCTTTGACAGTAATTGTATCACGCCAGGAACAGAGTTCATGGCGAAATTGACACAACAGCTACGGTATTTCATCAACAAGAAAGTTTCCGAGGATGTTGATTGGCAGGGGGTTGAGGTTGTTCTCTCAGGTCATGAAGTTCCAGGTGAAGGTGAGCATAAGATTACAGAGTACATTCGACAGGCCAAGGCGCAACCCGACTACGACCCGAACGTTCGACACTGCCTCTATGGGTTGGATGCAGATTTGATTATGCTGGGCCTGCTTAGTCATGATCCCCATTTCTGCTTATTGCGCGAGGAAGTTACATTTGGCCGACAAACTTCAAAAAAATCGAAAGAGTTGGAGCACCAAAACTTCTACTTGATGCATTTATGCATTGTTAGAGAATATCTGGAATTGGAATTTCAGGAGCTGAAAGAGGATGGTGTTCTGGAGTTTCCTTACGATATGGAACGAATCATAGACGACTTCATTCTGATGGCATTCTTTGTTGGAAATGATTTTTTGCCGAATCTACCCAATCTGCACATCAACGAAGGTGCTCTGGCGTTAATGTTCAAGAAATACAAGGAAGTACTTCCAAGGCTCGGGGGTTATATCAATGAGCATGGTGTGATCAATCTGGAAAGGCTGGGAATATTGTTGGACGAGCTCTCAGATGTCGAGCATCGCTTTTTTGAAGCGGAATATCAAGATGAAAAATGGATCAGATCAAAGAAGCTGGAAAGCAAGGGAGACATCGAGCCAAAAGCTGGGAGACCAGTCATGTCTGTCACCCCAGCACAGAAGGCCATCCTGAAGCAGGTGAAGACCTACGTCATGGCTCCTGCAAACATTCGTTCTGAGACTCGCCAACCCTTGGATTTGAGTCCGATTTTACCGGCACGCGATCGCAAATTCGTGCAGCAGCTGGCTCTCGACCTTCACCTGCGGTGGAAGTCGACTGAAAATGCTGATGGCGACCGATTCATTCGTCTTGAGCTTCCGCAGAAGCCAGACGGCGACGAGGACTCGGATGATGAGGAGGGGCATCTTGCTTTGATGCGAGTCTTGAAACGATATGACAATGCAAAGGTTGAGGAGACAACAGCAGAGCACGCACAAGAAGCGATGCAAAAGAAGTACGACCAGAAATTTGTGCAATGGAAGGACAAATACTACCAGGAAAAATATGATTGGGGGCTCGAAAACGAAGAAGGGCTGCGAGAGCTGACAGAAAATTACGTACAGGGCTTACAATGGGTCTTGTTCTACTACTATCGTGGAGTGGCATCATGGCCGTGGTTTTACAAGCATCACTACTCGCCCATGATCTCCGACGTGAAGAAGGGGCTCGGAGCTGACACGAATTTCAAGCTTGGCCAGCCATTCCGACCATACCAGCAATTGATGGGCGTCCTTCCGGACCGCAGCAAAAAGATTGTGCCGACCATCTACCACGACCTCATGACATCAGCCGACTCACCGATAATAGATTTCTACCCCCGAGATTTTGAGCTTGACATGAACGGCAAGAAGATGGAATGGGAAGCAGTGGTCAAAATTCCTTTCATGGACGAGAAACGACTTTTAAGTGCCATGGCGACTAAAGATCATCTTCTAAGTGCGGATGAAAAGCAGCGCAACAGCTTTGGTGTCAGTCTCAAGTTCACCTATTCATCAGACCTGGATTTCACCTACCCATCATCACTCGCTGGCGTGTTTCCAGACTTGGCACATTGCCATTGTGTTGAGAATGTCTTTGAATTGCCTACCATGGATGGACTCGAACCATACGTGGGTTTGGTAGAAGGTGTCAAGATAGGCGAGGCTGCTTTGGCCGGGTTTCCAAGCTTGAAGGAGTTGCCACATACTGGAACTCTGGGTTTCCACGGTGTGAATGTCTTTCAGCAAGACAGCCGTAATGAGAGTATGATCGTTTCCATCTTGGACACTGAGCGGCGTACGAAGGCAGAAACAGCAAAGCTCTTGCTCAATAAACGTGTTCATGTTGGATATCCGTTCATACAGGAAGCCAAAGTGGTCAAAGTATCTGATGAGCTGTTCGATTATTACATGCCTGAGACTGGCCAAGTTCGTGCGGTGAACCACTCACCCGCAGAAATCACGGATTTTCAGCGGAAGGCGGAGCGCATTGAGAAATACTACAGCAAACGACTCGGGATGCTGACAGGCGAAATCGAATCCTTGGTGGATGTTGGGATGTTGAAGGGGCTTCGAAAATTGGATGATGGGTCAACAGTGAAAGATTTCGCCGTTCTGCCTGGTGTGGAGACCATCCATGCGAGCCAGTTGGTTGTAGAGTCTGTGATCAGTGAGGATCAACGCTTTTTGGAGAAAGCAGCCGTGCCCGTTGAGGAGGAGTTTCCAGACGGAACGAACGCTTTCTTCCTTGGCGATTATGCATATGGTAGACCTCTAACCGTGACTGGACATCAGGATGGAAAGATCAATTGCCTGATGAGCGTCATCAATATAAAGAAAGAAGATTTTGGCAAACAAATCGCAAGAAGTGCCGAGAGACTTTCTCCGTACACGCCGTCCTACGCAGTCGCAAAAGCTCTACAGCTCAATGCGTTAGCTTTATCGAAGATCACGTCGTCTTTCTCGGTCCGAGTTGATGACAGTCGAGTCAATCTAGGACTGAACCTGAAGTTCGAAGCAAAGAAGCTCAAAGTGCTGGGATATTCACGACGGGGAAGTACTGGTTGGGAATTCAGTCGCCAGGCGGTGGACTTGATCCGACAGTACATGATCAAATTTCCACAATTCATTGCCGGTGTCCATACGAACCCTCAAGGAGACTTGCTTGACGCAACGACTTATTTTCCTGGAGATCCTGAAGAGGCTAAGGCTAAAATCAAGGAGATTCAAGCCTGGCTGAAGGAGATTGAATCCAAGAGCTTTGAAAGAGTACCCTTGGAAGCGGAACAACTCGATTCAGAGGTCGTCAAGCAGATCGAAGAAGCTGCTGATGAAGCGGTGCGGAATGAGCCACCCCAAACTCTGAAAACCATGAATGGACTGCCGAGAAGTGCCTTGCTCAAACCTTCAGATGCGGCACATCGCCTAGGAGGCCAAAAGTTTGGACTTGGGGATCGCATCATCTACGCGGCAGACTCTGGCAAGGTTCCGATTGCCACCAAAGGAACCGTTGTCGGGCTGACGCAGACAACCCGGGAGACGTGGTTAGACATCGTTTCAGATGTGTCATTCATGAGTGGCACTACGCTGGGCGATAGATGTTCTCCGTTCCGCGGGTCCACAGTACCCACCTGGTCAGTCTTGAATCTGAGTGAACGGCAAATCCTCGCGATGTCGAAAGCGGGGGCTACGAGACAAACATCCGGGCAGTCCTCGCCATTGACGGTCCCTGGATATGGAGCACCTGGCATCAATGGACATGGAGAATTGGTTGAAGCACAAGCTCCACCAGCGCTTCGCGGCGGATGGAGAGGTGCTGTTGGCAGCCAATCACCCCGAGGCAACGGGTTCAATCCTCGAGGTCGGGGTCCATACAACACTTATCAGAGTCATTCCGATAGCAAGCTTCCGCTCCGCAATCATTCTCAATCATCCACGAATGGCAGTCGAGGCGCCGGAATGAATGGGTACACTCCCAGGACCAGAGGCGGAAACACTACTCGAGGCGGCTACACCGCTGTGGATCGTGGAGACGAACAGGATGGCGTGGCCCGTAACAATCCTTACTTTCGGCCTCAACAACATCGCAATGTGCCTCCACCCGCGAGCCTTGATAATTCCTCTCGAGGTCGGGGACGAGGGTATTGGCGGGGAGGTGGAGAGCGAGGAGGTGGTGAAAGCCGCGGCGGACGTGGTGGATCAAGTCGCGGTTGAAGCAATAACGGTTCTGTGGGCATGTGAAAGGTGCAATAGTCAGCGTCTGGCGCTTTCGAAGGATCCGTCCAAGTGACTGGAACATTTCCCGTGTGGCCGCTATCAGGATTCTGCCACGATGCTTCCAGCGCGCTTCATGTTCGGCCGCTGGCGTTGTGAGCTGAGATGCTGCAATGGGGGATCCGAGCAGCCTTCTGATCATGGCTCAGGCGCTCGCCTGTCAATAGTCCATGCATCCTCCCCACCCCAAGACAGCAACGACTCGTCCAGCAAGCCGTGCCGTGATTCTCGATTCGTGATTCTCGATTCGTGATTCTCGATTCGTGATTCTTGATTCGTGATTCTCGATTCGTGATTCTCGATTCGTGATTCTTGATTCGTGATTCTTGATTCGTGATTCTCGATTCGTGATTCTCGATTCGTGATTCTTGATTCGTGATTCTTGATTCGTGATTCTCGATTCGTGATTCTTGATTCGTGATTCTTGATTCGTGATTCTGGATACGAGTACCAATGATGGTGAACCGCGGATCCGGTCTATCTTCCCTGTGTACCCACTCGCGACCTCGTGCAATATCATCCAACCCTTCCCCCTTGCTTGTTCCACCCCCACAACAGTCGCCATCTTGTGCAGTGCTCGCAGTGGTGGATGCGCATGTTGTTGATGCATACCAATCGTCTGCCCTGTCGCCGCCAATGTCAATCTTCTGAAGGGGCCTGTCCTTAGCTGAACTCTGATGACCCATGCTCGCGATTGGGCCATGCTCATTCCACCGCCATTGGATCACGGACCATTGGTTCCTGAACTGGAACGAACTCTCCCTTGCCGCGGCCAGACTTCCGCTTCCCAAAGCACCTCCATCCCACGTACTTGGGCATCTCCAGCTGGTGCCAGCAATGTCAATACAACGGATGCCGTTCCCCTCTTCTGTCAACTAATGCTGCAAGCGCTCACCCGCCTCAGCCTGGCACAGAGCCCTAGCTACATCGGCTGTCGGTAAGGATCCTACAGCGACGGAGGCCACGTCCAGCACTGGCGTTGCACATTGTTATTGCTTCGGCCCACCCCACGTTCTGGCCTCCGACCACGTCTACGGATCTTGACAATCACCAACTAGCAGGGTCGTCGCATGCTGAGGTCTAGCCGCATCCATCCATTTCCCTATCCGGTGACCACCTTTTCACCTCCCGGGTCTCATGTTCGTCCATCGACTTGCTGCCTGCCGTGTACCCGTCCTTCTTTCTTACCACTCCGTTCGTCTACCGTCCTGGAGCGAGCCTTCATGCCAAGAATTGTGGAGGAAAGTGACGCACGAGGCACCGTCTTCATCCCCATCCAACTCGTCCACCACGGCATCGCAGACCACTCTCAATCCGTCCAGCCATACGTTCTTCAGCTTCTCCCCAGTCTACCTGCATCGTTCCTTTCCCGGAATCCCCAGAATCCTTCTCATGCCATAATCTACCAAGAGGCTTCTCTTCCCAGTATTGTGCCCATTGGGCCCTCATCTAGTGAAGACAACATGATACGAACAAACATGACATTCTATCGACCTCCGTCTCATACTTGCTAACAAACAGCCCGCGCGGAATCTTTGGAAGCCTGTTCTCGCCCCTTTCAATCGATTGCATGCTGGAGCCCTAGGAGATCCCATACATACAGCTCTTTATGCTGGAAACGCCTGACCAAACGAATGATTCTCCCAACCACCTTCTTACATTGGCATGATGGACACTTCAATGAACTTGATCACGGCACAGATCTCATTTCTGGTACGTCCGGGCTTCAATATCTGTTCTCTGCCATTTGCCAAAAGGATCGTTCACTGGCTCCATAGTGAAATGCTTACAGCTATTGGAACCCTTTTCATCCGCCGTGGTTTTCATATTGATGGACTAACATGTCGCGCTACCTTTCAGGAAGGACGTTCTGCCTTGATCCATATTCCTCTTCGTTGTTACCCGTTCTTTCTCCAGCCAATCCAACGGCTTCTATTTGGTGAAGACCATGATGAAGATGCACATAAGATTCCCTGGCCGTATCGACATAGCTTTCTCAACGTATCTATCACTCCTGTCGAGTGTTCGATCGTCTGCTCCAGAGATCTTGCGAGTAGATTCTTGAGGCCACTTGCTGATCGCTTCAACAACCTGGTCAAGACTGAAGACGGAATCGACCTTGTCCGGGCCTCAGCAGAAAATTTCGACGTTATCCAGGTAGATGGTCAAGGTCTAGATGCTGGTCAAAGAGTCCTTGAGCTGACATCTCCTCTTGCATTGGCAGGGATGTAAGTAGCACTCCCACTTTCAATCTTCTTTTCCAACCCGCAACGGACTGACATCGGAATATGAGCTAGTTCCATCTTTTTTGAAACAACATATTTCTCGGACTATATTCTCGTTCCTCACAAAAGCATTCACACCGTCAAAAAAACTCTTGAACAGAGAGGCTTCACCTTCTCCCCTTCAGCCGCTGCATACGTTTCCCGGCACTCGCCTTCCTCACCTATATCGCCCCGACACACCCGCACTTCCTCCACAGGCAACCCTTTTGACTTTCCTAGTAGCCTAACGGCACCACCAAGCACTCCCCCTGCCAGAAACATCAATGAGCTGCAAACGCAAACCTTCTCCAAATTGGAACGTGCCGGTGTAGTACCCACCGTTGACAGAAGCATCCGCCTCGTCTCCTGTGCTGCCCGCAAGGAAGCAAATCCAGCTCTTGACGCCCAGCTCCGCGATGATCTCCTGCAGATCCTTCTCGCAACTTGTCCCGGAACATCTCAACATGAAGAAAGAGAGACCCCAGTACCGGCCTTCTCAACACGCTTCCTCTCCCTCACCTTGACGTCCGATGAGCCAATCTCCCTCCTGCTGGAATCTTCACTCCTGTCCAACCCACTTCTATCCCTTTCGTCAACACTGCTATTCTCCCAATCATCGACCACAACCATCCCGGAAGGGGCAAGCCCAGGAGCAGGGAAAGATGTCCTCATACCCATTACCCTCGACCTGCGAGACCTTCCTCTTGAAGCAACAGGCATCGTATGTGGGGTCGCCGGCCGTCTCGCCCAAGGTACCGCTCTGCACTCTTCTTACCATCACCCGCATCACCAGGGACTGCGGCAGCACAATAGAGACATGGACGATGAAGGAAGTCTCAGCCCCAAAACTAGCACGGCCGACCATTTCACAAAACAGATCGGACGCGAAGTAGGCCAGGCGAGTCAGCAGCCGGAAGCATCGGACGAAGCGGTGGAGATATCCTTCCTGTCGACAGCCCGCGCCGGGACAGTGATTGTCCGAGAAAGAGAACTAGAAAGGGCAATTGGGGCACTGGATGTTGGTGCTGAGATGGTCCGTCATCCTCCTGAAGTGATGGAGCATGCCGAGCATTAGCATCCCGTTTCGGGAGACCCAAAAGGGAAGCTTACCGGACATGGAGCTACAAATCACCCGAAAGCCGCCCAGAGAGGAGGATCGGGAAGCGAGAAGGGAGAGGGCCCGGCGGGCGGTAGGCGGTGGGGAGTGTTGGTGTTGTGAAGCCAAAGAAGCTTGGCTCGGCTCTGCTCTGCCGCTCTTTCTGATCTTCGTGCTCACTTCGCTACGGCGTTGCATTGCATTACATTGCGAGGACCCGAAGACATTGAACCGGAGAGGTTGCACAGTAACTCAGGATCTCCCAAAAGGGGTTTGGAAGCAGAAGTAGTGATGAGCATGATGATGATGATGCATTTCTCTCTCTCTCGCTCTCTCTCTCTCTCTCTCTCTCTCTCTTTCTCTCTCTCTCTTCCTCTCTCTTCCTCTCCCTTAAAGCTTTCTCACACTACTGTTGGATTGGACACTA
>JAABUK010007149.1_pt1 | contig 16242 bp, 13 predicted proteins | sample 5559141 | NCBI WGS metagenome assembly JAABUK01 (sample SAMN10711869, study PRJNA513367) | rock metagenome | isolation source: Antarctica rocks | place: Antarctica: Victoria Land, Pudding Butte nord | collected 2016-01-03
GGCGGGGAGCCGACCACGGTGGCGGTGGTCACCCGGGAGCAGGCCGGCGAGCTGAACGCCGCGATCCGCGACCGGCTCGTCGCCGCCGGCCTGGTCGACGACACCCTCACCGCCACCGCCGCCGGCGGGCAGCAGGTGGGTGTCGGGGACCTGGTGGCGACCCGGCGTAACGACCGGGGCGCTGATGTCGCCAACCGCGACACCTGGACGGTCACCGCCGTCGACGCCGACGGGGGGCTGAGCGTGGCCGGGCCGGCCGGGCCGCGCACCCTCACCGCGGCGTATGTGGCCGGGCATGTGGAGCTGGCCTACGCCAGCACCGTGCACGGGGTGCAAGGCGACACCGCCCACGCCGGGCATCTGCTGCTCGACGAGCACACCGGGGCGGCCGGCGCCTACGTGGGGATGACCCGCGGCCGGACCGCGAACACCGCACATCTGATCGCCGACACCCTCCCCGACGCCCGGGCGCAGTGGATCGACACCGCCGGCCGTGGGCGGGCCGACCTCGGCCTTGACGCCGCCCGGCAGGCCGCTCAACGGGCGGCCGCCCCCTACACCCCCACCCCCGCCCCGACCGCCCACGCTGATGACGATGTCCGGCTCGCCGGTCTGCTCGACGGGCTGCGGGCCGCCTGGACGAAACAGGCCCAGGCGCAGGGCCTGCTGGAGCGGCTGCGCCCCCGGCTCGCCCACGCCACCACCGACACCACCCGCCGCCAGCACACCGAACTGGCCCTGGCCCCGCTGCGCCAACACGCCGAGGCCAGCCGGGCGGCCGCCGAGACGGCCGGGCGGGCCGCCGAGGAAAGCCAGCACGTGCTGACCGGCCGGGCCGCCCAGATCGCCGCAGTGCTGCACGCCGACTGGACTGCCGACCGGCCGGCCGCGGCCGAGGCCGCCCGGATCGTGCAGGCAGACCCGGGCCGGCTGGGCCGGCTGCTCCACCGCCGCGACATCGTCGAGGCGAAGGCCCGGCTGGCGCAGTGGGCCAGCAAATGGCAGCCCATCCACCCCGACCTGCCCCCCAGCGGCGACCTAGCCGCGGTCGCCGCCTACGCCGCCCCCCCACGCCCCGGGCGGACCGCCCAGGTGATCACCGCTTATGCCGATCGGCAGGCCGCCGCCGGGCTCCCCGAGCACGCCGCCCGGGCCCGCACCGCCCGACAGGCCGAACAGGCCGCGAAGGAAGCCGAGACCGCCTACAGCCAGGCCGCCGGCCGGGCCGGCCGGCGGCAGACCATGCGCGATGCCGCCGCCGGGCACCGCGACCTCGCCGCCGATCTACCCGCCCTCACCGCACAGACCGCTGGCGCCCAGGCACGGCTCACCGCGGCCACCCGGCGGGTCGCCGAGCTCACCGCCGACCCGGCCCTGACCACCCGACCCGACGCCGCCGTCATCCTCACCGGCGCCCACACCAGCTGGGCCCACCACCGGTCCGCCCAACAGGCTGCCCAGGCGGCCCGGCAAGCCGACCAGGCCACCCAACCCCGACGGCCCGACCCTCCCAGCCCCACCTATCCCGCCCCGTACCTGCACCGGGGTGGCCCCAGCCTCGGCCGCTGACCGCCGACGTGGCAGGTGTGCGGTGCTGATCGAGATCCAGCCTGTCCTGCCCGTCCTGCCTGTGCTCGCGGCGGCGCCGGCCTGGCAGCGGTACGTGCCCGGCGGCCGCGAAGCGCCCGTGAGGGCGAAACCGTCGGCGAGACTGCATCTGGCGGCAGGTTCCCCGTACGCTGATCGTCATGGCTGCTGCCGACCTCGATCACCCGCCTGAGGGTGTGGTGATCCTGCCCGAGCGGGCCGCCGACGACAGTCACCTTGATCCTCGAGCGTGGGTGCAGGCGGTCCGTCGCCCGACCCCGCGTCAGCTGCGGCAGCGGGTCGCCGAGCACTTGTCTCAGGCCCGCGAGCTCGGCGAGGTCTGAGCTGCCGGTTGTTGTTCTCGACGCTTCGGCCGGCGTGGAGATCGTGCTGTGGACCGCCGAGGGCAGCCTCCTGGCAGGCCACGTCGCCGACGTCGACGAGATCGCCGTTCCCGACCACTTCCACCTGGAATGCGCGGCGGCGCTGCGGCGGATGGAACTGCGCGGGGAGTTGACGCCCGCCGACGCGCAGGTCGCGCTGGATCAGCTACTCGCGCTCAGAGTCCGCCGGGTGGACACGTCACCGCTGCTGCGGGAGGCGTGGAGCATGCGGCACAACGTCACCATGGCCGACGCGCTGTACGTCGTCATCGCCCGGCGCCTCGACGTTGCGCTGGTCACCGGCGACCTGCGGTTGACCCAAGCGCCGGGGCTGGGCGTCGACGTGCTGACATCAGCGTCGCCACCGCCTCGATAACCGACCCCTGCCGCTCCGACCGTGCGCGAAGGGATTCAGCGGCGCTAACACTTGCAATGGCGTATAGCAGGCTCGCCCGCTCGCTGCCCGCCGCATCGGCGTGTCGAACACCGATTATCTCGATAGCCGGGCCAGGATGCTCAACATGGAACTCGAGGCACAGAGCGCGGAGCGAGCAACCGCCTACCTGTTTCGCATGTCAGCCGACGACAAGGCAAGGCTGAAGGCGGAAGCTGCCGCCGCCGACATGACGGTTCAGCAGCTCTTCGAGCTCAAACTCCTCGGCGCTCCCAAGCCCCGAGTCCGGATGGGCCGGCCACCGAAGCGGGACCAAGAAGAGGAGCTGCCGATCGCCGGCTAGCCGCGTTTCACAAGTGCCGTAGCTGAGAGGCCTTCTGGGCCCTGCTACGCACCGGCAGAACCCTTCGGTGCCAGGGCAACAACCCTGAGAATGCCGAAGGCCGCCCCCATTTCTTTGGCGAGAAGCAGGGCGGCCGGTGGCGCAAACAAGAACCTGGTGCCGAGGGTACCTGATCCCTCTCTCGCCGCAAGCATCCACGCGTGTCGCGTGTGTCTTCGGTGTGCCCCTGACAGTGGCCTGGCGGCCCTCGGGACCTCCCCCTTCCTGGAGGACCCGTGCTCTCCCCGCCTTTGCCGGCGTCATCCGCCGGTGCCTGTACCTCAGCCCCGTCGCCGCTGTCCCCGGCCGCCGGCAGGCTGGCTGGCCGGCTGGCCGCCGCGCTGGGCCGGCGTACGCCGATCGGTCTGGCTCCCCCACCCGGGGCCTGCTCGGCCCGGCCGGCCTGGTGGTCGAGGGCGGACTGGACCGGGGTGGAAGTGTGGTGTGTCGTCGCCGCCGGCATCGACGTGTGTAAGACGGTGCACGCCGACCCGCACACCGTCGTCCGGGTAGCCCGGGCCATGGCCAGCTACGCCGACTACACCACCGGCCGGGACTGCCGGCCCACCAACACCCGCCTCGCCGACGACTTGGCCATGTCCGTCCGGCAGATCCAACGGGCCCGCGACGCCCTCAAACGCCTCCACCTGGTCGTGGAGCTGGTCCGGGGCCGCTCCGTGCTCACCCGCGCGGAACGCCTGGCAGCGTGGCGCAGAGGGTCAGCTCACCGGCGGCTGGCCGCCGAATTCGCCCTGCTGTCGGTCCGCCGCCGTCCACAGCCCGCCGGCCTGGCTGTGGACCATGTCACCCCACCCGGCGTAAGCCCGGGTAGATCCCCTACCTCACCTGAGAGTAAGTTCTTCACCCGAAAAGACCGAACGAGGACCGGCGCTCCGCACCGGGCCCCTACCCGAAAAGGCCAAACCCGCCGGGCGAACCGGACATATCCGGCAGACCCACGGGTCCGCCGGCTGATCACCGGGCTGCAACAGCGGATCTACTGGCTCCGCAAGGTCTCCCCCCGCCGGCTCACCGCCCTCCACCGCTTCGCCGTCGCCGGCTGGACCGTCCGCGACATCCAAACCGCCGCCGACGAAACTCTCCGCGCCCGAAACTGGACCATCCCCCGGCAGATCGAGCACCCCGCCGCCTACCTCGCCACCCTCCTCCGCGACCTCGACCCCGCAGACCGGCCCGGCGCCACCGAAGACGCCATGAACGCCCAACACAAGCTCATCCGCCAATGGACCTGGCAAACCACCCTCGGCCCCACCCAATGCCCTCACGGCCAACCCGGCGGCAACATCCCCCACCCCATCCACCACCACGTTGCCTGCCCCCGATGCCGCAGCGGGCGCTAGAGAGCTCGCTTCCAGTTGCCAGGCTGACATCAGAGACACCAGAGGTACCCCAGTCGCCTAGGACGTCTGCAAGTATCTGAGGCACCGAAGACGTCTTGGGTATCTCGAGTCCAGGCTCGTCAGCCGCGACACCCCGTGCGACCCTGATATCCCTCAGTTACCCCAGTTTGCCCAGTAGCGTCGGGCAACTCAGGTAACTGACAGACGGAGCTTGGCGTGCGAGTAACTGCGGTGATGAATTCCAAGGGGGGCACAGCCAAGACAACGACAGCAGTAACGCTGGCTGCGCTCGCGGCCCAGGAGGGGCGTAGATGCTTGATCGTCGACATGGACAAGCAGGCATCGGCCACCAAGCAATTGGGCGGGTCGCCCGACAACGACGACCTGATTCCGGGGCTGCTGGGGGAGAGGGCGTTGGCCTCTCTGATCCAGCCGACTTCTGTCGATGATCTTGACCTCGTCCCCGGTTCGGTGGCCCTTGCCAACCCAGCTCGGCTTGTCGAGCAGATCGGTCACCACACGCTGCTTCGATCCGCCCTCGAGGACGTGGAGGGCTACGACTGGGTGCTCATCGATACGCCGGGCGACCTGGCAGCGCTGACCATCATGTCGCTCACCGCAGCGACCGACGTTCTGGTACCCATCAGCCTCGGCACATCTGAACTCGACGAAGTGCCCTTGATTCAGGCTGCTATCAGCACGACGAGAAAGCGGTTGAACCCTCACCTGAAGCTCGCCGGCGTTGTCGTAACTAAGGTGCCTGTGTACGGCCGAAACCCCGCTGGGCTTCTGAGCCCGTTCCTGGTCCAACTGCAGAAAGACTTTCCCGGCAAGGTGCTCGACACTTACGTGCGTCAGAGCGTCTCTGCCATGGAGGCGCACGGCTGGCGCCGTCCGCTCACGGTGCACGACCCTGGCGGCAGGATCGTCGCCGATTACCGAGCTGTCTTGCACGCCCTCGACGGCGCTCAGGCGGTGGCCCATGCCGGCTAAACGGGCTGCCATGCCGGAGGGGTACGGCAGCGATCGGCCACTGCAAGCGGTGATGGACGACATTGCGGACGACGGCCCCCGTGTACCAGTAACCGTAGGTAACTCGGTCACCCCGGACACCTCGCCAACAAAGGCGAACCCACGCCAGCATGTGAAGTTAGCCGCTCCGCTGGCTGACGAGCTTCGAGATGCGGTCTGGTTCCTGTCCGAGCATGGGCGCCCGAGAGTTCAACTGGGGGAGTTGCTCGACGAGGCCGTGGCGGCATGGCTGAACGAGGTCAAGGGAGCGCACAACGGGGGAGAAGCGTTCCCGCACCGGGGACGCCTCCGCTGAGTTGCTGGGGTTGCGATCCGAAGTACCCTTTGGATCATGAGCACCGCCGACAACTTCGAGGTCATCGTGGGAGCTGACGGCGGTATCGACCCTGATGAGCTGGCCCGTCACGGGGTCAGGCCCGGGGAACACCTTCGGATTGCCCACAGTGGATCTAAGCGTGGCCCGTTTCGACGCATCAAAGGAAGCCTGGCCGAGACCCGTTCGACTTTGTCCTGGGAAGACTTTGAAGCCGGCAGCGCCTTGGCGGTTGCCGAGTCTGAATCGGGTCCAACCTTCTTGCTTGGGTGAGCGTCCTCGCCGACACTCATGCGCTCCACTGGTTCTTAACCGAGCCCGGGCGTCTGAGCAGGGCGGCCCTAGACCGCCTGCAGGAGGCTGAGTTCGATGAGGCATCGGGCATCGCTGTTTCGGTAGCGTCCCGCATCGACCTGCATTACCTGGTAGCCAGCGGCCGGCTCGACGTTGAGGTAGCGGCACAGGTGTGGGCCGTGACCACATATCCCGACGTGAACGTCAGCGCCATTCCGGTGAGCGAGGCGATCGCAGACCTCTTCGGCGACTCGGCCCTGACGACCTTGCGAGATCCGTGGGACCGCCTGATCGTGGCGACGGCCATGCGCCTCGCCGTGCCTGTCGTCACCAGAGACTCAGTGATCACCGAACTTGGGGTTGCCGGCGTAGTGGAAGTGATCTGGTAGACCCGCCACGCATCATTCCGCCGCCTGTAGCCACCAACGCTCCCGAAATCTTGGTGACGCCGACTGTCCCGGGCCTAAGAATTGTGCGGTCCGCCGAGAGGAAGGGCCCATGTGTCTGGCTCGAGAGCTCCGATGACTACGGAACTCGTGTGGGCAAACGTGATGCGCCCTCGGGTCCCGCTGGTGTACCTGGATCTGAACACGATCATCTACATCGCGCGTGCGCTGCGCGGTCACACCACCGTTCCCGCCGGGTACAAGGAGCTCCACGACGCGGCTCTTCGCGCCAAGGCAGAGAAACGGGCGATGTTCCCGCTCGGTGAGGCGCACCTGTGGGAAATCGCGAAGATCACCGACCCAAGACAACGAGGCCACGTGGCCGACATCCTGGAAGTTCTGTCCGACTACCAATACTTGTTAGGCCGCATCACCATTGCGGAGATGGAGTTCGAAGCTGGGATGGCGAAGATCATGGGTGAAGCCGTCACCTCGGGGAGCCTGCCGCTGCTTCGGCCGACGATGGGCCAGGTGTTCGGGCAGGTCGGTGGCATGAAGATCGTCGACGCCGATGGCAAAGAGCGCTCCGATGCCGCGCGTGGCCGGATGAGCGATGCAGAGGTCGATGCGCTGAACGCGATGCTGAACTACGAGTTCGAGCGCCGAATCCTGCGCGGCCCTTCTGATGAGGACCTGGTGGAACTCACCGCCGATCCTGACTACAGGCCAGAAGTGGCGATCGCCAGTCATCAGAGCCGTGTCGGATGGGAGCTTGACACAGAGCGTGTTCTCAACCTGGACCCGAAGTGGCGCCGCGGCCGGCTACGAGATGTGATCGCGGCACGCGAGATCGTTCACGAGTGGAGCGAGCTCTTCGCCCGGCTAAGGGCCGAGCGCCTGAAGTCAGGCTTGCCGGAGTTCGATCCGTCCGACGATCAGATGCGCAGTTATTTCGGGTCGATGCCACATACGCAGGCCGCCATCAGCATGAAGACCCAGTACCACAAGAATCCACGGCACAACTGGACGCCGAACGACATCAGCGACATCGACGCCATCTCGGTCGCGTACGCCTATTGCGAGGCTGTCTTCCCGGACAAGGCGGTGCGCGCTGCGCTCTTGAACTCAAAGGAACTGCGGGGCATGGGCACGTTCGTGGCTCGGCGACCGCAAGAGCTCGCCGATTGGCTGGACGCCCTTCCGATTGCGAACACGCCCGACTTGCTTGTCCCTCACCCGTTGAACCGAATGCCATACCTCAAAGACAACAGGCCACTTCAAGACCCCTCGGCGAGGAACGACGCCACGGCGTAGGTGGCGTGACGATCAAGACTGTGACGGGTGCGGTCGTAGCGGCGGGTGGTGCGGGGGTCGGCGTGGCCCATTGCGTCTTGAACGTCCCGAAGAGCCACGCCGGCGTCGAGCGCTGCAGTAGCGAAGCTGTGACGGAGGCTGTGGGGGCTGATGCTGGCGGCAGCGGGGATCTCGGCTCGGTGGGCGAGGCGGCGCACGATTCGATAGGCAGACGTGCGATCGAGGCGCCGGCCGGTGGTGGTGATGAACAGCGGCCCGGTGCTGCGCTCGCCGATGTATGCCTCAACGGCCCGCACAGCGGCCGGGGTCAGAGGGGCCTTGGCCCGCTTGCCGCCCTTGCGGTCGAGCCGCAAGATCCGGTGCCCCTGGTCGTAGTCGAGGTCTTCGACGTCTCGGGAGAGAGCTTCGGTGATGCGCAACCCGTTGAGGGTGAGCAGGTGCATGAGGGCCTCGGAGCGGGGCCCGTCCTGACGGCTGGCCAGCACCAGGCGGCGCATCTCGTCTCGGGTCAGCCCGGTGGTTTGTGACTCGTCGTCCACGGCGGGGCGCTCGACGGCGAAGAACGGTGATTCGGCGACGGCTCGCTGGCGGACGGCGTAGCGGTAGAACCCGGCCACCGCCGAGACCCGTCGGCTGATGCTGGCGGGGGAGAGGCGCCGGTGCGTCCGGGGGTCGCCGAGCTCGTCGAGGACCCGGATGTAGGTGTCGGCGTGGTGGATGCCGGCGGTGAGCGGGTCGATCCGGGCCTGGTCGCAGAAGGTGAGCCAGCTGGCGAGGTCGCCTTGGTAGGCCTGCCGGGTGGCCGGCCGGAAGCGCATCAGGTAGCCGGCGGTCAGGTCGTCGAGGGCGCTGAGCCGCTGGGGGAGGGCCGGCGGCTGGTGAACCACTTCGGCGCCGTAGGGCGGGTGGATCACTTCGACCTCGGTCATCGCACCACCTCGGCGGCGTCGATCCATCGGGCCAGGATGCTGAAGGCAGCGAGCCGTTCGAGGGCCTCATCTTCGGGGATCTCGTTCTCCACCTGGTGACTGCCGGGGTTACGCAGCGCGCCGTAACAGCCGTGGGCGAAGCTCCCGGCCCCGGCGTGCAGGCTTTTGAACGTCTTGCTGCCGTCGTCGGTGCTCAGTCGTAGGCGGGCGTCACCGGGCTTGGCCGGGTTAGGGCTGAACGCTGCCTGCAGCAGCTCGGTCTCGCCGATGTCTCGCCGGCCGAGTTTGTTCTGTGCCTCGGCGTTCACCTTGCGAGACGCGGCCAGGACCGCCTCGCCGTAGTGACCGCTCTGCCAGAGCGATCGGGCGCCGTCCCACACCCAGGGGTGTAGGTGGGAGGCGTCGAGCTGGGGTGTGTCCTCGCCGAGGCGCTGCTTGAGCTCCTCCTGCCGCTCGAGTTGGGCCAGCGCTCGAAGGGACGCTTCCCGATGCTGAATCCAGCGGTGGGTCTTACTGGCCGCTGGCTGTGACCGCCAGTCGGGTAGAACACGATCGAGGATCTGCTCGACGACCTGGGCCGCCGGCACGATCACGGAGTTCGGCTCACGGGCCACCAAGCGTTCACCGAAGTCGGTGATGCCGGGCCGCGGGGGCGCCCGGTGCAGTTCCGTCATCTGGATGAAGCGGCGCAGCTCGCTGGCGGCCCACTCGGTGTCGATCACGGCAACAACATAAGGCCTTTTCTGTTGTTCCTTACGCGGCGAGCGGGTGCTCAGGAAAGATCTTGGTGACGTGGGCTCAAGGTTGGAGATCAACAACCCGATGCAACTCCGAACGACTACACGGTCAGCAGTCTGGATCAGAAGCGCAGCGGCAGACCCTCGACCGGTTACTGCAGGAGTTCGCGCAGACGGGTGGCGAAGCCGTGCAGCGCCGCGCGGGTGACTCGGTCGGCCGCCGCCGCGGAAGTGTCGTCGGGGCGATGGTCGGCGCCGGTCCTGTACCGCTCGCGATAACTCCACACCGGACTGCTGCTGTACCCGCCGGCCGACACCTCGACGAGCACGACCACCTCGACCTCCCAGCCATCGGCTGTCCAGTGGGTGTCGGTCGCGAGAGGTACAGGGAAAGGGGACCGGCGAAACTGCCTTCATGATCCCCCTGGGATGAGCACTGGCCCGACCTTCGCCGCGGCGACGTTCCGTGCGGCCGGCTAAGCCCTCTGGGGGTCCTGAAGGGCATTGAGAACGCGCGCACGAAGGCGTCTCGCCGGCAGGTCAGCGGCACGCTGGGCCGGCCTGGTCCGGCAATGGTGGCCTGCTCCGCGCGGCAACTGGCGGAATGCGCCGTGCCCGACCCAGTTCACGATGCGATGCGGGGAGGGCAGGGGTCGACGAGACAGCGTTCCTTGTTGTGGTTCATCACGGGCGCGCCAGCAGATTGCTGGCTGCATCGCGCGGACTAAAAGGCGTTGACCGGCTCAAGTCTTCGACGTCGACCGTCTAGTGCCAGGCCCAAAGAGAGCTACTAACCGCGCCGACTGAACCCAGCATTTAGCTCAGCGTTAAACCTATGGACCTCGATCGACCGTTATACGAGCGCAGTGATGATGCGGCGCAGGGCTGGCTCGTATCCCTCGCTGCTATAAAGTGACTCCGGTACCAAGTGGCGGGTTGAACTTAGGGCGCGTATGTGATCATCGCGAACCGGAAGTACAACCAGCTCTAGATCGAACGACCGGGCGCTTCGTCCCATACTCTGCTCTACCTCCGCAACCAGCAGCCCTTCCTGCAGGCGTTCTCGGTGGGTCTCCGCGTCTAAGCCGACGCGCAACCGTTCGGCGTTCCATTGGCACGCATCCCGCCAGCGATTCTCTGCTGCGCGTTGCAGCGGTGCCCATTGAACCAACCCTCCGAAATGAGGAGGATCGAATGGGCCTCGTTCGGGGGGCCTAAGTGGAGGTGCCGGATTTGGCAAAGTCGGGGCCGTAGCCAGCGCCTCCCACCACACGCGCCACCCGGCGGCCATCTCGGCAGAGTCAGCCTGATCTGTGCTGCGGGCGGGAACCGGATCTAGATCTATAGGGCCGGGCACGATACCTGCAGTTGGCACATGTATTTGCTCGACAGCACGAAACCATAGGGCGATCTCAAACGCCTGAGACCAACGATCAATGCTAATCTTCCACGCTTGCGAGCCGTCGAATTGCCTCAAACTAAGATCAACTCCTAGGCCCAAGCATAGCGGGCGCTGGTTCGGCGTATGCCTGCCGCCACTGACTGCACGATCATCCCGGTGCCGTACGCCAGACGGAAGCACCCAGGGATCAGCCTGACGCGCTCGATCAAGCGGTTGGCCTACTTCCCCGGCTGGTACACGGCGGCGACCAGCCAGGTGTCGTCCCGTTGGAAGGCCCTGGCGTCGAACCGGCCGGCTGCAGCCTCGTCGAGGCGGGCGGGTTTGGATCGTTGGAATGAGCGGGCGAGGCGGCGGGCGGATGCTTCGGTCAGCTTGGCTCGCGGGTTAAGGGCCATCCACTGGTCGGGGTGGCCGATCAACTGCCGCCGGGCCTGGTCTGCGCCTGACTCGTCCGCTGGCGGCAGTGCCGGCGGTGGCCCGTCGAGCTGTTCGAGGATCGGCCGGCCTGTTGCCAGTTCAGGCACTCGATCACGTCTCGCACCCTGACCGGTCTTCCTACCCTGCTTACCAGGTGCAGTCTTTGCCTGCCTGACCATCATCAGTCCGCCTCACTCCGAAGCACGCCACGGTAGCCCCACGATCAGCCACTGGTCTCGTCCTCTGCTGGCTACTACTAAGTCTTTTAATGCCAGCTGAACTATCAGACTAAGATTATGATCAGCACGTATGCTACCAATGGTAGACGGGGCTGTGACCCCGAGCGGGTGGCCGGCGACGACACGGTGAGTTGGGGGACGGCGTGCGGGGTGGGGTGAAGATCTATCGGGGGTCGGCCCGGGCCGCGCGGGATTATGTGGAGGCGGATCGGTCGCGGGCTGATGACTATTACTTGGCGGAGGGGACGGGGGTGGCCCGCCGGTACTCCGCGACCGGGTCGGGGGTGGTGGCGCGGCTGGCCGATCTGGACGGTGATGCCTATCAGGGGTGGGTGGCGGGGGTGGACCCCGACACCGGCGTGGCGCGTGGTCGGGTGCGGACCGATGAGCGGGCGGTCCGGTTCGCTGAGGTGGTGGTGAACGGGCCGAAGTCGTGGAGTATCGCCGCGGAGCTGCACCCCGATATTGCCGCGGCGTATGAGGCGGCGCAGGACCGGGCGGCGGAGCAGATCGTGGCCTGGCTGGGCCAGCACGCCACGACCCGGGTCGGCCCGCGCGGCGGGCAGGTCGCGACGGCGGTGGAGCGGCTGGAGGCGGTGTCGGTGCGGCATTACACCAGCCGGGCCGGGGACCCGCACCACCATCTCCACGTCCAGATCAACGCCCGGGTGCAGGCGGCCGGGAAGTGGCGCGGGCTGGACACCGTCGGAGTGCGGGACTCCATCGCCGCTGCCCATGGGATCGGCCACGCCGCCGTCATGGCCGACCAGGGGTTCCGGGGGGCGCTGGCCGGCCACGGGTTCACCCTGGCCCCCGACACCGGTGAGGTGGTGCAGCTGGCCGGCTACGTGGCGGCGTTCAGCAAACGGGCCGGGCAGGTCGCCGCCCAGGTCGCCGGCTACGAAGCCGAATGGCGGGCCGCCCATCCCGACGAGGTGCCGGGGCCGAGGCTGTGGCGGTCGTGGGACGCCCGCGCGTGGGCCACCGACCGGCCGGGGAAGGCGAAGGTGGAGACCGCCGGGCGGGCCTATGGCCGGTGGCTGGCCGAGCTCCACACCCTGGGCTACACGGCCCCGGCCCGGCCGGTCCGCCTCGAACCGGTGCCGGTCGGCGCGGTGGACCGGGACGCCGCCGCCGTCGAGGTGCTGACCAGGTTGGGGGCGGCCCGGTCGGGATGGAATCAGGCGGACCTGCGCGGTGAGGTCGAGCAGCTGATCGCCCGGACCGGGCTGGTCGCCGACCCGGCCGTGCGGACCGGGCTAGCTGAGGATGTGACCGCCCGGGTCGCCGCCGGCTGCGTGCTCCTGCTGGACCGGGAGGTCCCCGAACATGTGCGGGGGTGGACTTCGCCGGCGGTGATCGCCGCCGAAGCGGACCTGTCCGGCCGGCTGGCCGTCCGCGGCGCGATGGCCGGCCGGGACGCGTCCGCGGAGCGGGTGGCCGCCGCGGCGGCGGCGGCCGGCGCGGGGTTGGACCCGGCGCAGGAGCAGGCGGTGGGCGCGCTGGCCGGGGACCATCCGCTGGTGCTGGTCACCGGGGCGGCGGGGGCGGGGAAGACCACCACCCTGGCCGCCACCCGGACCGCGCTCGAGCAAGAGGGGCATCAGCTTGTGGTGGTCACCCCGACGTTGAAGGCGGCCCGCACGGCCCGGGCGGAGACCGGGGCGCGGGCCGGGTCGGCGGCGTGGCTGGCCCACCAGCACGGCTGGCGGTGGGACCCGGCCGGCGCCTGGTCCCGGCTGCAGCCCGGGCAGGTCGACCCGGCCGGCGGCCGCGAATACACCGGGCCCGGCCCGGCTGCGGTGTTGAAGGCGGGGGACCTGCTGGTGGTCGACGAGGCGGGGATGGCCGATCAGGACACCGCCCGGGCGCTCCTCACCATCGCCGACGAGCGCGGGGTGCGGGTGGGCCTGGTCGGGGACCCCCATCAGCTGGCCGCGGTCGGCCGCGGCGGGGTCCTGGACCTGGCGCAGCGGTGGGCGGAGCGGACGGTCACCCTCGATGTGATCCACCGGTTCACCCGCACCGCCGAAATTGCCCCCGGCATTCCCGGCACCGTCCCGGATGTCGACTACGCCGACCTGTCGTTGCGGATGCGGGCCGGGGAGGATCCGGGTGGGGTGTTCGACCGGCTCGCCGAACGGGGGCAGGTCGCCCTGTACCCGGACGAGGCGACCCGGCTGGCCGCTGTGGCCGAGGCGGCCGCCCGGGCCCGGGCCGGCGGGGAGCCGACCACGGTGGCGGTGGTCACCCGGGAGCAGGCCGGCGAGCTGAACGCCGCGATCCGCGACCGGCTCGTCGCCGCCGGCCTGGTCGACGACACCCTCACCGCCACCGCCGCCGGCGGGCAGCAGGTGGGTGTCGGGGACCTGGTGGCGACCCGGCGTAACGACCGGGGCGCTGATGTCGCCAACCGCGACACCTGGACGGTCACCGCCGTCGACGCCGACGGGGGGCTGAGCGTGGCCGGGCCGGCCGGGCCGCGCACCCTCACCGCGGCGTATGTGGCCGGGCATGTGGAGCTGGCCTACGCCAGCACCGTGCACGGGGTGCAAGGCGACACCGCCCACGCCGGGCATCTGCTGCTCGACGAGCACACCGGGGCGGCCGGCGCCTACGTGGGGATGACCCGCGGCCGGACCGCGAACACCGCACATCTGATCGCCGACACCCTCCCCGACGCCCGGGCGCAGTGGATCGACACCGCCGGCCGTGGGCGGGCCGACCTCGGCCTTGACGCCGCCCGGCAGGCCGCTCAACGGGCGGCCGCCCCCTACACCCCCACCCCCGCCCCGACCGCCCACGCTGATGACGATGTCCGGCTCGCCGGTCTGCTCGACGGGCTGCGGGCCGCCTGGACGAAACAGGCCCAGGCGCAGGGCCTGCTGGAGCGGCTGCGCCCCCGGCTCGCCCACGCCACCACCGACACCACCCGCCGCCAGCACACCGAACTGGCCCTGGCCCCGCTGCGCCAACACGCCGAGGCCAGCCGGGCGGCCGCCGAGACGGCCGGGCGGGCCGCCGAGGAAAGCCAGCACGTGCTGACCGGCCGGGCCGCCCAGATCGCCGCAGTGCTGCACGCCGACTGGACTGCCGACCGGCCGGCCGCGGCCGAGGCCGCCCGGATCGTGCAGGCAGACCCGGGCCGGCTGGGCCGGCTGCTCCACCGCCGCGACATCGTCGAGGCGAAGGCCCGGCTGGCGCAGTGGGCCAGCAAATGGCAGCCCATCCACCCCGACCTGCCCCCCAGCGGCGACCTAGCCGCGGTCGCCGCCTACGCCGCCCCCCCACGCCCCGGGCGGACCGCCCAGGTGATCACCGCTTATGCCGATCGGCAGGCCGCCGCCGGGCTCCCCGAGCACGCCGCCCGGGCCCGCACCGCCCGACAGGCCGAACAGGCCGCGAAGGAAGCCGAGACCGCCTACAGCCAGGCCGCCGGCCGGGCCGGCCGGCGGCAGACCATGCGCGATGCCGCCGCCGGGCACCGCGACCTCGCCGCCGATCTACCCGCCCTCACCGCACAGACCGCTGGCGCCCAGGCACGGCTCACCGCGGCCACCCGGCGGGTCGCCGAGCTCACCGCCGACCCGGCCCTGACCACCCGACCCGACGCCGCCGTCATCCTCACCGGCGCCCACACCAGCTGGGCCCACCACCGGTCCGCCCAACAGGCTGCCCAGGCGGCCCGGCAAGCCGACCAGGCCACCCAACCCCGACGGCCCGACCCTCCCAGCCCCACCTATCCCGCCCCGTACCTGCACCGGGGTGGCCCCAGCCTCGGCCGCTGACCGCCGACGTGGCAGGTGTGCGGTGCTGATCGAGATCCAGCCTGTCCTGCCCGTCCTGCCTGTGCTCGCGGCGGCGCCGGCCTGGCAGCGGTACGTGCCCGGCGGCCGCGAAGCGCCCGTGAGGGCGAAACCGTCGGCGAGACTGCATCTGGCGGCAGGTTCCCCGTACGCTGATCGTCATGGCTGCTGCCGACCTCGATCACCCGCCTGAGGGTGTGGTGATCCTGCCCGAGCGGGCCGCCGACGACAGTCACCTTGATCCTCGAGCGTGGGTGCAGGCGGTCCGTCGCCCGACCCCGCGTCAGCTGCGGCAGCGGGTCGCCGAGCACTTGTCTCAGGCCCGCGAGCTCGGCGAGGTCTGAGCTGCCGGTTGTTGTTCTCGACGCTTCGGCCGGCGTGGAGATCGTGCTGTGGACCGCCGAGGGCAGCCTCCTGGCAGGCCACGTCGCCGACGTCGACGAGATCGCCGTTCCCGACCACTTCCACCTGGAATGCGCGGCGGCGCTGCGGCGGATGGAACTGCGCGGGGAGTTGACGCCCGCCGACGCGCAGGTCGCGCTGGATCAGCTACTCGCGCTCAGAGTCCGCCGGGTGGACACGTCACCGCTGCTGCGGGAGGCGTGGAGCATGCGGCACAACGTCACCATGGCCGACGCGCTGTACGTCGTCATCGCCCGGCGCCTCGACGTTGCGCTGGTCACCGGCGACCTGCGGTTGACCCAAGCGCCGGGGCTGGGCGTCGACGTGCTGACATCAGCGTCGCCACCGCCTCGATAACCGACCCCTGCCGCTCCGACCGTGCGCGAAGGGATTCAGCGGCGCTAACACTTGCAATGGCGTATAGCAGGCTCGCCCGCTCGCTGCCCGCCGCATCGGCGTGTCGAACACCGATTATCTCGATAGCCGGGCCAGGATGCTCAACATGGAACTCGAGGCACAGAGCGCGGAGCGAGCAACCGCCTACCTGTTTCGCATGTCAGCCGACGACAAGGCAAGGCTGAAGGCTGAAGCTGCCGCCGCCGACATGACGGTTCAGCAGCTCTTCGAGCTCAAACTCCTCGGCGCTCCCAAGCCCCGGGTCCGGATGGGTCGGCCACCTAAGCGTGACCAAGAAGAGGAGCTGCCGATCGCCGGCTAGCCGCGTTTCACAAGTGCCGTAGCTGAGAGGCCTTCTGGGCCCTGCTACGCACCGGCAGAAACCTTCGGCGCCAGGGCAACAGCCCTGAGAATGCCGAAGGCCGCCCCAGTCTTTGGCGAGGCAGGGCGGCCGGTGGCGCAAACAGA
>JAABUK010007152.1_pt1 | contig 16235 bp, 20 predicted proteins | sample 5559141 | NCBI WGS metagenome assembly JAABUK01 (sample SAMN10711869, study PRJNA513367) | rock metagenome | isolation source: Antarctica rocks | place: Antarctica: Victoria Land, Pudding Butte nord | collected 2016-01-03
GCAATCGCCTACTGGTACGCACTCCGTGCACTCTGTACATGCATGTATCTGTTGATCAGTATCTGCAAATTGTCCTTGCAACACAATGGCCTTCATGGCGAGTCTACAACTTTCCGGCTTGGGAAGACACCAAGCTGCTAACGTCCGACCCTTCAGCAGCTCACAACAGCCCGTGCGAAGGACATGCGTGAAGCATGCTTGCACTTGCTCCGCAAGCGAGGCGCCGAGAGCATTGGACAGACGCGAAACACTGCTATCTCTTGCCGCAGTTGCCACGGCTTTGAATGTGAACCAGGCGGAAGCTGAGGGTGGTGAGCTTTTATCGTGCATGAGCCCTGGCATGCACCACTCTCTCACTGCAACTATTGTGAAATTACACAGAGACGAAAACACTGTTTGGAAAGGCGTCTCCACCCACTAGTTATGGGGGTTATGGGGGGAACGCCAAGGAAGGTGCAAAGTAAGTGCCCTTCTGCTTGTGTTCTGCTTCTTGCTCAGCTGTTTGTGAGTCTCATGACAAGTGTGAGTCCTTGGCCCAGCCATGCCTTCTGAATCTGCAGCCAGCCCTGCAATGTATGATGCCAACCACTGCTCAAAAGATGTCAATGCATACAGGTACACTTTTGAATATCCTGCCAGTTGGAAGAATGATGTCGTCAACAAGGTTTGTATGCCTCTGGTATGCAAGCAAGCAGCCACTTTACTGCCACCACTGCATCATGTGTTGACGAATCTCCTTGTGCATTTACAGACAGAAAAGGGCATGCAAGGCATAGATTCAAGGGTGATAAATCCAAAGATTGGCAAAAGTAAGCAGCTGTTATGTTGCTATGTCAAAAGCTGTTCATGATCAATCTGCCTGAAGGCTTCAGAAAACTAATACTGTGCTAACGGGTGAATGCACACATTTGACATCATTTGCGTCGCATGCAGCGCAAGGCGCGTTTGTTGTGACATTTGGCCGAGCTGGAGAGGACAAGAAATTCAACAAACTTGGAGATGTGGAAGCCACCCTGCAAGGCTTTGCAGGAGCTGACTACGATCTTCAGGTGCTGTTCCTGCAATGTCTACTGCATCAGCTTTCCTTAGGATACATTGACAAATGCATCATAAATGCAAAGCACGCCTAAAATAGGTGCGTACCACAACAGTTTGGGTTATTGCATCCAGCAGGTCACAGCTGCAAAAACAAGGTAGTACAGTATGTTAGGCTGCGTTATGCACTGAGGTGCATCAAACTGCATCCTGAAGGCTATATCACTAGTCATGGTGTGTACTGTATCTGACACAGTATCTCTATGATCCATGCATTTCAATAAGCTCTGCAAATCAGTGCATTTTTGAGAGAGTGTGTTTGAGTCCATAGCCTTCTTCATCTTCGGCTTCTGTTGCTGTTCAGGATGCTCTGGTGGGTGCAACTGACAAGAAAAACAGCCAGCATGAGAAAGACGGCGAGCTGTTTTATGACTATGAAGTCACTGGAGCGGTGAGTATGCATGATGCAAAGCATTTACCATTGCTTGTGCTGAGGCCTGCTTCTTGCTGGCCTTAGTGTCAGGTGCAGCCATATCCTGCAGCAGGCAAAGCAGCAGCTGAGTCACTGATGCTGGTGGTGACGCAGGATCTGCACTATCTGGCGTCAATCACGCTCAAGAGTGGCAAAGTGTTTGCTCTTTTTGTCAAGTCGCCCACCAAGGTGAGCTGATAGATCCTACAGCAATTCAGTGTACAGCAGGACAACAAAGGCGTACAGCCAAGTATGCTTACTGACACACTTTGTGATCTGCAGAATTATGCGGTAGATAGAGACAAGCTCAAGGCAATTGTAGACTCCTTCACAGTCTTGTAATCAGACATGCGAAATCAGGGTCTAGATCTTGCAAGACTATCAGGAGGATAGAGTGCAAATGCATGTCATCAAGATGCCAATGCCATGCCAGATCTGCTTCTGTGTTTGCCAAGTGGATAGGTCATTCTCAGACACAGCTGCTTGGTTGGGTCTGGAGCATGGTTGAGTGCCAACTGAAAATGCTGCACTGCAACTGAACATGCCAGAACGCCATAACATATACTCTTCCCTTGCAAGGGTGCAATACATCTGCTAAACATGGCCAAGCCTGCTGGGGCACGCTGTCTTACTGTGTTTGTACAGCGATATCGCTAGAATCGTGTGTTCTAGCTAAACCTGAAGCTGCATGCTGACTGGCACATGTAAACCAAAGATAAACATGCAATGCAGCACACAGCAAGGAGAAAGGAAAAGTGCTTGCTCCCTTGATAAAAACTGCTTGTTGTTTGACATAAACAAACACCAAAATGTGCAAGCAGAAGCAAAATACACAAGCTACAGACTAGCCAGCACAGCATGGGTGTGTCCCACAGCTTGCTGGTTGATCACGCAACATCTGACCAAGCTTGGAAGTGTACATCTACCTAAATCACATATGAAGATGGGGTGAGCTTGTTTAGAGCATACAGCAGGAGTAACACATAAGCTGAGACTTGTCGAATACATGGCCAGCAAACAGGCAAATAGCTGACCACGACACATACCCAAAGCAGCTGCAGACAAAAATCTTGTTCAGAACTGCTAATTACTACTCGAATGCCCACTGGTTTTCTCTCCTGACTTCTTCTTCTTCTTCAGGTGTGAAGTCATTCTTGATGTGGAAGTACGCTCTGATCTCTTCTGGTGTTTTGCCCTTGATGATATCAGCTACAGTCTGGCAGCACAGTTGTCTGCAGTACAACACATCTTGCATTACACCACAGTTGGTAGAGCAATAGAGTGTAAGCACAGACGAGCAGTCACACGAACTTAAGACAGCTCAGGTGACTCACAGCAAATCTTTGATATTGAGGTAGTTTGCAGCCAGGGTGACAAAGTACAGCACTGCTTGGTCAACGTTGATGAAATCTTTGTCCCACTGGTTGACAGTCTTGTCCAAAGCTCTTTTGGCGTGATCATCTGCTGCTTTGTCAAGCTGTTTTTGATGGTCACTGCGAGTAACCACAGAGATACAGTGTCATGCTAGGTGCCAGCCATCATACCTGAACGATGTCATTATACAGACAGCAAAGCACCTAACCTGTGCTTGTTACAGTACTCAAGAACCTTGCTCAGTGTTACACCATTGACGTTTGGCAAAGGGACAGCGAATTCGGCGCCGGTGTCTTCAATCATGTTCTTGACAGTAATGGACTGAAAAGCAACATCCTCATCAACCTGAAACTCCTGTCCATCTGAGCTCTGCAAAAACAAGATCCCGGTCGTGCAGCAGACCCAAGTGGACATAAGCAAGGTCCCGCCCAAACTGGCTCTGGACGTCTTGAAGTGCGTGGATCGAGTACCTTTAAGGTCACTTTTTCCGCCATTTTCAGAGCGAGCGAGGCGAAAGTGCGAAGAAGCAGGCTTGGTAAGGTGCACCCAGATCACCAGTCGTTTGCAGCAACGACTTCAACAGCTTGCTGCTCAAAAGTGTTAGCTTGTAGTTGCTGGTGATGCAGCGATTTGCCGGCAGCAAACAAGCGTATTAGACGCGTTCTGTCACGGTCGCTGCCTCAAAGTTGTCGAACTGCTTGGGAGTCCAGCTGGAGCTAACAGTTCAATCGAAACGAAAGAACTTCTGTTCCGTGAGGGAAAGGACTTGACGAGAACATCTGCCGGTACGAAGGCACGAAGATCATTCCCATTTCGTCTGACGCAGTGGTCAAGAGCAGTGTTGTATGTACCGCCAGAGTATCGACTACTGCTAAATTATTGCTGGCCGTACAGAGCAGGCTGCTTCGGGTGCGTCAGCTGCAGCGCTTAACCTGGGACCAGATACAGCAGACAGTCTTCAAGAAGACTTTGCAGATGGTGGCAAAGCCATGATTGATTGTCTGAGACCTCACAGCTGCAGTAAGACCTGAGAACAAGGAGCCTAAGCGGCTACAAACTCAGCTTCAGTGCGCCTTGGGCACAAAGTGCCGCCCAGCACATGGCGCTGGTGCCTCATGCCAGCAGCACCAATAAAGAAGAGAGCAGGGGTGCTATAGTTGCAGTCCGAGGAGCTCAGGAGCTAACACAAGAGGAGTATGAACAGCGCATTAAAGATGTAAGGCTTGCTTGGCCAGCTACGACCAGCTCGTAATGTCAGCAGCAACAACCTGTCAGAAACTTCAAACACATTTCAGGCTGAAGTGTTGGAGGAGAAGCTCAAGTACATCACAGAGAAAATCCCTACCCGCATCATGAATGTGGCAGGAAGCAATGCTGGAGCTGGCAGTGGTGAATTTCACATGTACCGGCAGGTGGGTATCCTGCCAGGCCAGGCTCGCTGCCTTTTACTGCCTCCCTTTTGTGTGTATCAACTGTGGTACCCAGCCGTAGTGCAATGCTGGTGCCAAAAGCTAGAGCGTGTATCAACTGGGATGCCTGCACATCTTGCAATTCTGGCATCGAAAGCTAGAGCATGTTCCTCTGTTTGTCTATCTGCAATCATGTCAATATGGGCATGATTCTGCACATGACAGCCTTCTCTGAAAGTACAATTCACCCAATCTGTGGCAGGCAAGGCGGCGTGAAGTTATGCGACAGCAGAGAATAGAAGAAGAAGCAGTTACGGATGCAGCAGAACGAGAATACCAGGTAACCTGGCAGAAGACAATGATGTTTGTTAGCAACTTGAATGTAGTGTGCCTCTGCTGGGTAAAGGACCTGCGGCAATGCTGCAGATGAGACCTGGATGTCGGTACCTGTGCTCACTGCAGGAAAAGAAAGACAAGCTGGCCAGGGAAGAGGAGGAGCGCACTGCAAAGCGACGTGCCAAGAGACAAAAGAAGAAGGTACACTCTCCCTTGCGTTCAAGCCCATATTCCATGTGTGTGAGACTGTAAAAACTGATGACAGGCGTAATTCTCTTTGACTTGCAGCACAAGACAGGGACAGCAGCTGCTAGCATGGGGCAGAGCTTAGCTGCAGCCAAGGCTGCAGAAAACTCTGGTGATGAAGGCCTTGATCAAGTTGATCTGGATTGAAATGGCATTCAGCTACACAACACTGATGGCTTCAAGGTGTACCACACAGTGATGGGCTTTGCTTGTAAAACCTGCAGCTTGTTCACAAAACAAGCACATTGTGCAAGGTAAACCATTTGTGAGGATCCAGCTTCAGCCACATGTTGCCATGCTCACAGCAACTACAAGCACAATTACATCTGCAGAAATTTCTCCACGCCTGTTGAACTTCATAGACCTGGCAGTTGCTCTCATGCATTGCAGCTGAGAAACAGGCTATCTCTGGTATGACAGCTGCCAGCTGGTTTTGCAGAAGTTATACTTGTGACAGCCCAACCAAAAGGACGGTCTTTTGCAGAACGGCCATGGCATGCAGCAGATTTGTGCAGGCAGATGGGTAACATCGCCATTGCTCATGAGTGGTGTCAGGTTACGTATTCTGCCAGATGTTCATCAGACCGCCTGAATCTGCAGCGGGCTGCTTTAAATTTATTCTTCAGACACCATTTGTGCATTTCAATACACAGGCAGGTGTATGCACAGAAGGTGATGTTGTTATTAAACCAGTTTACATGCCCCTGATGCTTGCACCATGCGGCAATCACTCTAGAACCCAGTCTAAGATCTGCACAGGGTCAATGCTCAGTGACTGAAACGATTTGCACAGGAACAAATTGCAATCAGAGATCAGTCTGTGCAACATAGTGCTGCGGATCATGGAGTTGGCCACGTTTGACTTGTGAGGAGATGAAACGTTTCTTAGCAATTGTTGAGAATTCATGAGTCCGGACCTCCTTGCAATGTTTGACTTGAGCGTTCTTACCCTTGCTAATATTACTATTACTATTATGGCTTCTGGAATGTGACAATCGGCAGAGGCAGAAGTTCTCTGCCGGTGCCCTTGTCCCTGGCTCCGGCAGCTTACCATTTTGTTTACTGATGACTACCTCAGCAGCATCTTGTCACTAGCTATGGACAACTTGACCGTCAGAAATACCTCCAGCTTGTGCAAGACTGCGGACATTTATCTCCTGTGACTTAGCGCATATGAAGATTTACGTCGAACTTGACGGTGCTCCTGCTAAGCTTCTGTCAGTTTCTGATACTGTCACAGTCGGAGAGATACGCGATGCTCTGAAAGCCAGTGCGCTTGAGTGGTACTTCGACGATGGCACATATGTCAGAGCAGCAGATGCCAGGCAATTGAGCCATTTGGTGGCTGACGGCCTTGCCACATCTGGCCGTAGTTCCAGTGACGCAGTCAAGGTCCAGACCATCAAACAAGGTAGAACAGTCAGAATGCTACTTATGATAGTGATGATTCATGCACAAACATGTATCATGCATACACACAATGAGCTGAACACCACAACACAGCACTTGCCCTGGACGGTGCCCTGGGGCGTCTGACAGCACTGCTTTTTTCTTGGGTGCACATGATCAATATGTTGCAAGTATTCACCAGCAGATTGCCAGCAAAGGCTAGAAGAACTCTGTAATCCAGGAGCAGCTTGCAATAGCTTTGAGGAGATGGAGATTCATATGCTCACTATGCAAATGCTACATTCCCCATTGTCAAACTATATTCTAGATTACAGCAAGTATTGCTGCATGATAGCTTTCCTTAGATATGCTCAGCAACAGCACAAAACACACTTGGACGCCCTTCTGCTGAACGCAGGAACAGTCAACAAACTATCACAACTGCCATCAACACTGTTTATTGCAAAAGTTGTCTTCCCCTGGAATCTCAAGTTGCTCAATAAAGTTGATCACTGTCCCATGCAATTGCAGGATCTCAAAGCTGGCAAACTGGGTCAGTCCAGCCTAAGCAGGCAGCCTCAGATTTGCCACATGGAAGCAAAAGCAGGGCTCTGGCCAACACTACGGCTCTGCCATCAAGCTCTGACACTGCAACAAAGCAGCCACGACAGTCAAGTGCTACTCCGTCTGCTCCATCCTCTTCCAGAGCAGCAGCACAGGATCTCTCCGCAAGCAGACGCACAGTCACTCAAGGGCAGTCACAGCAGATTGCAGCAGCAGAATCTGGACACAGCAGCACTGCTGTTGGGAGTGCTGCATTGCCAGAGCCCAGCAAGGTGGTGCCCCTCAACAGGGCTGCCCTAGATCAGCCAAAGGCAGCCAAGACAGCTGCCAGCACGCACGTTGCAGACAGCGATCAAATGTCCCAACCATGTGTGAACAGTGCTAGCGCTGCTGCTGATGTGGCTGCTGGCACGGCTACAGTTGCAGGCAAGCTGGTTCAAGCTGGACACGGTTCGTCTCAGGTGCCACAGCGCCCAGTCCAGCCAGCAGTGCCAACCAACAGCAATGGCGGCATCAGCAAGCAACCTGCTGCTCTCAGCTCAACACAGCAGCAACAGCCTCAGGTCTCCAGGGCGGCCAAGCCATCACTTGCAGCAAATGTGGCAACAGCTAGCAATGGGCAGCTGTTGCAGCAGAGCTCTGCCCAGTCTAGTTCAAGGTCCCTTGCAGCGCAAGCAGGCCCCCTGCAGTCAGTAGCACCTGTTGGCGCCTCAGCCCAAGCATTGAACACCCATGGACCACTGGATCATGCATCAGTATGTCTGAATGGCCACCATGGTTTGCCCCAGCTTGTGCACGCCGTTAGTGCATCATCAGCCGCTCTAGCTTTAAGCTTGCACTCAAGCCATGCAGCGCCACTGCCGCAGACTAAGAGGCCAGATGCTGGCTCCAACTCAGTAGCAGCAGCCAAGCCATCAAAGCTGACGACTGCCACTAGCATTGATTGGCCCACAGCTGCTGTTGCTGCAGCTGCTGCACTAGAGGGCAAGCAAGCCTTTGCTGCAGCTAGCCCAGTGGTGGCTCTTGGCCCAAGTCAGCCCCCCTTGGCTGCAGCTGCTGCCACAGGAGTGCAGTCAAACAAGGAGGCTATTTGCAAAGGATGTGGCAAAGCAGTGGTCTCTGGGCGAACGCTCACCGCGCTTGGTAGCTGCTGGCATAAGGACTGTTGGATATGTGCAGCTTGCTCAGTCGTCTTGGAGGGTTCGTTCATCATAGGCCCAGAGAACAACCAGCCGTACCACCCTGCTTGCTACAAGGAGGAGTTTGGCGAGCGGTGCATAGTCTGCAACAAGGTGGACACTGACATCAGTGTGGAGGGCAAGCCTATGCACCGGCAGTGCTTCAGATGCACAGCATGCAGCAGTGTTATAGATAGCAGCTATCGCACAGAGGCAGGGAAGCAGACGCACTATCACCCGCACTGCTACAAGGAGAAGTTTGCCCCTAGGTGTGTTGTCTGCAACAAGGTGGAGACTGACATCAGCGTCAAGGGCAGGCCTATGCATGAGAAGTGCTTCAAGTGCTCGTCTTGCAACGCGGTGATCAGTGGCAAGTTCACCACGCACGAGGAGCTTCAGACGCACTACCACCCAGAGTGCTACAAGGAGAAGTTTGGTGCGCGCTGCTCAGCTTGCGAGAAGCTGCTCAGTGGCAAGTATGCTGTTGTGGGCAAGGAAAGCCTGCACTATGAGTGCTTTAAGTGCAATGACTGCTGCCAGGCCATTGAAGGCAGTTATCAAACTGATGAGCACACCCAATCCCACTATCACCCTCGCTGCTACAAGGAGAAGTTTGGCGCTCGGTGTGTTATCTGCAACAAGGTGGACACCGACATCACGCTGGAGGGAAGGCCAATGCACCAGCTCTGTTTCAAATGCACTGGATGCCACAGCGTGATTGATGGCAAGTACAGCAGTGATGATGCAAAGCAGGCCCACTACCACCCCAACTGCTACAAGGAGAAGTTTGGTGCTCGCTGCTCAGCTTGCAACAAGCTGTTCAGCGGCAAGTATACCATTGTGGGCGGCAAGAGCTTGCACTATGAGTGCTTCCTGTGCACCGACTGCCATCTGCCCATTGGCGATGGCAAATACCAGACTCATGGGGATGACAAACAGCCATACCATGAGACTTGTCACAGGAAGAACTTTGACCCTCGGTGTGATGTCTGCAGCGAGCTGGTGCCTCAGCTGGTAGGTGCTTTTGCTTCACTCTTGCTGCTGCTGGACACTATGCCTTTTGCCCTGTGCCTTTCAACCTGTGCCTTTCACCCTGTGCCTTTCACCCTGTGCCTTTCACCCTGTGCTTTTCACCCTTTGCCTTTCACCCTTTGCCTTTCACCCTTTGCCTTGCCCACTGTGCCTTTCACTCTGTGCTTTTCACTCTGTGCCTTTCTCTTGATCACCAGTACTTGATAAATGTGTGGTGCATGACCTTGACTTGAAACCACACCAAGCTTGCAAGTGGATGTGCAGGCAGATGGACACCTGGAATACTGTGTGAGCTCGTTCTGGAAGCAGAAGTACTGCAAGAAGCATTCTAGCGATGGCACCTCGCGCTGCTGCTCATGCAACAGGCTGAAGCCTGACAAGCAGCAGTGGCTGGCACTGTCACTGGGCAGAAGGATGCTATGCAATGATTGCTCATGCACTGCTGTGCGCAGCACATCAGAAGCCCAGCCTCTGTATGATAACGTGAGTATGATGCAATGACTGTTCTTGCACTGCTGGGCACTCCATGTCAGAAGCCCAGCCTTTGTCTAACAATGTGAGTCATGCTGGCAGCTGGGCGCCTTGCTTTGTTTTATTCCATGTGGCTTGCTGACAGTGTGCTTGTCCAGCATACTACTTCTGCCCAGGGTAGGCAGCCCAGCATAAAGCTCCCTTCCCTTCCCTTCCCTTCCCTTCCCTTCCCTTCCCTTCCCTTCCCTTCCCTTCCCTTCCCTTCCCTTCCCTTCCCTTCCCTTGCCTTCCCTTTCGCCTTCCTGTGGACCTGGTTGTACAGTCTTTGCGCACAACCTCATATACTTGAGGCTGCAATGACAGGAGCCTTTGTGAAACAAGCTGCAAAAACCTCTCATTGGTTTATGAGTCACAGCATGTCACTGACACGTGATCCTTGGAAAATCCAGCTGTGCATTTGGCGGCTGCAGAAAGTGAGCGTCAGAGACACATGCATGGTTGTTAACTCAAAGCAGCTGATGTATTGCAGGTTCTGGGCTTCTTTGCCAAGATGGGCTTGGCGTTGCAAGAGCGCCCTGCTATGATGTTGGTGGATGGTGATACCCTTGACCAAGAGCGCAAGCCTTGCAGAGAGGCTGACAAGCAGGCACCCATTTTCCACACCTTGGGGCTGTGCCTCCTGAGGGGACATGGCCATGTGAAGCATGTTGTTCACAGCCAGCCTGGTCTCTCCTCAGTGTACAGGCAACCATCCCTGAATGCCACTCTGCGGCCTGCTGATTTATCCCAGGTTGAGTATGAGGTAATTATCTCTCTGCTCAGCACTCACAGACGCCCACACACCAACATACATAAGCTTAGGATGCAGTGACTCATGGATGTGTGTCAGGTGAATCGTGACCCATTCCTCTTAATGGATTGTTGGAGCCATGAGATCATCAAGCATGCAATGGTCAAGCCTATCTTTGCATGCTTGATGATCTCATTCGTTGCTCCTAACAAGGTACACAGGTCACAATGTGCATGATGCCCATACATTGGCACAAATCAGCTACTGCTCTGGCACCAACAGTGGACATCACAATCCCAGCAAAGCCATCATAGCTCTTCAGCCTGCACCACACAACCTCTACAGTGTACAATGCTTGCACCAGCTTAAATCGACTTGCTTTAACCTCCTTCAAATGCAGTCTACCAATGGTGTGGTGACATCATGCAGGTGAAGGGTATACTGGTGATGTATGGGCTGCCATGGCTGCTGACTGGTGCAATTCTGGCTCATGAGGTCATGCATGCCTGGGTTGCCGAGAACAACATCAACTGTGGTCACGCTGAGGGTGATGAAATGTCAGCTGTTGGAGAGGGCATAGCAGAGCTGTTGGGCTTCATGTGGCTGGAAGCACAGGTGTTGTCTTGCATGACATGTTCCTGCTTGTGTCTGCGATGGCAAGTGCTGCGCCATGCACGCCCATTGTGTTGCATGGCAAATGTCAGATAAATGGTGTGAAGACGCTTCCTGAAGCTGTGTTGAACGTGTGATGGCGCTTCCTGAAGATGTGAAAAATGTGTGATGTCACTCTGTGTAGGTGACAGGCCAACAGCTTTTTAGGGCAATGTACATGACATGTGCAGGTGCTTGTGGCAGACATGACAAAGCTGCAGAATCAGCATGTCAGCATGTTGCCAATCCCCAAGATCTGAAAGTGTTGTATACTTGCATGCAGGCGTCTCCTGTCGCTGCTGCCACAACCCAAGGCACTATCAGTGTTCCTCTGCCCAAAAGCAAGGCTGTGGACAACCGCACTTGGGCACAGCGTGTTAGTGCTGATGGGCGCAAATACTTTGTCGATCCTGTCACACGTCAGACGACCTGGCATGACCCAGTGAGTCAAGATCTCTGACGCCGTATTGTCACCGTACAAATGCTGTCTTGATGTGCAAACCAGATTTTTGGTGGACATGTTGATGCTAGACATGTATCTGCATGTAGCGCTGAGATCGACCTCAATGGCTGTGCAACTTGGTCTGATCCAGAACGCTGAGTTTATGCTGGGTGAGAAGACATATTGCACATGCTTGATCTGCCACCCTTGTCTTTGCAATGCAAGGCAGTGCTTCATTTTCTATGCACTCAGAGACAATGAATGTTTGACTGACTCAGTGACTCACAGGCTAGCTATTTGCCTGCCTGACTGGTTGTGATAGGCCCCAAGTGATAGACTGTCAGTAAAAGTTTCAGTCGCTCAGAAGCCAAAGTAGATGGCAAGCCAGATCTCATGCTCATTGCTACATGCAAAATGTGATTGCTGCAGAAACGGTGGCAGGAGGTGGTGGCGCCGGACGGATTCAAAGTTTACCTAGACCAGAGTGTAACAAGTGGCATTTCCAGCGCAGCAAAGATCCCTGCCATGCCCTCTGTACCGGTGAGCGTTGCATGCTGGTAGCTCTATGTGGTTAGAGAATCTACCTATGAAGGACATCACACTGAAAATTCAGATCTGCACATGTCAGGTGTTGGTATTCACAAACATTCCAAACGGCTTTCAGGGCAGCAATTTCCTTGGATGCTTCTGTTCAGGCTCAGCAAAACCCCATCGGTAAAAACGGTGTCTAATGTTTGTAGGTATTGGCAAACAGAACTAGGTTTAGACACAGCTGTTCGGTACCTAGCAGAAGTTGGCTTCATTATTAGGCTCAGTGAAAGCACTCATGTTCTGATCTTGCCACAAAGCAGGTGGCAGCACTGCAGAACTTGATGCCAGAATGGAGGGAGCATGTAAATGCTGAGGGCAAGAAGTTCTACCACAACTCAAGGACCAGGGAGTCTTTGTGGGTCTTGCCAGATGATGTCAAGCAGCAGGTGTGTCTTCACATGACAAATGGTGCTGCATGTCTGTGCGTAATCAAATCTGTTTCAGGCATTTGCATCTTATTGCTTTCACCAAGCTCATGAATTAGCTCGGTCTCTGAGGTAATTCGGCAGACCAGCTTGATTGACTGCAGACCAACAACTACTTTTAAGGCCAGGAGATTGTGAATGAGTCTTGAAAGCTCATGCTGCATGCTACTCTGCAATTTTGCTGACATCATTCCTGATGCAGGTCCTGTGGTTTGAGAAGCTTTCCAGCTACTATGGGAACCAGACACGCACCAACACTGACATGGTCTATGGGGGAGGTTTCAGATCTGCGTACGAGGCGCTTCAGCAGTATGGACTGAGAAATGTGCTGCTACACGTCAAGAAGAACAATTTCCTGCCTAGAGTTGACGACGTTGTGGATAGCTCTGGATCCAAGAACAGCATCAAGAGTGCTTTGCATTCAGCTAAGTGACTAGCTAGCCCTGCCAGAACTTGTATACTTGTGGTAGGACACGAAGGACGAAGCAGCTTGTACCTGACAGGTCCTTGGTTACAAGTCACAGGTGAAATGCAGATCAACACACTGACGAGTGGACTGCAGTTTTGTAAGAAGTCGCACTCAAGAGCTTGCAAGCATGTCTTGTGTGTAAACATGGCTGACCACGAGTTTGGAAGTTGCATCTTCTTGAAAAGTGTGACCTAAATTTATCAACATTTTAGCCACGCTGTGTGTACAAGATCTCAGACGTTCTCTAGAGCTGAGCAATCATTGATATAGCACAGCTGCTTGTGACTGCTCCATCCTTGAAAGAGCAGACGCGTGTCAGCTGCAATTTGAATGGTGCAATTCAAAGGTCTTGAGCATTGCACATGACTGATGCCTGCCTGCACCAAGGACTCAACAGTCACAACAGCTGCTCTGCAGTCACAGGGCTGAGCAGCTTCAGGGGGATCGGGCCCTCAGCAAGAACAACACCATTGGATGAGCGCCAAAACTGGTAGCCTTCTGAGAGGGCTTTTGCTAAGTCCAGCTTCAGCATCAGAACAGCCCATGTGCTTGTGCGCATGTGCCTTTGCTCCGAAGCAAAGTGTATATGTGTGCGATTCATGCGGCGAAGTTCTCCTGACTCCTGGATTTCTGCCCATCTGCATCACAGGCAGGCCATCTTTGCTGTGCTATTTTCTTGCACAGCAAGCTTCTGCCAGAGGGCTGATCTGCTTTGCAAGCAAGTCTCCTGAAGAGGAGCTACAGCAGTTGTTGTAGACAGAGGCTTTGTGATACTCTTTGAAAAAAGCTGTCTGGGTTGGATTCATCACTTGAAATCTTTTGATGTCTATGCAAGTTGAGTCACTGTCAGCTTCATCAAGCTGTAGACACCATTGAGGCAACAGGTAACTACCAATGGTGCAATCTCACCCTTGTTTTCCAGTGACATGCACTGCAAAAGGGACTTGTGCAGCATCTGTGATGAGCTCCAGCTCTAGGTTTTGAACTGAGAAGGAGTGGCCTTGATTGGCTCGGATGCGAGGGGGCTGAGTAGTGTCATCTGTAGAATACCTATTCTGCGCTATATGTAAGCCAAAGTAAGCAAAATCTGCAGAACACATCTGTACGCTGAAAGCAGTTCAGGCTAAGTCAAGCTATGTGCAGAACATTGTATGCACTCAGTCGTCGCAGTTGCTGTTGATAAAAATCAGGACAAGCTAAACAGCGCGTGCTTGTGTAGGAGAAAGGACCAGCAAAGTAGCATGCGCTTGTGTGAAAGCGAGCTTTATGTGCAGTCACTGATCACAACAACACATAGAGATGACGGCTTGCAGATGCAAAACGCATGCACCTTGACATCACAGGAAACAGTCGCCCTAATTTCTTGTTCTGTTGGCTTGTGCTTCATGTGTGTCAGCAAGGCTGGCAGAGATATATAGCCATCACTGGTCATGCCTGACAAGCAATCACGTATGTTGACAGCATGCTGATACATGGGGTGCATTGCTGATCGGGACAGCCAATACGTGAGTGTGTAAGGGCGAAAGCTACAACGGAAAGTTCTGATCACAACGTCTTAAGGGTGCTTGTGCTGTTGTACAACGCAGTGTGGTGATGTGCACCTGGTGGTGGCCTATGCCGAAGCATATACGACATTTCTTTGCTCACACGCACCATTCTCTCTTTGCTGGACAGGCATGCACTGCCCATCCCAGATCAACCCCCAATGTTTGGCCAAACAATTGGTACAAACCAATCAGCGATCTCCCAGGCGCGTCGCATGGCAAATACACGTCAGACATTGCATGATTCGACTCGAATCTGCCAGATTCAAGTTGCACAAGGCCTCGCAAGGCTTGCCGGTTTGCACTGAGGAAACTGATAAAGAAGCTGTGACTGAGAAGAAGAGAGGCGGGAAGATCATTTCAGCAAGCTCCCTCTGCAACTGTACAAGCAGCAAACACACCGAGCATAGTGTTTGTGTGGTTCACTGTCATGCACAACAGACAAAGCTGAAAGATGTCCGCTGCTGGCCAGCGACTTGGACCCTCTGGGACAGTTGTGACGGTATGCTGACTTGGCCTTTCTAGTCAACTTGGCAATTCAGATATGAACGCAAGACATGAACGTCAACGAGGGTGAACCTGCTGCAGGATTGTCTGAGTCCCGTTTCAGACCCGTTCGAGCAACTCCAGTGTTCTCACTTGCAGGATACACTCGACACGTACAAGTACGTACCAGTTGTTGCTCAAGCAGTTCCCTGTCGTCTTTCTGCTTCGCCGCTGATTGAAGATGCGTGGTTGACAGGGGCACCTTGGAGGAAGCAGGGCATGCACAAGGTGCACAAGGCTGGCTCAATGTTTCTTTGCAGACCACGCGGGGCACAGAGCAACTGTACAGCCTGCTTCAGCAATATGTGCAGAAGCCAGCCTTTTTGCACAAGCTCACAGCTGCAAGGTCAGCAGCAGGAGGGCCTGCTGCACCTGTCCCTGTAGCCATTTCAGTGGCTGAACAAAGCTCAGCTCCAACTTGCCCAGAGCACATGCATCCCGATGATGATGTGATGCAGGCCAGCTTTTGGGAGCCAGTACCAGAGCCACATGCTCATGAGGTGTGGTCACAGCTTGGCATGCTGATGCTGCCTTTGCCATCTGTGAAGCAGCAAGGCCTACGTCACATGTCTGCTGAATTCCCCACTAAGTTGTGCAAGAATGCTGGCCCTTTTCTACCATGCTCCTATTGGGTATACAGCTGTTGAAATGCAGCCCAGAGGCAGATGGAAGCTGAGCATGTGTATTTCACAGTTTGCTGTATAGTTGCTCCTCGATCAGATCACAAAACGTATGAACTCACGCTGATGCAGGCTCTGGAAGGCTTAGTTGAGGAAGAAGCCCTGGGTAGTTATGTTTTGGTGGAGAAGGAGGATGTGCTTGATGCTATAGGCACATTTGTAGCTGCTTATCTTGCCACAGTGCCAGAAGCACAGCACATGAAACCAGCTGAGCTACAGCAAGCCCTGACATCCACATTCCGAGTGAGTGCCAGCCGTGTGCATCTGAACAACTTGAAAGCCATGCCTGTGTGGTTTTGCAGTCACTGTCTTGCTGCCATATGAAGACCGTTGCCATACATTTGGCACCAAACATGCATGGCCAATCAATTGCTGCCCGCTATGGTCAATCATTTCATGTCAATGCCTCATTGTTTGCCACACATTCTTGTGGAGCTGACCTGTCCAGCTTCTTGTGCCTGCTGCACACTCACTTGTCTGTTGCACCCTGCTGCCCATGACACAATTGTCAATGCTGCGTAGGATCTGCGTAAAGGACATGTGCGCAAGTTTTGGGAGTGGGGCAGATGCGCATATCGCTGCATTGCCTTT
>JAABUK010007153.1_pt1 | contig 16234 bp, 10 predicted proteins | sample 5559141 | NCBI WGS metagenome assembly JAABUK01 (sample SAMN10711869, study PRJNA513367) | rock metagenome | isolation source: Antarctica rocks | place: Antarctica: Victoria Land, Pudding Butte nord | collected 2016-01-03
CTGAAACTGCATCTTTCCTTTGTTAAGATACAGCCTGTTTTCGGTCATGTTGCCAGAGAAGTACACATCCTGTAAGCCATCGCCGTTCACATCTCCAATAGCTACTCCACCACCGTTATAAAAATATTCATACATCAATACGTTTGTATTCAATCCTTCATCTAAAGAGTTTGTAAAGCTGATATGGGTGCTGTCGACTGGTAATAGGGTGAACAGTGGATTATGTGGAGGTGATTCATCCTGTTTATCTGAGGATGAATTATGGCAACTCCACTGAAAGAAGCTCACAATCAGTATAAAATAAAAATTTTTAAACACAGTGTTATTATGTAAAAATTTTGTAATGATATTTATGTGTTTAGGAGATTTTAAACCACATAGGAGGGCACAGAAAAAAACATTGAGAAAACAGACGACTTCTGTAAATTCCATATTTTATCTTTGTGCCGTATGGTTAATTTATTTTGTTACAGGGCATGTTATAAAAATTTATGCCGGGGCAATTGCCCCGGCATAAATTTTTAACAAGAACATATTTAGTAACCTGGATTCTGAACTAATTTACTATTTCTGCTTACTTCTGTAAGACTTAAAGGCCGGTAATACATCTTATCATCCCATTTCCTGTCTTCCAGATCGTTGTTTATAACCGGTGTGTATGTATAATTAAATGATAATTTATCCTTTTTATAAGGAGAAGGCGCCGTTGCTCCAGGCTTTAAGCTTCCTTCGACACTTATATAGGTTGTTTTCCTGCCTAATGTTTGAGCTGCAATCATCCAACGCCTTGCATCATGATAACGTTGTTCTTCATACGCCATTTCTATCCTTTTCTCATTACGGAAACGTTGCTTTAATGCGTCACCTGATTCAGTTATGGCAGGCATACCTGCTCTAAATCGTATTTTATTTAGCCAGAGCCGGGCTTCGGCATCTAATCCTAATTCAATAGCCGTTTCTGCATAGTTAAACATCATTTCTGTATACCGAAGAAATGGCCATGGAATGTATTGTCGTTGAGTGTTTTCGACTATATTAGGATCAGGATCAGTAAACTTCCTGAAATAATAACCTGTCCAGCTACCGTTCCAGTTTTCTACAGAACTTTGGCGGGTGTCAAGACCTGGAAGAATGGTACTGCCAAACTTATAGCTACCAGTTTGTATCTGGTTAGCAGGGTCTATATTTCCAGATATTTTATCACGCGGCTTCCAGGTAGCACCATCATATAAAATGGAAGCATAAAACCTTGGTTCCCGGTTCTCATAAGGATTTGCTTTATTAGCGGGATCACTCCAACTGAATTTAGTACCATCCATCATTTCATAATCGTCCACTAATTCTCCTATTGGTGAATTTCCCGACCAGTTGTGATAGCCATTTGGTCCATTATATAAACCAATCTGAGTTCCACCTTCATTTTTATCTGTTGACCAGGTCCTTTCAAATAACAACTCTTTTGCCGCAGCCGCGTCTGCTTCAGAACTTTTGCTTCCCCCGCCCATTGCCATTGATATATAATTTTTCCTTCCCTCTTCAAATGGAACAGGGGCGGTTAAATCTGTTTTATAACCACTGCCTGCTAAATCCAATACAACTTTCGCTGCATCTTTAGCCGCCTGCCAGCGTACTGTTCTATCTCCGCTTACATACCCTAAAAACTCAGGTTTAGCAAATGCTGAAATAAGAGGTGATTTTGCTTTTGCTGTAGGTATATCGTGCAAATCACTTGCTGCATATAATAGAACCCTTGACTTTAAAGCTAATGCAGCTAGATCTGAAGCACGCCCGCGAATCCTCGCCTTTCCTTTAAACAGTATGGCTGCCGTATCAAGATCTTTGACAATAAAATTTACACATTCTGCATAAGTGCTACGTGCTATTGTATAATCTTCATTTAAACCATACACTTTAGTAACAATTGGAACACTACCATAATACCTTAGTAATTGCTGGTAAAAATACGCCCTTAAAAAACGGGACTCTCCCTGTAATCTTTCTTGTAAATTTTTATCTTCAAACGTTGCTTTAGGAAGATTTTCTAACGCAACATTGGCGGTTCGAATACGATTATACATATTTGTCCACTCGAAATTGGCGCTAACCCAACCCAAATTAGAGGGATTTAAAATACCCTGATTAACAATGTTTATACTTCGTCCTGCATGGGTAAAAATAGCTTCATCGGAAACTGATGCCATCATTTGTTCCTCGAATCCACCATTACCTAAACCAGCGTATATACCATTAACAAAAGCTTCAGCTAGCGGGGCATCTTTCCATGTATCGCTGCCGGGTACCTGGTCTATTGGTTTGGTATTTAAAAAGTCTTTTTTACATGCCGTAAGCATACTGCTAAAGACTAAAAAAATCAACAACGTTTTACGTGTTACATGTTTCATAATTATTTTTTAAAATGTTAGTCTTACACCAGTATTTATAATTCTCGACTGAGGATAATATTGACCGCTACTGCTTGTAGATTCAGGATCCCAAATCTTCATTTTATCCCAGGTAATAAGATTAAGTGCATTTACGTAAATTTTAAATCTGCTAATTCCTATTTGTTTACCTATATCACCCAGGTTATAACTTAATTCAATGTTTTTAAGCCGCAGATAATTACTTGGCCTTAAAAAATACGTATTGCTTCCAAAGTTTTGTCCATTATTAGTGTAATAGGTATTACCCCTGTTAGCTAAACGGGGATCTGTACTACTTGGATTTTCAACAGACCAGCGATGATCGTAACTATATTTTAAGTAGTTTCCAAAATCGCCCGTTTCATTAACATTAAATAAAAGTAACCCACCGGTAGCACCCTGAAATAACACAGACATATCGAAATTCTTGAACTGCATTCCCATATTGATGCCGTATGTGAAAGTTGGGTCACGATTTTTATCTAACCTTACCTGGTCAAACGAATTAATAGTATCATTGCCATCCGTGTCTTTAAATTTCATATCCCCTGGCTTTAAGCTAGTGGTAGCGGCATTATAATTTTTTTTATTAGCTGCAATTTCTTTCTCATCTCTAAACACACCATCGGATACATAAGCAAGGAAGTCATATCCATTACTTCCTACTGAGTGGCCAGTAGCTCTCTGATATATTGGAACTCCTGGTGACTCATCCCAAAATACTACTTTATTTTTTGCATATCCTCCATTAACTCCCACATTAAAAGTTACGTCACCTGCCTGGCCGTTATAACCAAGTTTAAACTCAAATCCTCTATTATCAACTCTTCCCAGGTTAACAGGAGGAAGCAGAGTGCTGATACCAGAACTTTGTGAAGTGGAACCCTGTTTCTGAATCAGGATCTGGTTTCGCTTATTATAAAAGTAATCTAGCTCAAAGGAGATTTTACTGTTAAACATACTGCCTTCTAAACCGATATCAAGATTATTTGCTACCTCCCATGTAAAATTCAAATTAGGTACACGAACCTCAGTCAACGTTCTTTGAACTGTTGAATTTATAACCTGTGTGCCGCTAATTGAGTAGCTATTTAAGAAGGCATACTCCTGTAAAACATTATTAAAAGATACACGGTCATTTCCCATCTGGCCATAAGAACCACGAAGTTTTAAATTATTTATAAACCTTATATTATCTTCAAAGAATTTTTCTTTGGATATATTCCATCCAACCAATACTCCCGGGAAAAAACCAAAACGTTTATTTTCAGGAAAGATATAAGAGCCATCATATCGCCATAAAAATTCAGCCAAGTATTTTTCTTTATAGTTATAAGCAGCCCTGCCAAAATAACTTAAACGGGCTTGCGAACCAACTACGGCAGTTGTACCAGTATTATTTCCAGTATTTTGTTCAAGAGTTCCACCAGCAGCTAATTGATCTACAGCAGAAGAAATAAAATATCTTCTAAAGGCAAAAAAGTTATCTCCTTCCCTGGTTTCCTTTGTAATTCCAGCCAATAAATTTATAGTATGATTACTTCCGAATTTATGGTCGTAATTAAGCAACCCTGTTAAGTTAATTCTCAAATCATTTTCGTCTCTTTGTGTAAGACGTGGATCAGAGAAGGTAGAACGAACATTTTTCCTAAGTAACGGCGTTTTGCCATCCGCTTCATAACTCACTTTATCCCAGAAATATAAATACCAGGGTGTTTCAAATCTTTTACCGCGGAGAATAAATTTATCGGCTGCTCCGGTTAAAGTAAGTTTCAATCCTTCAATCCATGGATTGCCAATTACTACTTGTCCGTTGGTTTGAAAATAATCACGGCGGTCTTTATCGTATCCGGTTGCATTAGTAGTAATAACAATTGGATTTTGTCCATTTTCTATATCGGGCCCTGGTAATCCATTAGGCCATATTTCGGGCTCGGTAGGCTTGCCGCGCATTAACATTCTAAATACACTCCCGGCGCTTTGTGTAGGGAAAAACCGATACTCTTCCCGGGCTGTTATCCCTAGATTTGCAGTGATATATTTATTCACTTTAGCATCCAGGTTGATGCGCATATCATACTGCTTGTAACCTGTAGCGGAATTTTTATAATATGCATCCTGGTTTTCATAACCGGCAGATGCAAGAAATTTTATGTTCTCTGATCCACCACTTATCTGCAGTGAATGACGATCTTGTGGTGACCAGGTTTTTAATGCATCCTTAAACCAATTTGTATTAGGATGTCCCCACTGATCTGACCCATCAGCAAATTTTTGAACATCTACAGGTTGAAAAGGAGCATTCACCTTTGTATTGTTATCTGTGCGGGTATAAGTGCCGGTTTTTTTAAAGGCATCCCATGCCGCAGTCCATTGGGAAACAGGGACGCTACCAAACAATGTTTGTTCGTTAAGTAATTCTGTATACTGATTTGCATCAGCTAATGCAGGTATCCTGGTAGGTTGAGACCATCCTTTATTAAAATCGTAGGTTATTACAGGCTTGCCTGATTTACCTTGTTTAGTGGTAATTAAGATGACCCCATTTGCAGCTCTTGAACCATAAATTGCAGCAGAGGCATCTTTTAAAACAGACATACTTTCTATATCGGCAGGATTAAGCCGATCCAGTCCACCTGCCCGGTCAGGAACGCCATCAATTACAATTAAAGCTGAACTATTACCCAAGGTATTTGTACCGCGGATACGAATTGAGGAGCCATCATATCCAGGTTCGCCACTTGATTGAATCGCTGTAACACCTGGTAAACGGCCTGCAAGCGAGTTAGATAAATTTACTGTGGGAGATTTTTCGAGTTCAGCTCCTTTTACTGAAGCTACTGCACCAGTTACAGTCACTTTCTTTTGTGTGCCATAACCAACTACCACCACCGCATCAAGTTGAGAATTGCCGCTAACCAGCGTTAGATTTAATTTAGTTCTGTTTTGAAGCGCAATTTCTTGCGACATAAAACCAACGGATGAAACCACCAATGTGGACTGAGGATCTGCATCAATGGTAAATACCCCTTCATTATTAGTAGTAACACCTTTGGTGCTTCCTTTTACTACTACACTAACATTAGCGGCAGGAGCGCCTTTATCATCTTTGATAGTACCTGTTATTTTAGACCTGGTTTGAGCAGAACTTATGATGCTTATTAATGCAAAAACAGAGAAAAGAAGATTAATTTTAAAACCGGGAAACAGCTTTAAGACATTAAAGCTGCATGTAAAAGACGTAGGTATACGTTTTTTCATAATAGCAATTTTGGTTTTTAACAATCGAACGACTTGAGAATTATAATTAGTAATACTTAGATGTAAGTAATTGTTAAATGTATGCAATATTTTAGATTTAACAATTATTTTTTGAAATTGTCGTTTTGGTTATTTTATCCCATCAACGACTTATTAGTATAGATTTGGAGAGCTCAAAACATTCCATACTTTCGAATCATGATAAAATTTTTAATTGTATCGCTGCTATTAAATAGTTTATTGATTAACGCGCAGCCTGTTACTTATACCTCTTCAAATGCACATTCACACAATGATTACGAACAACCCATTCCATTTCGGGAAGCGTACAACGCAGGCTTTGGAAGCATTGAAGCGGATATATTCTTAGTGAATGACAATGATGAATTATTGGTGGCGCATACGCCTGCAGAATTAGCTTTCAAAAAAAGGCAGTTAGACTCCTTGTATCTTATTCCTATCAGGGATTGTATCAGGAAAAACCACGGCCATCCCTATGCGAATCGTTCAAAGAAACTGCAGATACTGATAGATATTAAAACAGCGCCGGTTCTAACGCTTAAGAAATTTATAGAAACAATTAAACGATATCCTGAGCTAACTTCCACTCCTTCTCTCCAATTTGTTATTTCCGGCGGCAGGCCAAACCCTGATTCCTTTCCCTCCTATCCTTCCTTTATCTGGTTTGACGGAGAGCTGGATAAAACCTATAGCAAGCAGGCATTGACAAAAATTGTGATGATGAGTGATTACCTTAAAAGATATACTTTATGGAATGGAATAGAAAAGCTGCCTGAGGCAGATGCTGTTAAATTAAAAGCAGCCGTTGATAAATCGCACCAGTTAAAAAAGCCGGTGCGTTTCTGGGATGCACCGGATAATATAAATGCATGGAATATATTGATGAGTTTTAAAGTTGATTTTATCAATACGGATAAGATTCGTGAGTTATCAGCGTTCTTGGCAAAGATGCCTTTGTACTCTTTATAACCACGGAGGAAGGAATAGGTAGCACGGAGGTCCACAGAGAAGTTACTCCGTGGACCTCCGTGCTACCTATTCATTCCTCCGTGGTTAAAGAAATTTTGTACGCCGTTCTTTTAATATCCTAAAGAAGGACCTGCTTTTAATTTCACCCATCGTCAATCCTGTAGCCAGCGATTCTTCTTCGTTGATAGCACCGCAGTTAATGCCTCTTAAAAAATAGTTAAGCAGACCCTGTCCCGTAGCGGCATCATCAAATATATCTCCTGTTAGTGTAGAAATAGCGGCTCGCTCAACAAATGTTTTTAACCGGAACACTGCATCATCATAACTGCTTAAAAAAAAATTATACGTTGCTGCGTACCTCATAGGAAGCTGTGCCGGGTTAAGATCCCAGCCCTGGTAAAACCCGTTGATCAGTGAATGAGTAGTATGGTTGAATCCTTTTACCCACGCTTCGTGCACCGATTGATGATTTTCCAAAACCTGTTCATAACTGAGGTTTTCACCGCGATGTGGTCCGATAGGAATTACATTGGTAGCGCCATCGGATAAAAAAATACCGGTTCCTCCGAGGGCCACCTTTGTTACATGATGTGCAAAATCACAAACCGGATGATCCATGGTTTGATACGTAGCGGTGATGCCACAGGAAGCAGTATAATCATAGGTTCCGAAATGGGCGGCAATGCAGCGGCCTTCACTGGCCTTTATGATCCGCATCAAAGGGTTGCGCCCTTCATCGTCCATAATAATTTGTGTAGCTTCTACCATGGTCTCCATTTTTAAACTGCCAGGTTCCAATTGGTTTTCCTGTTCAAGTATCTCCAGCAATCTTACCATGGTCGTCATTTGCTCTGGAATGGTTACTTTCGGTAACATCACAACGAAGTTAGGTGGTAATACACCATTAGTTTTTTCGAGCAAAGTTGTTATAAACAGATCAAGCGTACGAACACCACGGTTCACCATGTCTTCAGTAAAGGGTTTGATACGGATGCCAATAAACGGAGACAAAGTTTTGTTCTCCATACCTTTTGCCAATTCTGAAGCAGTATGTACAGCAGTGGCATCTTCTTCATCATCTGGCCTGTTGCCAAAGCCATCTTCAAAATCAATCCGGAAATCTTCCACGGCTTCTGTCTGTAGTTTACGCTTCAATTTGTTATATACGGTGTATGATAACCAGGAATGTTCTTTTTTTCTTTCGGTCTCCTCCATGTTATCCAATCTTGCAGTTAGTGCTTCAATATCTTTTTCAAGGTTAGGAAGATACTGGTAACCCTGCAATTTTAAAGTCTTGGCAAGACTAACAAAATTTGGAGCATATGTCTGCAGATTTTTTAAAGCAACCTCTCCCATTTTCATACAGGTGTCGGAGGAGAAAAGATTGGCTCCTCCATACACAGTGTGCACCGGTTGCCTGTCGGGTTTGTCACCAGGATATTTTTGCTGGAAGTTAAGATTAGCGGTTCTTAATTCTTGTAGCAAAGAGTCTTTTCTATCATCTTTAAAAGAGAAATTCATATAATTGTTAATGGTTAATTGTTAATTGTTAATTGTTAACGGAAAGATGCTGTATTTATGGAGGGCAAATTTAAATAGTAATAACAAACATTATTATAGCAACTAGCCGTTAACAATTAACAATTATGTCCCACGATAAGTACTGTATCCAAAAGGATTTAAAAGCAAGGGAACATGATAGTGTTCATTGCCTGTAATTTCAAAAATAACTTCTATAAAAGGATAGAATGTTTGTGCACCCATGGCATCAAAATATTCTTTGATCATAAATTTTAATTTATAGATTCCGTTTGGCAAAGCGATGTCCTTTGCTAAAAAATCTGTGATCCTGCCATCTTTGTTGGTGGTGGTACTGCTCATCTCTATCCAGTTATTATTATCATACTGAAACAAAATCACCGGTATTCCGGCAGCAGGCTTGCCCTTGGAAGTATCCAGCACATGTGACGTGATCCGGCTCATGATCTTAATAATTTTTCTAACCTGATTGCGGTAATTTTATTTTGTTCTTCCATAGCAATTTTTATTTCATCTTCATATTTATTTTTAAGTCTTACAGTTAATAACTGCAACATATCATCAGCTGATTTTCCAGTTGCACATACAATAAAAATGAAGCCGAACTTTTCCTGGTATAACCTGTTTGCTTCAGACAAGGCTTCTAAAATCTCCTTGGATGTTTGATTAACTGTTTCCTGCTCACCCGCTGCCCAATCGGCTGTTGCAGAAAATTTTTGTTTCAGGGATGCAATGTCACCTATTTTAGGATGATGTGTAAAAGCTTCCAGCCAGTCATCCTTACAACAGGCATACCAGGTACTGGTTGCTTTTTTAAATAATAGTACTTCATTAGCAAATGGGAAAAGAGCAGACATCTTTTCCACCCATTGAGATGAACCGCAACATTTGGTAAGCAGTTCTTTTAATTGCGTTTTATCTAAGGCATTTAACTCTTGAAGCGACATTGAATGGAACAGTATTTACATTTTCGTTGGAAACCGGTTCACGTTTTTATAATAAATATATACTGCGGGCTCTTTGCCCATCGCCGTAAACCATTGCGCGCAGTAAGGTGCCATCCAGATAGCATCACCTTTTTTAATTGGGTACCAATGCTGGTCTAACATATAAATACCCTGTCCCTGCAGGTACATCAGACCATGTTCCATGATATGTGTTTCCACAAAGGGAAGGTGTCCACCCGGGTCGTAGGTAAAAATGTTAACTGCCATATCAAATGACAATTCATCGGGCAGCAAAACCTGCAATCTTAAAGAAGGATCTCCCAGGTAGGTGGGTCCTTTTATTTTAGCAGCATCACCAAATATTACAGGTGGTACTTCATTGGGGTCGAGCTTACAATATACTTTGTGAAAACTTAGTATTTGTGTGCCTTCCTGGGGCAGGTCAAAATTATATTCATGGCCAACCGGCACATAAACATATTGACCAGCTGTAAGCACTTTCTCTTTGCTGTCAACAGCAGCAGTGCATTGTCCCTTTACAACATAAAAAAATATCTGTGAGTCAATACAGGTTCCCGTTAGTTGTCCGTTTTTGTTAAGCGTTATCAGCGTCTGGCAAAGGTTAGCGCCCATCTGTTCATTGATGATTACGTTAACGGTGCAGTTGGTCCAGCCAGGTACATTGCTGTTTATATAACCATCAGGACTGATAACAGCATGATTTGATGTAACAACTGAACGGGTAAGCGCTGAAATTTCCATTATTGGGAATTGTATGTTGAAATGAGTTTATGAATAAATCTTTCTGCTATCATTAGTGAAGCTCTTATGTCAGCAGGTTCAACATTTTCCTGTGGGTTATGACTGATTCCTTTGAAGCATCTTACAAACAGCATAGCCACCGGTGCTATCTCCGAAATAGCTACGGCATCATGTCCAGCGCCACTTACTAATTGCATGACTTCATAACCTGCTTCCTTTATCGCTTCTTCTAACAATTGGTTCATGTATTTGTCGCAGGCAACCGGTTTGGTTAACTGGATACAATTCCATTCAAAGACAATATTACGTTTTTTGCAAACCGATTCACAGGCCTGATAAATCTTTTCAGAAGCAGCTTCCAATATAGTGTCATCATCGCTTCTAATGTCAAGACTGCATACAATTTCTCCGGGAATCACATTGCTGGCAGCATTACAAATATCCAGTTTACCAACTGTAGCAACCACTTTATTTTTTTGTGTGGTTGCGATTCTTTCTATTTCCAGGATGCAGGCAGCAGCTGCGCATAGTGCATCGTTTCTCCTGTTCATCGGTACTGTGCCTGCATGCCCGGCAATCCCTTTAAAACTCAATTCAATTCTTCTTTGTCCAGCAATACTGCTGACAATGGCTGCGGGTATTTTTTTTTCATACAACACCGGGCCCTGCTCTATATGAATTTCAAAATATCCTGCCATATCCTCTGCAGCAATCGCATTTTCCGTAAGCCTGTTAGCATCACCACCTAATGATTGTATCAACTCCATCACTGATATTCCGGCTGCATCTTTTTTATAAAGAAGTTCCTTATCAAAGGTTCCTGCAACCACTTTACTGCCCAGGTAAGTACTGTGAAACCGAACGCCTTCCTCGTCACTGAATGCAATCAATTCAACATTTAATGGGATCGCTGATCCTGAAGTAGTAAGGTGTTCCATCAAATCCAGTCCCATGATCACACCAAGCGGACCATCAAATTTCCCGGCATTTACTACGCTGTCTATATGAGATGCCATTACAAAAGTTTTATCGCTTTTATTAGTTGATAGCACCCTGCCTCTTATGTTGCCAATATTATCAATAGTGGTTTGCAGGCCGGCTTCGTTCATCCATGAAAATACTTTTTTACCTGCCTCAACAAAAGCGCGTGAGCCAAAAGTTCTGGTTAAAGATTCCTGATCCTCACTATAACCTGCCAGTTCATTAATTCTTGCCAATATTTTGTCCGTTCTTTTTTCAAACTCATCCATAACGTTATCGGATTATTATGTTGCCCTGGTTTAATTGTGTAAATGAGCCATTATCAAATACCTTAACTCCTGCAAGATATGTTTGCTTCACTACACCGGATAATTCTTTGTTCAGGTAGGGTGTTACCTTATGTTTATGCTGAATGATATTTTCGGTCACTATAAATTTTTCTTCTTCATCCATTACTAACAGGTCTGCATCGTAGCCTTTTGCAATTTTGCCTTTGCTGTTTTGAAGTCCGGCTAATAGTGCGGGTTTTTCACAAAGCCATAAAGCAAGATCATTGAGGGACGCATTGTTACTTTTTGCAATCGTCCATAGTACTGGTAATGCAAATTGAAGGGATGCTATTCCACCCCATGCTTTCATAAAATCGCCGCTTTGCAATTGTTTTAAACCGGGTGGAGCAGGAGAATGATCTGTAGCTACAAAATCTATAATGCCTTCCTGCAAAGCCTTCCAGAGCAATTCATTGTTGTATCTTTCACGGATCGGTGGTGCACATTTATATTGCGTTTGTCCTCTACTGATATCTTCCGCATTAAAATATAAATAATGCTGTCCTGTTTCAACGGTGAGTTTTAATCCGTTCGTTTTTGCTTTTTTAATTTGATTAATAGATGATGAAGCGGATAAATGAACAATGTGCACTTGGCAGTTATATTCCTGGCAAAGTTGTATCATCAGGGAGATAGCATCATCTTCCCAGCAGGCGGGCCTTGATTGTAAATAGTTTTGATAAGACCGTAGGTCGCCGTTTGAGGATTCCCTTTTATCGTTTATCAGTTCACAGTGCACCAGCAGGGGCAGGTTGTATTTTGCAATAACAGGCATGGCCAACCGCAGATCAGACTCAGTAACATTGGGAAATTCATCAATACCTGAATGGGTAAGGAAAGCCTTGAATCCCAGCACTCCTTTTTTTATCAACCCTTCTATTTCATTTGTGTTGCCGGGTATAACACCTCCCCAGAATCCGCAGTTAGCATGTAGCTTATTTTTAGTTGATAATAGTTTTTCTTCGAACGCTGAAACAGATGTTGTAACAGGTGATGCATTCAAAGGCATATCCACCAGGGTTGTAATGCCTCCTGCGATTGCAGAACGGGTGGCGGTATCAAAGCCCTCCCAATCAGTTCTTCCTGGTTCGTTGATATGCACATGCGTGTCAATTACTCCGGGAAACAATATTCTATCTCCCAGTTCAATTGTTTCGCAATCAATGCCGGTGTTTAATAATGCTACAATATCCGATATAATGCCATCGCTGATTAAAACAATAGCTGGCTGAATCCCGTTAGGAGTAACCACTTTATTACTTTTAATTGCGAGATCAAACATTTATGGAGGCTTGGTGAGTAAAAATAGAATAGTATTCTATATTTTAGAACTCTTTTGAGAAATGCTATCAGCTATTAGGAAGAAAGCTTAATGCGTTCATCATCTTCATGATAGCTGATAGCTGACGGCTGATTGCAAAATCTTCGAAAGGTAACAACTAAAAAGTAAGGTCGTATGCAAATAAAACTTGGAAAGAATGCTTATGGAAAAAATGCGGTAAACCTTTCAAGAATCATCAGGTATCCTGATCATAACGAATTCAGGCAGGTGTCTGTAAATGTTTCTCTCCAGGGTGATTTTGAAACAACACATACCCTTGGTGATAACTCTAAAATATTGCCTACCGATACTCAGAAAAACACCGTGTATGCATTAGCCAAAGAACATTTTACCGGCAGCATAGAAGATTTTGGAAAACAGCTTTCGCATCATTTTTTCTCAGAGAATAAACAGGTATCCGCAGTTGCTATTGGTATTACAGAACATCTTTACACCAGGATGTCTTTTGATGGCAGTGCCCCCCACCCTTCTGCATTTATTGATAGCGGTGCTGAAACACATACTGCCTTAATTGAGCAGGATGCAACAGGAGTAATAGTTACTGCAGGCATCAATAACCTTTTAATAGTAAAAACTTCCGATTCGGGTTTTGAGAATTATATCACCGATCAATATACAACGTTAAAAGAAACGAATGACCGGATACTTGCAACACAATGTGAAGTGGACTGGATCTATAATTTTCAGGAAATAGATTATGCTGCGCATCATCAAAGTATCCGCACTGAGTTACTACGCGTTTTTGCTAATCATAAAAGTTTATCCTTACAGCAAACAATGTACGCTATGGGAGCAGCGGTTTTAGAAAAGTTTAATATGGTAAAAGAGATCAGTTTTAAGATGCCCAATAAACATCATATCCTGTTCAACCTCGAACAGTTTGGTATTGATAACGGAAATGAAATTTTTATAGCTACTGATGAACCTTATGGATATATTACGGCGACGGTTGTGAGAGAGGGATAAATTTGAACTTTAGTGTCACCTACTTCTACGTTTTCTTTATAACCACGGAGGAAGGAATAGGTAGTACGGAGGTCCACGGAGGGGATTTCTCCGTGGACCTCCGTGCTACCTATTCCTTCCTCCGTGGTTATAAAAAATTGCAGTCAATAACTTACTTCCCAGTTCTTCATCACATTAAATAAATTATATGTTAGTAATTTATTGACATCTATAAATTAATTTATCAGGAAGATGTTTCACCTTTGACAAAACTACCTACAATGTGGAAACTGAATCTAAAACTAATTTGTTTATTCTTATGCATTTGCTTCTGTGGTAAATTGATGGCCCAGGAGACCACCTCAGAAATAGTCGGGATTGTTTCCGATGGTAAATCACCACTCAGCGGCGCTACTGTAAGTGTTGTCAATACTTCAACCGGTGCAAAATATAGCACTACTACCCGCAAAGAAGGCCGCTACAATATTCCCAATTTAAGAGTTGGCGGTCCTTACACCGTTTCAGTAACTTTTGTGGGTTATAAAGAAGAAAAGCAAGAGAATATTTTTCTGTTGCTCGGACAGGAATCCAAAGCCGATTTTGCGCTGGCGCCAGCTTCAACCACCCTGGAGAATGTTGTAGTAGCAGCAGTAAGACAGGAAAAAGTTATTAATAAGAACAGAACAGGAAGCCAGGAAATAATCAACCGGACGCAGATTGAAAGATTACCAACTATCAACCGTTCCTTACTGGATTTTACAAAGCTTACCCCTTCTGCCAGTGGCTTTAATGTTGGCGGGCGCAATGGTTTTTTAAATACTGTTACCGTAGACGGTGCTAACCTGACCAATACTTTCGGACTGGGTTCGTCTCCAGCTCTTGGCAGTCAAACCAATTCGCAACCAATTAGCCTGGACGCTATCGAACAGATACAGGTAAACATATCGCCTTATGATGTTAGGCAGGGTGGTTTTTCGGGCGCCGGCATTAATTCCGTTACCCGCAGCGGCACCAATCTATTTAAAGGTTCTGTGTATACTTACCTGAGATCTCCGGATATACAGGGTTATAATGTAAGAACCGTTACAGTTCCTAAACAGGATTATAAGTATAACCAGCGCGGCGCCTCTTTAGGTGGCCCAATCATTAAGAACAAACTGTTCTTCTTTATCAGCGGTGAGCAGGAAAGGTTAACGCAACCCGGAACAAGTTATCTTGCTTCAGATGCCGCACATCCGGCAGGCGGAAATATCTCGCAGGCTAATGCGGATACGCTGAGCAAATTGCGTAAATTTTTACAGGATACATATAATTATGATCCTGGTGCTTACCAGGGATACAGCTATAAAACACAAAGTGATAAGTTGACAGTAAAATTCGATTGGAACATCAACAGCCGGAACACACTTACGCTCAAATACAATTATTTTAAATCATTCCGTGAAATTCAGGCAAGCAACAGCGGATCTGTAAATTCAGTAAATGGAAGAACCTCAGGTACTACTGCTATGCCTTTTTACGGTAGTGGATATGCGATCAATAACAATTTCAAGATTGTTATCGCTGAGTTGAATACGCGCATAAGTAATAAAGCTTCCAACAAATTTCAGGTTGGCTATTCAGCACTTAGAGATTACCGTGCGCTGTTATCTCCGCAGATATTTCCATTGGTTGATATTTTGGATGGCTCAGGCAATCCTTTCACCAGTTTTGGTAACGAGCAATATTCATACGGGAATCTCTTAAGCACTAATATTTTCCAGTTCTCTGATATATTTAATTTGTATAAAGGAAGCCACGAAATCAGTTTTGGTACACAGAACTATCACCGGAGCTATAAAAATGGATTTTCACCAAGTTACCAGGGTGTATACAGATTTAATAGTCTGACTGATTTTTATGCCAGTGCTGCCGGTACTAAGCCAGCCGCAAGGTATGACCTCTCCTATGCTTTTAGTAAAGATGGATCCTTTCCCTTTGCCACTCCTTCAGCTTTTGAGTTAGGATTGTTTGCGCAGGATAAATGGAGGATACAACCGAATCTTACCCTGACTTATGGCTTAAGAGTAGATGTGCCTTTCTTCAAGGCTGAATTTACTTCCAATCCGGCTGTTCCTGCCCTTACTTTCAGGAACGGACTGCACGTGGATGTTGGTCAGAAACCTGCTACCAATCCATTATTCTCTCCAAGAGTTGGATTTAATTGGGATGTAAAGAACGACCAGGTTACACAGATTCGTGGTGGTGCGGGTTTATTTGCCGGTCCTCCTCCTTTTGTATGGATCAGCAACCAGGCCAGCAATAATGGTGTTCAGTTCGGATCAGTAAGTGCCGGTACTGGTTTTATTTTCAGCCCGGATGTAAATAAATACAGGCCATCCACCGGATCAAATACGGCGTATAGTATTAATGTTACTGATAAGGATTTCAAATACCCACAGGTATTGAAAGCTACCCTGGCTATTGACAGAAAATTACCTGGTGATATAGTATTGACACTGGAGGGAAATTATTCCAAAGACATTAATAATGTAAACTTTGAAAATATTAATCTGCCTGCTACAGGTACTCCATTCGTTGGTTCTGATAACAGAGTAAGGTATAGTTCTACTAAAATCTATGGAGGAACACCTACCGCTTCGGTTTCTAATCCGAATATAGGCAATGCGATCCTGATGAAAAATTATCAAAGGGGATATGCTTATTATGCTACCA
>JAABUK010007155.1_pt1 | contig 16233 bp, 24 predicted proteins | sample 5559141 | NCBI WGS metagenome assembly JAABUK01 (sample SAMN10711869, study PRJNA513367) | rock metagenome | isolation source: Antarctica rocks | place: Antarctica: Victoria Land, Pudding Butte nord | collected 2016-01-03
GAGGACTGGTTGCTGCAGCCCTTCATACCTGACATGGGCAGTAACGAGTACAGGTGCGCAGCTCTGCTACTGCCATGTCTTTCATTGGGCCTCCTGCCATGTGCAACACTTGCGCAATACACCCGCAGGCATTGCTACATATGCTGAGGGAGTGAAGTGTTTGGAACATGTCACTGTAACTTTTCTGGTTTGGTTTGCTATGTTATTCTTGTGCATGGGAGCTCGTTTGTCTCATGCCTTCAGCGTCTACGGATCAGAAAAATGCCTCTTTTTATTCTGCCCAGGGTTAATCTGATTGGTGGAGGTCAGGCCAAGGGGTCACCTCGTGATGCAGCTGTGGTCTTTACACCAGCCAAGGCTGCTGACAATCAACTGTACATGTACAATCTGACCTTGCCTCATGGCTTCTTCTCCCGAGCACCTATAGGAGCAACTGACCTCTTCAAAAGTAAGTACTTTTGTGTACGTTGTACAATTTGTTGGAATAACTGTTGCTTGGCGCTGCCCGTGTCTGAACAAATTGTGATGGGTCGGCAAGAAGATGACTCGTCAGCCAGTTTGCCATGTCTCAGGTGCCCATTGTCCTGATCAAGTAATACTATCTGAAGTTGATGCTGTCTTGCTGCAGCTTTAGGTACTGTAAACCAGTACAATAGCACAGGTGAAGAAGAGTACACAGACAAGTATTTTCCCTACCCGGTGTGGAAAGATCCAGCCATGCATCAAATGCTGGTGGACATTGCATTAGGAGGTGCCCAGGCATTCCTTCAATCAAGAAGGCCAAGCTCAATGTCAGAACGCGTGCTGCTTCGGATTGACATTGCCTTGACTCAGCATGGGAATGTGGTGAGTACCTCCTTTTCATGAAGTCTCACTACGTCTGTATATGTAGTCACATTGTTACAATCTGACAAAGCCCCTCATGCATACGGTCCCAATGCTTCCCTGCTTACTGCATACATGTGCTGCTCAATGGATATAGACCGCATCCCATCTTGTTTAAGCTGTCCCCAAGCGTTGTCATTGTGCACACCATTTCAATGCATGCAACATGCTCTTCACTGCATGTTTTTGGTATTTTCTCCCTAGGCGGCAAACACAATGCAATTGCAGGTGAGGCCATTCATCAATGAAGCACATTACTATGCTGATGCTACTATCATGTTCCCAGTCTGGCCACCTGAGCAACAGTCAGTCTATACCAGTAACAACTCTGACACGCCATTACTTTACGAAGGCGGCACACAGCCAAGGACAGTCACAGGCTGGGGCTTATGGCTGGCCCAAGCTCTGTGGAAGGAGGTGCAGTTGCGAAGTGCTCAACACGACAGCGCACCTGAGTCCACACATGGCCCTCTCCCAATCCTAGCACACAGTCTCAAAGAAATCACACCATAAGATTTCGAGCAGGGCAGGCTCTGCAGACAGTTCAGATCCTTTGAGTGTGCTTAGTTGCATGAGCACATAATGACTGACAGGCCCTAGGGGGCTTCTGCTCAAGCCTATTAGTGTATAATTAGTGTCGTTGCATGTGTCCAGTCTTCCAACGTTGCAAGAATCACAGGGTGTGCTCACACCGAACTTATTTTGACATTTATGTCACATTTGGCTGACATGCTGCACAACCCTCACCAGATGATTTGCTGGTCTGGATTTGAATTGTACACAAAGCAACCTGCATAGAAAAGCGTATATTGCAAGGCTCTCAGGTGTACCATGCAGCTTGTCCCAAACAAAGCTCTCTCTGTTGTGATCTAGGCAATCAACCAGGGTCCGTTGAAACACACACAAATAGTCAAAGCACGAGATTCCTGCTTTTGAAATGTGCGAACATTGTCAGCATGACAGATGCTCAATGGGCATCGACAGTGGACCAAGTCACTTGCAACAAACAGTGGCCTTACAAAGTCACCGTGACAATGAACTCCAAGGGCTGACTGGAAGTGCCCTCAGGACTGTGTTACGTCCTGAGGGACTGCTGTTACTTTGTATTGTCTTTGACAATGCAAGCAAACACTCACGCAGGTGTTATACATAGCATATACCCACCAAAACTGGTCATGTAGTAACACTTTGCAGCGTGGGTGGTACGCATTTGCTGTCGTTAACACCTCTCCTGCAGGGCAGCAATGCTGACCTTGTAATTAACTTGCAGCACTGCTGATGAATAGCAATGCCACGCCTATTATGTTGGGCTGTCTAGCAGCTACCCGGGACAAGGCAGCTACAGCACAAGTCTGGTCTGGTCTACTATACAAAACAAGTTCTTCAAGTCTTGACGTGGAAGGAACATCAGACTTGAGCATATATAAACATTCAGTCCTAGCTACATTAGAACCAGCGACGCTGCATCAAACACCATAGTTGCCTACTTCTCCAAGTACACTGCGCTGATGAGTTGGTTATATCCAGTGAATCCCAGAGTCTTTGATTTTCTGAGTCAAGTCTACTTGACCTTGTTAGATCGCAAGGTCTTGAACATATTTGATACACATGTTTCACAGATGTTGATCTGCCACTCAGCTCCCTCGCACCACGAACAAAGTTTCATGCCTGCGGGATACACCCCCAGCATACCGCGTCCAGGAACACTGCGTTGGCATATATCACAGATGTCGTATGTAGCAGACTCCGGCCAAAAACACACGGCATTTTGACTTGCACCGGTTTGGACTAGCACTTTTCCATCCTCCAAAACAAACGACTGCTCTTCTTGGCAACGATTTGCAGATGTTTGGAAGTTCCGGCTGCATCTTGGTAGCAAGCAATTTAGTTTCTGCCAATTGCGGATTGAGCGTGGGACGTTCTGCATTGCAAAGCTCTTCTGAGACTCAGACTGAAAGTGAGCTCTTGTCACTGACTCCGCGCTGTTCAGCGAAAATAGACCCATACCTTATTTAGGGTTTCTTCGAAGGGGGCGTTTAAACCTAAGATTACTTGGGTACAATCAAAACTTGGAATTTCTTTATGCAACCTACTACGAACAAGTGGACCACAGACTATCTAGCTACAGGGTCACAATGTAACAGGCAGTTACCTCTAGTCTCGAGTCGACATGATGTGTGCAATGCGATCAGTCTCTGAATTGCGCAATGCGCCATGCGTGGGCTGTTCAAGTTCCTGCATGTGGCCAGCCAAAATGCCATGAGAAGTGTGCTGTGCAAGTTCTGACGCTGCTGCTTCCTGTAAATGTCTACCACCAACAGCGGTGCTTGCTGCAGTATTTGTCTGATGACCAGTGTTTCGAATGCGTTCAGGCTGTGCATTGTCAGCATGATAGTACATATCTGGGCTGGCTGATGCAGTCTGGCTGATGTCAGGCTGTACAGCATCTGGCAGCAGCCAGGCTCTCCAGTTCGAATCCATAGGCCTGGACGCAGAGGGCCTGCGTTGTGGTGGCATGCTCTGCCCTTGCACGTCATGGCTGTATGCTAGCCTGTCTGACAGTCTTGCAGTCCTGAAGCAGCGCGCTCAGACGTGATGTGCATACACATGATGCAACAAGAGCCAGTGATCTGGGTAGTATGCATGTTGAGAGTAGCACAAATGACGAGAAGTCCTTTAACACTCAATGAAGTCCTGTGCGCCATAATCACTATGCGAGGAGCATGAGGTATGCTGTGAAGCATGTCTGGCATGCACATTGCAGGCATGAAGCACACTCTACAGTAGCAGGGCAAGCACAGGCACTGGAAGCAAAAACATGCGCAGCTGCAGACCTGGAGGCATCAGCAGTCAAGAGATGTGAGGTAGAGCCAAGGCGCAAGGGCTGAGCCAGCATGCCTGATCCGCTGCTGTCTCCTGCAGTGAAGCAATGCGTCAACAACATTATGATGCCCATGAACTGCTTTCCTACATCTTCTTGAGCTTAAGCACTGGCCATGATGAGCGAATGCTTTTCTGAATGTGGAGCTGCACCTTCAGCTGCTCTTTCAGCTGCTTCTCTGGCCAGTCTGTAGGCATTGACAGCTGACCATCGGCTAGGGCCGGTGCATGCCTCATCCCTACCAGCCCCACCACTCCTGCTAGCTGACAGACTTGCACTCTTTCTGTCTTCAGAAGCAGCTTTGGCCTCTTGGTATGCAGCCTGCGCCGCCCTGAGCCCTGCTCCTTCTGGCACATGCAATGTGGTCTCACGGTCGTTTGTGCTAGTGATTGCAACAGGCGCAGTTGTGGCCTGGTCACCCTTCTGTGCTGTAGTCAAGTGCCTCAGCTTTTCTGAAGCATGGTACACACCACCAGCATGGGCTGTGTAGGAGTTCTGTGCATTGGTTGGGGCAGAGCAAAGAGTAGTCGCCCAATGGCTAGTGCTCCGGTCTGAGCCTTGATGGGTGCGCCCAAGCCTGTCAGAAGCTTCTGCGGAGAAGGGCCCAACTGCTGCTGTGCTTTGAAGAGCCAGGCTCTGCTTCTGAGAAGAGTCATCAGAATGCTGATGGTCTGATCCAAAGCCTGGCAAGCCTGATGCGCTGGCACCATCAGATTTGGTTGCTGGACGTAGCCAAGGCTGCTGATACAGAGATGGGTTAGCAAAGGCATCAGCGAAGCCCGGCCTGCTGGACAGGGTGAGACCAGATGTGTGTGCATGCAAGGGGGGTCGCTGGGAGGACACTGAAGCTGCTGCCTTTGTGCCCACTCCTGATGCGTCAGCCAAAACTGCAGCCGGGGGTTGAATCTGGGGAGGTGGTGCCGCAGCAGCAGGGCCAGTCTGTGTGTCATTGATGGCCGCCAGTGTGGCATCAATGAGGCCTACAGCATGGGAGGAGCCCTTGTAGCCGGGAGGCTCATTCTGCGACATGGGCAGTGACTCTTGCAAGCTGCTGTCAGCACCAGGGTACACTGAAACCGGTACTTTGTACTGCTGCTGCTCCTGGGGCCTCACATTGTGCTGCTGCTGTGGTAAGCCAGGGGCCTGAGCCTGCAGCTGCTGTTGAGAGGCAAGCTGAGACAGAGATGGCTGTTGCTGACCCGCATCCTGATGTCCTGTTGGCTGCTGTCTGTGCTGCTGAGGCTGCAACAGACTGTGTGAAGGGCAAAGGTCAGGCAGTTCCTGCTGGACCAGGGTCTGCTGTCTCTGCTGTGCTCCATGCTGCTCGCCAGGCAAAGTCTGATTCTCAAACAGACCCGGCTGTTGCTGCTGCTGAGACTGCTTTCCAAACAGAACTTGCTGTTGCTGTTCTTGGAGCTGCCTCACAGCAGTATCCTCACGCTGCTGCTGAGAGTGCACTTCTGGTGCGCTTTGCTCATCTGGTTGCACAGAAGCAGCTGGGCCCTCTTCTGTGGGCAGCAGCACAGACTGCTGGGCAGTACTCCAAGACTCAAACCGGTCCACTGCCTCCTTGACAGAGGCAGGAACTTCACGCACTGGTGATGCCTGAGTGAGGGCCGGCGACTCCTGAGAGGCTGCAGGGTGCTGTCTGCCAGCTGCATGGGAGTCTGGTGGTGCAGCCTGCTGCTGCTGCTCATCTCTCGGCATGGCAGCTCTGCTTGTTGTGATGTCAAACATCCAGTCGTCATGCATGCCTGGCATTTGCAGAGGGGCGCTTATCTGCTTAGCTCCATTTGATGCAAAGCCCTGCAGAGCACACCAAACAGTCATGCCATTGCACAGCAGCCCAGCAGGGAAGCTTTAGTTCATGTAATTCTACCCAGCAGTAACAGATAACACAGCTTTACAGCTGCAGAAACCTTCCAAGGTAAGGGCACCTGCTTGGTGCTGACTTCATTATGACAGACTTTGACAAAATGCAGCAAGGGATCAATCAACATTAACACTTGCTCAGTACCTGGCTGTCAGCAAGTGCGTCAACACCAGACAAGCTTTGAAAGGCCCTTGTGACTTGCTGACGCTGATCATCATCAGCCATGGTGTCAGCACCTGACTGGTGGACAGTACCAGCTGTTGCCTGCCCCCGTTCCTGTCCGGCTGTGGCAAGCTCTACCAGGCTGTGGCTACTGCCAAGACCATCAGTCAGCAGCTCTGCACTGACCTGATGGTAGAGCCAGTCAGCCACTGAGGCGTCAACCTGCTGTACTCTACCGTCAGCTTGATTGGCGGCATCAGTGCTCTCAGGACTGTGTGGCCTTAGCTGCTGAGTGATAGACTCCACAGGAATAGGTGGCAGAGCATTAGCAAAGCTGATGCTTGACCGTAACACTTGTGCTGGAATTGACATTGTCCATGCTTGGCTGCTGACTGTGGTCACCTCCTGAACCATTGCATCACTTGGTAGCTCAGGCTGCCTATCAGCGTTTCCGGCTTGCCCATAGGGCCAGTGGATTTGCCTATCAGCCTTGTCAGCTTGCCCATGTGTGTTGCTTTGCCTATTAAGCTGAGCAGCCTGCCTGCCAGTGTGATGGGGAAGCTCATTGAGGGAAGGGGGTTTGGGAAGCGCTGCTGGCTGCTGTGCTACATCGTCGTCTTTCTGACAGCCAAACATCCAGTCATCATCCATGAAGCTGCTGAGACTGTGGCGTGGGGGTTTGGGCTTTGGCTCAGCTGCACTGGCAACTTCATCTTCCTCCCTGACAGGCACACAGCCAGGTCAGCATTCAACACATCAAGGCAAGCTGCGATTAAGCACTTCAGTGGGCAACCGTTAACTGCAGTCCCAACCACCTCAGGTAGGCCAGACCAGTCATTGGGGATTTGTCAGTAGAACAGCAGTAACTGCAAGAATATCACTGGAGAATGATGTGCAGTCTGTAATCCAGGCGAAAAGGCATGCAGGCCATTGCTCCAACACATGCTGCAGGTGAAACTGGCTGTATCAAGCTCCAAGCATGGATGCAGACTGGAGTGTAACATGAAGTGTCACTTTGCAAGGTACAGAAATGAGCTCCCTGATGGCGTATGAATGAGGTTTTTCTCAAATTAGAGTTCCTATCTTGTGATACAAAACACCCTTAAAAGAAAGCACTGGCTAACTTGCCTGGTGCACTGGGCTTCATACGAATCTGCCTCAGAAACTGCCCCTTCAAAAGCGAAGCCGCCCATGTGACCACCATAGCTGTCATTGCTGCTTGTGTAGCCATCTATGGCAGGTGCCACAACCTCTTCTTCCTCATCCGACAGGGCCCCCCACTGCAGCCCTGCTTGCAAGTGCCCTGCTGACTCGGGCTGCCCTGCCAGCATCACTGTACGCACTGTGAAGCCACCTGTGCATGATCAGGAACCTGAAAGGGTTGTTGTTTGCGCTAAACATCTGCATAGAAACAGAGCGTACCCTGATGCACTCAGGAGAGGACTCCCAGAGGCAATGCATCTCTGAGTGCTCAATGCGATAGCAGTTGTGAGGTGTATAGGCATGCAGGACAGCCTGGAATGGTGCACTGCAGCAGTATTGCCTATCTTGCACACTGTGTATTGTGACGCGCCATACAGCCCTGTTCTGTGCTTGGCATTGCACAGTCATATGCAGCTTGAAATGGAACTTGATACAACCAGAAAATTTTGCGTTACCTGCATGCTGTGAAGACTGCTCTTCCTGCTCAGCCTTGTCTGTGTGTGTGGCTGTATCACTTGCGCCTTGTTCTTCAGCATCCCTGTTGTGAGACCGGCTCTGGTCATCTGAACTGAGAACCTGAGTACGCACGGTTGCTGTTCCTGACTCATCAGCCCATTGGTCATCTGCATCTTCAGCAGCTGCTGACTCATGATGACTGACATGCAATTGCTGACTCAACATCTGGGACAGCTTGCTCAGCTGCTGCATCTGGGTCCTGAGTACAGCTCTAGGGTCAACATCCTGCAGAGGCCCTGGTGTACCCTCACCACCTGATCCCCCCACCCCACCAGCAGCTGTTGCCTCTGGCATGTCACATTGGCTGCCAGTAAAGCCTTCTAGGCTCTGCCTACTGGAACCATCTTTGCCTTCTGACTGTGCCAATGCAGCTCTGCCAGGTGCTGCTACAGATGTGATATCAGCTCTGAGCCTGCCAAGCTGGGCAGCAGGGCTGCTTGGTAGATGAGAGGAGGCAGAGTTGAGGTAGCAGGTGGTGTTGCCTGGGTTGTGAGCATGCACAAGCTGAGGGCTGTGCCCTGGTGCTGTTACACTGACCTTCAGCTGGCCACAAGCATCGCCCCTACATGGCAAGCAGCACTTTGCTTGCTTGTAGGACAGAGTTCTTTGTTAGTTCAGGAAACAATGAGCATGATGAAAGGTACAGCCATCAAGTATTTGCTGTGGAGTGTGTAACATCACACAGTTGGGCTACATGGTACAGCTGGGGTGAGCAGCAGGGTCAAGGGAGTGTGGTCGGCAGTAGACAACTCACACATGCAGAAAAACATGTAAGGCCAGGGACGTCAAACACAAACAAGTGTGTGCATGTACGTGTCCAAGCACTTGGAGCAGAAGGGTCATTGAGTGATCAAAGATCAAATCATTCCTAGAGAACGGGTCATTTTCAGCAAATAAGGGGACTGGGTGCGCAGTGGACAGCTCTGCAAAGACGTGTAACGCCAGGGATGCAACCAAGTGTGTGCGTTTAAGCATCAAAGCACTCAGAGCAGCTGGGCCCGTCAAGGACTAATGGTTGGTTGCACACCTGGCATTGATGATGTTGTACCAACCAGAGACATGGCCCATGATGTGTAGCAAGGACAGCTCCACTTGTGCAGTGCCGATGCTCTCACACTCACCTTGTGCATGTTGCAGGAACACCTGCATACACATGCACAATAAGCTGCTGTCAACGGAGGGGAGAGAATGGGCAAAACATGGGCTGATGCTGTCAGGACTCTGCCCTCCAATGCCCCGTGTAATGTCAAACATAAGACAGACTGATACAAATGATGGTACAGAGCACAGCAAGATTCTGCCTGCTAGACAAGATGCAGGCGCAAGGGCAACTAGAAGGTGTTGCACAAATGCTTGCAGCACCTGCTTGCCGCAGTCTCATGTGTGTCCTTATAAGATGGAAACACCTGTGCATGCTGACTGCACGTGATCATTATACCTGCAAGTCAAGCAATGCCGTGCTGAAGCTACCACCCTCAAGCAGGCAGGTACCCCTCCTTGGACCTGGCCCTGCCTTAGGCAGATGCACCATGTACTGCCACACGGCAGAACCTGCCTCTGAGACGCCCACGGCTGGGGTGGTAGCAGGCACCCCTTGCCACAGGTATTCCACCCTGACCAGTCCTGCACTGCCACTGCCACTGAGGGCTTGACCAGCAGCAGCCGTGTGTACTGGTTGGCTGGCATCTGTGGGTGTAGGCGTCACGGCCAGATGCAGCGCCTGCTCAATGCACATCTTGACTGTGGGTATCTGCTGGCTGGTGGCATCAGCAGGCTTGGCCTCCAGGGATGTGTCAACAGTAGATGTTTGGTGGACACCCTGCATACAGACACTCGTCACCTTGTATGCATGCTGCACCAGCAGCGGCACAGCTGTGAGAACAGTATGTGGGCACCACACAGATGTGGCTGAAAGACAGAAATATATGTTGTGTAACACAGTGGAACAGCGTCTGGGAGACGCTATGCATCAGCAAAGCACTGCAGCAACACAGCGCTGTAAGACACAATCAGGCTGACAGAGAAGGTTGCCACACTGGGCTATTGCTGACATTCAGTGACAGAAGGAATATGCTAAGACTGTGCCACAGCTGCATTACATTGCATGTGACAGCACTTTATAATGCACAACTATAGCCATTGATGGCAGGTTCACTGATTGTGCATGCTTTCTCGATACATTGCACAGCTGTACCTCTGTGACACATTGCAGCTGGTCTGCTGCAGGTTTGTCAGAAGACAAGCCAGTGCCTGTCTGAGCATCCTCTCTTGACGGAGATGTGGCAGTAGAGCTGGCACCAGCTGAGGCGAACTGCATGGCCCCAGTCAATGGCCCGGCAGAAGGGCTATTTGCTGCCTCTGCCTTGAAAACGACCGGGCTACCTATTTCTGCGTCTGCCTTTTGGCTGACTCCCCTGTTGTTGCCTCCAACTGCCTGATTTGCTGCCATGTCAACTCCTGCTTGTCCTGGCAGTTTAGGTGCAATCACAGCACCCATGTTGACTGTTGGCACAGATTGAGCAGGAGACTGTCTGGACAGTGTGCCATCATGTGCCAGGCCCACAAGGGCAGCTTCAACAGGGCTTCTTGAGTCTGTCTGTGTGACAGTGGGCACAACCTGAGGCACATGCCAGTGCCTTGCGTTGGCTCTGCCTGAGCCATTAGGCTTGAGCTCCAGCAAGACCTTGACCCTCACCCTTGCATTACCAAGGTGTTTGGATGCAGGGTGCACCAGCAGATATGTGCCACTCAGCCACCTGCTGTCTTCTTCTCTGCCCTTGCCCCTACAGCCCATGCAATGCAGGTTGACCATTGGCGATGTTTCCCTGAACAAAACTTTGCATTGCCACTGTGCATCCGGTGCTCTGCAATAGAGACAAACATAGATGGCCATAGTTGCCACATGACTGATAGCCGTTGCTACATCTAGCACAAGCGGTACACTGCTTTCTGAAACACTGCTCAATGCAGTTGGTCAATGCAGTCATTTTGCAAGTGCTTCTGCTCAATTGCGACGACCTACGTTGGCCAGTAAGCATTTACAGTGACACTTCCCTGTCCTGCAGCCTGCAATCAACATGTATGCACTTGTGGTCATGCAGGCATGACTCATGTAAGTCATCAGATGACTCATGCGAACTGCCAGATGCAGGAACTTAGCCGTCAGCAAAACAAAAGACTGTGTTGGAACCAGAAAGAGAGGAATGATGTAAGCATTAGCAGCTGGAGTGACAGGGTCGGCATGCTACCTGGTGGCAAGCAGGGGAGATAGGTCCACTTCTGCTGATCCAATTGGCACTGCAGCAGCTGCCGTTGTCACTGCTGTCTTGCCACTGCTGCGGCTGTTCACAATGCTCCCTTGCTTGTAGACAGTCAACACCAGGGGGTGCACTTGCAAGGCGTGAGCCAAAGATGCGTCAGCTGTGACCTGCACAAAAAGCATGGCGCCTTCACAATCTAAGCACAAAGCGCTGGGATGTGGCCTTGATTGCAGTAAGCCATGCGGCATCAGAGCATCTTCCAAGGTCTGTTGGCTTGAGCAGCAGTGTGTGCAATGTATGTGGCTGAAGGTTCAATGGAGTGTGGCGGATAGGCTGAAAGACCGCCCTTCTGAGAAATGATCATCAACCAGGCAAGGAGAAAGACAAGAAGAGGATCAGGGGAAGCAGATGGGGAGTGTGTCATGACAACCACCCAGCAAGGTGGAAAGCACTGGCAGTAAAAAAGGGCAGCAATAGAGAAAGCAGTGAAGGACAACAAACAGGCCCTGACAACCCCAGCGAATGGAGGTCAGGAGCACAGGGGACACACACCAGGTCGGACTCCGTATTTCACAGTTACAAGGGGAACTTAAAACTTGCTACTAAACGTGTTTTTTTGTTTTACTTTGTCTGTTTCTTCACAAGTTAACAATGAGTAACATAGGGCGTACCCAATGGATGCCACAATGACCAAGGGCAACCTTAAACGCCCCAGAGGGCCCATTGGCTGCAGCTACTGCTATAGCAGCCTTGCTGTCAGAGCGCTCCAGGTTGGCACTCCCTGGCAGCCTGTTGAAAAGGCACAGGCTCAGACACACACACATAAACCCAGCAAAGATGCAATTAGGGCTCTGCACATCATGCTTCAGGACTTGTCTTTGTGGGTAGCAAGACTGTGACTGTCTTGCTAGCACAAATTGCACTGTTACAAATTCTTTGTGCTTGGACTGCACGCAGGGTGGCATGCAATCACGAGCTGCAGAGTGAAGGGCAAGCTATTCGACGGCTCAGACTCATGTGACTCAAGTCTGTAGCCCATCTTGATCCAGAATTGCCCAATCTTTGCATGGTCAGTACCTGTATGTGGAGTAGTACATTGCAGACTTGGGCCGTGACTGCACACTGTCCTCTGCCTGTGGCAGCATGATGTCTTCTACATACACAGTGCACCTGGCCTGTTGCCCCTCAATCCCCCCAAGGGAAAAGAGACAAGCCTGTGGGGAGGCTTCGGGAGGAAGAAGTGTGGTCAGCTCAGGCATGGCAGCAAACACCGACCTGCAGTGACACTGAACTCTGTTTGGCCCTCAGCATGCTTCAGACACGCAGACAGACAGACTCAACAGGGATGCTGATGCTGATTAACAGTGCAGTTGCATGAGAGCCAATGCTGATACTGTTATTAGCTGAAGGAATCACGTGTGGATCATGTATACTCTTGAGAAAAAATGGGAGGCAGCAGAGGTGCTGGGAACTATTGTTTTCTAAACTTGTTTTTTTTTTTGGGTTCTTCACTTTTGGAGTTTTAGGAGTTTGCTAAGCTTAAACTTTGTTGAGTTGTCAGCTGAATGTGCAATGGGTCACATACATGACACACCTGCAATCTTGCTGGTGTTGTCCTTTGAGCTGCGTGAGACTGACTTTGATTTGGACTGCCCCTACAGGCTCCCCCCGCCGTGACTTCAGACCCACCCAAGTGTTCAAGCCCTGCAACCCAACAACAGTTTGGACCGTCACATCACATCAACACCGTCTATGGCTTCGATCAAAACATCATTTGCTCGTCGTAACACTGATACCTCATTCTGGAGAATGCCTCATAGCCTGCACACAAAGCACACCAACTGTGTGTGCATGATGGTTCAGCATTCAGCACGGAAGCGTTTTGCCGCTTATTCAGGTCAGTATACGGTAGAAAGCCTTCAAGCTGGGGCTGCGGGCAATGCCATTACCTGGGGCTTATTCAGCAAGGCATGCAGTGGTGCAAAGCCAGTGCCAAGGAAGACATCGCGATACTTGAGGTCTCCCTGAGAGGTGCTGCCTCCTTGTGACAGAGCAGCAGCCACTGCCTGAGACCTGGGACAGTGATGCCACACTTCCAGCACCAGCTCCTGTAACACAAACAGCATGGCATGCTATGTTGTCATGATACACATTACAATGCGCACAGCATGCCATGCTATGTTGTCATGGTACAATGTACAATGCGCACAGCATGCGGCGTAAGGCACAAACATGACTATGCCTGCAGACACTTGGATGACTCTACCTAGCTTGGGACCTAGTGTGCAATCCAGCACCAGGAGTAGCATCAGGCATCAGTGAGGCAAGGTCACAGCAGACACAGCATTTCAGGGCAGGCCTTCAGCAAACACTTGTGGTGCTGTGGGGAGATGCAACAGATGCACACGCCCACAGCAACAACAGGTGCCTGCAGCATGCTGCAAGTTGCTCAACCTGTGTGGCTAGCTCTCTGACCATGCGGGCATCAATCTGCAGGGGCAGCTGGCGCCGGAAGTGGAACTCAGGGCAGAAGGTTTGGGCCTGGAAGGGGGTCTGCAAGGGGGGGAGGGCCACCTCCAGCTGGTCATTGGCGGGGAAGAAGGACAGGTGGACAAAGGAGTGGGGGCCCAGCTGCTTGGCCCGACCAAGCAAACTGCTGCCTGTGCACAGACAGCCATGAGTGAATAGATGAATGGATAGCTGGATGGATGGATGGGTGGATGGATGGAAGGGTGGATGGATGATGGACAAATTGATGATAGGACAAATGGAGGAGTATGTGCAAGGACATGAAATGTGAGCTGCGTCAGAGCAATGCCGCTTTGCAGAAGGTGCACAGTACGTGGATGTCTCTGTGATGTCCTTGCAAACAACATTATGGCTCATGCCTGGCAGCATCAGAGGAGCAGCTGGTATGTCCACAATGCAGTATACCTCCGGTATACCTGAAACATCTGTCAGGCATCTCTGGCTCTACATCACACTGTTAAGGGCAATCTGCATGCTGCATTGGCAGTAAGGCCTCATCATCAGCAGCAACATTATCGTGACACAGTTTGTTTTGGCATTTAGTGCCTGCCATGGCTGCAAAAGGGTAGGATGTCTCATGGCATGGACAAGGCAGGCTAGGGTGCAGAGGGGATTGTACCTCCCCCAAGCCAGATGCTGGCTTCATTGACAGCTGCCAGCAGCCCACATGCTCGGACAATCTGGACACACATGACGGCGTCCACTGGCGGTGGAGGATCCAACTGAATGTCCGCTTCATTGCTGGCACCTTCAGCATCACAGGTTCACACATGAGCACATGTGCTCAACCTGCATCCTTGGGTGAGCACAGTACATTCTGTAGTGGTAAGGTAGCCATGATGTGGTATGGTATGGTACTGTGGTAAGAATGCATGTTTCTGGTGCATATTTGCAAATAGCGCTTGGTATACTGTGTAACACTATCATTACAGATGTAAATTATTCCTTGCAAAGATGCTATTGCTGTACATGAAGCGCCGCGACGATGTACATGCCATACTGCATGATGGATCTGCAAATAGCAATCTCAGAAGGGCAAACTGACAGCTTGGAAGAGCCCTGTTGTCATGCTGAACAACCACACTGAGGGAATGCATGCAGCGCAATGGATCACAACAGCTCAAGCAACTGCTGCTTTCTGACCTGTTGCAGAACTTGCAGCGTCTTCAGTCTGAGCCAGCTCTGTCAGCTTACAGAGCACAGCCTGCTCCTCTTCATCACGTGCTGCTTCTGCTGCAGGCTGTGCAGCCTCCTTGCTGTCTGCAGCAGCCTGATAAGCAGCTGTCATGGTGATGCTGCCTACAGCTTTGCTTTGGAAGACGTCCCAGATGTGAAACTGGCCTGCAGTGAAGGCAGGCTTTGTAGAGCGCCTAACAGTGCCATGCTCTTGAAACAACTTGACATATTACTGCTTTTGTAGCCCGTGTGTACTGTGCAACAGCATTTAAGAGTGACACCTTGCAGGGCAAGCTCTGCTGCTGTTCATGCCACTGAGTGCAGGCATGAGGGATGTTGGCAAGCGAAGATGAAAACTATAAATGGCAGACACAAGGGCGGAACAGCAGGAAAAGATAAGCAGAAAGAGACAGACTCTTAGCAGGCAGATTCTCAGCAGGCAAAGGATTGGGCAAGCAGGCAGTGACAGAAGTCAATGCTATCAAAAAAGCAGCATAGTAAGAATGTATCCAACAGAAAAACAGACCTTTGACGAGAACTGTTGGCGTCTCTATGGCAGCTGCTGTCAAGGGTGTAAAATCAAGGGGCACAGTGACAATGCCAGCCAGTTTGGGACCTGTCTCAGCCTCTGCACCGTTATCATACCAGACCTGCAACAGAATTGAATGTCTGCTGCCCATTGAATGCCCAGAGCATTTGGGTTTTATAGGCTTGCCGAAGAGCAAGAGCCTGTGCTCAAGCGTATGAGGTCATTATTGGCAAGTTGCACGCAAGCTGAAACAGGAATAGCTGCAAATCACTGGGAGCCCTGATCTGACTATCATGCATCGCAAAAGGTTTGTGCATTCAGCTAAGCACAGCCATGTGGATACTAGCCAGAGAGCATGAAGCTTGTGGACATCCATTAGCCAGGTCTGCAGGTCAACCTGCTGCTGCAGATGGCTCTGCCAGGGCATAGTATCACTGATCCTGCTTAGTATCACTTAGTTTTGCTGAGTCTTAGTAAGTACTGTTGTAGAGTCAATGCCAGGCAAGAGTATTACCTCCAAGACTAGAAACAGCTCTTGATGCAGCTGTGCTGCTGAGACCAAGCAAGCCGGAGCAGCTACTGATGCAACTGCCGGCAGCTGCTCCTCCAGCTGCTGTGATGTGCGACGCTGCAGAATGGCGACATCTGGATGCCCTTTGCACATGGCCTTGAGAGTGACGCTCCACCTGAAGCATGTACACAGTTTACACGAGGTTTTCTGATGCATCACATGAAGCACAAGCCCAAATAGATAGCATTTCATGTATTTTTGCTACTACTAAGGTTGAATACCGACTGGACATTGTCCAAGCTTTGTCAGACATTTGCATATGTTTCATGTAGCATTGTGAACCAGGTGCAGCACCTTCCAGAACAAGCTCCAAATAGCAAGAAGCAACAGAACACAGCATACGTCTGAAATTGCCAAATCACAGCATTGACAGGATTGTTAGCAATGGTAGCAGTAGCCTGTGACACTTCGAAGATGCCATGCATCTTGCACAGACAAAGGCTGCAAAGTTGACTGCACTGCAAAAGAGCATGTATGCATACCAATGCATGACAATGACTGAAGCTTCATTGAAGCGTCTCTAACTTTGTGTCGTATGCCCAGGTGGACTACCCTTTGACCCCCTTGGAAACCCCTAGCTTGCTCTATTGCACATGAGGCATCAGATGATACCTGTTTTGGGCGTTTGCTGCTTGCGCATCAATCTTA
>JAABUK010007156.1_pt1 | contig 16233 bp, 22 predicted proteins | sample 5559141 | NCBI WGS metagenome assembly JAABUK01 (sample SAMN10711869, study PRJNA513367) | rock metagenome | isolation source: Antarctica rocks | place: Antarctica: Victoria Land, Pudding Butte nord | collected 2016-01-03
GAGCTCGTGTAACTCTTTGAAGCGCTACATGGAATGCTGCTACTCGAAGTGGTATGTTCTTCTGGTTGTGCACTTCCCAGATGGCTGCAAATGCATCAGTCATGGCTTTATCCAGCCTTCTATTCACTTCTTCCTCTTCCCACCTGTGCAAGGGGAAGCAACGAAACACAAGTCATGCGCAGCACCGCATGCAGGCAACAGAGAACACCACAGTAGATGGAAGTCCACATTGCAAGCTGGGCCACAACTGAAAGTATAGCGTGACAACAATATAGCAACAACAGATGTTGCTGGTAGGTATGGCAGCATTCTCGGCTTGAATGCATGTTTGTCTTTGAGCTGTGCGGCTACCTGAAGTTTTGAAGATTCTGCACCCACTCAAAGAAACTGACAGTGACACCACCGCCATTGGTGTAGATGTCCGGTAGCACTGTTATCCCCCTGTCCCTTAGGATCTTGTCACCCTGCAATACAAGTGTGTGCATACTCAAATATGATAAGCGCTTGTCGATAACAACAGTGTTTTTGTTCCATCGAGTCATGCTGAAAGGACATTGTCCTGCAGCCTGTGCATGAATATCATTGGATTTGGCTCATCTTCTCCAACAAATCAGCTTTTGATGGCACTGATCAAGGCACGCTCCAGGTGCATTGGACAAACACACATGACACATCCTCAGAGGTGTAGCATCAGCGCTTTTCAATCCCACAACATCTATCTCAACTCAGAAACATTATCCCTACCCTGGAACTCTAGACTCAGAAGCGCCTAAGGACAGACGAAACGTGTGTCTACATTGTGGAAATGTTCTAGATCAGTAAGACATCAGGATAGTATTGAGCAGTTGCTGTTTTGTGGGTCACGCAGACGGGCACTTACATTTGGTGTGGTAGGTCCGTTTGCAGCTTCCACCACGTACTGGCAGTTGAGCTTGTTGGCATTCTCAGAAGTGATGACATTGCCAATGGCAGCCGGCACCAGCACATCACATGCCTCATACAGCACTGAATCCTTGTCCATAGCCTCACCTACATCAACAGCAGTCAAATATTGACAGCAGTTAAATGTTGACAGCAGTCAAATAGTTGACTGGAGGTAATGCCCTGACACTGATACAGCACGAGAGTGGCTGAGATGATACTCATGAACAGGGTAATGATCCACAGCTAAAAAGGTCAAGAGCATGAATGAAATTTTGCAAGGAAATCGCTTACTTGCAGGAGAAACAACAACACGGAAGTGTGAAGCTCATGGCGCAACTCACTATACTTTGTGCTGAGCTGGCAACACTGCACTATTATGCCAAAAGTCCTCAGGATTATAGACATGGATCTTCTGCTTCTTCTTCTTCTACTTCACAGCATACAGCTTCAGCACTGCAAGTTCTTTGAGGTGATCACCTCCCGGAAAGTCAGCTAGCTTGGCGCCGGTACCCAGATGCTTCCTGAGAGCAGGGATGTCCAGCCCCCCCTCATTCCGGGTGGCCCCAAACGCATCAGAAGCTGCCAGCACCTTGCCCCCTTGTTCGTGGAAGATCTCTGCTGCCCAAGCGCCCACATTGCCAAAACCCTGCTTTCACAATGTCGCTGTGACTATAACTACACTAACAAAGGAAAACAGATGATGCACAATTCGCTGCATGAAGTGAAATCGACTATAATGGCTGTACTTTGGGCCTTTATGTGCCAACAAAGCTATGCAGTGCACTTGCACAATGCACGATTCACATGCACACAGGAAATGGCTGCAAAGTGCCTGCTTGAGGGGAGGCGGTCTGTAGCTGCTGCTGCACTCAGAGCAGGCGAGCATGATGACAGTGCTGCCTACACACAAGGCTCGGCCCAGATGACACCTTGCCTTTCACCACATCATGTCTTGTTGCACAGACTGGATTGGTGCACGTGACTCTGTATACATGTAAACGCACCAGATGCAGCTGGCGTGAGCTACATAGTGCTGACCTGAATGACAAAGGTCTTGTTGGCAATTGTGCCGGCATGGCTGTGCTTGAGTAGTTCCCTGGTGGCAAAGACTGTACCCCGTCCTGTCGCTGCTTCACGCCCCAGAGACCCATGCAGCTGCACTGGCTGCATACACAGTGCAGCTACATGTCAGTACTACCACATGACATCTGGTGAGAAGCAGCAATGCCAAATGTGTGCAAAGTCTTGATATACAATTGTTGCCTGAAGATCATGGGTTGTTTCTCATGGTTTCTCATGGTCCCCTGTGCAAAGGCTTGCAAGGGTTTCCTAAGGCAGTGATACGGCATGCATCCACTACAGTGTGCGCAGCAGATCTCCTGCTCAGCAGGCAGAAGAGGTGACACTGATGCAATGCCAAACAAGGATGGTGCATGTGTACCTTGCCTGTTACAACAGCTGGTGAGAAGCCCTCAAATTTGGTGTACTCGTCGAAGAACCAGGACATGACTCGGCCATCAGTGTTCATGTCAGGAGCTGGGATGTCCTCTTGTGGACCAATGACATCTTTGATGGCCTGCAAGTGAGTGACATGCTTTTGCCTGAGGGTTATCTAATGATTCTTCGGTCCTGTTTGTGTCTGGGTGAACATCTGCGACTTGGCATGCACATCACAAAATCTCAACATATATCATGGTGGCTGCTCAACAGATCAAAGGAGTGCCTTGTCAATCAACAGTCTTCACACAGTGTATGTACAGGCACATGACACTGATACTGTGTGTGGCATGCGACAAGTATGTAGACATACAAAAATCTGCAGGCTTGAACCCTGAAGCAGCATGCAGACCTGCACTAGCTTCCTTGTCAGCTTCTCTAGCTCTCTTTCGCTCAGCTTTTTGGGGTCTACAGTGACACCGCCCTTGGCCCCGCCAAATGGAATGTCCATTACAGCAGTCTTCCAAGTCATCAAACTTGCAAGACTGCAACGCAAGCATGTATGGATACACTTGTTGGACATGCATGTACATGATGGTCTGCAGCTTGACATGCATTCATGACACTACTGACACAGCACTGTAGTCACAAGTGTCTGCTTATTGATAAACAGATATATGACTTTGCCAAAAAAAAGCAGACCTTGATGTTTGTTTACCTGCGAACATCATCTAGGTCCACCTGGGGATCATATCTGAGCCCACCCTTGTATGGACCCCGGCTGTCATCGTGCTGGACACGATACGCATTGAAGCTCTCAATCTGGCCATCATCCTTGGTGATGACAAGCTCGACAAGCACTTCCCTCTGAGGAGTGAGAAGTAGCCTTTGAAGCTTTTCAGGGTACTCAAGCTCTGCAAGAGCCTGCACAGGTTGCACAGCTCACTTGCCACTTGCTGTCGTTTGATGGGCATGTTAGAATGTCTTGTGCACTTCAAATACCCTTATATTGTCATGGATACCTGCCATACAAGTATGGTTGAGGTTTTGGAAAGTAACACTAAAATTGATGAGTGATGACTAAGTATGGCAAAGCTCGTGCACAGGCAACGAACTCATCAGGCAAATCGTGGATGCATTGCAGATGCGCTAAAACAAATGCACACCTCCTTGATGAACGTGTTTGTGTTTTCCGAGTGACTGCTTGCAGCTCTCTGCTGCGTGTGTCGAATGACAGAAGCCTGGCCTAAAAGCTGTTTCGCTCCGCGCAAGGCTCTCAGAGCCATCCCGCCGAATAGCAAGCTGCTTGCGCTGAGCTGACAAAACTCGAGATGATGTACAACGCAAGTTCCTCCCCGTTCAAACTTAGCTCTTGTGTCGATCTGTGACTAAGCTCCATGGCGCGTTGCGTTGCTTCTAAACTGTGCGCAATGCGCTTTCTGTCTGTCAGTCAAATTTCGACATGCTGTTTGAGAGTCTTTGCATAATGTAGCTTGAAGCAGCTGTGCAAGCCGTGCGTCATTCATCAATTCACCGTCTGATTGTTCTTGCCACCCGCAAGTTCATTCATTTGTCAAAAGTAGAGCATCCAGATATTCTAGCGCTAGCGGATGAGAACAGGAGACTTTTGCCACTTTGACACAACGAATTGTCGTCAACAATTTGTCCTGCATCAGCCGAAGTATGCACATGCATAGCAACAGACATGATGGTCAATTCCAGACCCTGCATACTTTACAAGCTGTGGCCACCTAACTAGATGTAGTGGGCCTTGTTCATGATGACACCCTCGAACTTGGTTTGGAACCTGCAAGCAATCATGACACAATTCAGTCCCAACATGTTTTGCAGTTGAATAGTGATGTACAAATCCTGCCGGTCAGCTAGAAAACTGTGACATAATTAAGACCCAAAGGCCAGCCCTGCAGGCGATGCATACTACATATTGCCTTGGCATTCTCACATGTCTGATGAGCTGAACCAACACAGCAGCTGCACAAGCATATGCAAACTTGTGGGACCCTCACCACTTCATGGCGTCCTCCTTGGTGACCTTGTGCTGAATGCCAACAGTGCTGACAGCCCGCCTGCGTCGCCCCACTCTGTATCCAGGTCGCTCTAGCACAACATAGAAGTCCATTCCTACAGAATAGATAGCCTATGTCAAGCCTGGGCACTTGTTGCTGTGTTGCGTAAGCTGTGAGATACCATGTGTATCCCACAGCTTACGTGTCACTGAGATCTGCACATTTCTTGGCAATGTTTCATGTCCTCTTACATCATGTTGCTTGAAGCAGCAACTGATTCAATTATGAGACCATGAATTTGATCTGACACCAAGCTCATACAGATTGCATCACAATTGGACACCGCAACATGTAATTATGAGGTGCCATGACAAGCACAGAAACGCTCCAGAGTAAATCTGGCTGGTCCTGAATCATGGACTAGATTTAAGTACAAGCAACGGTCCCACAACATCCAGCTTGATCTGCAGACTTACCGTAAATGCCTGTGGATGGGTCGTACTTGATACCCAAGTCAATGTGCTCATTGATGCCAAACCCAAAGTTGCCTGTGTCACTGAAGTTGCGTCTGAGCAGCTCATACTCCTTTACCTTCAGGCCACTCTCCTGCAGAATGAGTTAAAGTAATCAGCTGTTGCATGTGTTGTTATTGTTTGCCAAACTTCATCTGTCAAAGTTGAGAGTCATGTTGAGGGTTTTGCACATTTGCAATGCTGTGGCGGATGATGCAAAGAGCATCATAAGGTGCAGTGTGTGGAAAGAGATAAGCTGTGCCTAAGTATCCCAACTCAGGTGCCAATTCAGCAACCAAGTAGCAGAAAAGCAATTTGCCTTCATGGCAATCTGAATTTGAGTAAACTCACAATTAGCTGTAGAGCCTTCTCGCCTCTGACAGTCACAAAGCATGAGATCTTCTCGTTCCTCCTGATAGCAAAGGTACGCACTGTGTATCGGGCCTTGCCATATACAGGCTGTTGTCCAGTTAGCTGCTCCAGCACCTGCATTGAAGTGACGCTGTGAGTGCTGAATCTCCGGCATGGCAAGCTTGTGCTGCTGCGTGCGCTGATAGGACAACTGGGAAGCCTTTGAGGGAAGTAAGTGAGAAAGGATTGCGTGCCTTTGCTGCTTTTGATAGTCTGTCACCAGACTCTCCGACGCAAATGTTCAAAATCAGCTTGGAGACCTTGATGTCCCTCATAGGGTTGCTGGTCTTCTTGTCGTTCTGCACACAACGCACGTTGCTTCTATTACAGGTTATGGCTTTATCGGTCCAGGCTACCGTCAAAGCAAGATAAGCCACGTAAGATTGGACAATGCAAGTAGCTGAAACCGCCACTCACCACCATGATTACACCTCTGGCCCCTCTGGCCTACCTCTCGACCTGCGCACAAAGAGACCAACTCAAGCAGCCTCGGCGGCTTATTGTAGCTACAGCTTTTCGCTCGTGTTATGACTCACTGACCGTCATAGTAGCGTAACTGCAATGTCGCCGTACGAGTCACCACAGATGAGCTTGAGCTCGATTGTCGCTGTTGTACAGCGAGCTGCGTCAGTTGTTCGGAATTGCTTGGTGAGTGGCGCGTGCTTAGCTACTCGAGTGTCGGCTCTGTCCCGGACAGCACGATGAGCAGCGCTTTGACGCGTCTGGCTCCTCTGGCACCTCGCCTCACCGCTTCAGGGCTGTGCAGGCAGCAACAGAGAGGTTTCTCCGCAGCAGGTAAGGCTGGGGACCATTTGTTCTGCTGACGAAGCTTTATGGTATCTCGAACTCAGGCCTGGATATGAAACCACGCAAGCATTTGCTCGATCAGCAGCTGATGGCTTGCAGTCGGACATGGTGATGCAAAAGTCAATTGCTGGGAGCAACCCACAAACATCAGCAACTGGAAGGAGGAGCACGTAAGCACACTGCCGCAACACTTAGCTTTCATGCTTGTGATTTTGTTGTGCATGCAAGATACTTTGTAGTCTATTGCAACTGATAGAGCTGTTGCTATGCAGATTGTGTTTGCTGTGCTGGGTTGTTGGGGAGTAGGCATCTACAGTGCAATGAAGATCTTTGGAGGGGGAAAGAAGGAAAGCACACCATCAGCAGCTCCAGAGCAGCTAGAGAAACATTAAATGCTGCTAGCACCCAATTGAGGCACATGCATGCAGCATGCCCTTTGTGCCACAAACAGATATGAAAGGATGTCATGACGTTCTGCGTCAGGACTGCGCCATGCCTGCACTTCAAAGTGCAGGTGCATGGCCGCGCATCATGCAATCAAGGCGACTTTATGCTTATTCCATAAATACAGTTCAGCAACAACCGCTTGCACTACCCTGCATGCAGCTTGTACTTAGGGTGCAGGGTCCAAAGAAGCATGATCATGTCATGTAAGCTTGTTCAATGGGGTCTAGACACATACGTGCATTGCAGAAACACATTGACAGAATGCAATCATGCTGTGTGTGCTATAATCAGCTGTGAAAGTGATCCATCCTACATGCATCCACAAAGATCATGCTGTTCATGGTTACAGGTTCATTCATGTACGATAACTGATTAACATGCTAAACTGCTGGCGTTGGGCTGCTACTCCTCCGAGACTTTCGTCTCGGCGGCAGCACTGGCATCTTGCGCAGTCGGTCTTGTTTCTCATAGCCAGGCATGAGCTGGTCTGAAATACCACCTGGCTGAGGGCCCATTTCAAACAAGGGGATCTCCCAATACTTGTCATGCCATCGCAAAGCCACTTCACCTTTCCATGACTCACCAGGCTCCAACCTGTATGGAAAAGCAAATTGCATTAAATGCGGATAAACTCCCTGAGCCTAGCTGAGCCCTGAGTTGGCATCAATGCATAACAACAAATTATTGCAATTGGTACTGTTCTGGACTTTGGTACAGATTTGGCTACAGTCTGTGCTGATGTTCAGACAGTGGGCAGGCTAGAATGAACAGACATGTCAATTCTGTGAGGGGCAAGGTGTGCCGCCAGTGGACACAAAACATCAGGGAAAGTAAAACATTAAACAGACACAAACATACGCTCCAAGCACATGACTTACGTGATAGGGCGCGCAACTTGAGCTGCATTCAGCATCACAAACTCAGCAAACTCTGAGTGATGCTCCTGTCCAATGCCCCTGTTCAGGGTCCCCAAGTCTGTCAAGCCTTCCCTTAGCAAAACCTCAAAGTGGGACCGGTCGCCAGGGCAAAACTTGACAGTGGAGTCGAAAGCATCAACATACGTGCGGTGTACTTCCCCCACTGCACGCCGATTTCAACCACTTGGTGCACGAACTGTCATGCTCAGCAGGCTAATGTGCATGATTGCAGGGTAACATGGCCCTATGATTGGAACACAAACAATTACCTGATATTGACGTTTCGACTATGCACAGCATTACCATCGTGCATCAGCAATGGCTTTCCATTCATGCTCATCAAAATACAGAATGAGACGCTCCTCGAAAGCTGCTGCAGCATTGCCTACACTTGACAGACTCTAAGCCAGAAATTGGCATGTCTTAGCACACATGATGAGTGGTGCGTCAGTGTGCTGCTGGCTTGACATTGTCTCACAGCAGGAAGGTTGGCAAGAGGATGCATGTCATGAAGAAGAGGCAGCGCTGGCTTCCAGGGCAGCCCGGTATAACATTTGGCTTCTCATTAAATTGACGCCAAAAGGGGTAGTCTTTTCTTTTTCTTCATTTTTCCAGCATTTGCTTACCTCCAAAATTGACGTAGTCATCCTTCTCCAGCTCCAGCTTGGGCTTGCGAGCATTGGGGACGTAGTCTATGTAGTACTTGCCACCTAGCCCCAGCATCCTGGCAAAGGCATGGTGAGTGTACAGATCCCTGCAAGCCAGATGGCTCTGCATGCCGGTCGTGAAGGTGAAGGGCTCATCATCTGCAGCAGCACAAGCACACCTCAGGACTCAGATTTGTGGTGCAAGCAAAGTTGTGATTGTGTTTGCCATTGATAGTAAACAGCATCAATGTGCATAATTTGGCAATGACTGGTTGCGAAGCATGACCCACCAGTGTTGAGGATCTGCAGCTCACAGCGCAGCTGCATGGTTGGCTGCACCTCTTCGTCAGCTTCCTCAGAGGAGCCTAAAGATGCCTCAGCCATGGACCCAAAGGCCTCCTTAGGGCGCTGCATGTGATACCTGTTGGTAGGTGTCACATCTGGGAAGTCATCTGGTGTCATCAGCTGGACCTTCAATCACACATAACACTTGTTGCACTTGGATACTGCTTGCACCATTGATGCATGCTGTTGCACTGTTGGTTACGGGCCACTTCACAAGTCTGCTGACCAAGAGCTGCATGGGATAACAGCAAGCTTTCATCTAGTGTTACCGTGTATGTAGTATTTGATGATGAAACATGATAAGCAGCGTGATGAATGACTGTCAAATCAGCCATCAAATCAAGCTTCGACCAAACACCTCAGCCTTGCTATCATTGCAGGAACGATGTGTATGACCCAAAATTGCACTGCCAAAGCTGCAATGCAATCTGTCTTGGCGACAAAGACTGCCCAAGCGGTGACTAAGATGAGGTGAAGCCTGCTTCTTCTTCACATGCATCATATGCAGTAGCTGCTTTCAGTACCACTCAACTTTCTGGTCCACTAAGCTTGGCAGTGCCACGCTGGCACATTGATATGCTCACCAAAGGGGTGCTGACAAATTTGCAGCACTGAATTCCATCGGTGCAAGATCAATACTGCTGGATATTGGGCCTATCCAGCTGACGTCAATGCTGGTCCTGTCAATTACCTTTGCCACGTTTGTTGGGGTTCCATGGAAAATGAGGTTACACAGAATGAAAGCAACAGCAGTAGTGTGATGTACATGCTTGCAGCAAGATTGATGATTGTACCTGATCACAACATAAAGCCTATTACTGACTAGTGTCAAAGCAGAATTGTCAGCACAGGCAATCACAAGCTAAACGGCATGTAGGACTAACCGTGTAAGCAGCATAAAACCGATGAGGCCAGATTTGCAATGTGCTCTCGTCAGACTCTGCCATAAGGGTGACTTGAGGGGCGCGGTCTACACCCAGGGGGGGTGACTGGGCTGTCTCTGCCACTGACCAATGGCAGTCTTGTAGGAAGCCGTCTGTAGGCAGACTGAGGTGGGGGCCCACGTTGGGGAAGCAGATGGGTACCCCTCCCCTGCACAAGTGCTGATCAGGATCATACATATGCTTCAAACTTAGAACCAGGCAAGATTCATGAGGATTATTGAGTGTCTCACCATGAGCTATGCTGCATGCTTTACGAGATGAGGTCAAACGGCTGGTGAGTCATCAGGCATTCTCGCAACACATCAGCAGTCAACATTACAAATGCACCATGTAGGTGTGATTGACATTCACAATGTACACGACTTGGCCCTCTGCAATTGATACTAACGTTGACACTGGTACCAGATTATTGCAGGGGCCGTGATTAGTTGAAACAGGTCAAGAGTGGGAATTGTACCTGATAGCTGCATCAGAGGGCTGCTCCCTGACATGCAGCAATTCAGCCCCATCAGGGCTGGTCCAGGAAGTGACATTGGCCCCATGCAGGTACACACAGGCTGTGCTGCCGTTGGGATGGGTCAAGTGCACCATGGGGACTGAGTTGTCCCCTAGGTAGAAATTCACAAGCCCTTTCATTCTGAAGCTTTGCCGACACCATTCTATGTAGTGCAGCATTGCCTGCCTGCCAAGTCAGCATGGACAAGTCAGAGGCATCATTACATAATCAACAAGGTGTTCATGCAGAGCATGTTACATGCAAGTTACATCCTGTTGTCAGGCAAACATGCCGCGTACATGTTGCCAATCCTATGGAGGAAGATTTGAACTGTGAGACCTGTTGAGGGTACAAGCCTTCAAAGGTGCCAACAGTTTGTGTTAAACAACGCCTGCAACTTGCTCCTTTCAAATTAAGGCATCACTAGCGCAGTTCTGTCAGCACTGCCAGATACTGATGAGTGGTCATTCCAGCAAGCAGGGCTCAGCAACCGCATTAGTGCTGAATTCAATTTTTTGGCTTTGCTAATTGCTATTCGACATTGTTTGTGAGGCATGAAGCCCAGCTCAACCAGTTATGCCCAGCATTGACAGTGCTAGAGGCCAGAATCAAGCGCCTGTTGAATGATCACTCTGACTCATCCAATGGTACTTATCTTAGGTGCAGACACAATTGGTATAGTCTACTTGCATGCATCCTGGGAGGTAGTTGCTGCCTGAACTGTACGCTGTACACAGTTCTGTTGCTCCGTCACAGGCTGACATGATGCAACTCTGTAAATCCGAGGCAATCACGCAGACTAATAATTGGCAGGAGCTTGTGCATCACACCTGAAGCTGCTATGAAGTGCTCATGATGCAGTGTGTCAAATTGTCACGACAGGTGTCTGTGTCTGACTGTGCATCTGGCTGAGCTGTGGAGTTGAAAGCTGTTGGCTGACAGGTCTGCCAGCCACAAGCAGTAAGCAGCAGGAAACAGAGTCCAAGGGAGGGTTAGATTGCATCATGCAGTGCAGTATGCATTGAGACTTTTTTACTCAAGCTGGCATGTCTCAGCTGCCCTTGTACCTGAAGTGTTCGGGCTGAAAGGTAGTCACTCACAGTCCCAGTGCGACGTTTATGTCACGACTGTAAAAGTTGCTTGCAGAAAAACGAGGTGTGTAAACACATCAAATTTGACATACTTCTCAGTAGTCCTTTCAGCAGGCGCTTGCAAAACTTGTGTTTCTCTAACTGCCTGTTCTGTCTAGCAATGCTGGGCACAATCAAAACTGCTTCGCTTGGCTATCACAGCACGCGGTCCATGTCTTGGGCTGGTAAAAACTGGCCTAGGTAACCAAGTAGAACTGCTTCTGCTGCCTTTAAGCTAGCCTGCGCCACCCTGACAACTGTTCAGTACACAGCAGCATGTACATGATAGTCACCAGAGTGGCGCAGTCTGCATCATGCCTGCTGAATGTTGCAAATCAAGTGCCAATGAATGGTGCCAATGTACTGCATTTGCCAATGGAGCCATTGCATATGCTGTTGGACTGGTGAATATGCAGCAAAAGGGGTTCAAGAGACCTGTGATGCAAATGGGCTTCTTTTCGAGCCCCTACTGAGTACAGGTGACATCAGTGGTTGTGCACTTTGAACATCACCCCTGGCTGACGCAGCAGCAGGTCATCTATGTCAAGCTGCTACGCTGTCAGCTTGACATAGACGACTTGCTGCTGCCTCAACCAGTGATGTGATGTGTTAATCACAGTCTAGTGATTAACACGTCAGACATAAAGAGAAATGCACAGATGAACAACATGCTCAGCATAGGAGACTCACTCCTGTGCCTCAGCATCCTCTTCTGCCTGTTGCAGCAGCTCTTCTGCAGACAGAGCTGCAGTGGCCTCCCCGGGCTGGGGCTGGGTCTGCTCATCCCCCCTCCTGGTAGGCTGCTCCCCAGGCATCTGCTCTGGTGCCTTCTTCAAAGGATCTCTGCATGCAGATTGGCGTGAGTCAGGCACAGCGCACTCAGTCAAGCAATGGTGAACAGACTAAGTCCTAGAAACAGAGCAATGGGTTTGCTCAAAGTTTGGTTGTACTTTTTGGGACAGGCTTGAGTTGCTTGCTGTCTTTGAAAAGAAGCTCTGCTGTTTAGGAATAGAACAAAGCAGGAGATTTGCACAGTACACTGCAATATTTGTCCATCAGGCCCAGTACAACCAGGAAAAGCATGGCGGTGAATAAATTGGATGCAAGTAAGATTTGCCAGCAGGCATACAGGTGATGGCACGAAATCTGAAAGAAACTAAGCAAAGGGTACCTCTGATTGGGAGGGATCTCAGGCTGCTGAGGCGGCAGGGGTCTCATGGGGTCGTCTTGGGGTACTGGGGGGCTAGGCTTGGCCCTCTCAGGGGGGTCAAACTCAGGGGGGCTTGGCCCTGTCCCAGGGACTGGCTCCTGCGCATCACACGCATATGAAATTTAGCATTGCAGTCAGCAAAAGCTGCTTATGGCTGGCATGGCCATTGTAATTTGCCACTCATCAGATGCGTGTGGTGCACAATAGATACTGCAGCCAGCTTTACCTGCCACAGCAGCAGACTTGTGGCATCAACATAGACCTTACGTGTTTGGTGAGCCACAATATACAGGGCAAAGGGGTCATGCATATTAACACATGGCTTGCAGAGCTTTCAGCATGCAGCAACTACACATGTGGGGCATGTGATACGCCATGATGGCCTAGTTCATGCAAGTGAGTAATGTGTAATTTTGACGCAGGCAACCACTGACATCTCTAAGGATCTTGAATGTCATCTATAGCTGCGAATTTGCCATGTGTTTATGCATGCCTCCATATGTATGTGCACCTGGGGTGGCTGGTACTCAGGGGGGCGCCGGGGCTGATTGGGGTTGCCCTCATCAGGCCTGCCCCACTCAGGAGGTGACTCAATGACCGCTTCTATAGCTTCTATGTCTGGATAGCCTGATGCTGTACCAGCAGCGATGCCCTCCATGATGCGTTGCTCTTCGTCGGCGTCGATCCCAGCTAGAATCTCCTCGAGCCTTCGGTTGGCTTCTGGATAGAGCTGGCTGGGGCCGGCAGGGTGAAGCATGGGGCCAATCTTGCTGCCTGCTGCTCGAGTCTGCGTCTTGCGGGGCACCCTCCCTGCATTGGTTCAACAACTTGCTCGAAGGACCCAGAGCAGGTGCAACTTGGAGTTCTGGGAAACAACTTGGCTTTCAACAGCTATGCACACATGACATTTGGCAAAATAAAGCTGAAGAAAGCTTCTCACCCTGCTTGGCCGCTTCCGAGACGAGCTTTGACGACGGTCGTGTATGCAGCATGCAGCATGCATGCTGCTGCACCTCAGCTCCGCGAGGCGTGCATGCCTGCCTTGTGCCAAACATCAAAACGTTAGACCGCACGCCCACTCCGGTTGATGGCGACATAGACGACGAGTTTCCGGCCGGGTCCAAGGTCACAAGGAATGATGCAGTGCTTAGCTGACCCTAACCTGCTGAAACCCTACATTATCTTGGGACTCAAGCCATTTCAATTCCCAATGCGATCCTTTGCCCAGAAGGATCGCAATGATTTGTTACAACAAAGTTATCTCGGGTTTGACCATTTTATTGACAAGCCTGGCACACCTGTACATCCTAGTCAGTTGGCTGAAAATGTGAGGGGATCCTCCTCCTCCTGGGAAAGAATGATAGATAGCAGAAATGGTCACACTTCTCTGCACAGTCCGAGGCAAGGACATAGTCGCACGATGTTTGCTTCATTGTTCTTCAGGATCAGCCCGTTGATAATGCATGTGCACATTGCAATCTGCCATGGTATGATGTTGCCAGTGAGGCACAACACAGGTATAAATAGATTGGGATCGTCAGCATGATTGCTGTCAAGTCTGCCAGGTACAACATCAGCTTGCAGCTCACAAGCAAGTTGAGCCATGATGTGGAGCTGTAAAGCAGCAGCACATGCACATATTGCCCCAATCGATCCCGACACACTGCAAGCCTGGTGTAGACAGCTTCCCATCAGCACGTGGAAACAAGTGTTTACCATGGGCATAGCGTACTCAAACATGCATTTCAACACATCAACAGCAGTCAGAAGTGGTAAAGTAGCAACACAGTCAACAAAAGCTGTAGCAAGATCCCTTTTGAATCATCACATTTGAATATCAAGTGGACTCAACACTCAGCTGCCCTCCAGTTTGCTGAGCATAGTCCACAACCACATGTGTCAACATGCATTTGCACAGCAGGGCTGGAGGCACTCATGAAAGACAGCCATATCAGCGTTGCATCTGCTGAGCAGGGTATGGCTGCTGCTGAGGGTAGCCTTGCTGAGGGTAGCCCTGCTGGACAGGGTAGCCCTGCTTTGGGGGGTAGCCTGGGAGCTGCTGTGGGTACCCTTGCTGCTGCTGTTGCTGGGCAGGTGGTGGGTATCCCTGCAGTATGACCGAAAATGCTATGGCAATGGCATGTGGTGAAAAGGCCTTTGTCATACGTCAAGAACTGCAGCTTGCACTTACAAGGGCAATACAGAGTACCACCATCATGCATGCACTGCAGACGCGTCCCGTCAGACATGAAGACATCACTAGCACCTGGATGTCAGACTCTGCTTGCAGTGAATTCCTTTTCTGTAGGCTACACACACAGTGCAACACAGTGACAACCCCAGAACCAAGCACTTGATTGTCTTGTTCATGCTGGCCAAGCTGAGGGAGTCACCGTCATGGGGTAGCCGCCCTGTGGGTTCACTCCTGTGTTTTGGGGCTGGGGGTAGCCCTGAGGCGGGTAGCCAGAGCCTGGGGCCGGTCCATACTGACCCTGCACCCCTGGAGGAGGGATAGCCTGCTGCATAGGTGCCTGAATGTACAGGAGTAGCATGTGTGATTGACACATTCTGACTTCACAACCAACATATCTCCATGTTGCAGCATGGCGTTGTCTATTGTTTGCATCTAAGCACCAGCAGCCTGTGCTCACTGAGCAGCATGCTGTGACCAACTGTACAAGGCAGATGATTGCAAGCATCTTGACATGTACCCGCTGTTGCACAAGTCAGGCATGGCAGGACTGGGGCGTCCTCAAATCAAGCTGGACATGCAGGATGGACTCAATGTGCTGGTCAAACTGCAACATGCTGAGAAACAATATTGTGCCTGATAAGGTCCCTGTGGGGCCCCAGCAGGGCCCTGCCCCTTGTCCCTTGCATCCAGCTGGACCTTGTGCTGTGTCTGCATGCATGCGCATACCCTGCACACAGTGTCAGGTATGTCACATCAACCATGGTGAGCTGCACCCCCTCATGTGAGCTGCTGTGTCAACAGAGCTGTAGACCTGGTATGTAATAATAGAGAATCACTTTAAATGCAAGACATTGCATGATATTGCTGCTTGGGCTGAGAGTGCAAGTACTTACGAACACCAGATGAGCTGGGCAATCTGGTCAATGAAGTTGGCAATCTCCGCCAGCTCTTGGCTACCAGACAGGCAGGCTGCAATGTCACACAAGCAGGCCAGATACTGGCAGAACACCATGGTACCAATCAGGCAGTTGTCGCAAGGTGTGTTCATGATGCGCTGCTGATCCTGGATTGCCCATCTGGTGGATGCCACACTCTGTGTGAAGCAGACAAAGACCTGCACCAAGCAAGTTTTGAGATTTTATTCCTTAAGAAAAGAGCATTGAGGCATTTGGATGCATGCAATACCTCCATGCAGAGGCAGAACTCAGGACAGCTCTGCTCAGCCATCCTGCCAGAACATGGACAGTCTCCATTGCAGCACACATATCTGCACAGCAAATGTTCTTTAAGTTGAATAGCAGTAAGTATGTCTACTGGGAGTGCTCCACATCCGGACACTGGCTCATTCGTCTGCATTGCATGTATGCACTGCATTGTCAAGCATCCTACCTGGTCATGTCATTGTAGATCAGCTGCTTGCGAAGCATGTATGATATACAGTTTGGACTGCACACCGAAATAGCAACTATCTCAGAAAATATTGATAGCAAGCCTTACAACTCACAGTAAGCAATCCTGGAACGCTGTGATCAGCAATCAAGACGCACCAGCACGCCGCAAGGAGACAGTCTGCAGACCCAGTCGTTCGCGGTCAGATCGAACACTCCTTGACAACATTTTCAATGCCTCGAAAGTATGAAAACAGCTGATCATAAGCCAGAATACTCACAGCCTGGGTCCGCACAGCACGCCGTTTTCAGTTCTGTGTTCCATGTCTGGCCGTAGCCGGTCTTGCGAACCTCAAACTGCTGATACTTTTGCTGCTTGAACTGTGACTGATTGCCG
>JAABUK010007157.1_pt1 | contig 16233 bp, 28 predicted proteins | sample 5559141 | NCBI WGS metagenome assembly JAABUK01 (sample SAMN10711869, study PRJNA513367) | rock metagenome | isolation source: Antarctica rocks | place: Antarctica: Victoria Land, Pudding Butte nord | collected 2016-01-03
GATGTTTCACCTCGTTCGTGTTGCCATCGCGCCAGAGCTGGTAAAGCCGTGACCGCGAATGCTGGCAAACCAAAAGGAGCGGCGGGTGATGGACACCAAACACGAATTAGAAGGCCCGTGCAGGCGTGTCATACAAATGAAAAGAGTGCGCACCTCGACCATGTCGCCGCCGCCAACCGGTGAAGCCATTTATGCGCCCGCAAAGAAAAGTTGTTGATGGTCAAAATTAATGAACATTGAAAGGAACACGTACCTCGAACATGTCGCCATCCGCCGGTGAAACCGTCGGCGCGCACACAAAGAACAGTTGTTGATGATGAAGACTAAGGAACATGGATAGGAATGCGTACCTGGACCATGTCACCATCGCGCCAGCCGGTGAAGCCGTCCACGCGGAGGCCGCACTCCAGCCCGTGTGACACCTCCTTCACATCGTCCTTCACGCGCCGCAGCGACGTGAGCGGGCCCTCGAACACCACCTGCAGCCGCCAAGTGCAAGACGTGGTCAATGCAATACCTGATGGTCCAGACCGCTGCCGTCCAGTGGGCGCAACACATGCTCCATTGACGATCCATGGTGCTGCCTGCCAGCCATGATCATGTATGGAGAGGCAGCATGCTAGGCAGAGTGCCAGCTGCGATGAGTCATGCCACCAGGTTTGTGGCGCTCATGGCACTGGTCTTGGCACACAGGACAGCAGCTTTGGTCGATGCACCTTCTTGCCACGCTTGACGACCAGGACGCAGCCCTTGCGCAGCACGCCCTCCTTGACCATGCACCCCGCCACGATCCTGTTGCCGGAGCCAAAGGTCGCCCGCACCTATGCAAGCAGGAGCTGGTGTGAAGACAGGCCAAAATTAAGGCTGCAAGATTGCCAGGTCATTTGCGAGGCAGATGCACAATCAGCTGGCTGCAGCTGCTCCAACTGCCTCCAATCTGCAGAGCAGGGTCATGTGCGAGCACGCGACAGCCCCAGGCGGGTCAACAGTGTGGAGTACAACAGGAGACTTGCGAAGAAGGGCCCGAGGATGCAGGGGGGAGCGCACCTCAGCCTGGCCCATCTCGGTGCGCTCCTCCACGGTGTTGAGGCGGCCCTCCATGGCAGCGCGCACATCGTCCACCAGGTCGTAGATGACGTTGTACGACCGCAGCGTCACGCCTGCGCCAGGGAGCCACAGATGAGTTTCAAAAACCTGAGGCATGTTTGAAAATGCGCGCACATCATCCGCCAGATCGTAGATGTCGTTGTACGACCGCAGCGTCACGCCTGCGCCCAAATTAGGTGGATATCAAGATCGGGCATGGGAGGGGCGCGTCAAAGACGTACGATGCTGTATCTGCGAATATGGGCAGCCGTTGTGTGCTGAATGGGAAGAGTGCTGCCGATGCGTCAGGCCAGGCGGCATGCCGCTGCTCAACATGAGCACAGCAATCCTTGGCGGCGGCGGTAACCTCCTCGGACGGCTGGGTGTCAAACCCTTATTCAACAGTTACATGTAGATTTCATCCATGCTCAACCGAAGTCAGAGTGGCGCACTCTTCTCCTTGGCGGCGGCGGTGACCTCCTCGGATGGCTCGACAATGAACCCTAGGGTGACGCCTTCCTGCGAGAAGCGGCTTTGGAGGAAAGAGGAAAACGGGCACTGAAACTCTTCTCCTTGGCGGCAGCCTTGACCTCCTCTGACGGCTCAACATTCAACCCTGGGATGGCGACTCGCTGCGAGAAGCGTTTTGGGGGGGAAAGCAGCAACAGGCACTGCAATCAAGGCGCACTCTTCTCCTTGGCGGCGGCGGCGACCTCCTCTGACGGCTCGACGTTGAACCCTAGGATGACGGCCTCGCTGGCGGCGGCCAGGTCCACGTCGGACGTGGTGATCTGGTTGGGCGCCGCCAGCAGGAAGCGCAGCAGCACGCTGTCCTGCGGCAGCGCGCCCAGCGCCGCCTTGACCGCCTCCACCGTCCCCGACGCATCCGCCTGCAAATGGGAATGAATGTTTACAAATTGCAACGACTTGTGGGCTTGGTTAGCGTGCCCAGCGCCGATGTCACTGCCTCCACCGTCCCCAACGCGTCCAAACGCGGTTGGCAACATAGGCATGTAGTTTCTGGGGTTGTTCAGCCGGCGGCAGCGCGGCCCAGCGCCGAGTTGACCGCATCCACCGTCCCCAACGCGTCTGTTTGTATGGACATTTCAGCCAAGATCCGTCCCATGCCAAGGCGCTCGGCGGCTCGGACACAGCGTCTGCAGTGCGATCTGGCCGACACCGGGACTGCTGAACAGGCGGGGACGGGTGTCCCGCATGTTGTGCTGGACAGGCGGACAGAATGGGCAGCGTGGCACACTGCCAAGATGCTGGGCTGCTGCCTCTCGGGCAGGGTCGTCCAGCAAACTCGAGCAAACTAGTTTGATTTATTGAATGTATTGCTGTATGATGAAGTGTAGATATTTACCTTGAGGATGACATTGAGGCGTTGCAGCGACTCGCTTGCGTCGTCGTCCATGGAGGCCCAGGACTTGGTGGTCACGATGTTGCCGCCGCCCGCCGACGCTGCCAGCCGCTCCAGTCGCTGCAGGGGGGTCAGGCGGAGTCATGCGATGCGTGAGCAGTGACTGTGTGATGCATGATGGCCGCTGGCGAGCGAGAGCAATGGTGCGCAGCCCTGGGGCAAGGCACTTGCGCTGCAGCCATGGAGGAGCGGCAATGAGTGGACCAGGTGCCGGCAAGTGGCATGCCGTAGGACTCTGCAGGCGGCTACCAGCCCTCCCGGCTGGCTCGCGCACCCCACACTCCCTGCTCCATTGAACACACAAGCGCACAGGCGAAGCCTTGCACTTGCACCTGCACTTGCACGTTATGTGTGTGCCGGCAGGGCACCTGAGTGTCCTCTGCGAGCTCGGCCGCCTTGCGCGCAGTGGTCTCGTCCTCGCACACGTAGAACTCGTCGCCGGCAGTGGGCACCGAGTTGAGGCCCACCATCTGGACCGCCAGCGACGGCGTCGCGCTCGCCACGTCGCCTGTGGACTCTGTCAGCGACTTGACCTGCGTCGCAAAGGATGCAGTGTGTCAAACGAGGTCAGGAATATGGCCTAAGACCCTGGAAAAGTCGCCAGCGCGGCATTGCGGTTTTGACGTCCGCCCATGGACTCTATCCAAGACTTGACCTGAATAGAGGGGACGAAATGCGTCAGCAGGCGTTGGCTTGAGTATCACGAACACATTCCGCAGCCTGCCAGGCCTTTGGTTCGTAAGCAGGCAGAACATTCACACGACTGAAGAGGCAAACCAATACAAGCGCTACCTTGTCATAGGAGGCGGAGGCGACGGCGAGATCGCCGATGCACAGGTTGCCCGCTGATACTCATTTGGAACATGACAAGCATTCTCTGGTTTTGAGCCCACCTTGCCATAGGAGGCGGAGGCGAAGACGATGTCGCCGATGCGCAGGGTGCCGGCTGAGAGCATCAATGTGAGATCACTGCTTTCCCAATGCCCACCTTGCCGTAGGAGTCGGGAGGCAATGACGACGTCGCCAACGCGCAGAGTGACGGCCAGGCACATCAAAAGGGGAAATAGGAGCAGGAGATACCACATTGTGTATGCCCACCTTGCCGTAGGAGGCGGAGGCGACAATGATGTCGGCGATGCGGAGCGTACCGGCCAGGCACATCAGACGAAATAAGAAAGTCAGTATATGAACACATTGCATACCAACCTTGCCGTAGGAGGCGGAGGCGACGACGATGTCGCCGATGTGGAGGGTGCCGGCCTGCACCAGCAGGCTGGCGACGGGGCCACGGCGGCGGTCAAGGTGGGCCTCGATGACGGTGCCGCGCGCTGGCCGGTCCGGATTTGCCGACAGCTCCTCCACCTCCGCCTGCAGCAGGATCGTCTCCAGAAGGTCGTCCACCCCCTGCCCGAACTTGGCGCTGATCTGCGCAGGAGGGACGAGGTGGGTACGTTGGTGGATACGTTAGTTGAACTGCTTTAAGTGTGCAGGAGCACAGCGGGTCTGGCAGCAAGACCGTCACCGTCAGGTCGTCCACCCCCTGCCCGAAATTGGCACTGATCTTGCAGGGGTTACTAGAGACGATGAGCCGCGCGATAAGAACAGCAGACAAATGCGCACAGGGCGCATGGGCAGGCGGAGTGGCAAAGACAATGCAAACAGGACAGCCGCAGATGAGCACGCACGGGGACCATGGAGGTCTGGCCGCCCCACTCCTCGGGCAGCAGGCCCAGGTCTGCGAGCTCCTGCTTCACGCGCTCCGGCTGCGCGCCCTCCTTGTCGATCTGCAGTGGAGTTTAGATGCCGCATATCACTTGTGAATACTGGGGTTGAAGAACGATCCAAAGTGTTGTGTATCATGTAGCCGGCCCAGGTCTGCCAGCTCCTGCTTCACGCGCTCCGCGCGCCCTCCTTGTCGATCTGCAGCAGTTGTCCATTGCACGAATGATCAATGTGCCGTGTTTGACCCATCTTTCCCCAGCTGCGTCCTAACCTGACTGGAAAAAGTGCACTGTAGCGCAGAGCAGGCAGGGGGTGCAGTGTCGTGTATATGACTGTTCACACATCGGTTGGAAAGCTCCACCGCTGGGCTGATGCAGTTCGATGATGGAAGGACACGACGGCGGCCTTGGCATGGCCAATTGCATTTCACGATTTATCGTAGGGTGGTACCAGGCCGTAGGGTGGTATGTTTCCGCGTCTTAACAGACAGAATATCAACAGTAGTGTTTCGAGCAAGGCCCCACCTTGTTCAAACCGAGATGAGGGGCACGCCGGCGGCCTTGGCATGGCTGATGGCCGCCCTTGTCCTTCTACTGACTGGGTCTACATTAAATCCAGGGAGGCGCAGAGTCGAAATGCATCCGCAGCGCACTTTGTTGAGACCGATGATGATGGGCACGCCAGCGGCCTTGGCGTGGCTGATGGCCTCCTGCGTCTGCGGCCGAACGCCGTCGTCCGCCGCCACCACGATGACGGCGACGTCCGTCACCTTTGTGCCACGCGCGCGCATCGCGCTGAAGGCCTGCACGACGTCGGCCGCAGCATGCGGTTCAGAGTTTCGGCATCAACACTCCTTCACACGCCCGCTGGCCAACATGGTGGGGAAGCAAGGGCCCCTTCACGGAGAGGGCTGAGGAGAAGAGATGCAGCTTGAGCACGAGCAGCAGACAGCTGCAACATCTGTGTGCAGCATGGCGGCATGAGCCAATCGCCAGTGTTCCTGCTGACTCTTGGAATGCAGACCGCCAGCATGACTGGGCGAGCAGGAAGCAGGCAACAGGGCACAGAAGGCAGGCGCACCTCGTGCCCGGGAGTGTCCAGGAAGGTGATGGCTGCGTTCTGACCGTCGTGTGGAACCTGCACGGTATATGCGCCGATGGCTTGCGTGATGCCACCCGCCTCGCCTGCCGCCACCTTGGTCTTGCGCACAAAGTCCAGCAGCGACGTCTGCAGCGGCACAGGTTTCAGCGTTGCAACACCGGTGAGGGCATGGAGGGCCGGAGCATACATTGTGGTTCGTTGCCAGGGTTTTGGGTCGCGAAATAGTGCAATAAGCTGTGGCTGAAGTCATTTGTCCTCCATCTGCCAAGGTGAATGATTGGCCCAGCAAAAGCAAGCCAGGCTAAACCTGTCAACACGCTGAGCAGGCGGCAGCAAGCCGCCGCGTCTGCGCAACAAGAGGTACTGCGCTTACCCCAGCCTCGAGCCAAAAAAGCACGTCGCCGCCGCCGCACCTTGCCGTGGTCGACGTGGCCCATGATGGTGACGACCGGCGGCCGCGGAAGCAGGAAGTCGAGGTCCTCCTCGTCCACAAAGTCCGTTGTCTTGCGCGCCCAGTCCTCCAGCGCCGCAGCCTCCCGGTCGATGCACTCCACCTCCCCAAACTGCTCGTCATCCACCACCATGTGCACCGTGTCCCGGTCCAGCACCTGGGGGCAGGGTTGCGCACGCAAGTTCACATACTTCAGAGAGCCGCAGGTTGTGTGCCACCAAAACAGCCTCCCAGTCTATGCACTCCCCGCCCTCACAACTGCTCGTCGTCCGCCACCATGTGCACTGTGTCCCTGTCCGTTGCATCTGGCGCTTGATGGTGCATATGTCAGTGCTCAGGGTCGAGAACCGACACAGCTTGGGTGAAATCGCCGGCAGTCACAGGCACAGGGCCACGGTCCAGCAGCTGACAGGCATGTGCAAAAGGCTCAGCAAGGTTTCATGTCTACAGGGGTTGCGCCGACGGCCGCATGGCAAACTGCTCATCACGAACAGAGTAGAATGGAGGGCTGGAAGCGCGACATGCGGCGGAGCCGTGCCACATGCAGCAGGGCCCCGCACCTGGTTGACCTGCACCATGATGCCCTTCATGAACAGGATCTTGACGACCTCGCCGGGCGGCACCGCCAACCTGTTGGCCAGCTCCTCTACGGGCATGCCCTCGTCGCCGACCTGCAGCAAAACAACATCGGTTTGATTCATTTCACGCCACTGATTGTCTTTCAACTCGACCCTTGAGACCTGACCATGGGATATTGACTGCATCAACAGAAAGTTGAAGAAGGATATCAGACGATCATCCGTGAATACCAGACGATCATCCACGAATCATGAGAACTGCACAACATACCTCGAAGATGTCCTGGCGCACGGGCGCCGCCGCCTCGCGCGCAATCGCGCGGTCGCGCCGCCGTGTGCCGCGCGTCTCCCGCCGCCGCCCCACGTCCGTGCGCTGGCGGGAGGCCTCCACCTCCAGCCGTTTCCGCCGCGCCGCCCTGGTCAATCGCGGGCAGCCTCAGTTGGTGCCGACAAACACAGCTCGCGCGCCTGTTTTCAGAAGAATGACAGATGCAGGAGTGGCATGCGTCATGCTGTCGCCAGCATTGCGGGAAGGTGACACATGAGGCCAGGAACGTAGAGTTGTGCTGCACAGGGCTCACCCATCCTCTGCCTCGCCGCGACCTGTGCGCCGCCAACGAATCGGCCTGCCGCGTTGGTCTGTCGTGGGCGGCGGCGCCGCGCCGGCTGCTGGCGGCCGCTGCTGCAGGCGGCCGTTTAGTGCGGGCGCGCCGGCGCCGTTGCCGCCGGGCCGCTGCTGCGGTCGCTGCGGCCGGCGGTCCTGCCCCTGGGAGCGGTCCTGCCCCCGCTGATCCTGCCCCTGCGGTCGCTGCTGACGGTTGTCGCCGCCGCCGCCTCCGCCATTGTTGCCGTTACCCCCGCCCTCGCCCCGCTCCTGCCGCTGCCGCTCGCGCTCCTGCCGCGTGCGCGGCCCGCTGAGGTGCTGTGTCGGCGGCGGTTTGGGCTTGGGCGGTGCGCGCAGCGTGGGCCGAGCTGCGAGCGCCGGTGGGTCCTCTGCGCGCACTACCAAGCGGAAGGCCCGTCTGGCGGGCAGCTGCGAGGCGCTGCTGCCGCAGCTGTGCTGGGGCAGGCATGCATGCCAGGCCCCATCCCTCAGCCCGAGGCCCGCGTTGCAGTGCGCGTGCATATTTAATGTCTCAGTGTTCAACAGCACATTGTATTCATATCTGAGCCACTGGTCTGCGCCCTCCTAGGCGGTCCTGTCGCGCTGCCCTGTCCACCAGAAAGGGTGCTTGCTATAGCGGTTTGTGCTCGCGACACGCAGGCGTAGTCGCGCGAATCCAGCCCACCGATACTCTACAGTACGTGACAAGTTCTGCAGCAAAGTCTGCACCTTTCATGCGCTGTGCAAGCTTATCTGCACCTTAATCCACGTCGCTGCAGCCGGCTGCAGGTCGTGCAGGGACTCCATTCTGTGTTCGTCTTCTTGGTAGTCTTGGTGATAGGGAGCGCCAGCAAGGCAGCAATAGCAGCACACAGTTCGTTCTGCATCGGTGTATTCTTACTGTGTCTTGAACTGGAACTCGTGGGTTGTGCAGCAGCTTGGCGGGCCGCGCGGCTGTTGGCACCGTAATTTGGTCGGCATCTACTAGCCTCAGCAGTCTGCTCAGGGCTCGAGCACGCAAATCAGTGGCTCTCTGCGGCCGATCGTCGATGGGGCGCGCCATCAGCATGACGACAGCGCACAGCACAGCATGCAGCGGCCGAGCTGCTGCCAGGTCCATCGTCTTCGCCTGGCCGCACTGAGCCGCGTTGTGCACACATGCGGCATCAGCAATGTCAGTGCATCAAGGCGACTCAGCGTGAACTGACTCTGTCTGTGAGTGCAGGCCGTCCAGGGTCAGCTGCAGGAGGCCGCCTGCAGCCTTTGTGGGCTTTAAAACAGCAGGTACGCATGCATGCGCCGGCGCCGCATTCTTGGAAACGTGCAGCATGCTCACCACGCGACTCACCTTGCTCTTACCGACCGACACTGGTGAAGCCTGTGTCATTTCGCCGCAGACCACATGCAGCTAGGCGCAGCGCAGCTTAAGGACTTTGGCAGCGTCACCCGAGCGGCTCTGGCCGTCAGCAGGTGAGCCGTGAGATTGCCTCGCAGAAATCTGCACGAGATTGCCACAAGCCGAACGAAGTTGCCACAAGCCGGTCCAGACGCGATCGATGCCCAAGCCCCATGAGAGACGGCTCCTCCCCCCCTGCGATGCAGCGAGAGCAGCGGGCCGCGGCGGCAGGTCACGCGCATGATGCCCATCGGCGTGCCGCGGGTGCCATACCGCTCGCAGCGCGAGGGCAGCTGGCAGTGGGTTGACATCTGGAACTGCCTGGTGCGCTTCTCGCATCGTGTGTCCATCCGGCCAGGCAGACTGTGGCCAGGTATTTTTGCTGACTGGGCAAGCAAGCTCAAGAAGTGTCACAAGTGTGACTCGGACATCGAACACCGTTTTCTCTCGCCCAGTGTTGCATGCCGCCACACACGTCCCCAGGTACTTCTCTGAGCAAAGCAGATCATCTGCCTGAGCTGGGCCTTGCGCTCCCCCTGTATCGGAATCCATCATTGAAACTCGTGAATATATTCTCGTCCGTGCGGTACTGGGAGCGGATCATCTTCCTGAGCAAGGCAGTGGACGACGAGCTGGGGGCAACCAGCTATGACTTTCAAGCAGGGTTTGTAGAAATTAACGGAAACTAATGGAAACTAACAAACTTTCACCAAAATTTTCCTGCGCAGTACCGGGAGCGGATCATCTTCCTGAGCAAGGCGGTGGACGACGAGCTGGGCAACCAGCTGGTGGCCACCATGCTGTACCTGGACAGCGAGAATAAAAAGGACATGCAGCTGTACATCAACTGCTCCGGCGGCGAGGTGCGACCCGGCCCGGCAATTACACCCACGGCTGCTGCATTCAAGTCAATACCACAAAGCAATTTGGAAGTGTTGTTAGCATGAGAAGATCCTGCGGCAGTCACCGGGCCGCTGGTGTCCCCTGTGCGGAAGCAGATACCTTGAAAGCAGCCGTGAGGCAATAGACAGAAGCAGAGCACATTGCACTTTGTGACGGCAGGCCAGGGCGCAGGTTCCTCGCTGTGGCTTGCTGAATCAATGCGAGTTTGCTGGGCTTGTGCACAATGCCGCCTGCTGCTGGGTATGCAGGTGGTGCCTGCGCTGGCGATCCACGACACGATGAAGCACATCGGCAGCGACGTGGCGACGGTCGGCTTTGGCGCCTGCCTGGGCATGACTGGCTTCCTCATGGCCGTCGGCAAAAAGGTGGGTCGTCAAACGGACCATGACATTTGAGACCTCTCCACCATTTACCCTTTCTTGCGCGTCTTCCTTGAGTGAAAAGAGTACAGGCTGGCGAAATGCCAGGCAGAGGCTTGGCGAGGAGCAAGGGAGGGGATTTTTGGCCTTTTCGTATGTGGTTTTGCGACCGTTCACTCTGCAGTCCCCGACTGACAGCCCACTCCTGCCGCCGCAGGGCAAGCGGTACATGCTGCCCAACACCACGATGATGCTGCACCACCCGTCGGGCGTGGCGCGCGGCCAGGCGTCCGACATACAGGTGCGCATGAGAGAATGGCGCAGGCGCAGAGTGTGCGCACAATAGAAATATGCAGTCGCAGCTAGCCTACAGGCGCAGAATACGCAGACCTGCCTGCCCCTGTGTCGGCAAGTCAGAGCGCCCTGCAACATGTTGCTCCATGAGTCCTGCAGAAGCAGCAGCGGTGCACGGCCCAGCCATGGTCGACATCGCCGTGTGTCACTGCTGTCATGCTCTTGTAGAGCAATTCTACAGGTGGAAACTGCGTGTGTCTTGCAGAACGAGGCCAAGGAGCTGCTGCGGGTGCGCAACTACGTCAACAACGTGCTGTCTGTAGCCACCGGGCAGCCCGTCGAGAAGATCCAGCACGACTTCAACCGCAACAAGTGAGGCGCCTTCGACTGCTGCTGCGCTGCTGCTCGTGTGAACTTGCCAATTGCACATGGTATGCTGTGCCGCGTGCGCATCTCACCCCGGCGCTTCCGAATTTACTTGAATCCTTTGCATTGCCAATCTATTGCAACGCGCCTGTGCTTTCTGGCAGGTACTTCACGGCGCAGAGCGCACAGGAATACGGTGAGAAGCTCTGCCAGTCTGGTCCTGTGTTGACGTCAGGTTTTAGGAGTTGCCGAGCTTGACATCCCAATATGCATTGTCACGTTCGTCATTGACAACTGAGCTGCTGCTGTTGGTGCGCAGGTCTGATTGATCGCATTCTCAAGCCACCGCGAACGCAGTCGCTGGGCGTCTGACAGCTGCGCTGCTGGCGGGGGCGGGACTGCATGTCTTGGCAGCTCGTCTTGAGGAATGGGAAGTTGACGCGCTCGTGCACTGTGCACCTTGGGGCAATAGGCAGCTGTGATATCAGCAGAGTGTGCGGCTGCATGCGCTGTGTAAATGCTGAAAAGTTGCGACATGGGGCAGGACACTATACGCGCAATCCGCACACAACAGTCGATCGAGAGCTGCGATCATGCAGCGCGCTGCGCACTCTGCCGACTTGGCCTGCCCCAGTGTACACTTGACTCATCGCTGGTTCCCACTGCACGTGTCCAGAGAGAGTGGGTGCAGAGCTCATTTCACGATTGCACATGCACGTCGCCAGCAAGTTCTTGCAGCAGAGCACTCCTTTGCCTCGATCGAATCGCCTGCGGCCAATGCTGACCGTCAACGGCGAAGCGTTGAAGGCGAAACCAGCCAAATCGAGGAAGACCTTGACGCTGCTGCCTCAAGTGGTCAAGTCCCTGCAGCGGGCGGTGGAGGATTTCGGCCGTGCAGAACCATCTGGCGAAGCGCCGGGCCAGCGACAGAAAGGCGTATGCGTGCTGCAGGGCGAGTACGCCGAGGTTGATTTGTCGAAGGTGCGCCTTCAGGTGGCCACCTGACGCTTCAGATGCATGTGTACATCCTCTGTCGATGCGGAGAATCGACCTCTTTCCTCTACCATGCAGGAGGACCTGGTGCTGGCATCCGTTGGCGCCACCACCTGTGTCATTGCGGCGCTAGTCGCGCCGAAGCAATGGGTGAGGCGCCCAACAGTTTCACATGAATTCTCAGTAGCGGCTTTCGGGCGCAAACAGAGATTTGATGGCAGTGGTGGCAAAACTTGGCATTTTGCCACGCAGCGTCGCACGCTGCCATCCGCTGGCATCCTCCTCGAACTTGTCGCTGGCGTCCACCTTTTCACTTGTCTTCTTCTCAGCACCCGTCCGCAGGCCATCATAGCGCACCTGGATGAGCGGTGCTCCCAGCAGCTGGCGGTGCTGGCGCCGCTGCTGGCCGCGCGATCGGGCGCCGCGCAGCTGTTCCTTGTGGGCGGCTACGGCCCCCGCGGCGAGTCGGTTGCGGAAGAGATCCTGAAGGCGTGTTTTCAGGGCCACTTCGGGCGCACATCTCACAATTGCAAATCTGCACGCTGCACACCCTCCGTTGCAGCGACGGTGCCTCGGTGACTGTCCAGATAGTTGGTTCGTTGTAGTGAAGTGCGGCGCTGATGCCCCTGGGCGTGTGGGGAGAGAAAGCTGCGCACGGCGACATGTGGGCATGGCAGGAGTGTCAGAGTTCTATCAGATCATCAAAGCTCTGTTCTCATTTGCCGCAGGCGATGCACGCGCTGCCGCAGCTGACGGTGGACCTGCGGCTCGCGGCGGTGGGCGCCCTGAACCAGCACCGCGAGACGCGCGGCATCCTGCACCGCAGCCTGGCGGTCGACACCGCCACCTGCGCCGCATGGCCGCCAGAGACGCACGTAAGGCTTCTCTGCATCACAGGCAACGTCGATGCATGGCCAGGCCCTCTCTGCCCGGCCCTGGGGTTGATTGGTGTGCGGATTGTTTGGTCGCTGTGGGTGCGGCGCGCACCAAGTCAGGGCAGCAATGATGAAACACAATGGTTTTTCTGGGGCGCAGGACCAGGGGCCGCTGTCGGCGATGCGGGCGGCGCGGCCGTTGTCGCCGGTGGCCTGCCCCATGGAGCCGATCTATGACGCCGCGTCGGGGCTGCTGCGCATCCTGCCGGTCCACATTGACCTGGCCAGCCTCAACCGGGCGGAGCTGCTGCAGGCATGAATTGTCGGCAATTGCTGGAAGGCACCTTATGTTCTGCTGTGTTCGGCGCTATAGCGGCTCTGCGGCGGCTGTCGTGCACCTGCCAGACGGCCCCGATGGATGACTTGGACCTGCTGCAGCAGTCGTCCACGACATTGTTTGCTGGTACACGTTTTAGGCATCTGATATTTGTTGCATGCCGCAGATGATCGCCATGGACGATGCAGATCTGCTAGAGCAGTCGTCCACGTCGCCAGAGCAGGAGGGGCCCGGCTTTTGCGGCGAGGTGCGGGCCACCCTGAAGTGGATGCTGCACACTAAGGGTGGCCGCAAGGCGCCCGCCACCTTCGCCTGGAGCGACGCCGCCGGCTGGCAGACCACCAAGAAGGAACGAGAAGCCCTGGAGGACTCACCAGGGGCGGCGCCGACGGCGCTCGGCGCCAGACCGCAGCTGGCGCAGCTGACCCTAGGATGATTCAGGCAAGACCACGAAGCGCATGCAGGACAGCAGCATGCGCATGACGGCGCGCGCTTTACCATTGCCACAGCACGGGTTGTGAGGCGGAAGGGATCAGGTATGCACCTCTGCTGCGTGCCAACGCCCCAAACACGGATCTGTCGGTCGTAAACCAGCCCATTTAGGAACAGCCTCGACCAGCCGATTTCCTTGATCTGTAACATGAGACAGCGGACATTGTTTGGACATCATCCAAAATCCCAGGCTCGACAATGGTGTTAGAACACTCTAAGAACATGGACACAGAAGCGTAGTTGATGCATCGCACGCACCAAGCCTCCCACGGTCGAGCCCTCGACGGCGTTGAGTTTCGACACCTGGACGAAAGCGCAGGCGCTCGGTGAGACCAGCGGCATGGCGTCAAGCACATACACAACAGCAATTTACAACATTTATATTTTGACACGAACGTTGATTGCATGTCGGATGCATCAGAACCTTAAACCCTGAATCCCATCACCCACCAGGTTGTCCGCCGGCTGACTGATGATCGCACAGGCTATGCCCGCCACATACCCTGCCGCAAACGACACGCCGAGCTGCTCCGTGCGGCTGCACTCCTCTTTGGGCTTCGGCACCAGCGTGCTGTACATCGCCGTTACGACCTGTGTAAAGCAGCAAGGAGGATGATTATTTAGCCGACAAGCAGGAGGCACACCAGCTGACTGGAATGACAGCTCACTCCGCAAATCACAGAACACAATCGCGGCGCAAAGTCAATTAATGAGGCGAGGGCTCACGTTCTCGAAGACGCCTGCAGGTCGCAACACAATCGAGTCAGGCAAAGGCTGGTGCGAGCAGCAACAGAGCACGGCAAAACGGAGAAAAGAAAGAACTGTGGCAACCAGCAGCACCGGTCTCGAGTCACTCACCGAACTTCATCATCGTGTCTGCGGCGCGACAATCACAACAGCGTCAGCACCTCATGGCAATGATCCGAAGATTTCAAGATTGTATTGAGGACGATGTTGCGCAAATACTCAAAACAGCACACATAAGACCCGCACAGCGCCAGCAATATTGCGGCTCACATGGGATCTGGCGCCCCCACAGGGCCGGCAGTCCCTTGTATAGCCTGCGAAAACAACACCGCTCCCAGTCAGAATCTGAAACTCGTACTTGTTTGCAACTTTGCAATCCGCACGTGCCGCGAGACACGAGACTATATCTGTCAAAGGTGTAAAACAGCGACGTTGAGTTTGCACCCGGCGAATCCCTCCTGGTGCACTATCTTTGGCAGCCCGTCCGATAAACCCTTGGCAAAGCCTGGCACCGTCTGCACCTTGACCTTTACCGCCTCCAGCGGGCACAGCCTGCGGGTGCACCATATTGATTTGCAATCATGTCTGGAACATGAATGCAAACTTTTGTCTGGCAGGCCCTCTGGCTGCGCACACCGCAGACGGCATGCTTCATTGCTCCCTGGGGATTGCACTTCCTCTGCACCGGAGATGCACGTGCAGTCTCCAAAACCAATTTATGGATTGGTTTTGGCTGTTGATTCGTGCCCACCCGATGTCCGCCAGGAACTCGGCAGACGCCGACGCCGCCAGATACGTCAGCGTGTTGGCCCCTGCGATCTCGCTGTACTGCCTGTTGCACGGCAGGAAACTGTGTGGTGAAACGTGTTGTGCCTGGTAGTGCAATGCAAACTGTGTGGTGAAACGTGTTGTGCCTGGTAGTGCAATGCAATGCAATGCAATGGGATCTGACATGCAATGCTGAGGGATCTGACATAGTAGTGCGTGTGAGCAAGATCAAAGACCACCAATAGATGAGAACAACAAGATGATTTTTGTTTGTGTGCTGTTTCTGTACTCACTTCTTGAATACCTCGTAGAATCCAAATTTGCCGGCGCCTTGGATGCCATACCCAATGAAAGTCGGGAGCCAGCCGCGCACAAGGCCCGACAGGCCCTGCTCTGCCCACGTCACCCGGAAGCCGATGGGGATCGTAGGGAATCGCTTCGTATCTGAAGTAATGATGGCGCAGATGAAGGGAGGGGTCGAGCCTGACAGATCTACCGAGAGATGACAGCATGTACTCTGAGAGGACGGACTCGATGGGGGCACTCTCCCACCTGTCTGCATGTTGCACTTGACGACATCCAGGGGAGTGATGCTCGAATGCGTCAAAGAGCAGGCGACGCTGCCTCCAATAAAGCACGCTCGGTAGTACTCTGCAGCCCGGAACACCAGACGTCAGCTTTGACTGTCGCGATGCCCGGTCCCATTGCAACTTGCGCATTCCACTGCGCCGCATGTAGGTATATGCAGGGTAGTATCCTGTGCAGTGCAACCACAGTGATATTGTACAGTTTCCGGCTGATGACCTGCATGTGATGCAACAGGGCCCAAGCACAGGATCTATTGCTGTGAGGGCGGTTCAATGTCGATGGTTTGCGCCAAACAAGCCTGGCTCGACTAGATCACCTGGGCTGTACATTGCCACCGGCTTCTGGCCCTCCTGCGCCGACGGGATCATGAAGCCGGCAGGTGACGCGGCAGGAACTGTGAATTTGGTGGCTGCGCCGGCCAAGGTGTAAGCGCGCGACAACACAGGGAGAAAGGTGCCGCTGGACTGCAGCATATCACAGGCTGATTTGCTGCCCCATATCTGATGCATGGTGGAGGCGTTTTAGGGCAGATCCGGACGCAACGAGCTGATCCAACGGAAGATGTTCCGGAGGCTCAGATCAGGTCACACACCCAGCCACCGTGATCGAGCTTGCTTTATCAAGCAAAAGCAATGGAAATGTTTTGTGGACAGATGTAGACAGGGTGCTGCCGCTGCAGAGTCTGCCGGTAACGCGACATTTGACTTGCTTTAGCATGGGTAACATGAGCAGCTTCCGACCAGGTCCAGCTTGGAGCAATCGAAACCTAAGCGCACAGCGGCGAAGGCTGCCCAAACGGTGCTTGGGCATGTCCACAGCCTTCTCGCAACACATCCCAGCGCTGCTACACGTTACACTGGAGGCTCAATGGGCAGTACAGTATTTGGGTCAGGTTGGTTTGTGCCAGCGCGGCAGGAGGCAAGCCAAATCTTCACTCAGTTCGAACGGCTGCGCCGGCACGCCACATGATCCATCTACAGGAGCCTATCACTGAGAGCGGCACCACACTTGCAGTGCTCATCCCAAACCCTAGAACAGCAAATCAGAGGAGGCACACTGTCGCTAAGAAACTAAAGCGGCGTCAATAGCAGTCGCATTCATCGAGAATCCACAGGTTGCGCCGCCGGCCCTGAATGGAGGGCCGGCGTCC
>JAABUK010007158.1_pt1 | contig 16233 bp, 13 predicted proteins | sample 5559141 | NCBI WGS metagenome assembly JAABUK01 (sample SAMN10711869, study PRJNA513367) | rock metagenome | isolation source: Antarctica rocks | place: Antarctica: Victoria Land, Pudding Butte nord | collected 2016-01-03
GCCTTTCCTAAAACACCCGTTGAGCATCTCAACAGGCAAATACGCCCCCGCACCCGTCATCGGCGATATAACCGTTCTTCCGCCCTTTTACCCAACGGCGAGGACGTGGAAGGGGGTTAGGGGGTTGCAGTTCGATAGCGCGTGGGTTGACCGGCCGGGGTTGGCTTGTGAGGTTTTGGGGTGATGGGGGTGTGGGAGGGCGTGGGGAGGGATGGTGAGAAGGGCAAAAGGAGGGGGTGGGAGGGATAGGCATTATTATAGACGTGGAGGATGCTTTGATGGTTGTATAAAAATCGAAAGATCTCATAAACAACAACCCCAAGTCATTCTCATCGGCGGCTCGGCTCTTCGATCTCCTCAAGCGGCATGGGATGAATGGGTGGTAGGGTTCCTCTGGGGCCGTGAGTTAGGTGCTGGATCGTGGGTTGAAGGGATTCTTTGTAGGGGTGGAGGGGTTGGTAGAGATGAGAGTGAGGGGCGGGGCGAACAGCTTTGGTTGCTCGCTGATGCAAGGGTCGATGGCAGATGGAAGTCGACGACATTCGATGGGTATATCTCCCAAAAACCTGCTACTCTTCCAAACGCCGCTCTCTCCTCCTCCCCCCCAACTGCATTACAACCCTCCCCCATTCTGCCCCACCCCGGCCCCAGCACTCTTCTTCCACTCATGCGCCCTCGCCAAAAGGCTACTAAGCTTCGCCGCTTGCACATCATCCGTCGGGAACACATAATCCATGTACTCCTCGAAACTATCGTCATCCAGCTTCCTCCTCCTCTTCACCTTCCGCGGCATCTGCTTCTCGACATTCTCGATATCCTCCGCGTTATCATGCGTGGCCTCAAAAGAGCGTCAGGCATTCAGCAGCGCGACGTGCTCTTCTTTGAAGTTTTTGAGCTTCATGCTGCTATAGGCGCGGGTGAAGACGCGGCGGGCGCGCTGTTTGGCTGCGTCGGATAGGGGACGATCTTCATTTTCATTTTCATTTTCGTCCTCGTCATCATCGTCGGCTTCGGAAACATTGATTTCGAAATGCGCGTAGGATATTCAGACTTTGACGTGGCCGGTGTTGGCGAGCAAGCGCTCGTACAGCTCGCGCGTGCGGTCGTACTCGCCTTCTTCTTCTTCAAAGTCGATGTAGACTTTTCACAGAAGCTCAGACATATCAAGTACGAACTGATAAACTGTCAATTCGAATATGGCTCGCGCGCGATCTAGATCCGCCAAGCCGCGCTCGAGCTCAGCGAACTTGATTCAGGCTTGGCAGTTGACCGGGTTCCATTCAATGTGTTTTTCGTAGAGTTTGCGACAGCGAACAAATTCGTAGAGCTTGCGTTCGAGATCGATGTAACCTTTGAAGAGCTTGTCTTTGAGACACATGCCAATGACTTGATCAAAGATTTTTCTCGCGACTGTGAGTTCTGTGCGACGGATCTCGAATTGAGCTTTCATGGGTCAGATTTTGGCAAAGGTGAATTTTTTGTGCGAGACTAGCTTGAGGCATTCTTGGTACCGTTGTATGTGAAACCTGTACCGTTTTTTAGAATTTGCCCACCAAAATTAGTAGCGAATCTTCAAAAAATGTAAAATAAGAACTAGATTTGTAAAATCAACCTTCTGATTGCGATTGATGGTAAATAGGTGGCCGGAGACTTTGAGGATGAATTCTTCAAGCGCAGAGGTCTGCTCGGGGGAAGTGCCTTGTTTAGCGGGGAGTTGAGCGGATCGGGACTTGTTCTGAGAGAAGTCGGTCGGTCAGTTGACTCATTTAACATCGGATTCGAAGGACCGTAGGGACGTGGAGGCGGGGGTATCGGATGGGAGGAGAGGACGGGCGCACCGTGATCTCAAAATCCACCATCTTCTCGGCAAAGGTGCTCATTTCATTGTTGAAGCAGAACTTGTATTCGCCCTCATCCTTGGCTGTGAAGACAGAATCTAATTGCCTTTCTTTTGTATCTTTCATTACTATTTTATCGTCGAGATCGGTGACGCTGTAGTCGACATCGAAGGAACCGCCTGATTGGACCTGCAACGTACAAAGATAGAATTAGCATCAGATGAACGACGCATAGTCTGCTGGATTTGCTGGAATTTTGAACAAGTGCCATACCGCGAAGTAGAAAGCCAGCTTCGCGCCCTTTTGCTCGACATTGGTGAAGAAGCAAGCTTTCTCATTAGGGCAAGCTTGTGGGTGAGGGCAGTGGCCGAGACGAGGGAGGAGAAGTAAAGCAAAAGCCCGCATTGAAGTGCGCGAAGCCGCATGTTGTTGTGATTTGAGACAACAGATACAGTTGCTTCCTTGGACTTTGTAGGATTTTAGAGGCGTCCGAAGCCACAGGGCTGGTCATTGCCTTGGCATTTTTTCGACTTAACCTAGTTCTAAGTAGCGTGATATTGCGCTAACGGCTGGCGCTTCATTCCCTACCAGTACATAGAGCAGGCCTCAACTCTCCATCCTACACAATATTATAGCAGATTATCAGGAAAGAAGTCAGTGAGCACCACAAACGATCAAGGGCCACGGAATCTTGGTGTCGACTTATATGTGTTCCAGCTCTCGTTCCCGAAGCCTTGCGTGTCAGCCTTGAGCCAACTTCGCCAGCGTAAGATTCTCTACATACATATCAGCCTCCACGAAAAGATGTCCTTCGCAAATGTGGTCCGCTCTGCCATCAACGGAACTCTCACTCCTGAGCCAGGAGATGTTAACAACTATGCTTTCCGGTCCCCCTCTAGTCTTTTGCTCAAGACATTTGCTCTGCGCATGGCTGTTATCACCTCCTACGGCCATCTCGGTAGTCTTCAGAACTTGACTGCTAAGTCGTCTACATCTATTCCTCGAATGCTTATCCTTCTATTCTTACCTGGAGTGACGCTCTTTGAGTTCAGTAAAAATTACTTCGGTTTAGTAGTAATTCTACTTCTCAGAATCGGACTGCTACTTTTCAGAATCAGAATCCGAGGCTTCTATTCATTAAAGCAATTTCTAATGGTTGGGGTCGGGTTACATATCCCTCATCACAAAGTTTCTACAAACGGAGGCTGCACAAATCAAGCCGTGTATATTGGCGAGGTGTTGCCTACTCGTAGCAAACATGTCGCAACACCATGGACCTGGGGTTCTTTCCTTTTGAAAAGCTCTCGCGCCGTGGTTCTATTAGTGGTACTAGCACAGGCTATTGCCAGTTTGGTACTGATTTTGAGACGCCGCCATGTCGAACATGCCACTCTGTTACTCGATTCAACTAACGGCTTGTACGCTATTATCGGAATAGTGTCCTGCTGCAATTCGCTTATGATAGTGGCCGTTGGTGGAGAGTGGCAGGTCTTGGGAGATGCGCCAGGAAGAGTTCTTCCTCAGAGCCCGCCTATATTACGACTCGTTCCCATCGATTTTATCTCCGGGAGCCTGGTCACAGTATTCATGAGAGGGCAGTTTCTGCTAGAATACTCCGAGCACTTGCGCACCGGCTTCGGGAAGCTTACCACGCCACCATCGTATTTATCAGCGCCAAGCTTACCGATAGTTATCATATATGTCTCTATGCAGATTCTAGCAGTATTCTCGGTCACTAAAAACCTAATAGATTCTCTTTACGAAACAAGCACCAACGAACATTGGAACTTCAAGAAATTTTCCGCACTCGTGATTAAATTGTGTTGGAGATGTTGCCTGTCCATGGCGGTATCTGCGCAAATAGTCTACTGGATGAGTCTTTTCTACGAATTAGCAGTCATCATGAGGAAAAGCGAAATGCAAGTTTGGGGTGTTGACAAGTGGCGGTGGTACGATCCCTTGTCGGACGTCTTATTCGTGTATTGAGCTTTCTCTGGATCCTTGCCGGCAAGAGATGCCAGCATTTTCGGCAACCAAATAACCAAAGACGTTCGGAATTCTGCCATCAGAAGTAGGAAATGACAAAGACGGCTGTCAAGAGATCGCAGGAGCTACTTCCATCACAGTGATAAGTTGGGCCCTCTGAGTTTGATGTAAGGTTAAAGGGCCGTCGCTCATTCAGCTTTCGAGCCTGGTTCTTCCCATGGAATTCTCCTAGTTTGTAATGTTAAGAGAGTATTAATTTTCGTCAAACCGGCCGATCCTAGGACCTTTTTGCATTAAAATGGCTTCCTCGGACGTGGAATTGCAACCATCACTATTCGCAATCGTGCGATAAACATCTTGAATAGCTTGAAGTGTGATTGCCAAGAATGCTACGCAAGAAAATGTTGTTCTTGTGGAGCACGATGGAGAGATGGCCGCCGGGCGTGATTTTCCAAGCTTAAATCTACTATAGGAGAAGAAGGAAAAGGAAAGGAAAAAAGGGGAGAAGTTTCCTGACTTTGGCTTCAGTGCTTTTCTATCAAAGGGTGGCCTAGTATGGAAAAAGGAGAGAGAAATCGTAAAAGACCATACAAAGAATCAACGGCGTTGTTCCCTGACGGGATAAGGATACTTGCACAAGTATGCGTGTAGGACTTTATGCTTATGATGTCAGAGCCATTGCCAACAAGTTACGTTTGAGATTTCTCATTTGCAAGCAGGCTAACATTGCATGCATTTTCACCTGCTTACTGCATGCCCGAGCAACTAGCTTGATTACACAATCTATGCCCTTAACCGCCCTACTCTAGTTCTCGTTCAAGACGTTTGAAAATGACTCCGCAGCTCTCACCGGCTTGCCATCCGCCAGTTTTTCCGATCCCAGCTTCTTCTCGCTGAAAGCCTTCGAATAGGGATTGATCCTCAGTAACACCTGCTTGTTCCTCAAAGGATTTGTCTTTTGCACACCAGATCTCTTTGTTCTAGCCTCTCTCTTTGCTGGACGCACTACAGCTTGTACCTCGGACGAGTTCGTTGGAGACAACATTCGATGGAAGCAGGAAGTCTTTCTTCAACGCAGATTGCGTAGTTGTAGAACCGTAGATTGTTTATGGCAAAGTATATATATAGGAACGCTTACCCACCTGTTTCTGACCCTCATCTCAGCGATTTGGGCCAGAAAGCGCACAGTTAGCTAGTATCCCATAAACACAGCCCAACTTTCATACCAATTTTCATACCGTTACCTTCGTTATCTCCGTCAACACAAATGGCCCGTGCACCTTCCACCCGCCGTCAACGAAAGCCCTTAGCAAGGGCCCGCGCAGCTGATACAGCTCGCACCCCCGAGGCACCCCTAGTTGTTCCTTCCACCCTACCTCGCACCAGAAGACGCTCCACCCACTTCGAAGACCGGTCGATGGCTCTTTTGCTCTAGAGGGCGACATTACAGCTCCAAGACCAAGTCGTTGGCGAATACGATCTAAGCTTCGACTTCCGGCCTGCAGGAGTTGTTCTGGAATTGAGGTCGAAAAGTCGTTCACAATCCACGTGAACTCCGTAATGACCTGGGCGCTTTGGTTTAACTTCATAATTCTCTTCAGCACTGCTAAGCTCGCTGTTACCGCAATCGACATTAGGTCTTCATCTTTGACTGTTTCCTCCCGCGCAAGGGTTCCAAGAGCGGAAGTCGTAGATTTGAACAGATTGATAACACGACGATCATTTGGGCCAAAAAGAAATGTGCAAATGGTATCGAGTGGTGTCTCTAATATCAAGGACGATAGAATGCTCGGGGGCCGGGTGAGAGATGATTCGGAAAAAGGGAAACGTTCTGTCCTTAAAAATACGCAGCCTCGTTTGCAGCTTGACGCCATCGACCTTTTCATCTGCAAGGGCCTTGATCTTGGCCAGCCCCTTCTCAGTCGCTAGCTTCTTGATAATCTGTTGCCCAGTTTCTGTATGCTCTTTGCTGATGGCTCCCAGCCCACCTTGAAGAACTTCCCAATTTCCACAACTCGGAACGGGGTATTCTGCCTCGGTATAAGAAACGTCCACTCTCGGAAGCCGGTCTCGAGTTCGCTCTGTGGTCGTGACCTGGCGGTAGACTGCGGTGGTTGTGTAGTGGCACCATTATTACCTGCCACAATTTCGTGGGAGAATTCGCACTGCTGCCCTTTGAAGCAACCTTTCGACGTCCCTAAGTATGAGCATGATTCGCGACGAGGTACTTTGAACGTGAGCTTAGACTCGTGACTGAACTTGCATCTGTTTCCGTATTTGCTTTTCCCGCGTACGAAATTGAAGCAGAATTTATCGTTGTATGCGAAACCTATATCATCAAAATCAGATACATAGTAAAGTAATCAGTGTGCAAAAACTAATTCAAACGAGAAAAAATGTTGACAGCTGAAAGATTGAGCAGTCAAAACTTTCAATATTCTCAATCTCATTTACTAGATTAAATCTTCATATTTTTTCATTATTTCTGAAGCATTGAATTCAGCTGATTCAGAGCTACAATTATGTCTCTCAAAGTATGTGAAATAGTCAGCGCGCAGGAATTGATCCGGGCGGGGGAAGATGCTGGCAGGTGGGCGATCGAGCCGCCAAAACCGTCAATATCCCTCATCGCATTTTCTGGGTCAATCCTTCATATTTTTCCACGAATCTTGAAGCGTTGAGGTCGCCTTGGCCGGCTCTACAGTTCGTCTCATAGAAAGTTCCGGGCCCGAGGGCGTCCAGTAGGAGTTCGGGGCATGTGACGGATTGACCGAAGGCTTGTGACGGATCGACGTGCCAAGCGGATCGCCGCCGGGGAGGTTTGGGAGCGTCCCAAGGCCATATTCTAGTTGTTGGGTAATTTAATTATATTAGGTTCGATTCCTAATCTGCCATGTGACGGTCGGGGATAAGAGGTAGGTCAGTGTTCTTCCACCGGGAACGGTTCTTGGTACGTTCTTCTGCACTATTTTAGGCCTTTTGGCCATTCGACGGTCCAAAGTACGCTATCTAGAATATGTGTTTGTTGACGGAGGAACAAAAGACCCGAAATGCCGTTGCGCGGAGCCAACGACTCCTCCGGATAATGCTCACCCACGCCACCGATACGCGGTCTTTCCATTCCTATGTCGTAGATATTCGACCTGGGAAGGATGAACTTCCCTTCCGAATCCATGCCGACAATATCTTCTCCTCATGATGCCAAGGCCTGCTTGGCATTGCTCCTTGCCGAATAGGGCGACATTGGATCAGTCAACAATTTCCCGTATCAAGGCATTGGTCCGACTAACCTCCGAGCGAACCTGCAGCAGGTTAGTTTTCTCCCGTGCTGTCGCAACCTCCTATCTACATCGCCGTCTACATCGCCAAAATGATCTGCTACAGGGAGCGATTCGAAATTTGAAAGGCGGAAAATTTCGTTTCCGTTGTGACCTTTTCTTTGGGCAGAACTCAGCTACCAGTCTTCCCGGTTGAGGGAAATCGTATCAGATCGTCGCGTCCTTCGGACTACCCAACCTACAAACCATGGATGAGATATTTCTCAATTGTGTCTTATTAAGCATGATTCTCGATATCGCATTGTTTCGTCCTCGGAATCAAGACGTTAACGGGTAGGATCGGTCAATCGTCAGAGCAGCCAAAATCTGAAATTCAAAAGAGACACCTTAGCGACTAACGGAGTGACAGGGGGATGGCGAGTGACCGATCCTGCCTGTTAGTATCCAAGTTGTCTAAGACGTACGTTGGCTAAAATTGCTCGAACCCCACCCGCGGTTTCCCAGCTCCGCCCATATTGGTGCTAATGTACGCAGTGACAATCCAGTGCGAGGTTCGTTCGATGTAAGTTGGCGGCCCCTTCCAACTAGCGTTACTGTTTGCTCGAATCCATGTGCCCTGAAGATGATGTCGGCGTATGTCGACTGAAGTGGGCCTAGTCGTAAGAGCTCCCCATCTTATTTACATATGATCCTGCCTCCATTTCCTTGTGGCCACTTCTTCAGTCTTCATTCATCCTCCAAGGTTGTTCTCCTGCAATTTGCGCACCATGAAGCTTTGCAAATATAGCATCATAACCTGTGCGGTCCTTTTGGATCACGCGCAAGCGAATGCTCTTCCTAAACCTCTTCGTCGTCGGCAGATGTCTGGGTCAATGCCCTACTCATTGTCTGGCTTCGATGATCCGACAATTGACATAATTGATGGAGCCTTCAACACAGCGATGGAAGATGGCTACCCCGGAGTTGCAGCTTCATATCAAAATCAAGCGCTCACGGGTCCCGTTGACCTCTTACAAAGCAGCACCAGCATCTACGGAGTTAACCCGGCAGTGACTCTCCCTCTCTACACAGGAATGTCGTCGGCAAACAAGCCATACTGGTGGATCTTGACAGACACATCGGACCAAGGGAATGCGGAGCAGCTTGGGCTCAATTACTCACCGAAATTGAGGTTCTCTGCACAGTCAAATACTACCGGTGGCCTGACAGGTGCAGAGCAACTCATGATTGTCAACAACACTATTGCTGGCCGTGTCGGTATGATTGACTTCACCCCAGTCCGCAACATCGTGCCGGGTGATGCAGCGCCATTTCCTCCCAAGTCAGTCCAGCCCGGTTCTGTCGGCGACTCGAATTACACCCCGCTGATTCAGCTTATGAATGCCGGCGGTGAGGTCTGGAATGCCCCCATCGTGGCTGGCGAATGCACAGAAGATTATCTCAATCAATTTTGCAATGGTGTTCCTATGAACATGTCTACGGACTTTTATAGTAAGGGTATGTTGGTTTTGTGCTCCAAAACTGTGACTAGCGCTTGTTCGGCTGATTGGTTATGCAACAGTGCACGACCAAGTCGTCGCTATCTGTCCCATGACCAGTACCGTCACCCTCAAAGGAGTTCGTGGCTTCGCTGCCGGAAGGTCGAACATCTACCTCGTCGCTGATGGTTCCGATCCGCTACCTGCCACGCTCGACGGAGCAACCTTTGCTTCGCGTTTGGCTTACATCCAGACAATGGGTGATGGCGCTTTCATCGCCCTTGAGAACATTTTTGTTGCGTCAAATGGGTTCACAAATGCAGACCTACCTTCTGGAGCACCAAACGGCGAAACCCACCATCCTTGGCGACAGGGTTTGGACTCTGCGATATTGGGCGACGGTCAGTCACTACGTTGAAATCCAGTTGTGCTTTTACTGACTTTGTGCGTAGGTGTTCCTCTCAACGTCCTCGGCGCCATTCCTACCAACGACTTTGGCTACTCACCCTTGTGGAACTTCCAAGTCTATACTTGGACCAACTATAGCATCTCCGCCAGCATCCGTACAAGGCTCACGAGCGAGTTCCAGGTTAGGGGTATGGCAGCAGCTGGATACATCACCAACCCAGACGGGACGCCGCTGTCCAATGCAGGAATCATCAATAACTGCCCCATTGTACATAGATTCATCTAAGACGGACAGTGGCAGAGTGTATGCAAATATTCAAGTTGCTAATATAAAGTGATCGGTCCACTAATGTCCCTCGACTCTTACTCTTTGACTCCAATGAAGCGAATCAGAAAAGGAAACAAGTCGCGGCGAGCCGATAGCTAGAATTATCGAGAGTAGGTGAGAAACATATTTGCAATAACCTACTATGTAAGATCAAAAACGTCTCAATTATTCCGATGCTTTGAGTTAGTTTGTTCAAAGCTACCTTTTAATAAAACATAAACTTTAGTACTTTGATCAGCAGACTGATGCCTCAGCAAAGAATAACCACAGGAGGATCTTAACGAGAGGATAGGAACTCAAACAGAGATGTAATAAATTGAATATTGCAGCCAGGCAGCCACACGTCGCGCGTCCTCCGCTGGCTGCTGCCTTCTGTGATCTTCCATGTCCTCTGGGGCCTTCGCGTCTTCGCCTGCATCAAATCGGTCGAGAGGAATCTGCTCGGGACCGAGAAATTGCCGAAACCCTTCCACTCCAACGTCTCTCGAATCGCGAGCGCGATCAAACCCCGAGCTGCGGATGGAACGCAACAGATTGTGGTGTATTTTGGTGGCATAGGCGCATTAGGAACACCACAAAGTCGATTTGAGGAGGCGGTAACGGGCAATACCATGGTCTACAAGATACGATATGCCTACCGGGTCCTAATGGACAATTATACTCCGGGTGATAAAATCTTCCTGTTCGGCTATTCGAGGGGTGCATTTACAGCTCGAGCAGTTGTTGACTTTATTCGATGGGTGGGTATACTTCAGAAGGGAAGCGTGGACAATTTCTACTCAGTCTGGGACGAATACAGAAGCGTTTCGAAGATCTTCAGAGACGACCTAAACTCGAGGCCAGAATCTCAGACTCTGGCAGCACTGCTGGGTGGAGGGAAGGGTAGAGTAAGAGACGACATTGTTTGCAAAGACATCAAGATCCGTTGCGTGGGCGTCTTCGACACCGTGGGGTCACTGAAAGCTCCCCCGCTCTTCGTCACCTCCAGCGACGACCTGCAAATCGCCGAAGAAGCGCGAAAAAGATATGATCGCTTCGACATTCATCTAGACCCCGAAGTAGAGAACGTATTTCAAGCCCAAGCCCTCGACGAACGGCGCTTCGACTTCTACCCAGCAGTGCTCGAGCGGCCAGTCATTGGAATCCAACATTTCAACCAAACGTGGTTCCCAGGAGTCCACGCAGACATGGGTGGTCGCACAACGACAGTACTGGGGCTATTTCCCCTCGCGTGGATGATCGGCAAGCTGCAGGCAGCGTGCCTACTCGATCTCGACGAAGATTTCGTCCGGCACAACATCTTCGACGCGCTCGTGGGTGCCGATCTCAGGGACAAGGATGACTGGCGACCTTCCGACCTGAAGATCACACCCAGCCACTGGATCGACCGCCACACATTCATAAGAAGCCTGATTCCATCATGGCTACTCCCCTGGACCCGCATCGCCCACCGCAATCCACACATGGCAGCCAATGCCACTACCAGCCCACAGCAACAAGTAGCAGCCCCACCAAACCAAGGACCAGAGCAAACGTTCCATTGGACAGTAATCAACCGCATCAACAAGCCAACAGGCTACTGGGAACGGAACACCACCACCAAGCACTTCGCCCTAACATGCACCGCACTCCGCCGACCAGACCCCATGAACCCCAATGCGCAGATCACAAAGCAGCAGATTGAGCAGCGCATGGACGCGCCGACGGGTATCGACGGGGACCTGTACCGCCATTTCAATTTCCGTGAGAGAATGGGAAATCGAATGGACCAGGACGCGTTCGGGGACCAGTGGACAACGCCGAGCAACGCAACGCGTACCGTACGACGCCGTCGCAGACAGTGATTAGATTTTACTCGCGAATGAGGGCACGCGGCAGACCTTCCCAACGACGGCAACGACGCCGCGAGCACATGCCGCCAGGCCGGTGATCCGCCTCAAAGTCTCTCCATCGTACAATGATCTCCGCTTGAGTGGCCGAGCGTCTATCCCCGTCACGTGAATGTGAAATATTTCCCATTCACGTGACAGAAGATGTCAACGAGATCATTCCGTATCTTCCCCGGACGATGGTTGCGCACATCCGGAACAATGCTGGTCCCATGGAGGTTAGAGAAAGCGAGCTCAAGTTTGGTTGTCATCTGGCCGGATTTGTCTACAAAGTGAGTTATGAAGGTAAGGACTACATCAAGAAAGAAGTTTCTGATTCATACGACGTTCACGAATTCTTATATGAAGCTAATGCTTTAAATGCCCTCAACGGCTTCGACCATATCATTCGACTTGAGACTCTCATGATCGATGATTCAAGAACAACTGTGAAGGGTCTCTTGATTGAGTTTGCGCAGCGGAATGCATTGGTGAATCTTCTATACGACCACAAAGGCAAAATTCCATAGAAAGACCGAATGAGATGAGCAGTTCTTCAGTGCTGCGTTGAAGAATGACATCTGAGAGATTGAATTGATAAAGAAACGTCTAACAAATAACTTATCACTAGTATGCTTGTAAGTTGTACCTCATAGTATCGGAACCATCGTCAGCGCTACCTTTTCCTGTGCTCGATTGACCCTCTGCTAATCTGTATTCGCTACCTGATCGTTGCTGTCTCTCTTCTCTGACGAACTGAGTCTTGAACAGGTTAACCTTATTGTCAGAGACTCTGAGTGTTGCAGAAAATGAGAGCACATGTAGGTACGAGAAGAAGGGAAATTAACGTACTTCTTGATCCTTTGTCAGCCTATAGATCTTCAGTGCCTCTCCGTAATTTTCGAAAGCAAGTGATTTCATGGCAAATACAATGTTCTTGCCGCTCATTATTTTCCGTTCCCTCTTTCAACATTCCTTCGCGGCTGAATCAATTCAAGAATAGAGATCGTACATACTAAAGATTGACTTTAAACCATCTTCGCTTGTGTTAAAAGTGATGAAAGAAATGAACTCGCTCACGCATTTCTGCATGCATTCTTTCGCTTCTTTGAAAAGTTTGACATCTTTTGGCAGAGCTGTCTTCATGATTCAAACAACTGATGCGAAACTACAAGTGTTAGCAAGAGATAAAAGACTAATGTGTCTTGAACCACGTTTTTGTGAAATAGACTGAGAAGCATTGAATCATAGAGCGAGTATGCCTCAATGAACAGAACGACTAATCATTCGCTGTCGACTAAAGAAGAATGAAGAAAATGTCCTCGTTTCTGCGAATAGTATATTCATCTTTCTATCTAGACAGTCTTTCCAACAACAAGAACCTGAACCGGCTATAGCAGATTCAAAAGGCAACCTCACCCTGATCATTCGCGATTGTCAATCTCGCGATAATCGCTTGCCGCTCAATGAAGATGCAAAAATGTTGGAATACGAGGTCATATAAGGGCATATTGATATTTTGGTTGTTGCTGTTAGGAGGCTATCTAGAAGGTGGAAGGTGAAAACTCTACGAGCGGGCCCCAGCCCTACCAGCCCTATGAAGCGAAGATTACCAACTCCTCTATTTCCTACACAAAAAGTGACACCAATGCTCACGGAGATACGCTGGCCCATCTAGAAATCCGGTGATAGCTGCCTCCTTCAAACCATACTATCGCCCGCCTCACGCCTCGCTAGCACAGCCCGCTTCAATTCCTCACCGCCATATCCACTCTCGAGATCATCATTGAGGTCGAAGGTGCCGTCGGGCATTACTGCGAAGGCACGGCCTGTAAAGGATGGGAATTAGTGAATGCTGCTTGATGTTCATGAAAGAAACCAGAGGGTGTTTTAACTGCTCACCGTTAATCTTCTCGTCAACAACACACTTCCCCACTGCCTCAACCACATCCTCGACTTTGGCCCAATGAATACCCTTGCTGCCCTCGGGGAATTTGTGTTGCAGAGGGATAGTCAGTGGGGTACGAACGAGCCACGGGGCGATCAAATTGCAGCGCACGCCGATATCTTTGGTGGAATTTCGAATACTGCGGAAGATGCCGCGGGCGCCGAATTTGCTCGCGTTATAGGTTGTGTGGTTGGGGAAGTCGAGGTAGCCGGCCAAGGAGTTGATAAAGCTCAGGGATTTAAAGGATGACGTGTTTTTTCCTTCATTTCCAGGCCGTAACCGAAAGTAGTTCAATGCAAGATAGGCCGAGTAGTACACACCAATTAAGTTGATGTTGAGACATTGGATCTGTGGGGGCGTAGGATCTTCTTCCAAGGTCGGCTTGACTTTGGCAAGGTGATCCATGATGTTGCCATGTTCGCTGGTTACGCCGGCAAACATTGCTACAACGTCCAGCGTCTTGCTTGGACCGAACAATACAGCTTTCTTGAATGCGCTCACTTGGCTGTCCCAGTTCTTCGTGTCGCAGTAAGCATACGTGGCATTGTATCCCTGGCTCTTCAATTCTTCAACGATCTTCTCACCAACATCCTCTGCAGGCTGTATGTCGGCAATTGTAACGTAGGCTCCAGCGGCAGCGAAAGCACGAGCGGTGGCCAGGCCAAGGCCAGAAGCTCCTCCTGTCAGCAGGACGGATTTGTCCTTGAGTGCTGAGAGATCGAGTTGGCAGTCTTTCTGAGTGGGAATATCAAGTTGGTGATCATTCGCGCTGGGAAAATAGCTACGCCTGATCCCCGTCGTATCTGGCACTAAGATCTGGCTCACCGTCGTTTCTCCATATGCCGTCAAAAGTTGTCCGGCAACACGTTCGAACGAATTAACAAAGGCTTCAGCTAACTCCTTCGTACACGCCATGTGATCCCTTCTTGTCATGACCCTGACGTTTCCGTCTCGCTGTAGGAACACATTCAGGTTCAAAGGCTTTTGGGTTGCGCCTGCAGGTATCTCGTAGTTTTGTGGTAGCTTTCTTACCTCGTTTTCTTCGTCGTCAGTACTGTCAAGTGGATGGATGATATTTAGGGATATGGTGCTTGTCACTGCACCCTTAATTCCTGGGCTCGTCTCTGCGTCCATGAGCTCTATGAAACTATACGCATCATGGGCCGACGACTCGATCCAGTCACTCTGATATCTTCGAAGGAGCTCATGCACCGTTACTGATCCGTCAAGGCGCACTCGCAGGGGCATCAGACTCGTAAGCGACCCCATGTAGGTGTCAGTACTGGGAAGAGGAATGTTACGACCAGAACGTACGAGGCCAAGGCAGATGTCGTTCGAGGCCGTGTGTTGGCCAAGTACCAGGGCCCAGGCGACTGCGCTAATGGTAGAGAGAGTGAAGGTAGGGAATTGGGCGGATAATGGTGGTTGCGGTAATTCTAGGTTTCGAGTTGCGTATACGTCGGTCTCGAATTTATAGCCTGGAGGAGTAGAGAAGATCGGGTTAGGCTTGACGTTGGCGAAATGGGAATTAAACCACTTCTTGGCAGATGAGGGATCTGCAGTCAATTTGTAGTTGACGAGTTGGCTGGGCTTAAGGGGATCCGCCATGCTGAGATCGTTCGAGAAGTAGGCTTTGGAGATATTTTGGGCCAGCAGATGCAGAGACCAAGCGTCAAATATTGCCTGTTTTGCTGTCCAGACGAAGTAGCGTTGGCCATCACCCTTTCCTTCCACCACGCAATAGCGACTGAGTGACTCTCCCCAATTCATCGTGGTCCGCTTCTCCTGCTCAATGAAGGGTTCGAGGTTTTCTGCGGTTCGTATGTACTCTTTCTCTTTTTGCAAGACGACTTGGAGGATTGCTGTTTCGGTCTTGACGATGCGAGAGCGTAGGTTCTGGTGAGAAGAGATGGCAGATTTCCAGCATTCCAAATATCTAATTAGATCAACATCCATCGGGAGTGGAAATGTATGGTAGGTCGTCCACCAATTTGGTGCAGCCTCCGATGTGAGCATAAAGTAGCAAGCACTCATTGTAGCAGGAAATATATCCTCAATCTCGTTTTCGGAGACTCCACACTGCGCGGCAGCTGAATGCAAAATCTCTCCTGCAGATTCTTTAGGGATGAGCTCAAACGGGTTCAAATCCTGAACACTGGTCTGCGTTGTAGAAGCAACGAGGGCCAGCTCGGACAGAGTTGGGGAGTCGAAGATGTCTTTCATAGTCATCTCAATTCCGCTGCGGCGAGCTGCTACTCTGAGGCGGATCGCTGTAATTGAATCCCCCCCAAGGCGGCAAAATTGGTCATCCATCCCGACGTTCTGCAACTCTAGGCCGAAAGCCTCCGCCCAGACTTGTCGAAGTTTTTCTTCCATCGAAGAAGTGGGCAGGCGGAGCTCAGGCCTAATTGCTGCACTAGGACCCGCGAGAAGCCTCGCAGCTATTGCGCGTAAATTTTTGCGGTCGGTCTTGGCAGAATGCAGCCGTGGTATAAAGTCCATCGGTATGAATGCGGAAGGCATCATATATTCGGGTAGAGAATTTGATAAATGGTTCTTAAATTCAGGGACCAACTCTTCAAGAGCATTAATGGACTCTTGGCTTCGAGATACGCCATCCATGATCTCGGAGTCCTGTTGCTGGGCGACTATGGTTTTTAGACAGACAAAAGCGATTAGCTTTGACTGTTTGTTGGTTGTTCCTGATACAGATAATTCAACCGCGAGATCTGCCGTTCTTGGCAGTGCACGGCGCAGCTCGTGTTCCACTTCACCAAGCTCCATCCTCTGGCCCCGGATCTTGACTTGAAGATCGTCTCGTCCAACGTACTCGATGGTACCGTTATCGGTATAGCGGCAAAGGTCTCCCGTCCTGTAGACGCGGGTTGAAGTACCTTTTCTTAACCTTTGTAGCCAAGCTGGGGCTGGTATGAACACTGCCAAGGTCTTTTTCTCGTCGTTCATGTATCCTTTGCCCACAAGGGGTCCCTCGATAAGAAGCTCACCTTCCCGACCAACCGGAAGCAGTTCTTCATTATCCGAAGCATTTACGATCCAGAGAGACGCACCCATTGGCCGCCCAATATTCCCCGCAATTGCAC